>Ga0306900_1000001_pt1 | contig 319540 bp, 332 predicted proteins | sample AntRauMFilla3765_FD_190416 | JGI IMG/M metagenome (GOLD analysis project Ga0306900, IMG submission 190416) | Saline lake microbial communities from Rauer Islands, Antarctica - Metagenome Filla 3 #765 (v2) (version 2) | ecosystem: Environmental > Aquatic > Non-marine Saline and Alkaline >... | reverse complement strand
CGGACTGTGGAACTCGGACCTAGATTTATACAAATGTCTCTCGAAATTCAAATGGATGTACGACAGTATCCTGCTTTCAACAGACGGTACAGTCGCGTCCGAGCGGGCCCAAGCACACGCAATCGCTCTCGCTGATGCCCACGATGCTGACCTCCATATTCTCTATGTGGTCGACGAGGATGTCGTGACTGCCTACAGTGGTGACGAGTACGTCGACGAAGCCGAAGGACCCGAACACGGTCTCGAGGAACACGGTGAGGAGACGCTCTCGTCGATCCGCTCGCAAGCGACAGCGCAAGGCGTTGAGATCGTTGAGGCAATTCAACACGGCCGCCCTGCCGAAACGATTACACGATATGCCGACGACAACGATGTAGACCTGCTACTCCTCGGAACCAGACGGCGACCGGACGAATATCGCGCGCTCCTCGGGAGTGTCACCGACCGCGTTCTTCGGTTGACGACCCGGCCAGCAACGGTCGTGAAAACTGAAACCAACGAATAGTGGTAGCAGTGACTACGGCCTGGGAATCTGATCGAGTGCCTGGGTCAATTCTCCGTGTTGTATTCTGAGCTAATGAGAAACGTCCCCACATTTATATCGTGTGTGTCTGTATCTATCATATGTCAGAATTTCAGCCCCTATTAGGAATCGAAATGGACGACGCTGAGATTGATGCCCTGTTGACTGAGGGTGGCATGGGAGTTCTCTCAATGAGTGCCGAAGGGGTGCCGTATGGCGTCCCGCTGTCGTTCGGATATGACGGACACGACAGACTGTACTTCGTTTTTCTCGACGCAAGCACCGAACTCCGGAAGGAGTCGTATGCCGAGCAGACTACCAGCGCGAGTTTCACCACCTTCGATATCGGCCCTGACGGATCGTGGCGGAGTGTGATCGTTGCTGGCCCACTTGACCGAATCACGATCGATGAGTGGGACACCGCACGCGAGGCGATGGCCGACAACGCCTACCAATCGAATCTCCTCGGGGAGTACGAACTCCAGGAGAATCCCAATGTGTGGAGACTCGAGATTCAACAGCGGTCCGGTCGTGCTGTAGGCCAACCGTGACCGCGTGTTCAGTCTATTGACGTTATCGTCGCTTTCATCCAGCAGTCACAAACGCGTTTTGGGATCACGGCCTCTCACTTCTCGATACGCCGCTTTGGGAGGGATTCGAGTACTTCGCGATAGATTGTTGGGAGTTTACCGTGTGCTCCGAGAATCCGTTTGTTGCCCAAACGACGACACGTTGTTGCCGAGGCTCCTGGAGCGATCCGAACTGAACCAAGCGACTCCACAGGAGTGAGACGCATATGAACAGACACGAACTCCTCGATATTGGGACCGTTCGGCTTACCGGATTGTTGCTGCGAACCCAGAAGCTATTCGGCCAGTCGGTCGAGGTACCGCCACTCGTCGACACAGCGGCTAAAGCGACCGATACTGTCGTCGATGCACTCCTCGCCGCCACGATGTCACAGTCGAGACCGCAATCAGGTCGTTCGATGCGGCGTATCTGCCGTGGCAGTGGCTCGGAGTATTCGTTGCAGCCGACTCACCACTTCCAGCCAACATCATCGCTGTCCAAGCACCGTTTCACGCCGGCTCACAGCGGGAGTATATCCAGGCAATGGGGAGGCTGTCGAACTTCGTCGGGATGGTTGCTTCCTCTACCGCACTCACCGAAGCCATCAGCTCGGCGGCCGATATCGACACTGGGTCGAGGACCGCTGAAAGCCTCAGCGCTGAGATGATCAACGGCGAAATTACTTTTTCGTTGGCGACCCCCTCCAATGTCCAGGCGAACACGACGAACGGCGATCTCATGATCCAAGGAGAAGGGTGAAGGAGTAGGTCTCTGTGTGGGGAAAGCAGACGAAAGGTACTCTACGAACAGGTCTCGACGCAGTATCCACTATCCTTTGAATCACCCAAACAAACTAATTTGATGGGCAATATATTACCAACTGGAATGGTCCACACAAAATCCTTCGACCTGACCGGCTTCCAGCGTGACCTCCTGTACGTCATCGCCGGCTCAGATCAGCCCTCCGGCCAAACAGTCCAACAGAAACTCGAAACCCACATCGACAACGTCAATCACGGTCGACTCTATCCGAATCTCGACGTGTTGGTCGAACACGGACTCGTCGAGAAAGGCACCCAAGACAAGCGCACCAACTACTACGAGGTGACGCCACGTGGCGAACAATTACTTGCACGTCGGCGTGAGTGGGAAAATCAGTATGTCGCTTTCCCACACGATTCGAACCAACAGCAGTCAGATCAACAGTCTCTGGCGAGTCCGTCGTCAGACTGACCAGAGAGCCGCCGATCACCACAGCGAGTACATTTTTTATTTGGCGCGAATCTCCGTGTGACATCGTTCTTAGACCCTGATTTCGGCCGCCGAACGACCCAAAGGACGATTCGGTCGATTGCCGAACTGTGTCTGTTGGACTACTACACCAACTACTTAATTTGATTCAAACTCCTCCAATTGGCATGGCCCGCCGATTCCTCCTGGACGCCATGTTGGGTAAGCTCGCCACGTACTTGCGGATGTGTGGCTACGATACACAGTACGCACTGGAGGAAGGAATCGAAGCCGACGACGCGATTTGCGAGCGGGCACGCGAAACCGAACGAACGGTGGTCACTCGCGATCGAGAGCTCGCCACCCAAACGGACGACGCGGTCCTCCTTGTGTCTCGGGAAATCGAGAGTCAACTCGCCGAGCTGCACGACCACGGAATCGAAATCGAACTGCCGACCCAACCCGAACGCTGTAGCGTCTGCAACGGCCGTGTTGTACAAATCAATCCCGAAAAGCGACCGGAACACGCCCCCGACGCGGTGGGCCACATCTGGCAATGTGAGGGGTGCCAGCAATACTTCTGGAAAGGAAGCCATTGGGATCGTGTCCAGGAGATGATCGCTACTATCCCAAACTAGCAACATCCTACTTCCAGACTTCCGTTGGTTCACTGAATGTTCATATCGAGTGCGGAGTGGTGTTTTGACGATTCCGAGAGGTGCCACAATGGGCCCCGTCGGCGAGCCGCGTAACTGTCTGTTGAGTGCTTCTATCCATGGCTTGCGAAGCGCGCAGCGTGGGCAGACAATGAGCTTTCGTCCATCCTGCAGAGCGTCCCTGTGTGGCAGCAGCGTCCTCTCAGAGTCGGTCGTCGACCACGATTATAACAATAAAAAGAGGGTTACCTAAAACAGTAGACTAACTGAGGAGATAGGCCACCTAATTTCGAGTTGCGTCTTGTCGATCCGACATACGCGTCCTTATCCAGTTCCGAATACAAGATGGCGGTATGTTCACACGGGCGATATCCCACTTTCAAGACAGCCGACCGAGCAACTGTGGGTCCCTGAGGTGACCCCACTGCGAGTTTTGTTAGTTGAGGACAGTGAGTTCATGGCGATGCGAGTCAGTGAGACGCTCGAAAACACGGACTGACCCAGTAGTACCTGTGATACTGCTGACTGGCAAGGAACTCGAACCGATTGCACGGGATGCAATACAGAAGGGTGTAACTGAGTTCGTGTACAAAGGAGATCACGCCGCCGGTGAGATGGATGTCCTCGAAAACCGGATTCGACTCACAGTACGGGCCTATGGCGACCGAGATCGGGTTGACTGATAGTCCCGACCGGCGATTTGAATAGACGGTTGTCTCGTTACGCTCAACAATCACCTAAAGAGACCCACTGGTTCTTATCGTCTGTCTGGTAGTGGCTGATATCTCAAAAAAGCACACCGAGTGCATCATGAAAGCTTCTCTAGGATTTATATTCGATTACGTTATTCCGTTGCTAAATCAATCAACACAGTATATATCAAGTATTACCAGAAATAAGTATTCAAAATAATATAACAGTTTGTCCGGTTCCCAATGATTTTTTATCTTATCAATCGATTAAACACATAGCTCAGGAATGGTGTGTCACAACTCATTCTGAGCTGACGGAGAACGGCTCCCCCAGCAGTTTGGTGTTTACAACATGTCTCAAGATACATACGTCGGTTCCGTCGACCAAGGGACCACAGGGACGCGGTTCATGGTCTTCGACCATGGTGGTAACGTCGTCGCAAACGCCTATGAAAAACACGAGCAGATCTATCCGGAGCCCGGCTGGGTCGAACACGACCCAATGGAAATTTGGGAGAACACGAAGTCCGTAATCAACACAGCGCTGGACGAGGCCGGTCTTGATGCTGAACAACTCGACGCGATTGGGATCACCAATCAGCGTGAGACCACGATCGTGTGGGACGCCGAAACCGGCAAACCAGTCCACAACGCGCTGGTTTGGCAGGACCGGCGAACCACGGATCGAGTCGAAGAGATCCAGGAGATGGACGGCAAAGTCGAAGAGATCCGCGAGAAAACGGGTCTCGAATGTGATGCCTACTTCTCGGCAACGAAGACCGAGTGGATCCTCGACAACGCCGACCCGATCAAACTGCAGCGATCCCGACCACAGGACGTTCGCGACCGCGCCGAAGAAGGCGAACTCCTGATGGGGACGATCGACACGTGGGTCATCTACAACCTCACGGGCAACCACATCACGGATGTCTCGAACGCATCGCGGACGATGCTGTACAACATCCGAGAGCTCGAGTGGGACGACGAACTCCTCGACCTGTTCAACGTACCCAAGGCCATGGTTCCCGAAGTCCGACCCTCGTCGGACGACGAGACCTACGGTTCAACCGACGCCGACGGCTTCCTCGGTGCCGAAGTGCCTGTCGCAGGCGCGCTCGGTGACCAGCAGGCCGCGCTGTTCGGTCAGACCTGTTTCGACGCGGGCGACGCGAAGAACACCTACGGTACCGGTTCGTTCATGCTGATGAACACCGGCAACGAGGCCGTTCCCTCGGAACACGGTCTCCTCACGACGATCGGCTTCCAGAAGTCCGGCGAGCCGGTCCAGTACGCCCTTGAGGGCTCGATCTTCATCACTGGCGCTGCCATCGAGTGGCTCGAAGACATGACCCTCATCGAGGACGCCGCCGAATCCGAGTCGCTTGCACGCAGCGTCGACTCCACGGACGGCGTCTACGTCGTGCCAGCGTTCGCCGGTCTCGGTGCCCCCCACTGGGATCAGCGCGCACGCGGTACCATCGTCGGCATGACGCGAGGGACCCGACGCGAGCACGTCGTTCGCGCAACCCTCGAATCCATCGCCTACCAGACGAAAGACGTCGCCGAAGCGATGGTCGAGGACGCAGACATCGATCTGGCCAGCCTCCGTGTCGACGGTGGCGCAGTCAAGAACAACTTCCTCTGTCAGCTCCAGGCCAACATCATCGGCACGGAGATCGTCCGCCCGGTCGTCGACGAGACGACCGCGCTCGGTTCGGCCTACGCCGCCGGTCTCGCAGTTGGCTACTGGGACACCGTCGACGAGCTGCGTAACAACTGGCAGATCGATCGGTCCTTCGAGATCGACGAGGACGCCGATATCGAAGTCAACTACGACCGCTGGAAGGACGCCGTCGCCCGCTCCGAAGACTGGGCTCGCGATAGCGGCGAATAGTCTCGTCTCAGACCCACTCCATTTTTGCGTACGAGTCGTCAGGCCAGTCTTGTAGCGCCGACTATGAGCTCTCAAAATCACCGCTCAAATTCCTCGGCTTCCTGAGTGCCCGATTGGTTAGCGAATCCAGCCAACCATGGCGTCGACGCATTTTTTGATTCTGTCTTCCGTTGTGTTACTCCCCGTCCAATTGAGTCTCACAAATACTGTGATAATTTCTAACACAGTTGGCAGCGAACCGTCTGATATGCCACGAAACGTGTTGATACCGACAGACGGCTCTCCACTCTCGGAAAACGCACTCGAACAGGCCATCACTACCTTCTCCGATGGGACCCTCACGCTTATTCACGTCATCGACCCTCGATACACTGCTCCGGATGATGAGCTACGACCTGAACGAGTTTTTGTTGATCTGCTCGATATCGCCGAGCGTAACGATATCGAGGTCGACACCGAGATCCGAGTTGGTCACCCCGGTCGTGAGATCGTGCGCTTCAGCGAGGAAGCAGACGTCGACGAAATTATAATGGGAAGCCATGGTCGCGAGCGAGTCTCACGTATCCTCTTAGGGAGCGTCGCTGAGCGCGTCCTGCGTCGAGCGCCGGTCCCAGTCACAGTTGTCCACCCACACCAACGGACGGGGACAAAACATCATCTCCTCCCAATCGACGGCTCCGAACAGTCGACCAAAGCACTCGAATACGCCTGTTCGGTTTTCCCTGATGTCCAAACAACGATCATCCACGCTATCGACCCGATGGAAACACACTACGGCGAGGGGCAGTTGGTCCACTCCGAATCGGAGTACGAACAAATACAACAGCAAGCAGAGCAGTTGCTGGCCGACGCAGAAGCTCTCGCCAACGAGTACGATGCCAACGTCACGACGACGATAGCCGTCGAATGGGGACCGAATCGACCAGCGGATGCGATTCTCGACTACGTTGCTGACAACGACATCGACCACGTGATTATGGGTAGTCATGGTCGCTCAGGCGTCTCGAGAGTGCTCCTCGGCAGTGTCGCAGAAACCGTTTCGAGACGGTCGCCTGCGCCTGTAACAGTCGTGCGATAACAATGGTTTCGGGTGCTGTCCGTGCAGTTCGACGGACAGCAGATGGGCTAATCAGTCCCGATAAAAAGCGGTGGGAGTATCCCGACGTCCAGGCATTACGCCTCTCCGGTAGTCGCAGCGGGGCGGATTTTTGTCTCAAGACCGTTCAGACTGCTCGCACTCGATGCACAGGCAGATGGCTGCGATCACATCGCCATATATGGTTATGTGACAGTTCTCCGCAGGAGATAGGTTTACATAGGTGACTGTCGCAACTGTGCGGTAATGGTCAAGTCGACAGTCCGGTTCTCCGATACAGTGATGGACCGGGTCGAGGAGCTGGTCGAGGGGGAGACGTTTTCGAGCAAATCCGAGTTCCAGCGGTTCGCCGTCGAGTTCGTGCTCTCGGAGATCGACGACTACGAGCCCGAAATGCTGGATTTCGAGGACGTTCGTGACGAGGTGTTCCCGGATGACTCTCCGGTCCGCGGCGACGAGGGCGTGCCGGAGCCCGGTGCGGAGTTCTACCAGATCGCCGCCCGCGTCCGCCAGTTCGCCATCCGCGGCGAGATCGAGACCGCCCGCGATCTGATCGACACCCACTATCCAGCGACTGACCCTCGAAGCCTACTGCTCGACGACATCGTCGAGACCTACCGGACTCCCGACCAACCGCAGGCTCAACCACAGGAATAGGTATCGACGCTCGGTAGCTGCCTGCCCACAGAGCATGACCGTCGACTGACCTTTTTATTTCACCTGTCCGTTGAACACGTATGCCCGAGACACACGTCGTCGCCCTCGCTGGCAGCCTCCGAGAGGGAAGCTACACCCGTCTCGCAACGAACCGCGCCCTCGACGGCGTCGAAGCCGCCGGCGGCCATGGTGAACTGCTCGACCTCCGGGAGTACGACCTTCCCGCGTTGAACACCGACCACGACGGCCAAGGCGACAGCCAACTGCTCGTCGACCGCGTCGGAGCGGCCGACGCGATCATCCTGGGGAGTCCGATGTACCACGGCTCCTATTCCGGCGTCCTGAAAAACGCGCTGGACTACTGTGGGTTCGACGAGTTCGAAGGCAAAACCGTCGGCCTGCTGGCGGTCGCGGGCGGCTCATTCCCGATCACAACGCTCGAACACCTCCGGTCGGTCTGTCGGGCACTCGACAGCTGGGTCCTCCCGCATCAGGCGGCGATTCCGAACGTCCACTCGGCCTTCGAGGACGGCGAGTTGGTCGACGAAGGCATCGAAAAACGGGTCGACACTCTCGGTCGGCGGGTCGTCGAGTACGCCGACATCGAACCCGATCCGTCGACCTTCGAGAGCGGCCAGAACGAAGGAGCAGACGACTAGCTGGACAACTCACGACAACTGGTAACAACTATTAAGCTATCGGGTCACGAACTGTGTCATGATAAACCATGGCAATTTACGATCGGATTCTGGTCCCAACCGATGGCTCCTCGGAGGGCGAGCAAGCAATCGCCCACGCGGTCGACCTCGCTGAGGCACACGAGGCAACAGTCTCCGGGCTGTACGTGATCAACACGGCGAGCTACAACGGCCTCCCGATGGAGGCGTCGTGGGAGGGGGTAACGACACTCCTCAACACCGACGCCCAAGAGGCGGTCGACACGGTCGAAGAACTGGGCGCGGATCGCGACGTACCGGTCGAGACCGAGATCGTTGAGGGGTCGCCGAGCACGGAGATCGTCCGCGCCGCCGAATCACAGGGGTGTGATCTGATCGTGATGGGCACCCACGGCCGGGGCGGGATCGACCGTCTCCTGCTGGGCAGTGTCGCCGAAAAAGTCGTTCGTGCCGCCCGCGTCCCCGTCCTGACCGTCAGAGTCGGCGCGGAGCCAGCCGCGGTCTCCGACCGGGCAGCCGCCGAGGGCGAGGCCGACGTCGAATCGCCGATGCAGGCCGATCAGACCGGCTAACTCTCGGATCCCGCTACTGCGGCCGCAGGTGCTCACAGTCGCCCGCGTGGACGACTTCCTGTTCCGACCCAGTGTCGACGACGAGCCCGCCAGGGAACCGGACATCGACGGCCTCCCCTTCGATCACCCGATTCGGCAGTTCGATTCGAACAGCCTGCCCAAGCGTCGAACTGTACTTCCGCCAGCGATCCAGGACACCGTCGGGATCAGCCAGCTGGTCGTGGAGCGATTCGAGCAGCCGCTGCACGAACAGCCGCCGATCGATGTCGCCCCCGGTTTCGGCTCGGAGCGTCGTCGCTCCCGCGGGCAGTTCCTCGGCGTCGATGTTGGCGTTGACGCCGATGCCGACAATGAGCCATGAGACCCGGTCGGCCTCGCCCTCCATCTCGGTCAGAATCCCGGCCAGTTTGCGGCCACCCCGCTTGCTGCTGTCACCGACAAGCACGTCGTTGGGCCATTTGAGATGCGCGTCGACGCCCGCTTCCCGACAGGCGGTTGCTGTCGCCACGCCCGCCGCGAGCGACACCAGCGGGACGTGGGCCGGAGGGAGGTCGGGCTGGAGGACGACCGAACACCAGACGCCGCCGCTGGGGGCGGTCCACGAGCGGTCGAGCCGCCCGCGGCTGCCGAGCTGTTCGTCGGCGACGACAGCGGTATCGACTGCTCCCTCGATAGCCCGCTCGCGGGCGCGATTGTTGGTGCTGTCGACCGAATCGTGGTATTCGACGGTGTAGGGGGCATCGAGTCCGAACTCGATAGCGGCCGCGCCGTAATCGGGGACGCCAGTGACCGCATAGCCGTCGTCGGTGCTCTCGATTTCGAAGCCGTCGTCTCTGAGTGCTTCGACCTGTTTCCAGACTGCGGCTCGCGAGATATCCAACCGCTCAGCCAGCTCCGGCCCGCCGACCGGTCCCGCCTCGAATGCCGCCAGCAGCGCGCGGCGTGTCTCGTTCATTGCTGGCAGTACTCGTTCCATCCCAAAGAGCCGTCGGATACAAACCCACGCCCTTCCTACGGACGCCCATGATTACGTTTCTCGCTGGCGGCACGGGAACGCCGAAGCTTTTGGCCGGAGCCACAGCGATGTTCGATCCTAACGGGCTCACCGTCATCGGCAACACGGGTGACGATATCGAACTCGGGGGGCTGCTGGTCTGTCCCGATCTCGATACCGTCCTCTTTCATGAGGGGGGCGTCCTCGATACCGAGCGATGGTGGGGGATCGACGGCGACACACACGAGACCAACGCTGAACTCCACCGCCTCGCCGAGAACGCTGATCTCGACACAGGACCACGATACCTCCCGCCGCGCGACCAAACCGAGGGTCGACCGATCGCCCGCTGGCGGCGGTTTTCAGACATTGCAGAATTCATGACCATCGGCGACCGTGACCGCGCGGTCCACATCACACGCACGAGCCTCCTCGACGAGGGGAAGACGCTCACCGAAGCCACCCAAATCCTGACTGACGCTTTTGATGTCGATCCCACGCTGCTCCCGATGAGCGACGACCCCGTTGCGACGATCGTCGCAACCGACGAGGGCCCGATCCACTTCCAGGAGTACTGGCTCGACAAAGCCGACCGGGAGGTCACTGGCGTCGAGTTCCGCGGGGCCGACGAGGCCGACCCGACGACACAGGTCCTGGACGCACTCGACGCCCCAGTCGTGATCGGCCCCTCGAATCCGGTGACGAGCATCGGCCCGATGCTCGCCGTGCCGGGAATCGAGCAGGCCTTGGAGCGAACCCCCGTGGTCGCTGTCTCGCCGTTCGTCGAGGACGAAGTCTTCTCGGGCCCGGCGGCCGAACTCATGGCGGGAACGGGCCGCGAGCCGAGTACACAGGGAGTAGCCGACGCCTACCCGTTCGTCGATGCGTTCGTCCTGGACACCGACGACGGCACCGACCTTGACCGGCCGGTCGTCCGCACCGATACGAAAATCGACGACGAAGCCGACAGCAGACGAGTGATGGAGGCAGTCGTCGACGCGCTGGCCGAGTTGGGGATCGACGTATGAGCAGGGAACAGTCGACCAGCGACTCGACGCCGGGTAGCGATTGTCTACCGTTCAAGCCACGGCTGGCACTGGCGAGTCTGAGCGGCGAGGCTGACGCCGACTGGGCGGCCGCGGGGGCCGACCTTGCGGGGGCGGCTTTTATAGGGGGTATCGCACTCGATGAGCCGAGCCGCGAGGCTGCACGAGCACTCGTCGACCGTGATCGACGGGAGTTCCTGCCCGACGATCCGCTGGTATTTATAAAAAATCAGTTAACGGCACTCGACGACGTGCCGATACAGCCGGGAGTCAACGTCAGGGCCACGTCGGTCGGCCCAATCCGAGAGGCAGCCGTGATCTGTGCAGAGCACGGGGCGATCCTGGAGATCAACGCCCACTGTCGGCAGCCCGAACTCCGCGAGATCGGCTGCGGCGAATCCCTGCTTGCCGATAGCGACCGCCTAACGAAGTACGTTGAGGCGGCCGCCGCAGAAGGACCGGCGGTAAGCGTCAAAGTCCGCGCCGAGGTTCCGGGCGTCGACCTCCCAACCGTCGCCCGGCGAATCGAGTCTGCGGGGGCCGACGTAATCCACGTCGACGCGATGGACTCCGAGGCGGTGATTCGAGACGTGGCGGCTGCGACCGACCTGTTCGTGATCGCCAACAACGAGGTTCGGGATCGAAAAAGCGTCCAGGAGTACTTTGGCTACGGAGCTGACGCCGTTAGCGTCGGTCGACCGAGCCGGGAGCCGACTGGTCCAGTACTGGGCCGGGTCGCTGCTGCGGTCGAGGAGTGGGAGGCACCGGTCCAATGAACCGATCCGACGCCAACGGCGGTCGAAATACGGTCGATAACGCCCAGCTCGCGTTGTTGCTCGAAGTGTCGGGCACGCCCAAACCAGGCAACGTCGACCGCCACCGCGATTTGGATGGCCTCCGGTTCGAACACTTTCTGGCCGGAACGGTCGGTGCCCGTCGTGGCCTCCAGCAGGCCGCCGACGGCGAGGCAGTCGGTGCGGCTTTCGAACAGACCATCGCGGGAATGGCCACCCAACGGGGCGGCAATACCCAGTTCGGCTGTCTGCTGCTGCTCGTCCCACTGATAAAAGCCGCCGCGAGTGGATCGCTCACACCCACTGGCGTCCGGTCGGTCGTCGAGTCGACGACAGTCGACGACGCCGTCGACTTCTACCGAGCGTTCGAACACGTCGATGTCGCGGTCGACGACCCTCCTTTGGAGGCCGATGACCTCGACGTGCGCCGGGGGAGCGACGCTGCCGACACGCTCCGTAGGCGGAGCCTAACGCTGTACGACATCATGTCGCTGTCGGCCGATCCCGACGATCGGATCGGCGACGGCAACGCCCGCGAGTGGATCTCGGGCTTCGAGCGCACGTTCCGGGCGGCCGACGCACTGCTGGCCGACGAGGGACCGGTGGGCGACCGGACGGCTCGTGTCTTCGTTGATCTGCTCGCCGAGCGGCCCGACACCCTCGTTGCGACCAGCCACGGCGAGGCCGCTGCCCGCGAGGTCTCGGAGCGTGCAGCCGCGGTCGGAGGAGATCTCGCGGCCGCCGAGGAGCTCGCCGAGGCGTTCGTCGAGGACGGATACAATCCAGGAACGACAGCGGATATTACCGCCGCCGCGCTGTTTGTTGCACTGGAACGAGGACTCGACGTATGAGCGATACACACACCAACTGGCCAGTCGACCTCCGCGGCGTCACCGAATCCATCGTCGCCACGCTCGGCCCAAACGACCTGTGGAACATGGCTGCCCTCGGCCTCCACGCGCCCGACGAAACAGGAGAGCCAGTGAGGGCGACGACGTGGGGAAACACCCGGACGCGCCGGAACTTTCACCGACAGGGCGGTGGCGTCGTTGAGTTTACGACCGATCCGCGGGAGTTTGTCGACGCCGCCGTGACGATCCGCGAGGAGCGCGAGGCGGTGTTGCCCAACGCCGATGCGTGGGTCGAAGTCACGGCCGAATCGGTCAACAGCGGTACTGAAGGCGACACCGAATGGGAGCGCTGGGAACTTCGCCCCACTGGGGCTGGAACGGTCGACCGTAGTCGCCCACTAACAATCAACCGGGGGTTTTACGCCGTCGTCGACGCCACCGTGGCGGCTTCGCGGCTCGACGTGCCAGCCTTCGAGACCGACGTACTGGTCGACCGGCTGCGGTATTTCGAGGAGACCGTCGAGAAGTGTGGCGGTCCGCGGGAGCGAGAGGCCTTCGCCACGCTGAGCGAGGAGACTGGCTGGCGGGAGTACTGAGGACGGAACGAATCGTTTTAGTGTCGCTCGGACCGACCACCCTGCATGGCAATCAAACCGAAGTACGTCAAACAGCTCGCAACGACCCTGCTCGAACGGTATCCCGAGGCGTTCAATACGGATTTCGACACCAACAAGGAAAACGTCTCGAAGCTCACCACCGTTGACTCGAAAGGCGTCCGCAACCGCGTCGCCGGATACATCACGCGAAAGAAAGCCGCAACGGTCTAATTTTCGGGCACGAATCGCTGACAGACACTCACCCCAGTCAGTAGACGTAGTCGTCGGCAGCGAGCTGCGTGTAGCCGTTCTTTTTAAGCGACCGTTTCTGCTTTTTGTATTTGTACAGCACCTTCGCACCGGAGAGTCCCGACCGGAACGTGCTCGTTTTGAGTAGGTTCGAGCCATCGGCCGCGAGCATCCCCCGCACCATTTTGAATGTCCGATCCCAGTCGCTCGGTCCGTACTTGCGGCAGAGGTCGGCGAAGGTGACGTTCCGAACCAGTTCGTCGCCGATCGCTTCGTGCCACTGGTCGTTGTAGGTCGACAGATCGCCGTCAGCGGCCAACTCGCCCGCGATGGCTCCGGTTCGAACGGCGACGTGGTCGCCGCCCTCGTGGAACGCCGAGGTCGTCCCCATCGCCCCACCGGCGACGGCGATTCCGGCGTCGACCGGCGACTCGATCGGCCGTGTCGAGGAGATGCTGTAGGTCTCGGTGCCGCCGCGCTTGCCGCGATCCTCGACGAGAGGGAAGTCGGTCTCGATATCGTATTCGTCGCCCCACTGCCACTCCAACAGGCGGCGGATATACGTACTCCCTTGCGGAATGGAGTCGTCTTCGGGCTGGAGGAGTTTGTACGCATCGCGGTCTTCGATGGCATCGATGTCGAGGCCGATCGGCATCGTCAACCCGACCCGACAGACCCGCGCGTCGTTCGGGAACACCCACGGATAGGCCGTGTGGCCGGGCATGACGCCCCACCAGAATTTGATCGAGGTTTTGAGCTCTTCGAAAACTTCCTCTGGGAACCGACGGTACTCCTGATAGGCGATGTGGTTGGCCGTCGGTGAGGCCAGCAGTTCGGAGGCCTTGGTGCCGTCGGGGAGATAGCTGTCGAGCACGCGGTTGGTAACGGTCCGCTGGGGCCCATCCGCGAGGATCAGATAGTCGGCCCCGACGCGGTCGCCGTTGGCCAACGAGACAACGTGCCGTGGGTCGTCAGCGCCAGCAGCATCGAGATCACTGTCGACGTCCGTCACTCGAACCTCGATTCGGTACTCCGCGCCAGCGTCCTCGGCGCGCTCGCGCAGCCAGTCGTCGAACCGCGCGCGGTTGAAGGTGTAGCCGAAGTGGTCGTAGGACGACTCGATACCGGTGCTCGTGAGTGTGCAGGCTTCGGTCGGGCCGATGAACTCAGCGCGGTCGAGCTGTTGGAGGACCACGTCCTCGGGGAACTCATCGGGGTGGATATCCATGATGTCGACCCAGTAGTCGAGAATCCCCGCCGCATCGGTCGAATCGGGACCCAGCACCTCGCGGTCGGCCCGCGGGACGCCCTTTTCAAAGACGACCGCTGAGGCACCGCCACTCGCCGCCGCGTGGGCCGCCGCGGTGCCGGCCGGACCGCCGCCGACGATCGCTACGTCTACGCGTTCCATACCGTGTACCACCCCGAGTCGGTATTAAAGCCACTGAACTTATGGCTGGTATCTCTTTGTAAGGAGCCGACTACCGGTACACAAGAGATCGTAAGGCGGTATATACTGCCATGCCTACATACTGGTATGACCGCCGACGGTGAGCTCGAAGAGTTGTTTCAGGCCCGTACCCAGTCAGAGGGTCCAATCGTCCCGTCGCTAGAACTGCTAGAACGGATCGCCGAGACGCTCGGTGAGATCCGCGCCGCCGCAGGCGTCGACACCTATCACGACGAGGCGTCGACGCTCAATTGGAACACCCCCGCAATGGACACCGCACCGGTCGGAATGGCGATTTCGGGACCCGCCTATCAGGACAATCCGATCTACTACGTCAACGAGACCTTCGAGACGATCACGGGCTACCAGGAGGCCGAGCTGCTCGGCGGCAACCTCCGGGTCCTCCAGGGACCCGAGACCGCCCCCGAGCCGGTCGCCGACATCCGCGAAGCACTCGACATCTGGGCCCCAGTGATCGTCGAACTCCGCAACTACCGCACGGATGGAACGATGTTCTGGAACCGGCTCGCACTCGCCCCGATCGCCGATGAGACAGGGACGATCAGCAACTGGGTCGGCCTCCAGGAAGATATCACTCAACAACGCTCGTAGACACTGGCTTGGGCGTCGCTACTTATCGCGATGGTGTTCGTCGTGGCGCTGGGCATCGTCGTGGATCTCCTGGAGGGCCTGTTCCTGTTCGCCGCGAGCCAAGCCGCCGGATTCGGCGTGTCGACCGTTGTACTGCCGGCTCGGGATCGCGTTCCACACCGACTCCGAATCCGTCTTGTCGTCTCCATCACCCATCCGTATGAAAACGGCCACACAGACCGTTAGTCCACCGATCGCAAGCAGTAGCTCCCCGTAACTACTGGCGAAGAGCCCCCAGAGGCTCCCCCCGATCAGCAGGGACAGCGAGCACACCACGAGAAACGGTTTCCGCGCCGACTGCAGGCGGCTTTCGAAACCCATAGCTGTGTGATAGTTGTCAGGCGACTTTGTCTTTTGATCCGACGATGGCTTCGGCAGTCCGTTCGGACTGCCGTACACTCATATGGATGGACACTAATCTCCCGGGTATGAGCGAGCCGAAGATCACGGTGCTGCGACAGAAGATCCACGGACTGTCGGCCGTCGACTACGCTGCGGCCCTCCGGTCGCGCCTGCCGGATGCCGAGGTCACGATCGCCCGGACGCCCGCCGAGGAGCAGCAACTGCTCGAATCGGCCCCGATCGTGACTGGCTTTTCGATGAGCACTGCGGAGGTCGAGGCGGCGGCGAATATGGATTTGTTCGCCTGTGTGTACGCCGGTGTCGGCCATCTTGATCTCGACGCCTTCGAGGCCAACGGGACGGCAGTCACCAACGCCTCGGGCGTCCACGGCCCGAACATCTCGGAGTACGTCATCGGTTCGATCCTCTCGTTCGTCCGGGGGTTCAAGCGGGCTTGGCGACAGGAAGACCGCAACGAGTGGCGCTCCTACCCCGCTCGCGAACTCCAGGGCAGCACCGTCACCGTCGTCGGCCTCGGCGCGATCGGACAGGCCGTCGTCGACCGACTCGACCCCTTCGGCGTCGACACCATCGGCGTGCGCTATACCCCCGAGAAAGGCGGGCCGACCGACGAGGTGCTTGGCTTCGACGAGATCCACGACGCACTCGCTCGAACTGACTACCTTGTGCTCGCGTGTCCGCTGACCGACGAAACCGAGGGGCTGATCGACAGCGAGGCGCTGTTGACGCTGCCGACTGATGCATTCATGGTGAACATCGCCCGTGGCGGGGTGGTTGAGACCGACGACCTCGTGTCGGCCATGCAGGCCAACCGGATCGCGGGGGCGGCCCTCGACGTGACCGATCCCGAACCGCTACCGAACGACCACCCGCTGTGGGATCTCGATACCGTCTCGATCACGCCGCACAATGCTGGCCACACCCCCGACTACTACGAGCGGCTTGCCGACATCCTGGCGACCAACGTCGAGCGCTACCGAGCGGGCGAGACCGACTTCGAAAACCGCGTCGTTTAGGCAACCGGTGGCGTTTCGACCGTCGAGAGATAGGCCGTCAGATCCGCCGTTGTGAGCATCCCGATGACGCCGGCCTCGTTATCGACCACCGGTAGATGGTGAAAGCCGTTGTCGGCCATCGTTCCTGCGACCTCGTTGATCGACTCGTTGGCCGTCGCGGTCACCACGTCGGTCGTCATGTAGTCGGCAACTGTTGCCTCGGTGGCGGTGTCGTCGGCGGTGATCCGGACGAAATCTGTCGTCGTCAGAATCCCGACGAGGTCGTTGTCATCGTCGACCACGACGAGCGAGCCGATATCGCGGTCAAGCATGCGGGTTGCAGCCTGCTGGACAGGGGTATCCGCGGCTACTGTTTCGACAGGCGATGACATCAGTCGACCCACAAAGATATCTGTCATAGTCGTTAGTCACGGTTTGCCATCAAAAATGTTGTTACTCAGACACACACCATTACCGTCGACCACTGTTCAATGTGCGGCTGTCGCTCGAGAAAAATTCGGGCGATTCTAAAGAGAACAGCGAGATTTCCATGCGTCACCCGACCCGTGGTCGTTTACGCGGGTTAGATCCAGCCTTCTTTGACCAGCAGCTCGCCGTTCAGCAGGCTTGCCCCGGCGGCTCCGCGGATGGTGTTGTGGGCCAAACAGTTGTATTTGAGTCCGGAGTCGGTCGACTGGACGCCGCCAGCCGAGATCTGCATTCCGTCGGCGCGACTGCGGTCAAGTCGGGGCTGTGGCCGCTCCGGCTCGTCGTCGCCGAAGACGTTGATCAGCTGGTCGGGCGCACTCGGCAGGTCGACGCCGGGGAACTCCCGCATGGCCTCGCGGGCCTCGTCGGGCGAGGGATTGTCGGCGAGGTCGACGAAGACGCTTTCGAGGTGGCCATCGAGGGTCGGAATCCGGTTGCAGGAGGCGTTGACCGTCGAGTCGTGCATACTGAGTTCCGCGCCGTCGAAGCCACCGAGCAGTTTGCGGGATTCGGTCTCCATCTTCGACTCCTCGCCGCCGATGTGCGGGATCGCGTTGTCGATGATCTCCATCGAGGTGACTCCGGAGTAGCCCGCCCCTGAGACTGCCTGAAGGGTCGTGACGTCGACGCGTTCGAGGCCGAACTCGTCGAGGGCCGCAAGGGTGGGAACCATCGTGATCGTCGAGCAGTTGGGGTTTTTGATGAGTGCGCCGTCCCAGCCGCGGTTGTCGCGCTGGACCTCGATCAGGCCGAGGTGGTCGGCGTTGATCTCCGGGATCGTCAGCGGCACGTCGTCGGCCATCCGGTCGTTCGAGGAGTTCGAGGAGATGACGTAGCCCTCTTCGAGGAACTGCGGTTCGACCTCCTCGGCGACCGACGAGGGCAGCGAGGAAAAGAGTAGGTCGACATCGTCCGAGACATCGTCGGGGGTCGTCGCGCCGACTTCCATTTCGGCGATGTCGTCGGGGATCTGGGTTTCGACCCGCCATTTGGCGGCCTCGCGGTAGGTTTTTCCGGCGCTCGATTCGCTTGCGGTGAGTGCGGCGATCTCGAAGGTGGGATGGCCGTCGAGCAGCTGAATGAATCGCTGTCCGACTGCGCCCGTTGCCCCGAGAATGCCTACTTGTACTGCCATTACCGTGGGGTGCAGTCTCACACACATAAGTGGGTCGGATTGCCGGTAGGTTACCGAACAATCAGGAAGAACACGGCCGCTGTCGGCGAAACTCGACCGGAACTGTCAGCCTATGTTGGTCGCTTTGTTATATAAAAGAACCACATACAGTCACCGCGTCGTGTTTGTCTATCTCAGACCCGTTTCAGTTGGTGTTTTTAAATTCAGTCGCGGTACGTCGGTGGTCGTCGACACCCGTTCGCTCGGACGGAAGGTGTAAATCGCTGGCTGGCGGAGGTCGATCTGCGTGCCCTAGTCCCCGGCAGAGTACTCCTCTTTGGGAGCGATGATCGTCCGGAGAACCCAGGCACGTGATATACGGTTCGCTGTCGACCGCGACTGACAGCCGCCCGGCACGAGGGTTTCCCGACCGACACGGCATGCCGCCGACAGAATGAGGTCGGACGTTAGTGTTCCGGGCTACATTTCGAACCGCTAGCGATAGCTACCGTTTTGTGGCAAGTGTGACGTCGTTAGATTCCGCGAACGGTCTCAATGACGCCGATCGATTCGAGTGTCATCCACAGCAGAAACAGGACGTACAGCCCCAGAAAGCCGTAGGCCTCCAAATTGGTGAGTTCGAGATCAGTCCGTGTGAAGACGATAAACACGAGCGTCGCAAACGCCAGAAATCCCATCGTTGGAATCGCCGCCAAGAAGTTGATCGTCGCCGACCCCGCTAGCAGGACGCCGACCGGAATCGCCACTAGGAGGTTGAATGTATTGCTCCCGAGGACGTTCGTGAGGCTCGTGACACTGTCGTCGTTCTGGGCAGCGCGAACCGAGACGATGGTGTCGGGGAGGCTCGTCCCGGCAGCGATCACTGTGAGGCCCCAGAGAAAACTGGGCGTCCCGAAGAGATCGCCGAGGGCGAGCGCCGCGCGAATGAGTCCCTCAACGCCGACCGTGATTACGAGCAGTGCGACTGCGAGGACGCCCCACTCCCGGCGGGCGTCGACGTCGACCGCCCTCGTCGAGACGTGGTCGCTGGCGTCCTGCTGATGAAGGAAAATATAGACGCCGTAGGTCGCCAGCGGGAGGATTGCGAGTTCCGGCGTCAGGATCGCCGCGCTGTTGGTGCCGCCGGGGACGTAGGTCGCTCCGAGCGCGAAGACGATGAAGAGAACGAGGACGCTGATGATGTAGAACTGTGCGTCCTTGTGAATCAGACTCCGGGTCGCTTCCAGATCCTCGCTGACGAGCGCCGAGACCGCCGGAATCACGAGGAGATTGAAGATGGCGCTGCCGACGATCGCGCCGACGCCGAGGGCGAATTCGCCGTGGACCAGCGTACTGATGACGACCGAACTGATCTCGGGGAAACTGGACCCCACAGCGACGACGACCGCGCCGTGGACGGCGACTGGCAGGCCGTAGTACCGGCTGAGGCGTGCGGCGGCCCGTTCGAAATGGGTGCTTCCCTTCCAGATCACGACGACCGCGACCGCAGCGAGCACGAGCGAGGCGAGGAGCCCGACCATTGTTCACCCTTTGTCCACACGGGATGAAAGATGTGGTTAATCGATCGGTCGACGTGGAATGCGCGGCGTCGGCCGACCTGAAAAGCCCGGATTCCGTCGACCAGTATGCGATCCGTCAACAACGTACTGTTGGAAGATACCACAGCACACGTCCTGAGAAGTACGTACAACTGAATTAATATTATTTTTGAAGATAGATTCTTGGGACCCCCGACAGCAAGTTCATATACAGTATGACAGTACTCTGGATCGGCGACGTGCGGTCGGCCGATATCGACACGGTCGGCGGCAAGGCGGCCTCGTTGGGTGAACTCACTGAGGCTGGACTTCCGGTTCCGCCCGGGTTTGTTGTTACCGCTGAGACCTACCGTACCTTCCTGGAGACCACAGGCATCGGCAGCGAGATCTTCGACGCGCTGGCGGTCAACGACGACGGCCTCGCCGAGGCCGCCGAACGGGCCCGCGAACTCGTCGTCGAGACACCGGTTCCCGAAGAGGTACGCGAGGAGATCCTCTCGGCGTACGGCGACCTCGGTGGCCTGGCCGACACCGAGCCGGACGACCAAAGCGAGCCATTTGTCGCCGTTCGCTCCTCGGCGACCGCCGAGGATCTCCCCGATGCGTCGTTCGCCGGCCAGTACGAGACGATCCTCAACGTCACCGAGGCGGACCTCCTGGACCGCGTCAAGGAGTGTTGGGCCTCGCTGTTCTCCGAGCGGGCGGTCCACTACCGGAACACCCACGGCTTCGACCACGACGACGTCGACGTCGCCGTCGTCGTCCAGCAGATGGTCGACGCCGACAAATCCGGCGTCATGTTCACCCGCCATCCCTCGACGGGCGACCGGCAGATGATCGTCGAATCCGCCTGGGGGCTCGGCGAGGCCGTGGTTTCGGGAATGGTGTCGCCGGACCACTACGAGATCGATCCCGAGACGGCCACCATCGTCGAGTCGACGATCGCCGACAAGAAACAGCAGATGATCAAAGACCCTGAGACGGGCGAGACGGCCCTCCAGCCGGTCGACGACGAACGGCGGACCACACGAGTGGTGACCGACGCGGAGATCGAGCGGCTGGTCGAACTCGGCCGCCGTGTCGAGGACCACTACGGCGAGCCCCAGGACGTCGAGTGGGCGCTGGTCGAAGGAGAGCTGTTCATGCTCCAGTCGCGGCCGATTACGACGATCAGCGAGGCCGACGATGCCACAACAACCTCTGAAGAGCCTGCCGAGCAGCCCGCGGCAAACGGTGGCCAAACCGACCCACAGCAGTCGACTGCGACCGAGGTCGACGCCGAGGCTGAGACGGAAGACGGTGTGCTCGTCCGTGGCGTCAGTGCAAGCCCCGGCACTGCGTCGGGAGAGGTCCGGCTCATCACGAAGTTGGATCATCTCGATCAGGTGACCGAGGGCGACGTGCTCGTCAGCACGATGACGACGCCGGATATGGTGCCCGCGATGCAGCGGGCCGCCGCAATTGTCACCGACGAGGGTGGGATGACCTCCCACTCGGCGATCGTCTCCCGGGAGATGGGCGTCCCCGCGATCGTCGGCACCCGCACCGCCACCGACGTCCTGGAACCCGGCCAGCAGGTCACCGTCGACGGCGAGATGGGCACGGTCACCGAGGGCGGTCCCGAGGAAGACGAAAGCGAGGCCGACGAGTACGACCCGGTCGAATCGGTCCGCCCCCAGACCCCGGTCAAACCGATGACCGCCACGGAGGTCAAAGTCAACCTCTCGATCCCCGAGGCCGCCGAGCGCGCGGCGGCGACGGGGGCCGACGGCGTCGGGCTGTTGCGGATGGAACACATGGTGATCTCGCTGGGCAAGACCCCCGAGCAGTATATCGCCGACCACGGGGAAAACGCCTTTATCGACGAGTTGGTCGACGGGGTTCGGACCGTGGCCGAAGCCTTCTATCCACGACCGGTTCGCGCACGCACGCTCGACGCGCCGACCGACGAGTTCCGCGATCTGCAGGGCGGCAGCGACGAGCCACACGAACACAACCCAATGCTTGGCTACCGAGGGATTCGCCGGAGCCTCGACAAACCCACGCCGTTCCGGTGTGAACTCCGGGCGTTCAAGCGGCTGTTCGATGCGGGCTACGACAACGTCGAACTGATGTTGCCGCTGGTCAACGACGCCGAAGACGTCGAGCGGGCCAAGCGCCTGATGGAGGATGTCGGTATCAACCCTGAGAAATCCCGGTGGGGCGTCATGATCGAAACCCCGGCCAGCGCGCTGCTCATCGAGGAGATCGCCGCCGAGGGCATCGACTTCGTCTCCTTCGGCACCAACGACCTTACCCAGTACACGCTCGCCGTTGATCGAAACAACGAACACGTCGTCGACCGGTTCGACGAACTCCACCCCGGCGTGCTGTCGCTGATCGACTCGACGATCGAGACCTGCCGCGAACTGGGGGTCGACACCAGCATCTGTGGGCAGGCCGCCTCCAAATCCGAGATGGTCGACTTCCTCGTCGAACAGGGTATCTCCTCGATCAGTGCGAACATCGACGCGGTCCGTGATGTCCAACACGAGGTCAAACGCGTCGAACAGAAGCTGCTCCTCGATTCGGTCCGGTAGCGCGGTCGGCGCGTGCTCGGTGGATTCGATCCGGTCGACTCCACACTCGTTGCTGAACCGATACTGGCAACCATGCTACCATGCAACAAGGTTCAATACCCCGGGTGATGTATGTACAAATTGGACTATGGATATAACTGATATTGTTATGACGGAGTTCGTCGAGGTGGACGTCGACGAACGACTCGCGAAGGTCCGCGCCAAATTCGACGAGAAGAATCCGCGGGGGGTGATCGTCACCGACGACGGCAGCTACGAGGGGGTGATCGGCGAGTCCGAGCTGGTGAAATCCCGGATTCAGGACGACACCAAAGCGAGCGTGCTGATGACCTCTGCACCGCGGGTCGACCACCACGAGGACATCCGCGAGGTCGCCCGGCTGCTGGTCGAGGGCGACGTACGGGTCGCGCCGGTGTTCCGTGGTGAGAGCTTGGAGGGGATCATCACGACCGACGCGATTCTCACTGCTGTCTTGGAGAACCTCGATGCGCTGGTCGTCGAACAGATCTACACCGAGGCCGTCATCGACATCACCGCGAAGGCGAGCGTCGGCCAAGCGATCAACCGGCTCCGGGAACACGGCATCTCCCGGCTGCCAGTCGTCGCCGCCGACGGCTCCCTTGACGGCGTGATCACCACCCACGACATCGTCGACTTCGTGGTTCGGGACCACGAGCGCCAGCACAAGGGCGACCGCAGCGGCGACCGGGACCGGATGTTGGACCTCCCCGTCGAGAACCTCATGTCCAGTCCGGTAGTGACCGCGACGCCCGACGAGAGCGTCGAGACGGTCGTCGAGCGGATGTTCGACAACGACATCTCCGGGCTCGTCGTCACCACCGGCGACACCAAAGGGACCGTCGCCGGTGTCATCACCAAAACCGACGTGCTGCGGGCGCTGACGTTCACCGAAGAGGAGTCGATGGACGTCCAGATCACCAACGTCGAACTGTTGGATACGATCGCCCGCGAGGAGATCGTCGAGTCGATCACCCAGGTGGTCGACAAATACCAGGAGATGAACGTGATGCATGCCCACGTTCGGTTCCACGAGCACAAAGAGAAGCTCCGCGGGACGCCGCTGATCCAGTCCCAAATTCGGCTGCGGACGAGCCACGGCCAGCTGGCGGGCACCGGTGAGGGGTACGGCGCGAACCACGCGTTCCACGTCGCCCTCGACAAGCTCGAACGCAACGTCCTGGAACTGAAGGGGATCAACGCCGACAAGGAGTACCGCGGCCAGCTACTCCGTAAGCTCAACGAGATCTGACCTCGGCTTGACGGAGCTATACGGCGCTCTAGCTGACTGATTTACTTTTTCTTCGGTCGGAATTTCTATCGGTTACGTGGGCGAACCGTCCACTTCGTCATGTTTTTGACCGCAGACAGTCAACACCAGACCATGAGCGCAGACGAGGACAAGTATCCCGCGGAGTCCGGGCGTCGACGGTTCGTCAAGGGTGTTGTCGGTGGGGCGGCACTCGCCGGTGTGGGCGCAACCGGCGCGGTGTCGATGAACACACTGACTACCTCATCCGGTGCCGGTGGGGGCCCGGTCGAGGCAATGGTCATCGAAAACACCGCCGGTCCCGCACCGCGTGGAATGCCGCAAATCCCGATCGAGATCGACGACGACGGGTTCATCAAGGGCGTCTGGCCGGAGATCCAGACCGAAACTGTCGAGGGTGTCGAAGTCGAAGTCGCCCGCGAGGATATCGGTGGGGTCACCTACTCCCAAGAGTGGTTCCAGTACTGCGGCCTAGAGTCGAACAACGCACTCGATCCGAGCTACGAGTCGGACAACTACCTTATCGCCGATCCCAGCACGAAATACGAGTGGCAGTCCGATATGTCGGAGGGGCAGCAAATCAACATCTCCGATTTCGAGGATTACAAGACGTGGGGCAATGACATCGGGTCGACCGGTATCGGTAAGGCAGGATCGGCTATCTGGCGGTCCGGAGACTCCGAAAACCCGATGCCGGTGACGATTCTCCGATCCGAAGCGATCGAACAGGCCGCCCAAGACAACGAGTGGCTGAGTGCGAGTACCGATCAAGGCGTGATCGCGTGGCTCAACAAGTGTACCCACTTCTGCTGCGTGCCCGGCTATAAAACGGCCAGCGGGTCAGCCAAATACAACGCCGCCGACAAGGTGTACTGTGCGTGCCACCAGTCGGTGTACGATCCACTATCCATCGTTACCGCACTCTACATCTCGCGGCCACGCCCGACCGGGTAGTCGACGCCGACCCCCGGATTTTTCCGCCGTCTCGCCCGAGTAGTCGTATGACCGAAACGAGGTTCGAGACCGAACGCGAACGTGCCCGCCGACTGCTTGATGCCGACGATCTGACTGCGCTCCACGTCGGTGTGATCCACGACGACCAGACGGTCGACACCGTCGCCTCCCGCCGTACCGACGCCGACTCCGAGGCCGAACTGCAGGCCCTCTCACTGCTCGCAACCCATATCCGCGCGGTCGCCGCCGAAGCGGGCGTCGACTACGACACTGTCGCCGCGGACGCCGCCGCTGTCGCCGCCCAACTCGAAGAACTCCCCGTCGAGGCTCCAGACGACCACGACGACAGCGACGATACGTCGTCGTAACCGGTTTCAAAAGCGGCTCGTGTCGACGCTGGTGAACTAACAGACAGCGTGCTGACTATGCTGCCAGTTGGCCTGCAAGATCTAGATAATTCATGTAGGAAAGAATTATAGAAGTAGTGGCACCGACGGTCAAGTTACTGTCTGATTCTGTGATTTCGGAATGGGTAGTGGAGTCACTGCCTCAGAATCACCAACTACCTGTTGAAACGAAGGCTCTCAGATGACTCTGATTGACGGATATGTGCCCTGTATTCAGCAGAACCTGATCGAACGACCGAGTTGTTGTCAAGAGCGGCGTGCTGAATACAGTGCAGTTCACTCCAGCCTAGCCGAGGTCATCCACCAAGAGACCTGATAGTGTGATACTAACAGAATAGATAGATAATTATCAGTAATATTTGTTTATGTGTCCTGGCGTCGTACTAATATGTACCATGCCCCTATACATGGACGTCCACAGAGACGTCGACGCGACTGTTGAGGACGTTGTTGAAGCTCACAAGAAAGACATTGAAGCCCAAGAGAAACACGGCGTAAAATACGTGAACTACTGGGTCGATGATGACGAAGGTGCCGTCTTCTGCCTGTTCGAAGGCCCGAGCAAAGAAGCAGGTGAGAAGGTCCACCGTGAGGCCCACGGACTCACTGCAGACGAGATATTCGAAGTCGAACAGGGCGAGTAATCCGAACTGCTGAGAAACACGCCTTGTTCGATTTGGCGCATACTAATTTGCAAGATATCCGCGTTACATCTTGCACGCCACTTCCTAACAGAATCCAGACAAGACTGTTTCGATATCTTTGGCGAAAGCCGCAAACGCTATTTGTCGACTACTCGCCGGGGAATCGATAGCCCGACAGCGACGAACACTGCTCCGGAAGCCCCGACAGCGCCGCCTCCAGCCGGTCGACTGCGGGCTTCTCCCGTCGCTCGGGATTTATAAGCAGGTCGACCCGCTGGTCGCCCAGCGAGACGAAGTCTAGGTCGTGTTTGTCGGCGGTCGTCCGCAGGCCGAGGCCGACATCGGCACGCCCCTCGATCACCCGCCGGGCCGGGCTCTCGAAGGCCTTGACGGTGGCCTCGAAGCCCTCGATGGACTCGACGAGGCTGTGCCGGGAGACGTCTCGATGGTCGGCCAGTTCGGCGAGCGCATTCGAGAGGCTCGTTCTGAGCCCGGAGATCGTCTCGCGGTTGATCAATCGGAGGTTGCGGTCGACCAGATCCCCGAGTCCGTCGACCTCGTCGGGGTTCCCTTCGGGGACGAGCAGGCCCCACTCGCGGTGCCAGCTGCCGACCGACTCCGCACCGTGGTCACCGTCGACCGGTCCGGCAACGACCGCGAAATCCGGCAGGCCATCCCGGATCCGACGCAGCCCCTCGCGGCTTCCGGTGGGGAGATACCGCACCGAGCTGAGGTGGTCCAGGAGTTCGTTCAGTGCCGGGTCGTCCTCGCCGATCCCGAGCAGTGCGGGCGGCTGGACGTCCGGCGAGAACAGTTGGACGGTCACCGACTCGCCTGCCGACAGATAGTCGGTGTCGGGGTCGACTGCGACCACGCCGTCGGCCTCGACGAGACTGGTCGTCGCCCCTGAGCCCTTGTCGACCGGGTAGACGAGCTGCGCGCCGCTGCCGTCGTCGACGACGCCGACCGACAGCAGCCGGAGTCGACCCGCCTCGGAGCGAGCCTCGACGGCCATCTCGCCGCTCGTCGTCGCAGTTGCTGGCTCCGGCTGGTCCGCCGCCGCCCGAATCGCAGGAGCGACAAATGTGCGAAAAATCGTCAGTGCCGACACCGGGTAGCCCGGCAGGCCGATGTAGGCCGACTGGCCGCCGTCGCTGCGGTCGAGTCGCCCGACTAACATCGGCTTGCCGGGTTTGACCGACACTCCATGCAACAGGAGTTCACCACGGTCCTCGATCACCTCGTAGATCACGTCGACCGCGCTGGCTGAGGTCGACCCCGAGGACAGAACCAGATCACACTCGTCGGCGGCCTGCCGGAGCAGACGCTCCATCTCCTCGAAATCGTCGCCAGCGTGAGGGTAGACGACCGGCTCGCCGCCAGCAGCCTCGACACCCGCGGCGACCGTGTAGCTGTTGACATCGTGGATCTCCCCGCGGCCGCTGTCGAGGTCGTCGCCGGGGCGGACGAGTTCCTCGCCAGTCGAGATAATCCCGACTTTGGGGGCGGCCCGGACCGGAACGCTGTCGACGCCGAGTGCCGACAGCAGGCCGATCTCTCGGGGCGTGATCCGTCGACCGGGACCGAGCGCCCGTGTCCCGGCGGCGATGTCCGCGCCCGCGACCATCACGTTGTCGCCGGGTGTCACCGCGGTGCGAATCTGGATTCCCGTCTCGCCATCCTCTCGCTCGGTTTCGTCGGTTCGTTCGACGATCACGACCGCGTCAGCCCCTTCGGGCATCACTGCCCCCGTCGAGATCTCAACGCAGATGCCGGGGTCGACCGTCACACCGGGCTCTTCGCCCGCGTGGACGACGCCAGCAAGATCGAGCGTGACTGGGTCGGCCTCGTCGGCTCCGAAGGTGTCGCGGGCCCGGACCGCGTAGCCGTCCATCGCGGCACGGTCGAACCCTGGCACGTCGATTTCGGCGTCGACACGCTCGGCGAGCACGCGACCATGGGCCGACTGGAGGTCGACCTCCTCGGTGCCGCCACCGAGTTCCAACGCGTCGATCGTCTCGCGGGCTTCGGCGGGGTCGGCCAGCGTGCGGAACTGCTTGCGGCTCATGGTTGGGCCTCCCTTTTTTGAAGGCTCATGGCTGAGCCTCCCAATCCTCGATTGCTACACGATCTCCCGCCGCGTACCCTTCGCGGTCCTCGGGGACGACGACCCAGCCGTCGGCCAGCGCAACGCTCGATAGCACCCCGGCCCCACCGGCGCGGGTCGGGGTGGCTGTGCGGTCGCCGCGCTCGTCGACACCCGTCTCGACACGAGCAAACGTTCGGGTACCCGGTTCGCTCGGAATCTTCCGGGAGAGCGTTGCTTCGCGGCTCGGTACGGGCTCGATCGGGAGGTGGCCCGCCTTTTTAACCGCCGGACGAAGGAACTGGACGGCGTTGACGAGACACGAGACCGGGTAGCCGGGGAGCATGAGTACCGGGGTCTCCTGGACGACGCCGATGGCGACCGGGTAGCCGGGTTTGATGGCGACGCCGTGGATCAACAGGTCGCCGAGGTCGTCGACGATCTCCGGAAGCAGATCCCGCTCACCGACCGAGGAGCCACCGGTAGTGACGATGATGTCCTTGGTCAAATCTCGCTGGATCGCCGCCCGGAGGGCGGCCTCGTCGTCGGTGACGATGTCGCGGTAGGTCGCCTCGCCGCCCCACCGGGTGACGTACTGGGCGACGGTCAGCCCGTTGGTCTCGATGATCTCGCCGGGATCAGGGTCGACCTCGACCAACTCCTCGCCGGTCGGCACGACGCCGACAGTCGGCTTTTTAAATACGTCGAGCTTCCAGAGACCGACCGATTTCAGCAGGCCGAGATCCGAGGGCCGAAGCCGGTGGCCCGGTTCGTAGAGCGTCTCGCCCTCGGCGACATCCTCCCCGGCGTCGCCGACGTTTTCGCCCTCGGCGACCGCCTGGTGTACGTGGATCTCCTCGCCGTTCGTCTCGACCTGCTCGATCATGACGACCGCATCCGCCCCGGCGGGGAGTTCACTGCCGGTGTCGACTGCGGCCGCGGTTCCCGGGACGATCTCGTCTTCGGGCGGCACCGTCTCCAGGATACTCGGCGAGCGCTCGCCTGCGCCGAAGGTGTCGGCGGCGCGAACTGCAAAGCCATCCATCGCCGCCCGGTCGTAGCCCGGAACGGGGTTCGGCGCGGTAATCGTGGTCGCGACGGCGCGGCCGTCGGCCATGTTGAGGGAGAGCCGCTCGGTGCGGTCGTGGGGCTCGACCGCCGCCAGGAGCCGGTCGACGGCGGCGTCCAGACGGGTTCGGTTCTTGAACCCCGACGTGCGTCTGTCCGGTGTTGTCATAGGGGGAGTTGTCGGGCAGGCCCCATAAGCCCGCCCGATGTCGACACCCTGTTTGACCTGTTCTCGGTGGTGGGTATCAGCGCACGCATCGCTATCGGCCCGCTAGCGGGATCGGCGTCGACGTGGTCGACCGCGGGGTTTTTCGACCTCGCGTTCATAGGGATGTGTATGTCAGCACTGCGCGATGCGCTCCGAGAACTTCCGGATGCGGTGTTTGCGGACCTGTTGGAATCCGACGAGGCCTACCGGCTCGTCCTCGACGTGCCGGGTGTGACCGCCGACACCGCCGAGATCGTCGCCGACGGCAGTCGGCTGACCATCGAAGCCCGCCGGGAGAAGGCCGTCCCCGAGGAGTTCCGCTATCTCCGTGAGGACCGACCGCTGTTTCTCGACGCGGAACTGCCGGTGCCCCGCGAGGCCGACGGCGAGGCCGCAGAGGCGGTCATCGACCGGGGCGTCCTCGAAATCACGCTGCCGAAGACGACAGACGGGTCCGGGCAACCCATTCCGATCGACGATGCCGCGGAGTAGGTGATCACACTGGTCTCTCTCCGTGCCTACTGGCGATTCGTCGTCGTCTTCTATCGGTTTTCGCCACTGCTAGTCGCCTACCTTCGGGATCGCAAACGGTACATCCTCTTCGGTGGCTCCAGACGCGTCACCACCGAGATGCAGCTCGAACGGGCCGATATCCTTTTAGATACGCTGCTCACGCTGGGCCCGACGTTCATAAAGCTCGGCCAGTTGCTGTCGACCCGGCCCGACATCCTCCCGAAGGCCTACATCGACGTGCTGTCGAGCCTGCAGGACGACGTCCCGCCCGCCCCGTGGCCCGAATCGAAACGGGTCATCGAGGACGAACTCGGTCCCATCGACGACCGGTTCGACGAGTTCGACACCGAGCCGATCAGCGGCGCGAGCCTCGGCCAGGTGTATCTCGCTACCTACGAGGGCGAGCAGGTAGCAGTCAAGATCCGCCGACCCAACATCGAATCGCTCGTGGAGGCCGACCTGCGGGTTCTTCGCTGGTCAGTACCGATCCTCGTTCGGTTCCTCGGCGAGGGCCGGGCCTTCTCGCTGGACAACCTCACAGAGGAGTTCGCCAAAACCATTCGTCAGGAGATGGACTACAGCCGCGAGCGGGACATCCTCGAAGAGATCCGGGGGAATTTCGACGACAATCGTGACATCGAGATTCCCGAGCCGGTCGACGACGCTTGCGGGCCGCGGGTCCTGACGATGGAGTACCTCCCGGGCGTCAAGATCACCGACACCGAGACGCTCGACGAGATGGGGCTGGACCGGACCGAGTTGGCGACCAAACTCCAGCGGATCTATCTCCAGATGATCGTCCAGGACGGCGTTTTCCACGCCGACCCCCATCCCGGCAATCTCGCGGTCGCCGAGGACGGCTCGATCATCTTCTACGACTTCGGCATGAGCAGTACGGTCGACCCATTCATCCAGGACAAGATCGTCGAGTTCTACATCGCCGTCGCCAACCAGGACATCGACGCGATCCTCGACACGCTGATCGATATGGGGACGCTCAGCCCAACCGCTGACCGCAAGATCATGGGCGAGGTGATGGAGTTGGCGATCGCCGACGCCCGGGGTGACGACATCGAGCAGTACCGCGTCAACCAGATCATCGAGCAAGTCGAGTCGACGATCTACGAGTTCCCGCTCCGACTGCCCCGGAATCTGGCCCTAGTGCTTCGCGTGGCGACGGTCGTTGAGGGCGTCTGTGTCACCCTCGACCAGGATTTCGACTTCATTTCGGTTGCGACCGACTACCTTTCCGAGGAGGGCTACCGCGAAGAGACGGCGAAAAAGCTCATCGAAGAGGGCGGCCAGCAGGCCCAGCGGACCGTCCAATCGCTGTTTACGGTCCCGCCCAAGCTCGAACGCGTTCTCGATACGGTCGAACGGGAGGACCTCACGGTCAACGTTCAGATCGACGACGAAAACCACGTCCTGGACAAACTCGCCAAACGGATCTCCTACTCGATTATCGTCGCTGTCGGCCTGCTGTCGGCGTCGATCATCTACGCGTTCGCCAACGAGTGGCAGATTTCGGTGGCTATCCTCGGACTCACCGCACCGATGGTGTTTTTCCTCTATCGGTCGTTCAAAGAGCCCCGCGGGCTGCGTGCCAGCCCCCAGTTCACCCGGCAGAACCTCCGCGAACGCCGCGGCCCGGGCAACGAGTAGCACCGCTGGCGGCGAGGTATTCGACTTTTAAAAATAGCTGGCCACTACTCCCCGTTGAGCTCTGCGAACTGATCCAGGAGTTCGTCGGCGGACGCTCCGGAATCGTACGTCACGGAGCCGCGGAACTCCGACCGCTCCTGGTCGAAATCCGCGTCGACAGTCGAGGTTTTCGCTTCGCGTCGCTCGTGTTCGGCTTCGTCGTAGGCTCCCATAGACATGGTATACCATACCTTGGTATGGTTCCGATTTATACCTAACGATTGTTCAGGTGATTTTCTTGGTTGGGGGCGGCTGCAACAATCCGAATATGTAACTACCCACACTGTCTCTGGGCAAGCGTGGCACGACCGCTTCGCTTCAGATACGCCCCGGAGGGCTGGTCAGTCGGCCGTGTTCGGTCGGCGATCCTGAAGCCGTTGGATTCGAATCTCGGTGCGGCAATGCGCGAGCCGTGGTTTCAGTCGCCGTCGGGTTACGACGCCTGGCGCTTCGAGATGGACAACGGCGATATTGCCCTCTTTTGTTGGACCGATGACGGCGAGGGCCCGACCGGGATAAACGGTGGTCCCGGCGGCTACTGGCTCGGCAACACCGAAACGCCGAGTTCTCTCTGGCGAACCGACAAATATGGCTTCGAGGAGGTGCCGTATCCGATCCGGCGGTGGGCCGAACGCGAGCTGTTGGCACAGCTCCACATGGAGTCGCCGTGGCTCGAAGCCTACCCGCATCTTTCGTGGTTCTTTCTGCCCGTCTTCCTCTCGAAGGACGGCCGGGAGACGACCCGAGAGTTCTTCCACGATCACGCCGCTGGCTTCCCAGATACTTCGCGGGAGGCAGCCCTCGCGTTCTACGAGTCGGTGCTCCATACGGGCGCGCTCGACCCCTATCAGGAGGAGATGGCTGGCAAACTCGGCACCTCGGACTATCTGGATCTGACACGGATGACCGCCGCGATGGGTGAGTTCAACGTGGCGAAGATTCTCCTCGACGCGGGCTACGAGATCACCCCCGAGATCGAGGTAACGACCGGCCACTCGATCGACTATCGGGCCGACCCCCCCGACTCCGAGGGTGGGCAGGGCGTCCTCGTCGAGGTCACCCGGCCGCTGCCGCCCGGCCGACGCGCGGCCGACTCACCGCTGTCGGCGGTTCGTGAGACGGCCAAAACCAAAACCGACGGCCAGCTCGACGCCCACGCGGGTGGAATCGTCCTCTTCGTCGACTGTTCGTCGTTCCCCGACGACGAGTGGCGGGTAATCGCCGACGAACAGCCCGACGTCCGACATCGTCCGGCGGTCGTCTTCCGCGCTCGTCCCGACGGCTCCGTCGAAGGCTACCGGAAGGGTCGGCTGCCGCTGTCGCTGGACGACGCGATCTCGTTTTTATAAAGGTAGTCGGCGGCTCATTAAAATGAAACCTGTTCGGGACCGTGTTCACCGGGTGTATACTGGTCGCGGTCGCTGTAGAACCGCCGGCCGATCGCTTTGTGACTCACGCCGGTCAGCAGTGCCTGACTGACGGCTTCGGAGTTCTCGTACGTCTCGTCGCCCATTCGACCGAGGATCTCGCCGACGGTTTCGGTCCCGTTCGGGAGAGTGATCTCGCTGTCGCCGTAGTCCGCGATGAGTTCTGTTGTCGTTGCCGGATAGCTGTGGTCGACGAACGCCCGTTCGGTTGTGGGTAATCGCATACCTTACACTCCCCACTGCACTATCTTAATTATTTTCCATGATGAATTGGGTAGCTGTCTCCATTCTTAATATTCCTTAAGGAGGGTCCGATACCGATTTGAGTAGCCGCCGACTACCGCCGGTATGGACGCAACGGCTCCGGTTGCGGACCTCCATCTCCACACGACGGCCTCGGATGGCGTGCTGACGATCGAGACGCTTCCGGCAGCCGCCCGGCAGGCCGGTGTCGAGTGGGTTGCGGTCACAGATCACGATATCGTCCATCCGGAGCTGTCGGCTCCTGTGACAGTTCAGGACGGCATACGAGTCATTCGGGGGATCGAGCTCCGCGTTGATGCCGGTGATCTTACCGTCGATCTGCTGGGCTACGGGGTCGATCCCACACCCGAACTGACCGCCGAACTGGAGCGGCTCCAGGAGAACCGCCAACAACGGGGCCAACGAATTATCGAGCGCGTCGAGTCCCGACTCGATGTCGACCTCGATATCGAACCGCGGCCGGGGATCGGCCGCCCCCACATCGCCCGAGCGATTGCCGACAGTCCGGCTCCGTACGACGTCGACCGCGCCTTTGCCGAGTTGATCGGCGACGGCGACCCCTGCTACGTGGCTCGATCGGTCACCCCCTTCGAGCGTGGGGTCGAACTGCTCTCCGACGCAGCAGTGATCGTCGGCCTCGCCCACCCGTTCCGATATTCCGACCCCGACGCAGCCCTCGAACTGGCGACCGATCTCGATGCCATCGAGTACGACTACCCCTACGAACGGCCGGTCGACACCGCCTGCCTCGACCAGCTCCGCGAGGACCACGACCTGCTTGTGACTGGCGGCAGCGATGCCCACGACGAGACGCTGGGCCGAGCGGGACTCGACCAATCGGCGTTCGACCGCTTTCGTCGACGGCTCGAACAGTCTGTTTCGGTTCCGGAGTAGCTCCATGTTAGCGTTCCGTTCAGAGCGAGCACGGCCGCTGCCGAACGGTTAAACCGTCTGGAACCCATATCACAACCATGCGCTGCCATTACTGCGAGGAGGAGGCCACATTTGCGGCCGAAAAGGGTGGTGTCAAAGTCGGGCTCTGCACCGACCATTTCCGTGAGCGACTCGAATCTATCAGCGACTCCGAGGAACTCGCCTCGCTCGAAGACCAGCTCGACGTGACCCGAACCGACTGAGCAGCCGCCGACTCTTGTTGATCCTGGAGCGATACCCCTTTGGATACTGCGTGTCGAGCACTGGGTATGTCATTCGAGCCCACCCATCGGCCGCGCCGTCTCCGAACCGACGGCATCCGGCCGCTCGTCCGGGAGACGAGCCTCGACGCACAGGACCTCATCGCCCCGGTATTCGTCGACGAAACCATCGACGAGCGGCTGGAGATCTCCTCGATGCCAGGCCACGAACGGGTACCCGTCGACGAGGCTGCCGCCCGGGTCGAAGAGATCCGCGAGACCGGCGTCGAGGCGGTCATCGTCTTCGGCGTCCCCGACTCGAAAGACGACGTCGGCTCCGAGGCCTACGCCGAGGATGGCGTCGTCCAGCGCGGCATCCGCGAAATCAGTGCCAACACCGACGCCTACATCATCGGCGATGTCTGTCTCTGTGAGTACACCGATCACGGCCACTGTGGCGTCATCGAACCCCACGCGGAGGACGATCCGACGCTGACTGTTAAAAACGACGAGACGCTGGATCTGCTGGCCCAGACGGCCGTTTCGCAGGCCGAAGCGGGCGCGGATATGGTCGCCCCGTCGAGTATGACTGACGGCATGGTCGGGGCGATCCGGGCTGCCCTCGACGAGGCTGGCTACGACCACGTCCCGATCATGAGCTACGCCGCCAAATACGAATCCTCCTTTTATGGGCCGTTCCGCGATGCCGCCGACGGCGCGCCCGCCTTCGGCGACCGTCGACACTACCAGATGGACCCCGCCAACAGCCGCGAGGCGCTGCGGGAGGTCCGGGCCGATGTCGACGAGGGTGCGGATGTACTGATGATTAAACCCGCGCTACCCTACCTTGATGTCGTCAGCGAGGTCCGTCGGGAGGTCGACCAGCCCGTGGCGGCCTACAACGTCTCCGGCGAGTACGCCATGCTGCACGCCGCCGCCGACAAGGGGTGGCTGGATCTCGAAGCGACGGCCTACGAATCCCTCTTGAGTATCAAACGCGCCGGAGCCGATCTGATTCTGACCTACTTCGCCGAGGATCTCGCCGACAAGCTATAGACGGTCCTCACAGCAGGGCCCTCGCCCCGAGCCAGCAGAACAGCAGGCCGAACCCGGCGAGGACGACTGCACTCCCGGCGGCAATCACTGGCGCGAAGCCATCGACCCGCCGCCCACTGGCGACAAGCGTAGCAGGGAATGCCGTGACCCATACGAGGATACCGCCGAAAAAGCCGCCGAGGAGCATCGGACTCCCCGTCTCGACAACGAGGTCGCCCAGCAGTGCCGCTATCGGGGCGGGGACGTGGCGCGCCAGTTCGAGACTCCCGGGCTGTGTGAGGCCGACCCCGACGGTGAGCCAGAAGGCGAGCTGGTAGGGGTTCGTCAGCGCGAGGACGAACGCTTTCTGGAACCCGGTGGCACCGGTGGCGGTCTCGCTATCGACGAACCCGGCCTCGGCTCGGGCGTTCGTGGCGGCGTCGACCGCGAAGACGAGCATCAGGCCGCCGCCGAGCAGATAGAGGAGATCCGAGAGAATCCCGTACTCCTGGACGATCGTGGTGACACCGACGAGTGTCAATAGGAAGAACAGCGCATCGGCCAGCAGCGCCCCGAGGCCAGCGCGGCAGCCGGCGGTCCACCCCCGGAGAACGCTCTCCTCGGCGATGATTGCGTTCATCGGTCCCGGCGGGGCGGCCAGCGAGATGCCGAACACCATGCCAGCGACTGTTGTTACGAGTACCGAACTCACGTGTGGCCGTGGCTCGGCGCTCGACGGCTATTACTATTTATAATCGACCGTAACGCGGTGGGTCGGTACCGACTCGAATGCCACCATGTAAAAGGGGCCGCTACTCTTCGGTGATCGTCTCGCCGTACTCTTCGGGGTCGAGGTCGCCCTCGTGGATCTTCGCGCCGTCCTTGGCGACCTGATTGCCGAGGACGGCACACGGAATCCGCATCGGCGAGATCGTCACGCCGAGCATCTCGGTGATATCCTCCGTTTCGAGCTCCTCGAGTTCGTCGAGTGTCATCCCCACCAGCCGTTCGGAGAGCATGCTGGCGGAGGCCTGTGAGATCGCACAGCCGTCGCCGGTGAAACTGACGTATTCGATGGTTTCGTCGTCGTCTTCGAGCCGAACATTCATTTGGATCGTGTCGCCACAGGAGGGGTTCTCCCCGGTGTGAGTGTAGTCGGGGTCCTCTAGCTCCCCGTAGTTTCGGGGGCTTTTGTAGTGATCGAGGATCTGCTGGCGATACATATCCGAGCCCATTCCCATATTGGATTGTTGTAGGGTTGGCGTTTTCAAAAGGGTTCCGGGGTCGGCGACGGGAAACCTTCGACGGTTACTCGACCGGCGGTGGGTCGACCATCGAGGATTACGCTGCAGTTACGCCGATGCGTGATCGCCCGTCGCCTCAAGCAGCGCCAGCCCGTCGGTGACTACCCATCGGATAAACACCTCCGCCTCGGCCGACGATCGGACCCGGTAGTCGGCGGCCGTCTCATGGTTGTCGCCGACGTGGACGGTGATCCCGTTGGGCGTGATCGCCTCGAAGGCCGCCTCGTCGGTCGTGTCGTCGCCGATATATACGGGCTGCCAGCCGTCGACGTGCTCCTGGAGTTGGGCGATCGCACTCCCCTTGTCCCAGTCCGCGGCCGGGCGGAGTTCGAGGCTCTCCTTGCCGTCATGGATTTCGACCTCCTCATCGCCGAGTTCCTCGACCGCCTCGAAGACGTGCTCCTGGACCGTCTCGACCGCGTTACGGTCGACCATCCGGTAGTGGATGGTTGCGGTGACACCCTTGTTTTCGACGACCGTCCCCTCGATTTCGTCGAGTCGCCGCCCGAGAGCGCCACAGATCTCCTCGATGGCCGGTTCGGCCGCGGCGGCGTCGGGGTGGGTCTCCCGCTGGCCGTCGATCCCGAGTTCCAGTCCGTGATTTCCGATGTAGTCGACGCCCTCGATGCCGACCCGCTCCTGCAGATCGGCCAGCCCGCGACCGCTGATAACCGCTGGTCGGACCTGTGGATGATCCTGCAGCGTCCGCAACGACCGCAGGTTTTCGGCGGTCGGCTCGGGAGCCTCAGGGTTCTCTTCGATCGGTGAGAGCGTGCCGTCGAAGTCGGTGCCGAACAGAAGCCCATCGGCCTGGCGGAGGCGGCTCCGCACCTCGGCAAGATGGTCCCAGACGAGGGGTGTTTCGGCGCTCGGTTCGCCGCTCGCGGTCTGTGAGGTGCTATCGTGTTCTGACATCAGTTGTGGTGGTATCGGCTGCCTGGTCGAGTGTGAGCGTCGACTCGAAGACGTCGGCCATCCAGGACTGAATGTTCGTCTCGGAGACCGCCGACCGGAGGGCAGTCATCCGGCGGCGACGCTCCTCGTCGGGCATTGAGAGGGCGAGATCCAGTCGAGAGGCAAAAGTCTCGCTGTCGGTCGGGTCGATCGAGACCGCCGCATCGCCGAGCAGTTCGTCGGCCCCAGCCCGTTCGCTGAGGAGCAACACGCCGTTGCGGTCGATCTGCGCGGAGACGTATTCGAGCGCAACGAGATTCATCCCGTCGGCCAGCGAGCTGACGATGGCGAGATCGCTGTACCGACAGAGCCCATACAGCGCCTCCTCAGTCAGATAGTCGTCGATCTCGATAACGGGCTGCCACTCGTCGGTGCCGAACCGATCGTTGATGCGTTCGATATCCCGGTCGACCTGACGGCCGAGTTCGCGGTACTCCGGGATCTCGGTCCGGCTCGGGGTCGCCTTCTGGATGTAGGTGAACTCCCCGCGCCAGTTGGGATGGGCCTCAAGCAAGTGTTCGATGGCGGCCAGTCGCTCGGGGATGCCCTTGGTGTAGTCGAGGCGGTCGATACCGACCGCGACCTGCTGGTCGTCGGGGATCCCGTAGTCGGCCCGGAACCGCTCCCAAAACCCCTCGTCGGGGGCCGCCGCGTGCTCGGCGATCTGCTCGGTGTCGACACCCATCGGGAACGCCCGCACACGCGTCTTATGATCGGCGTCGGCCAACGAGACGGTCCAGTCCTCCCAGTCGGCGGCCGCCTCGGGGAGCATCGTCGAGACACAGTCCAGGAAGTTGGCACAGTACGCCGGGATGTGGAATCCCAGCAGGTCGTTGGCCAGCAGGCCACGGAGCAGTTCGGCCCCGTGGGGGCAGTCCCGGAACACTTCGCGTTCGGGCCACGGGATGTGCCAAAACTGGCTCAACAGGGTCTCGTCGTCGATCGACTCGCGGACGAACCGCGGGGCGAGGCCGAAATGGTAGTCCTGGAACCAGACGACGGTGTGGCCGTCGACTGTCTCGCCGATACTGTCGCTGTCGGCCGTCTCGACACTGCTGTCGGTGTCGACGGTTTCGACGACACTGTCGGCAAACTTCCGGTTGACCTCGCGGTACCGCTCCCAGTGGCGGTCCTCGAAGGTGACCTTGTCTTCGAGGCTGTGACACAGCGGCCACAGCACCCGATTGCTGAACCCGTAGTAGTAGTCGGCGACATCCGACTCCGAGAGCCAGACGCGTTTGAGCGTGTAGGCCGGGTCCTCCGGCGGCACGCGAACCGAGTTGTCGTCGTCGCTGGCCTCCCTGTCGGCGTCGCCGTCGCCCCACGCAACCCACGTGCCGTCGGTCTCCTGGACGACCGGATCGAGGCCCGCAGTGAGGCCGCCCGCCGGTCGGTCGACGACGATCTCGTCGTCGGAGTCGTAGGTGTGGCGATACGGCTGGCGATTCGAGACGACAGTCAGGTTCCACGCCTCAAGCACCGACAGCACCTCGTCGAGCGACGCGGTCGACTCAGACATGGCGTTGCCTCCGTGGGGTATGGGTAGCTCTTGGTGTCGACCGGGCTCTCCCGCCGGTCGTCGGTCGTCGTGGCGTCGATACACGGGTGCGTCGTGGGGGGCGGTGAGGCCGTCGGCTGGTACTGGACGGGGACAGCAACAGCGGGGCACTCAGCCGCGGTGGATGAGGTTCTCGTGTGCTCATGGCAGTCTCCGCACGTCTCGCAGCGTGGCCAGCCGCCGAACGGAGGGGTCGGCTGGTGGAGGAAGACGGCGAAACGACTCGCGCGAACGCGAAACCGCCTTGCCGGGACCACGGCGGCCCCAATCATGTCGCTGTTGGCCAGACTGCCAACAATTACACTCCAGAAAGTTACCGGATAGTACCCAGCACGGGGTACCCTACGCACTTTTGTTCTACCCCAGTGTATTATTTACATGCGCAATCGGGCGAAGCGGTACGTCGACCGAATCCGAGAGGGGGTTCGGGAGTCGTTTGCCGCCGAACACACGCCGCCGGAGGTGGCCGGAAGCTTCGCGCTTGGCGTCTTCATCACGATGCTCCCGACGCTCGGAACCGGACTCATCCTGTTTGGTATCCTTTCGTACCTCTTCGCACAGATCAATCGGATCGCACTGTTCGCCTCGGTGCTCGTCCTCAATCCGGCCGTCAAATGGGGCGTCTACGGGGCCAGTATTACCCTCGGTGTCTTCCTGCTCGGTCCGGTCGACGGGATCGAGGGGGCCTCGGTCTCGCTGGACGCTGGCTGGGATGTCCTGATTCGGCTGTGGGTCGGAAACCTCGTACTCGCTGCCATCGCGACCGTTATCGGCTACGTCGTCGTCTATCGGATGGTCGTTAGCTACCGGAAACGTGAGTTCGAGATCGTTGACACGGTCATCGGCACTGCCGATGACGACCCGGAGTCGACGGCAGCCGACGAGAACCGAGATCCCGCGAGTGAAACGGTGGACGCCGAGTAGCCCGATAGAATCCGAATAGACAGACGGCCATCGGATCGTCTCACGAGCAGGGACGGCGATAACCAAATTATATTAGTAATTTATATACCGGTGGTAGTCGACCACCCACCCATGTCAGGGAGCCAGCGGCTTCTCGAAGCCGGCGCCGACATCTGGGCGGCACAGAAGACCCATCCGTTCGTGGTCGAACTCGCCGAGGGGACGCTCGATCCGGCGGCGTTCGAACACTGGATCAGACAGGATTATCGGTATCTCCAGGATTACGCCCGGCTGTTCGCCGTCGCGGGGGCCACCGCCCGCGACGAGGCGACGATGACCGAACTGTTGGGGATCGCCCACAGCGTCCTCGACACCGAGATGGACCTCCACCGGTCGTTCGCTGCTGATTACGGCATCTCACGGGCCGAGCTCGAAGCCACGGAAAAAGCGCCGACCTGCGTTGCCTACACGAATTTTCTGGTCCGGACCGCCTACGAAGGGAGTCTGGCCGAGATCGCCGCCGCCCTCTACCCCTGTATGCAGGGGTATCTCGACGTGGCCGACCACATGGCCGAAATCGCCAGCGAGGACCACCAATACACCCCGTTTATCGAGCTCTACACGAGCGACGAGTTCCGCGAGGAGGTCGAGTGGTGTCGTGAGTTCGTCGACCGCTGCTGGGAGGCCGCCCCCGGCCAGCGGGAGGCGATGGAAGCGGCCTTCCGCACCAGCGCGAAACTCGAATACCGCTTCTGGGAGATGGCCTACACCCGAGAGGGGTGGGACTTATAAGTGGAACCTCAGTCGAGGTCGTCCCAATAGTGACACGATATTTATAAACCGCTATTCAGCCTCGGATGGCGATTCGACCACGTGGTGGGGACCCAGTAGACCGTGAGTCGGACAGATACCGACGATAGGTGTCGAGTTGAGACAGCAGGCCCGCTGTTCGGTGGCGACGGCTCCTGTAAGTAGTCGCTGGCCGCACCGTCGACAGTACTGGTCGTCGGCCATACTACCTCGATCGCTGCCGACGAATATAGCTCCCCCGACCGCCCGAGTACGAAGCTCCTACTCCAGCCCCTTGAACAGCGTTTCGTCAGCAATTGACGCCGCCAACTGCTCGACATCGAGACTGTCGAGGCTGCCGCTGGCGACGACCGGCGGCTCGGTGTCGACGCGCTCGCCGACTTCGATCTTGGGATACGGCGAGTCGTGGAACCCTTCGATGAGAACAAAATCGTAGCCCTCCGCACGCAGGGAGTCGACCGTTTCCTTGAGCAGTGCCAGTTCGCCTGCTGCTTCCTTCCCGCCAGGGGTGATCTGAAACGAGCAGGTCGGCGTGAGGCCGACGACCGTGTCGGCTCCAGCCTCGCGGTGGCGGTAGGTATCCTTGCCGGGGGTGTCGATCTCGATGTCGTGGTGGATTGATTTGACTGTCGCCACCCGGCCGTAGTCGCCGAGGGCCTCGACCAGCGACTCCATGAGCGTGGTTTTGCCGCTGTCGCTGGGACCGACGAGACAGACAGTGGGCATGGCTGTGCGTTCGTCCCCGTGATCAAAACACCACTGACCGACCGCGCGAGACAGCGCCGGGTCAGGAGAGATAGGTCTCGATGAGATAGCCGATGATCTCGTCGACGCGGTCCGGCTCCTGGGTCCAGAACCCGCGGTACTGTCGCGGGCCGATCTCCTCGGCGAGCAGTGCGGCCGTCAGTCCGGCTCTACCGTCGCCGTCGTAGGCGACGAGCCACGTCCGGGCGAGTTCCTCGCTCGCAGCGTCGTGGACGAGCAGCCCGTCCGTATCGAGCGGCGTTCTGTCGGGGAGGCCGAACAGATGCACATCGAGGTCGGTCCGGCCGAGAATATTGTAGTAGAGCATCGTGCGCAGATCCCGGTTGACCCGAGAGAGATGCTGGAAACAGGCGTACAGCGTTCCTTTGGTCTGGCGTTCGGCCCGCCGCTCGACGTAGCGGGAGGCGACGACCAACTGTGGCACGCTCTGTGATCGGAACGTCGACGTTTCGAGTTGGTCGATCAGCGACACTGCATCATGACCGGCCGCCGACTCGGTCTGGAGCACCTCAGCCGTGGTCGTTACCGCCTCCCACAACTCGTCGATCGATGCCTCCAGGAGCGACTCACCATTCGCAGTGAGGACGACCTCCGGCTTCGACTTACTGTCACCGTGAATAGTCACCGCCGACCGCGGAAGGTCGAAGAAGGCCGCGATATCGGCGACGGCCTCGTCCGATGGGTCGGCGACGTAGAGCTGTAGCTCTCTGGATTCGCGGGGCACCGCCTCGATCAGTTCACGGAACGAGTTCGTGATACTCTCCAGTAGGGGTGCAACGACTTTGTATGTGTGGTACGTAGTTTCATAACAGTGGCCGACTCCCCTTCCACAGCCGACGGACTGTACGCCCGGATCCGGGTTCGACCTGGTCCGGACAGTGTGCTCCGTCGACTCTCTGAGGAACATACGGTCCAGCAGTACGCGCCGGGCACACCGGGGGGAGCCCGACCGCAAGTCGTCGTCGACCCCGCCAATAACGACGACCTGTTGGCCGACGGCTCGATTGCCGAGGTCATCTGGCTGGGTGATCGGGCAGTCTGTCTGCTTCGCCATCCCGAGCGGCCGCCCCAACCACAGAAGCCGACCACCGATTCGGCGGTCACAGACCAGCCGACCGACCTGTTGGCCGACCACGAGATGGCGCTGTACGGGTTCGGAGAACTCCCCGTTTCGCCGTTTGCCGTCCGGCTCGCCGACGGCTGGCTCGAACTCCACCTCGTGACGACGGCCTATCCCGCCCTCCGGGAGACGGTGAGCCGGCTCCGCGATGCGAGGTTCGATGTCGACCTCAGACAGGTCGTCCAGAGCGACCGAACGTCGGCAGACGTCGAGGGGGTCCCAACCCTCTCGACGGTCGACCGGTCGGTGTTGACCGACCGACAGCGGGAGGTTGCCACGGTCGCAATCGAAGCGGGCTACTTCGAGACCGACGGAGCAGCCGCCGCCGAGGTCGCCGACAGGCTGGGGATCTCGAAGTCGACGCTCTCCGAGCATCTCCGGGCGGTCATCCGAAAACTCCTCTCGCAGATCCTCCCGTAGTATATAAACGACCTCACAGTTCGTCGGTGCCTTAAAAATGGCTGCTGGCCTCTGTCCAGTTGGGGTAGCACAGCCCCGGGCGTTCCGAATACTACCACACCGTTACCACTGTTGGGGGACAGTGTCGGTGTGTCATTCTGGCACTGTTGGGGGACAGTGTTAGTGTGTCGACTGTTTTTAAATCGAGGGTAACACGGCCGACTCGTAGCGTTCGAAAAACGAGTCTTGATCCGGGCCGACTTGATGGACGTAGACGTGGTCGAACCCCTGATCGAAGGCCTCCTGGAGCATCTCGATGTGGGCCTCAGGGTTCGGATCGGTGAGCAGCGGGGCCGCGTGCATATCGTCGGCGTCGACCAGTTGACAGGCCTGTTCGAAATGCCGCGGTGTCGGCAGCCCCTGGGAGAGTTCGCCGGGGAGCAACGAGTTCGGCCAATCCAGATCGCCGTTTCGACCGCCTCGGCTTCGGTCTCCTCATAACAGACCGAGAGTTGTGTGAACGCCGGTCCCTCGCCACCGGCCTCGCGGTAAGCATCAATTGTGGAGGCCTGCCGTGGGGTGTCACGGCGGACTCTACATACGACAAGTCGACGCAAAAACGGCCTCCGTACTCGGCCAGTATGTCATTTAAAAACAACTTCGACGACAGCGAAGAACTGTCCAGTCTCTCGCCGCCCCGTGACTAGATACAACGACTGATAATTGGAAACAGAGGTTTAACTAGCAATCCATGAAAGGAGGCCGTAGACGCTATGAGTAGCCGGGATACGACTGCCAACCGGAACCAACCGCAGCGGCAGCTCGTCGTCTACGAACGGTCGGATTCCCCGCAAGACGGCCTCGCCTCCCGGCTGGATGCGACCGAGGGGTCGACGACGATCCGGGCCCCCTCCGATCCGGTCGAGTGTGTGGCAGCGCTTGCGGATTCGACAGCCGACTGTCTGGTCTGTGAGTACGGACCCGAGACGACAGCCGCAACGGAAGCGCTCTACGAACTCCTGTCGGTGGCGGCCCCACAGCTCCCACGGGTCGCCTACGTCGACTCGGTCGACGCGCTTTCTCGGGCACACGAACTCGGATTTTCTGCGGTTCATCTCCGCCGCGAGACTGACGATCTGCCCGCCCTCGAGGAGCGAGTCCAGGCGGCCATCGAGACTGTCGGGCATGAGCCGCCGTCCGAAAGGCACCCACAACAGTTGATGGCTGCCGTGATCGACGACGGCGGCACCGTCCACCGAACGGCGGACCACTTCGACGAGCGAGCCGACGACAAGCCACCACTGTGGGAGCTGTCGTGGGCACCCACCAAGGCAGCCGTCGAGACGGCTATCGAGCACGCGACTGCCGACCCGTGCCAGCCGTATCCCATCGACACGCCGAGCGACGGCGAGCTACTCATTATCGCCGATCCCACGCCATCGCCACAAACAAACGGCACATCTCCAGCGACAAACAGCGCAGTTCCCGAGGCGAACGGGGCGTCGGTGCCCGCCACTCGCCGACTAACGGTGGTCGCTACCGTGAGTTCCGACACCGACAGTAGTCAGGCGGCCGACACCGACCGAACCATCGAGTACGAGATCGTCGACGAACTGTACCGGACGCTAACGACGACCCAGGGGTCGGTCGAGGATCGCATCCAAGCGCTACTGCGTGTCGGCCAGTCGTATCTCGATATCGATACCGGGATCGTTGCCACGGTCGACGACGAGACCTACGAGATCGAACAGATCACCAGCGACGACGAGGCGCTGGGCACCGTCGACCCCGGCGACCAGTTCCCCCTCTCGGACACCTTCTGCGAGCGGACGCTGGCGAGCGGTGACACCCACAGCGTCACCGACGTAACCGAGGTAGATTCGGTGTACGGCGGCCGGGCGGTCGTCTCGGAGTTCGGTGCCTGTCGGTATCTCGGGACGCCGATCGCAGTCGACGACGAGACCACGGGGACACTGTGTTTCGTCGGGACAAATCCCCAACAGTCGGATTTCAGCCCGCAGGACCGGCTCCTCACCGAGTTTCTAGCCTCGCTGGTGAGCTACGAGCTCCAGCAGCACGCCGACCAGCAGGCACTGGCGGCGACCAGAACCGAACTCGCCGAGCTGTTCGACCGGGTCGACGACGCCTTCTTCGTACTCGATGCCAACTGGACGTTCAGCTACGTCAACGACCGGGCCGAAACGCTGTTCGAAGCCGACGCGTCGGCACTGCTCGGCCAGTCGATCCAGGAGATCATCCCCGAACAGCAGGACCCCGAGTGGTACGACCAGTTCACCGAGGCCGTCGAGACCGGCTCGTCGGCCTCCTTTGTCGTGGAGTCGCCGTCGCTCGATGGCTGGTTCGACGTGACCGTCTACCCCTCGGACAGCGGGCTGTCGGTCTACTTTCGGGATATCACCGACCAGCAGCAACGCACCACCGAGTTGGAACGCTACGAGCAGATCCTCGAAACGGTCTCCGACGGCGTCTACGCGCTCGATCGAAAGGGGGTGTTCACTTACGTCAACGAGGGACTGGCCGCCCTCACCGGCTACAGCCGCTCGGAGCTCGTTGGCTCCCACGTCAGTATTTTCAAAAGCGAGTCGACCGTCGAGAACGCCGAGGCGGCGGTGCGTGAGCAGATTAACCGAGCGAAAACCGGTGACGACTCCAGCGACCTCTCGCTGGATGTAGAGATCGAAACCGCCGAGGGCCGGACTGTCCCCTGCACCGACCACATCGCGCTGCTGCCGTTCGACGACCGGTTCCGCGGCAGTGTCGGCACGCTCCGCGATGTAAGTGCTCAAAAACAGCGCGAGCAGACGCTGAGCGGCCTCCTCACAGTCACACGGGCGTTAATGACAGCCGAGTCGACGGGTGATGTCGCCGATCTCGTCGTCGAGGCCGTCTCCGACGTACTGGGGTACGATCGGGCGGTCATCCACCTCGCAGACGACGACTCCGACCGGCTGCTCCAGGAGGCCGCCACCGAGGTCGTCGACGAGGAGGTCGACACCTTCAGCAGTCCGGTCGCCGGTGAAGGACCGGTGGGATCGGCCTTCGAATCGGGCTCGGCGAACCGTTATGATCCGAGCGAGGCTGCCGGGGGCGGATACGGTGACAGCGCCACAATGCTGAGCGCCCCACTCGGCTCCTACGGTACGCTAACCGTCGGGGCCCGCGAGTCCAACCCGTTCACGGAGTCCGACCGCCAGCTCATCCAGTTGCTGACCGCTAACGCCGAGGAGGCGCTCAACCGAACCCAGCGCCGACAGACGCTCCAGCGCTACGAGATGATCCTCGAATCCGTCCAAGAGATGATGTGTGTCGTCGACTCCGCAGGCCGGATCAAACTGCTCACCGACCCGCTGGCGAGCCGACTCGACGCCGACCGCTCGGCGCTCGTCGGCCGCCGGTTCTCGGCGATCCTCGCGGAGGTCTCCGACGAGCCGATGGGGCCGTTGGCCGATCTCTTCGGCGAGGCATCGCCCAGCGATGTCACGTTCAAGAATTCGATGCGCGTCGGCGACGGCGAGTCGGTCCCGATCAGTGTGGAAGCCTCCCAACTGCCGCCCGTCGAGGGACAGCCGGAGGCGGTAATCACGATCCATGACATCTCGGATCTCATCTCGGCCAAGGAGGCCGCCGCCGCCGAGCGCGAGCGGTTTACCTATCTGTTCGAGAACCTTACTGATCCGGTCGACGAGATCCGGGTCGACAAGCCGGAAATAAAGGGTGTCAACAGCGCCTTCCGCTCGCAGTTCGGCGACCCCGCCGACGTCGAATCTACCCTCTCCGGTGAAGAGCCCGCGGTCGCGCCCATCGCCCTCGACGACGAGCGGATCGTCGACCGCGAGAGCCAACAGTCGCTCTCCGAGGAGTTCCGCTCGGAGGTCGAACGCGAGCTGAAGCTCACGACCACCGAGGGGACCAAATACTACCTCTACCGGAGTGTCCCCTACGAGCTCGACGACGAGCTCGGCGGCTTCGAAATCTATACCGACATCACCGCGCTCAAACAGCGGGAGATTCAGCTACAGGTGCTCCACCGGCTCCTGCGGCACAATCTGCGGAACGATCTCAACGTCATCGAGGGGTTCGCCGAGATGCTGAAAAGCGAACTTGACGACGAACAGCACCGGGAGTTCGCCGCGCGCATTCACTCGAATGCCACACAGCTGGCCGAACTCAGCGAGACCGCCAAAACGATCGAGTCGGTCGCCGGCAATCGCTCGCCCAGCCACGAGCCGATCGCCATCGGCGAGCTGGTTCGGTCGACGGTCGAAACCTGTGCCCAGACATACGACGACGCCCAGATCTTCCTCGAAGACCTTCCCGAGATCTCCGTCTCGGCCGGGCCGTATCTCGAAACAGCCATCGCCGAACTAATCGACAACGCCATCGAACACAACGATTCCGTCCCGTCGAAAGTCTCGCTCGCAGTCGAGATCGACGCCGAGACCGCCACGGTGACCGTCAGCGACAACGGACCGGGGCTCCCCCCCGAGGAGTGGGCGGTCGTCACCGGCGACACGGAGATCTCACAGCTCGAACACGGCAGCGGCCTCGGCCTCTGGTTGGTCCGGTGGGTCACCGAAGGCTACGGCGGCGAGCTCACCTACCGCAACCGCGAGACCGGGAGCACGATCTCGATCCAGCTACCGCTGGCCGACGCTGACGAAGCGTGATCGACTTACAACTATTATATGAATAGCCGGTGACTAATTAAAAGAAATCCGAGAGTCCGGCCTGATCGTCGGCGGCGTCATCCGACTCGGTCGACGCCTCGGAACCGTCGGGAGCCGCGTCGTCAGCAGCCGATCCCGAGTCGGGGTCCTCGATCAAATCAGTCGGCTTCTCATCTGTCTCGTCCGGTTCAGTATCGGCGTCGTCCGACGCCTCCCGCTGGGCGAACGCACCACCAGCGTGGTCCTCGATCGCATCCTCGCGCAGTGCTTGGGCGTCCTGGACGATCGAGGCGACCTTCTTGGTCGACTCGCCGCTCCCTGTGATAAACGAGACCTGGGAGGCGTCGAGATCGTAGGCTGCGGCCATCGTCACCGTCAGCTTCCGGGGTTTGCAGTGGTGAGTCATCGCCGAGAGGAACGGCAGGACGGCTCGGCGGGCGATGGCGATGCTCGTCCCGCTACGCTCGGCAATCTGCTGGCAGACCTCGTCAGCGGTACTGTTCGAACTCGGCCAGAACTGCGGTCGCCCGTAGCGGGTCCAGCCGCCTTTGGTTCCCTTGCGCGCGGCCGCCACGCCCGCGGCGGTGTTATCCCCCGCATACCGCCAGTAACTGTAGTTCTGTGTCGCCCGAACTCGGCCCAGCCACACGTCGGCATTGGCGAGGAAATCGTAGGCCAGCGCCGCCTCCTCGCTGTCGTAGACGTCCAGCATATTGTCTTCGATCCACTTGGTGAGGTCGTCGGGCGTTTCGTCGACGCGGTAGGAGGCTTCTAACGCCTCCTGGGCCGACTCCTCTTTTAAAACGGCATCCAAGAACGGGAAGATATCCATCGACTTGTCCCGTTCGCTCGTGACGACATCGTCCTCGGTAATCGCGTCCCGTCCCTCGGCGGCGGCCTGCAGGTCCTTGACGGCCCCACGGAGGTCACCGCTGTTGATTTCGGCGATCGCATCGAGTGCTTCCTTCTCGTATTCGACGTTTTCGTGTCGACAGATATCCCGAAGCGCAGGGACAATCGACCGCGCGCCCACGTCGCGGAACTCGATCTCCTGACAGGCGTTTCGGAGCCCCCGAGACATCTCGTAGAACTCGTTGGCGATCAGGACGATGGGTTGGCCGGAGTTCTTGACGAGATCTGTGATCGCAGCCTTGCCGCCGCGGTCGTAGTTGCCGTGGATGTTGTCGGCCTCGTCGAGGACAACGAGCTGTCGACTGGCCGTATCGCCGCCCGCTGCGCCGCCGCCGGAGGCGCTCCCCGAGAGAGTCGCGTTCATCGCCGCCCGCCCGGCGAACCGCTCGATCACGTCGGCGGTCCGCTGGTCGGAGGCGTTGAGTTCGACCGTCTCCCAGCCCATATCGTTTGCGAGGGCGTGGGCTGCGGAGGTTTTGCCGACGCCCGGCGAGCCGTAGATGACGACCGCCTCCCGGTGGTCGTCCCACGTCTCGGCCCACTCCTGGAGGGCGTCACGGGCCTTGTTGTTGCCCCGAAGCTCCGAAAGGCTTCTCGGGCGATAGGTTTCGGTCCAGTCGACCATTACCGGCACAAGGTCGGTCCGGTGCTTAGTGGTTGCGAAGCCGTCGACGGGACGACCCGCTGTGGGGTCGTAATCCGAATGGTATCTACAGACTACAAACAGCGAGACGGATGTATATTGGCCAAATACGGGTTTAAAACGGGTTTTAAATTCTTGTTTTGTGTTTTTATTCGCGGAATCCTTTTAATTGTTCAACTCGGCTCGCCAGTATGCGTTCTTCCTCGCCGTCGACCGCAACAGTCCTCGAAGCGGTCGACAGCCTCGGGCCACCCGGCACCCCGGTGACAGTCACCGAGATCGGAGCAGCCTTCGACTGTGCGGTCGAGCGCCTCGATACCACCCTCGAACGCCTTGTTAATCACCGGATACTGAAGATGAAGGACGTCGGCAGCCACCGCCGGGTCTGGTGGCGACCGGCAGATCGGCCGTCGGTTAGTGATAGTCTGGCTGTCGACGAACGGCAGTCGGTCGATCGACCCGACGGAGGACCGTCAACGTCCGAGAGGGATAGCGGTCGACAGCAAGCCGTAAGCGACAGCGCGCCGCCGATCGATCAGCGCGAGCACGAGCGGCTCTACAGTCTTATTTTCAATCGGACCGTGCAGTTTACCGGGGTGCTCGCGCCCGACGGAACGCTGCTCGATGCCAACGAATCCGCACTTCGGTTCGGCGGCCTCTCGCGGGCGGCAGTCGTCGGCCACCCCTTCTGGGAGGCCGACTGGTGGGGGATTGCTGCGGAGACACAGCGCAGGCTGAAAGACGCCATCCGTCAGGCAGCCGCCGGGGAGACCGTCCGGTACGAGGTTACCGTGCAAGGCGCGACGCGAACCGCGCCGATCGATTTCTCGCTTCGCCCGGTCACCGACGACGACGGCGCGGTGACGCTGCTCATCGCGGAGGGCCGGGACATCAGCGATCTCAAAACCCACGAACAGCAACTCCAACGACAGCGGGACGAACTCGAATCAGAACTCTCGGATGTCCTCGAACGGATCTCTGATGGATTCTATGGCCTCGACGAGGAGTGTCGGTTTCGGTATATCAACGACCACGCCGAAACACTCCTGGGTATCGAGCAGTCGACTGCCCATGGCTGCGACATCCGTGAGACGATTGAACTCACAGACACGTTCAGCACGCTGCTCCGTCAGGCCGTTGCGGACCAAGAGCCGGTCTTTTTCGAGGACTACTACGAGCCACTCGGCGAGTGGTTTGATAATGCGATCTACCCCTCTGAGACCGGCGTCTCGGTCTTTTTCCAGGACATCAGCGAGCGCAAGCGACTCGAAAGAGAGCTTCGGACTGAAAAAGAACACTTCCAGGTAGCGCTCCAAAATTCGCCGGTGGTCGCCTTCAGACAGGATACTGATCTCCGATACACGTGGGTTGGTTCCTCTCATCGTGATTTCTCGGAAGGCGATATCCTCGGCAAGCGCGATGACGAACTGCTGGACCCTGAGGCAGCAGCTGCCGTGATCGCACCGAAACGGAGAGCACTCGAAACCGGCGAGCGTGTTCGTGAGGAGGTCACCCTCGACCTGCCCAGTGGTGAAACGATCTACGACATGACCATCGAGCCCCTCTTCGACGGTTCCGGCGATATCAGCGGCCTGACCGCGACCGCCGTCGACCGCACCGAGCAGACACGGACCAAGGAGGCTCTCCGCAACAGCGAGGAACGGCTGCGACTCGCCTTGCAGGCCGCAGACGTTGGGACATGGGAACTCGATCTCCGAACCGAGGACTCACCCGTTCAGTCGATCGAACATGACCGCATCTTCGGCTACGAGGAGGGGGTCGACGACTGGAGTTTCGAGGTGTTTCTCGACCACGTCCACCCGGATGATCGGCCGGGAGTCGAGCGGAGTTTCGACGACGCCTTCGAGACGGGGACGTGGAAATTCGACTGTCGAATCATTCGCGCTGACGGCATCGAGCGCTGGATCTGTGCCGAAGGCGAGTTCCAGACGGATACTGACGGCGAGCCCGTTCGCGCAGTTGGTGTCGTCCAGGATATCACCGACCGCCAAACCCGACAACAGCAGCTCAAACAGTCCGAACAGCGGTACCGAACCCTGATCAAGCACTTCCCGAACGGCGGCGTGGCACTCCTCGACGACGAGTTGCGTCACACCATCGTCGACGGACTGGGGTTCGAACAGTTAGGGCTCGACGCGACCGCGCTTCGCGGCAATCGGATCGCCGACGTGGTCGACGATGAGGTCGCCGAGCGCATCGAGTCACAGTACCGAGCGACGCTCGACGGCGAGTCACGCACCTTCGAGCTACAGATCGGCAGCCGGACCTGCGAGTTCCGAACGATCCCGCTGCGGAACACCGATGGCGTGTTCGCCATCCTGTCGATATTCCACGACATAACGCTGCGGAAAGCACAGCACGAAGAGGCGTTGGCGACCCTCAATCAGCTCCACGAGACTGTCCAGGACATCGCCCATCTAATCGGCGAGTCGACGACACAGGCCGACATCGAGCAGGTCGTCTGCGACCGGTTCGATGCCACCGATGGCTATCTGGCTGCGTGGATCGGGCGGCTGGACCGAACCGGTAGGATCGTCACTCCGTCGACGGTCGGTGGCGGGGCAGTCGATTGCTCAGCGCTGACCATCGCTGTCGATGACGACGACCTGACGGTTGCCGGGCCGATCGCGAGGGCCGTCGAGACGGGAACGGTCCAACGGGTTCAGACGAGTCCGACCGACCCCGTCTACGCGCAGTGGAGCGAGTCGACGCCCGTGGTCCATCGGCCGGGGGTAGCGATTCCGATCAGATACGAAGCCCACGGCTACGGCGTGGTGGTCGTCTACAGTGACCGACCGGAGGAGTTCGACCAGCGCGAACTGGCTACCCTCGAACGGCTCGGGACGATCATCGGCCACGCCATCAACTCGATCGAGCGAAAACGCGCGCTGATCGCTGACCGAGCCACCGAGGTCGTCGTCCGATCGGACGCCGTTGCACAGTCATTTATTGAGGGGACCGACGACGATGCGATCACGATATCCATCGACCAGACCCTCTCTCTCAGACGGGGTCGCTCGCTGATCTACTATACGATTTCGGGGATCGATCCCGACCGCTTTATCGAAATTATCGAGGGATTGGTCCCCGACGCAGCGGTTCGCCTGCTTGAACGGGTTGGACCGAAATCGCGTCTCGAACATTCGACTGACGCTGAGACGATCCATTCGGTCATCGCAACCCACGGCGGGACAATCACCGCCGCAGGGCTGCGGGATGGGGAGTTCCTGATCACGATTCGGATCCCGCACGGAACCGACGTGCGACCGGTGTTGGACGCCGCTCGAACCGTCCACCCGGACCTGAAACTCGTCTCCCAAACCACGGTCAGCCTGCCGAGGCGAACGCCAGCCGACACGTTCGCGATGCTTGCCGATGGGCTGACCGATCGCCAACGCGAGACGCTCGAAGTCGGCTACTACGCGGGCTTTTTTGAGTGGCCCCGTGAGACCACTGGCAACGAACTCGCCGAACTCATGGACGTGACACCCGCGACCGTCCATCATCATCTTCGGCACGGCCAGCAGAAACTACTCGCCGCGTTCTTCGAGGACGGCCAGCCGTCAGGCAGCTGACTCTAATCGGTTTGAAGACGGGCTTACTTCGATACGGGATAACTGTACAGTACAGTATGACAATCAACTCCACGATACCATACTGGACCCCCACACCTCCCGACACCGAGCGTCGACTGCGCGACTGTCTGGCCGTCCTCGCAAACCGGCGGCAGCGCGCGATCCTGCGGGTCCTTACCGACTATGCCTCCTCCCTGCCGATAGCCGAGCTCGTCAGACGCCTCGTCGCCCTTGAACGGGAGACGACAGCAGCTGACGTGTCACCTGCCGACGAGACGGCCGTCGAGATCAGTCTTACCCACGTCGACCTGCCACAGCTGGCGGCCGCCCGGTTCGTCACTGCGAGCCGTGGGTCGTCGACGGTGGACCTACTGGACCACCCCCTGCTCGATGATCCCCACGTCGAGCGACTCATCGCCCGGGACGAGATGTGGGACGACCGGATCAGCGTGATGGCTGTCGAACGCCACCGCCTCATTCGATCGATCCTCGCTGACCACCCCGATCCACTCCCCCGTGATCGGTTGGCGGCTCTCGTCTGTGCCCACGAGAATTCTCCTGAAGCGGACGCTTTGACCGCCGGGACGGTTTCGGCCCCCTCCGAAACACCTCCTGCAGCCGCCGTGGCTGCCATGGTCGAGGCACTCCATCACGTCCATCTCCCCACACTCGCAGACGCGGGCCTCGTCGTCTACGATCCCGAGGCTCGAACGGTCGACTACCGGCGTACCCCTGCGCTGGACGACGACGGTCGAGCGGCGGCGTTCCCCACCGCCACCGACACACACTATCCAGTCGACTGTAGCACCGACGGGCTCGCGATCCGGCTAGTGGTCACCCCCGACGGACGAGTCGGCGATGCGTTCGCGTACGCGGTCGAGGAGTCGACCGTCCGGACTGTGACTGTCCCTACCCGTTTCCGAACCGATCCCGACCACCAGCAGTCCGAGACAGCCCCTACTGTCGAGGCTGCTGCCGCTACACCGAGCCAGAAGTCGACCACCCGACGGCAGGAGCAGTGGCTGATCGACTGCTGGCTCCGGCACGGCTCTGCCTCGTAACACAGCGCTCCACGGACTGCAACAGCCTCTGTAGAACAGTTATTTTGTCAACGAAGCACAATATACGAGTATGGAGATCACGACATGGGAATCGCCCACTCGGGTCGACAACCTCGATGGCGGCGGCCAGCGGCGCGTGCTCGCTGCCACTGACGAACTGATGATCGTTCACTACGCCCTCACTGAAGGCGAAACGGGAGAGCCACACGCTCACGAGGAGACGACACAGGCGAGTTTTGTGGTCGACGGTCGTCTCGAACTGGTCGGCGAGGCGTCCCGAACGCTCACCGCGGGGGACTCCTACGTCATCCCGCCCGGAACGGTCCACGGCGTTCGCGCAATCACTGATTGCACGGTCGTCGACGTCTTTTCGCCGCCGCTTGATGCGTATACGCCCGAGTAGGTGGCGATACGGGAACGTTTCTCCGAACTGAAAGCTACCGGTGGATTCATTCTGTTAACCGCCCAATAGGTGTGTATGCCACAGGTCCAATCGACCGAACTCGACGACGAGGAGATCGACTCACTGCTCGGTTCAGGTGGTGTCGGTGTGATCTCTTTTGCCGACGGTGACGAGCCGTACTCGATTCCAATCTCCTACGGGTACGATTCCAGTGCAGAATGCCTCTATGTCAGATTCGGCTTTGCCCCCGAGAGCGACAAACGCGGCGTTATTGACGACGGCGTCACCGCTTCGCTGGTCGTGATGGCCGAATCGATCGACGGCTGGGAGAGCGTCGTCGCCCGTGGCCCGCTCCGGAAAGTCACGGAGATGGCACTCGACTCCCACGCCGCTGAGAGCGTCCGGAAAATGAACATCCCGTTCGTGACGATCTACGACCGACGCGCCAGCGAACTGGAGTTCGAACTCTACCGACTCGAACCCGACCAGCTCTCCGGTCGACAGGAACGCTGACTACGTCAGCTGTCGAACCCCAGTTTCGATACGCTTTTGACCCGAACGGCCAGTCACACAGTATGCGACAGTTCACTGCGGGGGCACGATGACATCGACGGTTCGTGAGGACCTCGCCCACCGGATCGCCGGCGAGATCACCCTCAGCGAGGATCCCGGGGCGACGCTCCGAAAGTGGCGGACGGATTTCGATATCTCTCAGACCGATCTCGCCGCCCGGATGGAAGTCTCCTCATCCGTTATCTCCGACTACGAGAGCGGTCGACGCGAGAGCCCTGGCATCGGGATCGTTCGGCGGCTTGTCACGTCGCTCCTGGATGTCGACGAGGATCGCGGCGGCAGCCGAATCCGCCAGTACGGACGGGTACTGTCGGCGGGGTTCGAAAACGACATCGTCTACGACCTCCGGGAGTACTCAACGGCGCTGCCGATCGAGGACCTCTACGAGGCACTCGATGCGACCGAGATCGTCCGTGGGGACCGCGACTACGTCAACGGCCACACCGTCATCAACAGTATCCAGACGATTACCCGACTGTCGAACGAGGAGTTCTACCGTCTCTACGGCCAGAGCACCGATCGGGGGCTCGTCTTTACCGACGTGACCCGCGGCGAGGGCCCGCTGGTCGCCATGCGCGTGGTCAATCCGACGCCCAACGCCGTCATCCTCCACGGCATCGAGGCCGATGATCTGTGGGAACACGCGGGGGCGCTGGCGCAAGTAGACGGCTTCTCGCTGGCGACGTCGACGCGGGATCTCGACGACGCGCTCACCGATCTGCAGGCATTGGCCTAAGATTCGGTAGGTGTGTCAACTGCGTCATCCGTAACGTGATCATTTATAAACTCAACAACGGCATCCGTCCCCTGGAACCCCTCGGCAAGTCGACCGACTTCTTCGCCGCCCTCGAACACGATGAGTGTCGGTACGCTCTTGATCGTATATTCGTCGACGAGATCGAGATCGAACTGCGGATTGATCATTCCGACGGTGATCCCGGTTGCGCGGGCGACGTTGCCCAAGACGGGTTCGATCGACTGACAAAGCGTACAGCCCTTGGTATAAAAGTCTACCAGTACGGGTGAATGGGTTTCCAGGAGGCCGAGTAGTTCGTCACGGTCGGCGAGCCGAACCGGTTTGTTCGGTGGCGAGTCGGACGCGTGCCCGTCGGTGGGAGAGTCCATTGGTGTCGACAACGCGGGCTGGGCGGATACCGATTGCGCCGGGGGCAAAGCGGCTACTCGACGTAGTCGTATTTCCGCTCGCTCATCCGGCCCCAGCCGGTGAAGACGAACTCGTCGCTGGGATTGGTGAACTCCTCGATGTCGGTGGCCGTCTTGTCGTGGTTGTGTCTGTCGTGGACCTGCTCGTACTCCTCGTAGCTCAGGTCGTAGCGGGCGGCGATCTGGGCGTCGATATTGAGCCCCGCGATCTCCTCGCGCCAGCCCTCCTGGACGGTTTCGGCGTGGATCTCGGCCTGCGCACCCGAGCCATACGAGCCGATGAGGAGCTTCTCGCCCGCCAAATCGCGGTCGTTTTCAGCGGCGTATTTAAGAGCTGCAATGCGGGCGATGTGGACCGAGCCGGTGTACCAGTTGCCGACGTGTCGGGAGATCCCCAGCGTCGGCTCGATCGTTCGGTCGTACCACGCGCGGTACTGGTCGGTGTTTTTGAGCTCGTCCATGTAGTCGCGGATCGCCTCTTCGTAGCCGTCCCACGAGGTGTACTCGTCCTGTCGGGGCTGGTAGCCGATCTCGCTTGAGAGCTCCTCTTCAAGATCGGTATCCCGGCTCATATGCCGGTAGCCGAGCAGGGCGGCCTTTCGGACCATCCCCGGGAACGGGGTGTGGAACGGCACGTAGGCGAAATCGTCGGGGTGCATATCCCACGCGACGGATTCGAAGTCCTCGACGGCCTCGCGCATCCGCGAGAGGTACACCTGCATCGACCGCTTGCCATCCACCGAGGGGAACTGCTGGTTGGGTTTGAGGAAGTCGGTCTCGTCCATGCTGCCGTACCCCTGCTCGGTCGAAATCTCGACCAGATCGGGGTTCTCGTCGACCAGCATGGCGACCGCACCGGCTCCCTGCGTCGCCTCGCCGGGGTCCCCGCGGGCGTAGAGGGCGGTGTCGGTGGCGATGACGAGCGCGGCGCGACCACGGTTTCGCCCGGCACGAATCCAGTTGTAGGCGTCGTCGACCGACTGGGTGCCCGCGACACAGGCGAACTTCCGCTCGCCCTTGTTGGCGTGGCGGAAATCCTCGTCGTAGTACTGTTCGAGACAGCCCGCAATGTAGGTCGAAACGGGTTTGGAGTTGTCGAACGCCGACTCGGTGGCCACGTCGATCCGGCCGATGTCGCTGGGCGTCAGGCCCTTGCGCTCCAGGAGGCGTTTGGCCGCGTTCGCGCCCATGGTGACGATATCCTCGTAGGTGTCGGGGAACGAGGAGTGTTCGAGACCGATCCCCTTGCGGTACTTGTCGGGGTCTTCGTCTTTGGCGGGCGCGAACGTCTCCGGGAGATCCAACTGAAGCTTGCCAGTCCAGATCTCGACTGCGTCGATGCCGACGGGAGTCATACCGGCTGATTGCGAGAGTGGGCTTATGGGTGTGTCGATAGTATATACGTCGACTGTCGAAACCCGTAATGCAACAAACAAATACTATATTTCATACTTCAACCATGTATTTATATGATCAAAAGCCTATGACTCCATATCTGATGTACTGGGACCGTCGTATTCCATCTCTCAATTCTTGGGGTCATATCTCACACAGTCTTGCAGTTCTATCTGAATCCAGGTATTCACACAGCACACCATCGCAGCAGTCCGAAGCAGAGTGGATTGGTACTGCTAGAGAGGAACAATCGTGGGAGGTGAAGGAGTTCTATGTCTAGTTCAGATCGTTCACTCCGACTTGTCGACGACAAGCGTGCAGTTTCGGCAGTCATCGGGGCCATTTTGATGTTTGGAATCCTTATTCTTGCACTCACCACATACCAAGCAGCAATTGTTCCGGAGCAGAACGCACAGACCGAATTCCAGCATTTCGAGGAAGTCAGAGACGAACTGATTCAACTTCGAAACTCTATTTCGACGGCCGGACAGTCGGATGTCTCGCAGTTTCCAAGTGTGAAACTTGGGACGAACTATCAGACTCGGACTGTGACAATCAATCCGCCTGCACCCGCTGGAACGCTGCAAACCAGCGACGCATACAATATCACGATCTCGAACGGCACTGAAGAGTATGATAAGAACATCACGACCCGGTTCCTCGAATATCAGCCGGGGTACAATGAAATAATTGTTGGCCCGACGCGGTTCGAACATTCAGTGCTGTATCTCGACGAGCGCGAGCGTGGGAGCGGGATCAGTATCATCGAAGATCAAAATATCGTCAAAGATGGCACGGTGAGAATCACGGCATTACAAAACCAGATCCAAAAGACGAGTACCGGACGGGTAACACTTGAATTGTACCCACAGGACGAGCTGAATGAGAGCGATTTTCCGGATCCAAATGGTGGGGAACTCACCGTTACAATCCCAACGCGGTTGAATGAAAGCAATTATTGGGATGAGGCATTGGCGGACTCCGGTGACATATATCAAGGTGTCGACTCAGGTACGGATGTCGACAAGCTCAATTTAAGCGTCAATGAGAGCGATCTCAAAGTGAATACAGTCGGGATTCGTGAGAGGCCTGATGAAGATCCAGCGAAAAACATACAGCCACAAGGTACCGGTGGCGGAGACAGTGGTGGCAGTGTAACTGACGATGGGTCTCTTTCATTTGATGGATTACCTACAGCCAAAACAATTAATAATTCTGTGACAGAGGTAGAGTTTGATTTCGGAGTGTCAAACCCAGACGGTGTAAATTATCAGATTAGGCTTGGTGTTCGAAACGCGACTGGGGGGTCAAGTAACCGGCTAATCCCAAATGCCAATAGTCCAGAATCCGTCAACGAATCTCACGGAGATGCATTATCATATAAATTTACCGGAAATGATAATACCTACCTTGATGTCGAAATAATATTGCTAGATTCTAGTGGATCCGTGGTAGATTCTCGTTCTGGGCGGATCACTAAATCAGGAGGAGGAAACCCCGTCACACTTACATAATCGCAACATTCAATATAGCCATTTTACGACCGATATATGACTAAAATCAAATCGGATTTCAGCAGTTAGTTTTAATCGAGATTTGATAGCTACTCTTCGTCGATAACTTCCGGATCCGCAAACGCATCCTGGAGACTATCCAATCCGTTCAGCCATTCCGAGACGATCCAGGAGTCGATCTCGTCGACCTCCGTCCCATCGAACTCCTCGCCGTCGATGATCTGCGTTCCGGCCTGCACCAGATACGCCAAGGCGGCGTCGACGTCTTCTTCCTCGGTGGCAACCTCGATGGCCGCGTCGACACACTCCTCGATGGGGTACTCCTCAACGGGGCCGCCGATGACGTACTCCTCGGCGGCATAGAAGACGGGCACGAGGCTCGTCTGGACGCTGTCGATCAACAGCAGCTCCTCCTCGCCGTCGAACTCCGGTTCGGCCATTACAACCTCGTTGATGAACTCGAGTTTGTCGAGCGTCGTCTCCTCGTCGACGCGGCCATCCTTGGCCGCCGAAATCACCTTGGCGATCGCGATCGTCGTGTCGTTCTGCAGATTGAAATAGAGCCGGGCGAAATCCTCGCTTTCGGGATCGAGTTCTTCGTCTTCGACCCGCGTTAGCCAGTTCTGCCAGCGGTCTTCGGAGTAAAACGTCTCGGCGGGCTCATCTGTCATACGTCATTACTCTGGGTGGGGACTCAAATGCCTTTCTTATCGTCGGACTCTCGGCGGCCGTAGCTGGCCAGTATTCGGCTGTTAGCCGCCGACTACAGTACAGTAGCCGGAGACTACTCACCACGATCGCCCGACGAGAGCGTCGACTCGGTGTCGATCCCATAGACGCGCTCGGGGGTCTCGACATGCGCCGTTGCGATCGCCTCGTCGTACCCCTGCTCGCGGAGCCACCGCACGCGACGCGGCACCGTTTTCGGACCCAAGACGGCTCCAGGACGGTCTGGGTCGTCGATGAAATCCGTCTCCATTAAAAAGGGTTTGCCGGACTCGGCGGCGGTCTCGATCCGGTCTTTGTTGCTCATTACACTTGGCGTCGGTCCTGCCAGCCGTCCCCCGGCGTAGTGTTTAACGACTTTAGAAGCAGGAAGCCCGCGGTCGTCGGCCCACTCGGCAACTTCCGTGAGATCCTCACTGGCCTCCGTATGGAGTTGGACCGCACAGTCCAGCTCCGCGCCCAGCGAGAAGGCGTGTTTCATCACGTCGTTCGAAGCATCCCAGACCGCATCGATCACGTCGTAGTGGGGTCGACCGGATTTGAGTCCGAGCGCCTGCCCGTCGCGGACGTACTCAGCAGCAATATCGAGGACACCTTGCATACAGTCGTGCGCCTCAGCAGGCGAACAGTCGCGGTCGTCTACGAGGCGACTGATGAGTCCTGGATGCGCACCGAGAATCGGCCAGGCCCGACCGGGGAGGTGGTCGGTGGCCTCCTCGACGATCTCGATGGTGGTCTCGAACACCGGGCGGAACTCCTCGGGGTCGGTCGACTCCACGCCGAGTTTCCACGACGGTTGGTTGACAATCAACAGGTGGGTACCGCCAAGCCGGGCGAACTCGTCGACGGCCTCCATCCCGCGGCCTCGCTCGGGGTCGAGATGCAGATGATTGTCGAGAACGGGCGTCTGTAGCTCCTCCATGCGTCAAAATTCGCTTGGCAATACAAAAGTCGGCAGGTCTCGTTAGTCGAAGGCGATTTCGACGGCTCCGTCAGGGTCGTCGTCGGTCGCTTCGGGCTGGGCGGAAAAGCCCTCCTGGAGCCGCCCGTAGGTGTCGTCTACGGCCTCGACGATGACCTTCGAGTCGCCGACGACCGGCATGAAGTTGGTATCGCCTTTCCAGCGCGGAACGATGTGGGTGTGGATGTGGTCGCCGATCGAGCCGCCAGCACCCTCCCCGAGGTTCATCCCCGTGTTGACTCCATCGGGGTTGAGACCGGCGTCGAATGCCCGCAGCGTCACCTGTTTGAGTCGGGCGTGGTCCAGGAGTTCGGCCTCGGTCAAGTCTTCATAACTACCGATGTGTCGACGGGGAATCACCATCGCATGGCCGGGGTTGTAGGGGTAGTTATTGAGGATGACGACCGTCGATTCGCTTTCGGCGACGACGAGGTTCGACCGGTCGTCGTCCCGCTCGGGCAGCACGCAGAACGGACAGCCATCGAGATCGGCGTTCTTGTCGTCACGTTCGACCCAGTCGATCCGCCACGGGGCGAAAATCTGGTCCATACGAAGGTAGTGTCAGTAGATGCGTATAGTCGTATTCGTTCGAACCGTAGCATCGACAGTCCGGTGAACATTCAGCACTGTCGGATACTGGTTTTATTCTCGTGTGTGGCCTACCTGCGGGCACATGGCCACAACGCCCTCCACCCCGGACAACACCGTCGAGTACTGTTCGCAGTGTGGCCGGGAGACCTCCCACGCCGTCCGCGTCGAGATCCGAACCGAGAGCCAGAAAACCGAAAACGCCGAGTTCTCCCGGGAACCCTACCGAGTCACGCGGTGTGTCGACTGCGGAACCGAAACGACGCTGCGAATGAACAACGCTTGAGCGTTGCCGCAACGGCGTCAGTCGAAGTCGTGGATGCCCGCGGTCGTTACTTCACAGCCGTCTTCGGTGACCAGCAGCGTGTGTTCGGCCTGACTGATTAGCTGGCCCTCATCCTCTTTGAGTACCGGATACCCCTTGACGACATCCGCCATCTTGAGGCGTCGGAGCGCCATCTCCGACCGCGAGCTATCGAGCCACCGCCCTGCAAACGGGAGATCGTCGAAGGCTTCGATCTCTTCGAGGACCTGCCGGGCCCGGCGGTCCCGAACGCTGCCGTCGGCGACCTGTTCGTAGATCTCTTCGGTCGCACCCTCGCCGACCTTGCCGCGGCCGTCGGTAGCGAACGGCTCGATAGCGATCGCCTGGCCGACTTCGAGTTCGACGCTCCGGTCGACCGCCCGGTTCGGAATATTGGGGCCGGTGTGGGCGTCGTAGCGCTCGACGCCGTGGCCCGTCAGATTGAGAATTGGGGTGTAGCCGTAGCCGTCGATCACCGACTCGATCTCCGCGCCGATCGTCCCGACCTCGACGCCCGGCCCCACGGCGTCGACGGCGGCTTCGAGGGCCTGTTCGGCGGCCTCGACGAGTTCCGTGTTCCCTGTGTAGTCGACGGTCACCGCGGCGTCAGCGATGTAGCCGTCGACGTGGACGCCGATATCCAGACAGATCATCTCCTCGCCGAACTCGGTATCATCATCGCGGGCGGGCGTCGCGTGTGAGGCCGCCTCGTCGACCGAGATGTTGACCGGGAACGCCAGCCCGGCTCCGGCCTCGCGGATCGCGTCTTCGGCGTATTCGGCGACTTCGAGCTGCGTGACGCCGGGTTCGATCATTTCGCGCGCCTCGTTCATCGTCTCGACAAGGATTTCACCGGCCTCACGGTAGCTGTCAACGACGTCGTCATCGAGAGGTTCGCTGCTCATACCCGCTTCTATGGCAGGTCGCCCGCAAAGAGGTTCCGACAGCCTGCAGCCACTGACAACAGACCAATGAATCGACAGATTACAACCATTCAACCAATAATATAAAGTAGAGAGACACATATCTGGATAGTAACGAAGACCGCGTATCGCTGTCCGGGCAACAGCCGATGGACGCGTGGGCGCTTTCGAGAGCTGCAATACGGTGTATATAATTCCTCTATGAAACCGAATCCCAACCCGACCCTCCCGATGGCGTGTACAGGTCGCCACAAGCAACGGCCAACTGCTACCGTCCCAACCACGAAGCGGATCACGCGATGACGGGGCGTCGCGTTCGAATTCAGGCAGTTGTGCTCGCGGTGGTTGTCGTGGTATCGATGGGTGCGACAGGAGCCGCATTCGCTGGCACGACCGCCGCTCAATCGAACGGCGCCGACAACGCGGGCGGCGGTAGCGGTAACGCTGGCGGTGGAGGATCGGCCAACGCAGGTAGTGGAACTGGAACCGGTGGTGATGGTGGATCGGCCAACGCAGGTAGTGGAACTGGAACCGGTGGTGATGGTGGATCGGCCAACGCAGGTAGTGGAACTGGAAACGCTGGCGGTAGTGGTTCGGCCAGCGCAGGTAGTGGAACTGGAAACAGTGGTGATGGTGGATCGGCCAACGCAGGTAGTGGAACTGGAAACGCTGGCGGGAATAGTTCGAATAACGCTGGTGGGAGACCAGGAGGAAATGCTACTCCAGGAGCGGGCACTCCAAACGGCAATGCTAGTGGTGCGGCTGTCGACGATGCCGGGCCGCCAGCGAACAGCCGAGCCGCCAACGGAGCCGGTCGGGAGATAGCCGAGGTCGTCAAACAGGTCTCGCGGGTAACCCCTGATGCAGCGGCCACAGTCGACATCGAAGACATGGATCTGGACACACCAGGAATCACCGTTACTCCCGGCACGGGAACTGAGACCGTCTCGGCAGTCACGCTTGCCGACGAGGACCTTCGCGGCACCGTCGACATCAAAGAGTACAGAAATCCACCGAGGGCAGTGACCGAATCCGTTGCTCGAACAGTAGCCCGAAACATCACTCGGGGCCCTCCCGCGAACGACAGCGATGGGAACGGTAGTGATACCAACGAAACCGCAGCCAACGCGTCGACCAACGAGTCGACTGCGACAGACCGCGTCAACGTCGTCACCGTCGCTAATATCTCCGTCTTCGACGAGGAGGGCAAGAAAGCCAGCAATACGGCGGCAACAGTCACCATGGATATTAATGCGGATGACGTGACCAACCCCGAAAACGCAACGATCGTTCACGAAACCGATAGCGGCTGGGAAGAACTCAATACGAGCGTGGTGAACGCCACCAACGAAACCGTAACACTGGCCGCCGAGACCGGTGGCTTTTCGCTGTTTGCCGTCGCCGAAATCGAAGACGACAACGACGAGTCGCCAACCCGTGACGCCTCGGATGTGACCGGCGACAACACGCCCGGATTCGGTGTCTGGGTCGCACTCGCCGTCATTGCAGGGGTCACCCTACTCACGTGGCGGTCGGGTCGGTAGTGCCGACTGCAGACTGGATCTCAGGAGTGTGTACTCGGCTCAGTCGGCCGTGTGGAGGTTGATTCGACCGCCTCGGCGTCGACGTGGATCCGCCCAGTACCCCAGAGAGTGATCTCCGACCCATCGTGCTCGAAATTCAGCATCCACGAGTCGTTGCCATCGTCCCGATATAATTGGGTCAACGTATCGGGATCGATGCTGTCCGCGAGCACAGCCTGCGTCCTGTTGCCGCCAGTCGCTGTTTCGATGGCTTCGACGACCGCCGCACAGGGGTGCTGTGCCGACGGGTCGAACATCGTCCGGTAGATCCCATCGTCGGCACGGTGTGACTCGGCTGCTGATACGGTCATGGATGGTAATTTTTACTAGAGATTAACTTAACCACTTGGCTCAAATTATTATAAATAATATTTGTTTGGCAGTCCCAACGGTGTTCGGACAGGCTACGGATTGGAGTACTCTCTCGTCGTATTATTCTGAGATATACACATAAACAAACCATTTTTTCAAAGGATTACTCGTGATTATGCGGCTGACACGGAGAACGGCAGGACTTTTACCATCCCCTGAAAATCCGTGAACGTCTATGAGCTACGATCAGATCGAAGTCCCCGAGGAGGGCGAGCAGATCACGCTTGCCGACGAGGAAACCGGGGAGCTGAACGTTCCGGAAACGCCAATCATTCCGATTATTTACGGCGACGGGATCGGCTCGGATGTCAGCCCTGCTGCCCAGAAGGTCCTGGACGCCGCCGCCGAGGCGACCGGTCGCTCCATCGCCTGGATGCGACTGTACGCCGGTGGCTCCGCCCGCGACAAGTACGACGAGAACCTCCCACAGGAGACCGTCGACGCGATCCGCGAACACCGTGTCGCGATCAAGGGCCCGCTGACGACGCCGGTCGGCGCGGGCTTCCGCTCGCTGAACGTCGCGCTCCGCAAAAAGCTCGACCTCTATGCCAACGTCCGGCCGACCTACCACCTCGACGGTGTGCCGTCGCCGGTCAAAGACCCCGGCGCGATGGATATGGTCACGTTCCGGGAGAACACCGAGGACGTCTACGCCGGCATCGAGTGGGAAGCCGGCACCGACGAAGTCGAGCAGGTCAAGGAGTTCGTCGAAGGCGAGATGGGCTTCGACAACACGATCCACGACGGCCCGGTCGGTATCGGCATCAAACCGATCACCGAGTTCGGCTCGAAGCGACTCATCCGCGAGGCCATCGAGTACGCCATCGCCAACGACCGCCCGACGGTCACGCTCGTCCACAAGGGCAACATCATGAAGTTCACCGAGGGCGCGTTCCGTGACTGGGGCTACGAGGTCGCCGACGAGGAGTACGGCGAAGACGTTCTCACCGAGGACGAACTCTGGGAGGAGTACGACGGCGAGCAGCCCGAGGGAAGCGTGGTCGTCCAGGACCGCATCGCTGACAACATGCTCCAGCAGATCCTCACCCGGACCGACGAGTACGATGTGATCGCCACGATGAACCTCAACGGCGACTACATGTCCGACGCCGCCGGCGCACAGATCGGTGGGCTCGGCATCGCGCCAGGCGCGAACTACGGTCACGGCCGCTGTCTGGCCGAGCCGGTCCACGGCAGCGCACCCAAATACGAGGGCGAGGACAAGGTCAACCCGACGGCGATGATCCTCTCGGGCCGCGAGATGCTCGACTACCTCGGCTGGGACGAGGCCGCACAGCTCGTCCGTGATGCCGTCGAGCAGACCATCGTCGACCGCACGGTCACCTACGACCTCCACCGACAGATCGAGGGCGGCGAAAAGCTCGCCACCAGCGAGTTCGCTGAAGCAGTTGTCGAGAACATCGAGCAGCTTTCGTAGAAAGCCGCTCTGACTCTGGCGGCTTCGCCGCCAGAACATCGAAAAGTTGTCGTAGAGCGCTTCGCCGCAGGCGGTCGCGCAGTTAGCCTGAGGCTAACTGGGCTTCATCGGCCTGTCGACTCACAACCACCACCGGATTTTTATAAAAAAGACTGAGATCCGCAGCACTGTATTTAAAACTGGGAGCGTCTGCTACCGGTGTTGGTCAGTTGAGAGAAGCTAGGACAGGGATTTGAACCCTGGAAGTCTCGATTACAAGTCGAGTGCATGAACCCCCCATGCTCTCCTAGCGCGCATCTGTCGATTACGGGTCCCCCTTTGAGTGTGTATCGTTTTCGATCCGCTTTGCGAGTTCGATGCGGTGGTCCCGGTAGCCGTGCCGCGAGTAGAATCGCCGGGCTGCGTCGTTGGCCGCCAGCACTTCGAGCGTGACCGTGTCGACGCCTGCCTCGGCGAGCTCTGCTTCGGCGGCTTCGAGCAGCTGGCTGCCAATGCCGTCATTCTGCGCGTTGGGTCGGACGTAGAGATTGAGGATCACGCCCGTTGTTTGGTCTTGCTGGTAGCGACCGTCCTCGACGTGGTACATCACGAAGCCGAGCGTTTCGTCGCCTTCGGCGACCAGCAGGCCGTCGGTGACGATATGCTGGGCGATCGCGTCGCTCACCGCCTCGCGGTTTTCTTCGGTTAGCAGCCGCGAGCCGTACTGTCGCTGGTCGGCCGCCAGCTCGACCCAGCAGTCAACGAGCGTCTCGACATCCGAGAGTGTTGGCTGGCTGATCTCCATCAGTAGGCTCGGCAGTCCGGGCAGACCAGCTGTCCGTTGACGGTCGACAGCTCCGGCGTCAACGAGCCACAGCCCTCACAGATCCCCTGAACCGACTCCTCGGTGGCTCCCTCGGCCTCGATTTCCGCACCGCCCTCGGCGGCTTCGGTCGCCCCGGTTCCGGTTGCCGGGGTGGCAGTCGTGGGAGCCTCGGCCGTCTCAGTGGCGGCCAACACGTCCCGTTCGGTCAGCAGGCCGACTATCTCGTCGTCATCGACGACCAGCAGATGTGTCGTCCCCCGTGCAATGAGCTGCCGGGTCCCGTCGGCCAGCGAGGCGTCGGGACTGATCGTCGGCACCGGTGGCTCCATCACCTCGCCGACCGTCCGGTCTCCTGGATCGCCATCTAACATCGCGGCCAACGCCGTCGCCGTCGAGAGGCTCCCGATGGGCTCCGAGCCGCGCACCACCACGACCGGCTCAGTCGGCTCCGATCCCATTAGCTCGGCGGCCTCAACGAGCCCGTCGGACTCGCTGACACCGACGAACTCTCGATTCATCACGTCACGAACTGTGATACCATTGCGCATACACTCTTGTTAGCCGCAGTCGGCTAAAAGCCACCTGCAGAACCATTAAGAGAGCGTCGAACGAAGGAAGTAAGTTAGTCGCTTGTAGCGCAACTATCGCGTTCGGCTGAACTGATCGGCACCCTCGTAGAACCATTGGCCGCTGCGGCGCATTGCCCGGCCGACCGCCTGGTGCATTTCGACGATATCCTCGAACGACGATTCTTCGACGTTGTCGAAGATCTCTCGGAGCGGGACGACCGTTTCGTGGTCGATGCGGATCGGATCGTCACCGTACTCGGAAACGAAGCTATCGCGGTCCAGTGGGAAGTCCTCGTTCTCGTCTACTTTCTTTGCGATTACCGCGTGGCCGTACTGGCGTCCACCCTCGCTGCCCTGTTCGCCATCGGGATCGTGTGGCCAATCCATACAGAGTGATTCCCACGGTGGATGGTTAGTCTTACGCTCCCGTGTCAGTCGTCGCCACGCGAGGGAGGTCTCGTTGCTCGCTGCCCGAAGAGACTCTCTGCGACTGTATCGATCAGCGGAACCTTCGCAGCCGGATCTCCCCTGAGTCGAGCCCAGACGACGATCACCGACGGCAGGACGATCAGCGACGAGAGGTAGGCATACAGCACGCTCAGCGACATCAGCGCACCAAATGCACCGAGGGCGGGGTTGAGCGCGAGCACGAGCACGCCGATCCCGAAGACGGTCGTCAGCATACTGCCGGTCAGCGCGCCGCCGGTGCCGACGACGGTGCGCTGGAGTGCCTCGTAGAGGTCCCGTGTCGCGTATTCGTCGGCGAACCGGTGGACGACGTGGACCGAGTAGTCGATGCCAATGCCGACCGCGATGGCGAGAATCGTCCCGTTGATCGCGTTGAAACTGATATTGATGGCGCGCATCGAGGCGACCAGCGCGACGACGGTCACGATGATCGGAATCACGTTGACGACGCCCAACGAGGGCGACCCCTCGATCACCCAGTAGGCGGCTACGAGGAACAGTGCCGCGCCGATGAGCGTTAACACGAGACTCTGGATGACCGACTCGAAGACCAGCGAGATGGCCTCGTCGAAGATGACGTTCGTGCCGGTCGGCTGGGCGTTGGCCCGGAAGTTCTCCGAGAGACTGTAGGCTTCGTCAGTCACGACATCATCGTCGGCATCGCCGTCTACGGTGTACAGGACCCGTGTGCTCCGGCGGTCCTCGTCGAGGAAGCCGCTCGTGCTGTCGTCGCCGAGTTCGTCGTAGATCCGCGGGAGGTTCCGGTCGGGGATCCCGTTGTCGTTGCGGTCGTTGCGGTCGACGAGCGCTGCGAACTCGGGGTCGGCCTCGGCGCGCGACTCGATAGCTGTTACGATGCTCTGTGTCTCGGCCTGTCGGGCGTCAGTGCGGAACGTCGGCGGTGGGTCCTCACCCGCCCGATGTATCTCTTCGAGCGCCGCATCTCGCCGCATGTCGCCCTCGATATACATCTGGACCTGCCCGTCCTGCTCGAAGTTCTCGTCGAGGTAATCGTTGAGTCGGACGTAGTCGAACTCCGCCGGTGGCCGGATCGACTCGGGGAGATACTGGAGGTACTCCGGCGTCTCGGCATCCGGATTGAAGTCGTCTGGGCTAAAACCCGTCCCGACATCGGTCGCATACGCGCCAGCCCCCGCAGTGAGCACCAACGCCAACAGGAGGAAGACCATCGGCCCGCGTTTCGAGACCGTGACGCCGACCGCCAGCAGCCGCCCCAATGGCGACTGGTCGGAGCCGAAGGGGGCCTCCGAAAAGGTCGGAATCGGGTATTTTTCGCGGGCGCGGTCGACGGTCACCTTCAGGGCGGGGACGAAGACGCCGAAAATGAGGAACGTGAAGACGATCCCGGCGGCGGCGACGATTCCGAAGTCTCGCGTCGGCGGGAAGGGACTGACGACGTTCGAGAGGAACCCGATTGCGGAGGTGCCGACGACGATGAAGAAGGCGACGCTCACTTGATCGGTCGTCAGGATCATCGACTCGGAGATCCCTTTCCCCGTGACCCGTTCCTCACGATACCGATTGATCGAGTGAATCCCGAAGTCGATGCCGATCGCAATGAGGATCGGCGGCACCGCGATCAACAGCACGGCGAACGGGATCCCAGCGAGGCCGATGAAGCCGAACGTCCAGATCAGCGTCATCACGATCGCAAGCAACCCGATGAGGACGTCGACGAGGTCCCGGTAAGCGACGGTTAAAAAGAGCATAATCAACACGAGCGCCGAGGGCAGCACCACAGTGGTCGTGATGCCAGTGGTGTCCGGCGGGGTTCCCTGAACCCAGATCGTCGAACTGTCGTCGGTAACAAGCCGCTCCATCCGCTCTTGTTTGTTCGGCGGGAACTCGGAGGCCCCACCCGGACCAGTCGACGCGCCTTCGCCGGGCCCGGCCCGGTGGGTGACGCTGCCCTGTGTCGCCGAGGCCGACGCGGACTGTCGGTTGAAGTCGTCGCTCAGCTGTGCAGTGATGCCCGAATTCGTGTCGGCGGCCTCCCGTACTGCTTCGTCGATCTCGGTCGGTGTCGCCCGCTCGACTGCCCGGAGCTGTTCGTCGGGCGTCGACGCCTCGGGATCGAGCGTCGTGGCGACCGATTCGGCCGCCGTCGACGTCTCGCTGACGCGCAAGGCCCCGGTATCCTGGATCCGGTTTCTGGTCTCCAGCATATCGACCAGTGCACCCTTCGACAACACGTTGGTCGACTCCTGGATCAGGGTCGTGCTCGTGGTCTCCTCGGAAAAACTACTGCCGAAATCCTCGTTGATATCCTCGATGGCCTGAAACGAGGGGAGATCCTCGATGAACTGCTGTTGGCCGCTCTCGGTGGAGATACCGCCGAGTCCACCGACGAACGCAGCGGTAACGAGTAGAAAGACGACGATGACCGTCTTCGACCGGTTGACAATGATCTCGTCGCCGCGGTCTATCAGCCACTGATATTCCATCGTCTGTGTTACCTGTCCGTTTCGGACGACGGAGTAAAAGGATGCTCACATTGAAAGAAACGGACAACGAGTTGATTCACCGCGGGTGCCTGTCCCTGATCGAGTGACGATAGGCTACTCGGGTGTGTTCGGCTCGCCTTAGCCCATTAGTCGACCGAGAAGTTGTTGGACGGTCGTGCCGCTCATCGTTCCGTTGAGTTCCCTGAGCGTGGCCTCCTCCTGGTCGAGGTTCTCTTCGAGTGGCTCGGTGACTTCATTCGGGAGATCCAGCCTGTCGGCGTGGTTCAGCAGCCCCTCGTAGGCGGTGATCTCTAGTCGCTCGACTTTCGCCCCTGCGCCGACGTTGTAGAGGTCGATCAGATCCGTATCTTCAGCCGCGGTATCGAGGAACGCCTGTCGGTCCTCGATGAGCCCGTCGAGGGCGTGAGACTGCCGCAGTTCGGTCGGCTCGTCGAGGGCTTCGAAGACGCCTTCGAGCCGCCGGGCCTGCTCGGCGGTCTGCTGTTGGTGGGTTTCGAACCCCTCGCTGATCGTCTCGTCGGCCGTGCTCTCGACCATCTCGTCGAGGACATCGACGAGTTCGGTTTCGATGTAGTACACCTGCTGGAGTTCGTAGACGAACTTGTCGTGGAGGGTTTCGACTGTCATAGGACCACAGGTCGACCGTCCACGAACCGGCGGGTAAGTGTTCATCCGGCTTGCTCACACTCTGTTTCCGGCTACGGTCGGTTGGTTGCCAGTCGGTGTCGGCACTCGGCCGGTGTTCCTGCGGCCGACCGAACGGTAACGACTTTAGTAGCCTCTGCATAACCACGAGTCGAATGGACGACCGCACCCGTGAGTACCTCCAGGACCGTTTCGGCGACTACTACCGGGGGTCGGCGGTTGCGCTCCCGCCCGCGGCCAACGAACGCGAGTGGGGCCACATCCCGTGGACGCCCGGCACGGGAACGACGATGGTTCGCCACCAGTCCCAATTGGATCTAGGCGACGTCGACGACTTCCTGGCCCGTGAGGCCCCGCGGCACGCCTACTTTTCGGCCGCCCGCTACACCGATCCCTCCGCGAGCACGATGGCCAAGAAGGGGTGGCAGGGCGCGGACCTCGTGTTCGATCTCGACGCCGACCATCTGCCGAGTATCGACCCCGACGAAGCGACCTACGCCGAGATGCTGGCCGCCTGCAAGGACGCCCTCTACCGTCTGCTGACATTCGTCGAGGACGATTTCGGTTTCGACGACGTGAGTGTCGTCTTTTCGGGCGGTCGGGGGTACCACGTCCACGTCCGGGACGACGAGATCCAGGACCTCGACAGCGACGCGCGACGCGAGATCGTCGATTATGTACTGGCTAACGGGCTCGATACTGACGGACTGATTCGGATCGTCTCTCCTGGAGCCACCAACCAGCGGATGTTACAGACGGAGGGCGGGTGGGGACGCAGAGTCCACAGAGAGATGGTCGACCTCGCCGACGAGCTCCGAGAGATGGACGACGACGATGCGCTCGCCCGCCTCACCGAGATCGACGGCATCGGCGACGGCCGCGCGGAGACCATTCTGGGCTCACTGCAGGCGAATCCCGATGCGATCCCTGAAGGGAATATGGAGGCGGGCGGCCCCGGCATTCGACTGCTCAAAGACACGCTCGTCGAGCGGGTCACCGAGACCCAAACAGCCCCGATCGACGAACCTGTTACCACCGATACCCACCGACTCATTCGCCTGCCGAAGACGCTCCACGGCGGCAGCGGACTCGTCGTCACACCCATCGATCGCGACGATCTCGACATCTTCGATCCATTGGTCGACGCGGTACCCGACCGGTTCCGCGGCCAAGAGGTCACGATCACGACAGACGAGCCGCGCCGGGTCGATCTCGCGGGCGACATAACTAAGTTGGAGCCGGGAACACACACAGTAGCAGAGTACGTCGGCGTCTTTCTCATGGCGCGCGGCGAGGCCGACAAAGCATGAAACTCGACGAGCTTCGGACAGTCCAATCGAAGGAACGCCGCAAGGACAGCCTCCAGCAGCTGCGCGATTCCTTCTACGAAGACGTCGCGGCCTACATCCGGGACCTCAAGGCCAGCCGGGATCGCCGCGCCAAACAGGTCGAAGATCCATTTTCGGACGACGAAGTCCGGCGGCTGTCGGACGAACTCGAAACCGCCGAGGAGGTCGCCGAAGCCGTGTATGAACGGCGCGTCGGCAAAGTCGTCAAACTCGCCTCGTTCGCCGCCGCGGATATGCCGGTCGACGACGAGGGGATGACCACCGAGGAACGGGACCTCTTCGAGGACTTGGTCGACCGTATCGAGCAAAACAAACACGCCGTCCTCGATGTCCTGTCGGGCAACGGCGAGTCAGCCGAGCAGGCCGGTGACACCGCGGCCGACGTGGAGCCGACACCCCCACCGTCACCGACCGAGCGGGTCGCGGAATCCGAGCCTGCAACCGAGTCGGCCGCCGACGGGATGCTCGCCGATGCGATGGGCAGCGGTTCGGAGCCGACAGCCGAGACACCCGATCAAGCCACCCCCGAGGCGGCCACCGAACCGACAGCACCAGGCGCGGTCGAGACGGATCCGACCGACAGCTCGCCCGACGAGATTCCACCGCCAGAGGCCGAGCCGGAGCCCGACGCGGTGTTGGGAACGTCGACCGACGGCGGGACAGCCGCCGACGTGGCGAGTGACGCTCCTGGAGGCGACACACCCGCCGACCAGCCACCGACGGCGTCGGCTGGTGGTGATGCGGAGGCAGTAGACGCCAGTCCCGAGTCAACCGACGCGAATCCGGACCCGACCGACGAACGTGCGGCTTCGTCGGATGACGACGGCGAGGACCGAACCACGGTCCGAATCACAAAGAACGTCGGCGAGATCTTCGGCGTCGACGGCCGGGAATACACCCTCCGTTCGGAGGACGTGGTCTCCCTGCCGACGACGAACGCCGACCCGCTTGTCGACCGGGATGCCGCGATGCGGCTCGACTGACCCGCCGAACGGATTCAGCGCGCAGTAGCCTCCGATTACTTATTTACTCTATACAAAGGTCAACAGCAATCCGACAGGTCGACGCCGCGTCACTCGGTGTGACGGACGATGTGAACGTCGTACTGTGGGTCCTTCGACAGCGGGCTGCCGACGCTCGTCACCGGCGTCGAGATGCGTCCGGCGTTCTCGGTACCGATGAAGATCACCGAGACGTCGAGTTCGGCGGCGACCTCTCGGATCGTCCGCGTGATATCGTCGGTCGCGGTTGCGGTCAGCACCTCGCTGTCGGCGGGCTGCTCGCATCGAAACGTCGTTGTCGGGGAGATCTCTTCGACCTGCTGTTCGAACTGCTGGCACAACGCTTTGGGGTCGTAGGCCGCTTCCGAGGAAACCCACCCCCGCTCGACGGCGAACCCCGCGTCGTCGGGGAACACCGTCAGAGCGACGCTCTCCTCGTCGCGGCTGTCGGCGAACGTCTCGGCCCGCTTCAGGGCGGTCTTGGCCAGTTCCGAGCCATCGAACGGCGTGAGGACAGTCATATATCCGGCTTCGGCTGGCGATCTTTTATATTCACCGTCGACTCCCGAACACTGGGAGCCCCGTCGGCTTGCAGATTAGCGACTGTCGAGCCGACAGGTGTTGTCGGCCGCGCCGACGTAGAACGACTGGAGCTGCTGGGGGACTGTGGTTTCGTCGACGACGTTCACCACGAGGTCGTCGTCGCTCAGCGTCTCGCCGTCGTTGGCGTAGGTGTTCTCCCTGACGGCCTGCTCGCCCATCAGATCGAGTTCGCCCGCGATGTTGCCGATCACTACGACGGGCCGGTCCCGCTTGGCGTCGACCTGACTGTTGGCCCGCGAGAGGCTGCTGGCGGTCACATCGATCACGTTCTCCTCGGGTCGCCACGAGCCGAAGAGGTCCAGGACGAACAGCCGGTTGCTCGCCAGTGCGTCGTCGAGGGTGACCCCGGCCTCCCGCTGCAGGACGGTTTGGAGCGTCGACCGGTCGAGGCTGGCGGTCGGCGACAGCGAGACGGCCCATCCGGCGTCGATCGCCGCCGCAGCAAAGCCCGCGACCGCCTCGTCGACCGTGCTTTCGGCGGTTACCGACCCCTCGGTCTCGGTGACGATCACGTTCCGCGAGCCCGCGGGCAGCCCCCCGCTCGTGTCGAAGGTGTCGATTCCCGTCGGGACCGTGTCGGCCCCGTCGAGCCGCCGGTCGCGGTGCTGGCGGGCGGTCGACAGCGCGTCGTCGATCTCGCCGAGCAGATCGGTCGTCTGGGCCCGCTCGTCGTGGATCTCAGTGACCGACGACTCGATCTCGCGGGCCGCATCGGCGGTGTTCCGGGTGACGTTCGCCACTCGGGTGCTCGCTTCCGCGCCCTCCGAGACGGCTTCCGATACCTCATCGACGCCCGCGGCTGCCGACTCCATCTCATCGTCGACGATATCCAGTTGGGATTCTGCAGTCTCGACCTCTTCGGCCCCGGTTTCGACCGCCTCGACCGCCGAGTCGAGCGCGCCGGTCAGCTCGTCAGTCACTGATTGGATCTCCGCGACCGAGGTTTCGATCTCCTCGGTCCGAGACTGGGACTCCTCGGCCAGTGATTTGACCTCATCGGCGACGACCGCGAACCCTGCGCCCTCCTCGCCCGCGCGGGCGGCCTCGATCGAGGCGTTGAGCGCTAGGAGGTTGGTCTGTTCGGCGATCTCATCGATCACGTCGACGACCTCGTTGATGCGGTCGATCTGGGATTCGAGCGTCTCGACCCGGTCGGCGACCCGCTGGGTGGCCGCTGAGGCTGCTTCCATCGCCTCGGTCGCCTCGGTCGTCGCCTCCCGGCCGTCGCTCGCGGCTGTCGCCGCTCGCTCGGTCGTCGCGCTCACCTCGTCGGCGCTGGCGGCGACCTCCTGAATCGTCGCACTCAGTTCGGTGACATCCTCGGCGACGGTCTCCATGTCCTCGACCTGCGTGCTTGCGGCATCCCGGATCAACGAGAGCCGCTCGTCGACCGACTCCGAGGTGGCGTGAACGACGCCGACCGCCCCCTGTGCGTTCGCGATCAACCCGTCTTCGATACCGACACCTTCGCCCCCTACCGGGGTCGACTGCTCTGTTGCCATTGGTTATGTTGTGAACGTATAACAAGACACTAAAGTATTTATATGGAATATAAATAGTGAACAATTCAGAGCACAAACAGCCCTTGATCGTTTCGAATTGTAAAATATAGATTGACAAACGCTGTATTCGAACTTATTTTTAACGTTCGTTTGGTTTTCATCCTTATACACTGCTGCTTTTTAATATTTCATCGTGTGGCTCGCTGCCGTCGACGGCGTTCTGCGACCGGAAGACCGAAGCGATGAAGAAAACCGACAGCCTACGGTTGGTATGGCAGACCGGATCAGTGGCAGGCTGCTGGAGCAGGAGACGCTCGCCCGACGCGTCGAAAGCGGGGACGCCCCCGACTGGGTTGCCGATCACTGGACTTCGTTCCGTGACGGCTTGCTCGGTGAACGGAACGGCTCGCCGTTTCCCTGCTATTTCGGCATTGAATCCGTCAAAAACGGAGAACCGCTGTACGCCGTGGTGCCGTCGCTGACCGACAAGGACGCCCTCCTGGATCTGGGCCGGGTGCTCGGGGAGTACCTTGAGACGTGGCAGGAATACAGCGAGACCGCCTCGCTGGTGACGTTCTTCAAGCCGCCCGAGGAGGACCTTTCCGAGGCCGACTACCACGAACACCTCTGGCACATCCTCCAGTTCCTCCACGTCCACGACCCCGAGCCGTGGCCCGAGGAGATCCCGACCGATCCCGACGATCCCTACTGGGAGTTCTCCTTCGCTGGGGAGCCGATCTTCCCGACCTGCCGGGCTCCCTTTTATGAGACGCGAAAGAGCCGCTACTGTCCGATCGGACTCGAAATTACCTTCCAGCCGCGGGAACTGTTCGAGACGCTCGACGTCACGGCCGACACCGAGAAGGGCCAGCATGCCCGCGAGGTGATCCAGGACCGGATCGAAGACTACGACGGCGTCTGTCCCCACGCCGACATCGGCGACTGGGGCGTCGACGGCGACCGTGAGTGGCCCCAGTATATGCTCTCTGAGGACGACAACCAAGCTCCCAGCGAGTGCCCGATCGCCGTCTCCCGCGACCATCCGAAGTCGCGGCGGCTCATCGACGACGGGGGGCCGGTGCCTTCGGTATGAGCCTCGGGCTCGACGATCGGCCGGTGCTCGTGCTCGTGGACTTCCAGGAGGGGTTCGACGAGCCGCGGTGGGGCGAGCGAAACAACCCCGAGGCCGAACAGCGGGCGGCCGACTTGCTGGCCGCGTGGCGCGAGCAGGGACTCCCGGTCGTCCACGTCCGCCACGACTCGACCGAGCCCGACTCGCCGCTCCGCGGTGAGAGCCCCGGCTTTGCTTTTAAATCCGACCTCTCTCCCCGCGAGGACGAGCCGGCGTTCGTCAAGCGTGTCAACGGCGCATTTATAAATACCGGGCTGGACGCATGGCTCCGCGAGCGGGACCTCGATTCGCTGGTCGTCTGTGGGTTAACGACCGACCACTGTGTCTCGACGACCACCCGGATGGCCGAAAACAGAGGGTATCGAGTCGTCGTCGCTCGGGACGCGACGGCGACGTTCGACCGCCAGCTCGACGGCGAACGGTTCGACGCCGAGACGGTCCACCGAACCGCCCTGTCCCACCTCAACGGGGAATTTGCAACCATCGCGACGACCGACAGCATCCTCGACGCGGTCGACCGGTCCTGACGCGGCGGGCCGTCGAGGGGCGGTCGAGAGCCACGAAAACGGGTCACACACTTTTGAGGGGTCGCCCCAAACAGGGTGTCATGTCCGACCAGTGGCAAATTCTGCTCCCCCCGCAGATCGATCCGGCAGGCCCCTCATCGATCAGTGACTTCGCCGAGTGCACCGGAATGGATGAGTACGACAGCGTCGACGCCGCCCTCGACGACATCGCAAAATACGACGCGGTCATCGTCAGAGTCGCCGAACTCGACCGCGAGGTCATCGAGCGCGCCGAAAATTTAAAAGTGATCGCCAAACACGGCAGCGGACTGGACAACGTCGATATCGAGGCGGCCTCCGAGAACGGGGTCGTCGTCTGCAACACTCCCGGTGTCAACGCCCGCTCGGTGGCCGAACACGCCATTGCCCTCCAGTTCGGCGTTCGGCGCAACCTCGGCGCTGCCGACCGGCACGTCCGGGATGGTGGCTGGGACCGCTCGGCGTTCGTCGGCTACGAGCTCCAGGACAGCACCCTCGGACTGATGGGCTTCGGCTCGATCGCCCACGAAACAGCCAAGATCGCGCAGGGAATCGGCCTCAACGTCATCATTTACGATCCTGGCCATTCCAAAGATGAGCTTCCGGAGGGTATCGGCTACGTCGACGAACTCATCGACCTGTTCAGGGAGTCGGATGCGGTGAGTCTGCACGTTCCGCTGGTTGATGGCACCTACCACGCTGTCTCTACCGACCAGTTCGAGGCTCTCGGCGAGCATGGCATCCTCATCAACACCTCCCGCGGCGGCGTCGTCGACAAAGACGCCCTCCTTGCGGCACTCAATAACGACGTGATCGCCGGGGCGGGCATCGACAACTTCGAGGAGGAGCCACCGGGTGCCAACCATCCGATCTACGACCACGACGAAGTCATTATGACCCCACACATCGCTGGCGTCACCTATGACTCACTGGAGCGCATGAGTCGTAGCGCGGCAGCCAACGTTCGGACCGTCTACGAGGGCGGTCTGCCGGAGTCGACGGTGAACCGAGAGGCACTCGGTCGGGAGGCAAACCAATGAGGACCGAAAACGGGTTCCGCCGCGCCATCGAGAACGATGAGACGATCTTTGGAGCCGCCTGCGCCACGTTCTCACCGACAGTTATCGAGACGCTCGGCAACGCGGGGATGGATTTCGTCTGGCTGGATTTCGAACACGGCGGCCCGAGTCCCTACGACAGCACCGTCTTCGAGGAACTCACGCGTGCGGCCGAGGCTGGTGATACAGAGCTCCTGGTTCGGATTCCGAAACCCGAGCCCGCACTCGTCAGGAAGGTCCTGGATGCGGGCGTCCGAACGATCCTGATTCCCCGGATCGAGACGGCCGACCAGATCCGCCCAGCAGTCGAAGCCGCCCACTTCGCCTACGACGGCGATGTCGGCGATCGTGGGGTCGGCGTCGGCCGTACCAGCGAGTGGGAAGGCTACGTCGACAGCCACATCGGCGGCGAGGACAGCGAGGTGCTGGTGGGAACGATGATCGAAAACCAGCGGGCCGTCGACAACATCCAGGAGATCTGCTCGGTTCCCCAACTTGGCTTCGCCTTCCTCGGTCCGGCGGATCTCTCGATGTCGCTGTCGGGCGGTGAGCCGCTCAACAAGAACCCCGAACAGCTACAGGCCGCCATCGACCGTACCCGCGAGGCCTGCCTGGACGCCGGTGTGCCGATCGGGCGGATTCAGAACGATCCGGCCGATGCACGGGAGGCCGTCGAGAAGGGGTTCCAGATCGTCCGCATCGGCGGCGATACCGGGGCGATCCGCTCGACGCTGAGCGGGCGGCTCGATTTGGTCACCGAGTAGCCGATGCGGGTCGACCGTCGGCGTAGTCTTTTGACCGTGGGTCGACAACTTCCGGTATGGCCGTCACACCCGAGACCGTCGTCTTCGGTGTGACAAGTGCGCTTCTCGTACTGGCTGGTCTCGGGCTGTCCTGGAGCGGCGGTCGGCAGTACCGTCACCAACGTGGGGCAGTCAACCGTGCTGAGACGGCCAGCGGCACGATCGAGACCGTCGATATCGAACAGGTAAAAAACGGTACCGGGACAGCGTTCGTTCCCGCAGTCGACTACGAGTATCAGACGCCGACCCAGCGGCTTCGTGGCACGCGGATCTATCCCGGCGCGAGCCGGTATACGAAACTGTTTCACAGCGAATCGGCCGCCCAGTCCGTGATCGATGACTACGAGCCCGGCGCGTCGACGACCGTCTACTACGACCGTGCCGACCCGGACCACTCGTTTCTCGAACCGACTCCCCACCGCGGTCCGAACCTCGCACGGATCGGCCTCGGCCTCGGCCTCGTCGGTCTCGGTGTGGTCTTATTGTCGGTCTCTGGAATCATCTAAAAACAGCCAGCACAGCCAGCCGGTCAGTCGTCGGCTGGAGCCGGTTCCGCTTCGGCCTCGCGCGGGAAGTTGTCAATCGTCGCCCGGCGGAAGCCGTCCTCGTCGAACTCGTGTTCACCATCGAGGAACTCGATGACTTGCTTGGTGTCGCGCATCGCGTTCTTGAGGCAGGTAGAGGCCCCGGGCGACGGCGTGATGTTGAAGATGATATCGTCGCCGGTGATTTTGGCCTCACCCATGTCGAGCGATTTCGTCTTTGTGTTGACGATCTGCGGCCGGATGCCGCCGAACCCTTTGGCACGGGAGATGTCGCCTTCCTCGACGGTGGGGACGACCTTCTGGACGTGCGGCAGGAACGTTTTTCGACCGACAACGGGCAGGTCGTACAGCAGGTTTTCGATGACAAACGGGAAGAGAATCCGGTCGGCCATGATGTTGGCGTAGCTGAGGAAGGAGTCGGGATTCATCCCGAAGACGTCGAAGAAGTCCGGTACTGACGACAGTTCGCCGCGTTCGAGTCCTGGAACGACTTTCGCCGTCGGGCCGAACCGTGTCATGTTCCCGTCGTGGACCTCGGCGTCGCCGTGGACCGCCGCGAACGGCAGTTTCTTCATCTGGAGGGTGTAGACCTTCCCGTTGAGTAGGCCCTCGTTGGCGACGAAGAAGCTTCCTGCGACCGGCAGCAGCGACAGATCCTCGCCGTAGCCCATTTTCTTGGCGATCTGGAGGCTGTGGGAGCCCGCAGTGACGACCGTCGAGTCGGCCGCGAACCATCCTTCGTTGTCGGTCTCGATGAGGTACTCGTCGTCGGTCTCGTTGACCCGCTCGACTTTGGTGCCGGTGTAGACGTCGACGTGTTCGTGTTCCCGGACCTGATCGACGAATGCCTTCGAGAGTTCGCCGTAGTCGACGGTGTAGCCGTCGGGCGTCTGGAGCGCGAGCAGATCTTTGCTCGGATCACGACCCTCGACGACCTTGGGCTCGATCTCGGAGATCTCCTCGCGGCCGATGGCTTCGAGTTTGGGGAACAGATCACCGAATCCCTCGTCATCGTAGCGGGATTCGAGCTTGTCGACCTCGTCGTCGCCGACTGCCAGCACCATCTTGCTCCGCTTGCTGTGCAGTTCGCGGTCAGGGTCTTTGGCTTCGAGATAGCCCGCGACCATCTCCGCGCCCTCCTTGACTTTCTCGGCTTTGTCGAGGGTGTAGTTGGTCTCGATATCCCCGAAGTGAAGCGTCTGGGAGTTGTTTGTGTGGTGGGAGTTGATCGCCGCGATCTCGTCTTCCTTTTCGATCAGTGCGACCCGCTCGATATCGGTGAACGTGGCAACCGTGTACAGTAACGATGCGCCGCTGATTCCGCCGCCAACGATGACTAAGTCGTATTCTTTCGGCATATGTGGTGTGTCCCTCGGAATCGCTGACTGTCTTCGACCTAATGTGGTTGTCGACCTACAAAGTAGCTACTATCTCGGATGGTTGTGGGGTATCTGCTCCGTACCGGCGTCGAATGTGCTGACAGCGACCGGATTGGTCAGTATTGGTTCCCGGATATTGGAAGCGGACCGTGTGTGGGTGACACACGACCGGCCAGCCGCTATGATGCGTCCGCGCGTAGTCGCTCCCGAGAGACGATGCCAACAGATCCCGCATGCGGCATGGAAGTCGACCCGATACAGTCCAGTGTCACGACCGAGTACGACGGAACACTCTACTATTTCTGTTCGGAGGGCTGCAAACACCAGTTCGAACAGGACCCCGAGCGGTTCGTCGACGGAACCAGTCCCACCCTCGCCACGCAGGACGGTGTGACAACCCCACGGCTGACATCCGAATCGTCGGGTGGGACGTTCGAACTCCACACCCAACAGGAAGACGAACTCGGGGTGGGCGATACCGTTACGCTCCGGAAAACGATCACCGACGACGATGTCCACCAGTTCGCCATCGCGACCAGCGACACGAACGCCCTCCACCTCAACGAACAGTTCGCCAGACGGACACGGTTCGAGGGGCGGATCGTCCACGGAACGCTCGTTGCAGGGCTCATCAGTGCCGCGCTTGCCTCGTTTCCGGGCATCACGATCTACCTTTCGCAGTCCCTCGAATTCCACGGTCCCGTGTCGATCGGCGAGACGGCCACCGCGCACTGTCGGATCGACGACCGGATCGAATCCAACAGGTATCGGCTGACGACCACGGTCGAAACCGAAGCCGGAAAGACGGTTATCGACGGCACTGCAACGGTGCTGATCGACGAACTTCCGCTGACATAAATAAAAACAGCTGTCGACTGGTCGGCGGGACGCCGACTACTCGGAGGTAATGACGTCGTCGATCCGCAGGATCATCGTCGCGGCCTCGGTGGCCGACTCGACGGCCTCGCGTTTGACGGCCGCGGGGTCGATGATACCCGCTTCGACGGGGTCACCGATCTCGCCGCTGCGGCCGGTCGAGACGATGCCAGCGATTCCTTCCGAGTCGTGGCGGCCACGGAGGTCGACTAAGGCGTCGATGGCGTCCATGCCGGTGTTTTCGGCGAGCGTGCGCGGCAGGGCATCGACGGCGTCGGCGAAGGCGTCGATGGCGAGCTGTTTGCGCCCCTCGACGCCAGCGGCGTGGCTTCGGATGTGGTCGGAAATCGCGACCTCGGTGCCGCCCGCGCCGGGGACGACGCCACCCTTGTCGAGGGTGGCGATCACGACGTCGATGGCGTCGTTGAGCGCGCGTTCGAGCTCGTCGATCACGTGGTCGGTGCTGCCGCGGACGAACAGCGTCACGTAGTCGGTCTCGGTGCCGCCGTCGACGAAGGCAGCCTCCTCGTCGCCGTAGCTCTCGATGGTCACCGAGTCGACCGTGCCGAGATCGTCCGTATCGAGGTCCGACAGCGTGCCGAGGTGTTTCGCGCCCGTCGCCTTGGCGAGGGCCTTCGACTTCTTCGAGGAGACGCTCTCGAAGGCGAGGATTCCGGCGTCAGCCAGATAGCCAGCCACGCGGTCGTCGATATCGCCGGTGCAGAACAGCACCTCGACGCCCGCGTCGGTCAGCGTCTCGGCGTAGCGCCGGAGTTCGCTGTCTTCGGCGTCGACGGCGGCGTTGAGCTGGTCGACGCTCGAAATCGAGTACTCGGCGTCGGCCTCGCTCGTCCGGACTTCGAGGTCGGCGTCCAGGATCGCCGCGGTGGCATTCTCAACGTTGCGGGGCATGTTGGCGTTGGCGGGCTCCTCGCTGAGTACGACGCCGTCGACGAGTTCGGTCGCGCTGGAGGCTGCGCCGGTCTGGGTGTGGATACGGATGTCTTCGCGGTCGATTCGGTCGCCGCCTGCGACCTGCTGGACGGCCCCAACGACCTGTGCGGCCAGCACCTCGGCGGTCACGTCGCCGGTCCCTTTGCCGGTCATGCTGGATTCGGCGACCGCTTCGAGAATGTCGTCGTCGAGGTCGATGTCGAGAACCTGCTCGTCGATGGCCTCTTGGGCGAGGCGGGCGGCCTCGTGATAGCCCTCGACGATCACTGTGGGGTGGAGATCCGAGTCGAGCATCTCCTCGGCCTCCGAGAGGAGTTCGCCTGCGAGAACGGCGGCGGTCGTGGTGCCGTCGCCGACTTCTACCTCTTGGGTCTCCGAGACTTCGACGATCATCTGTGCGGCCGGATGCTCGATATCCATCGTGTTGAGGATGGTCGCCCCGTCGTTGGTGATAGTGACATCACCCGAGGAGCCGACGAGCATCTTGTCCATCCCTTTCGGGCCCAGTGTCGTCCGTACCGCGTTGGCAACGGCCTTGCCGGCGCGAATGTTCGAATCCTGGGCGGCCTGTCCTTTCGTCCGTTCGTTATTCTCCGAGAGAATGAACAGTGGCTGTTGACCTCGTGATGACATTATGAATACCCTCACTACCACATGGTTTGCAGTTCTATATAAAATTTTCTATCCTTGGTTTCGCTAATCACCCGAGGGAGCGGTTGTCGATGACTCCCGCCGAACGGTCGACACCACCCCGTGTCGAACAATCGAGGACATACCTGGGCGAACATCCGGGCAGCGGTGACAGTCGACTGTGCTGAAACAACTATAAGCGAGGCGGTCCGACGGGGAGACGATGTTGGAGTTGGAACACGGCTTTCGCGTGGTCGACTGTCACGCTTACCTCGACCACGACGAGATGGCCGTGACGACCTACGGTCGAGACACCGGCCCCGACCAGCTGGAGCGGGAGTGCCATCAGGCCGGTATCGTCCGGGCGGCGGTCTCACCCAGTCCCCACCCCGAGACCACGGGCTATCTCCGGGCGAACAACGCGGTCGCCCGGCTCAGCGTCGACCGGCCGTTTCTCGCCTTCGCCCGGCTCAACGGCCCGCTGGATGCCACGGGTGGGGCGATTGCCACGATGCGGAATATGCGGGCCACGCGCGAGAACTACCACACTCGGCCGGGCGATATCGAGCAGTACGCCTACGACGACCGATTTCACGGGTTCGTCCTCGATCCGGCGGTCGACGGACTCCCTGACGAAGAAGTCCGCGACGAGTTGGCGGCCGTCGACCTGCCGGTGATCGTCTACTGCCGGGAGTCGTTCTCGCCGCGGGCGGCCGAAGGCGAGCTCATCGGCGAGGGGTTCCCCGTCGTGTTGGCTGGCTTCGGCGGCTACCCCATGGATCGCACGCGGATGGCCGAATCGCTCGACCTCCTGGACGCCTACGACCGGCTGTATCTGGATACGTGGGCGGTCCGCTCTCGAGAACTGCTCGAACGGGGGCTCCTGGAGTATCCCGACCGTATTCTCTTCGGCAGCGGCACGCCACAGGTCCATCCGAACGTCGCGATCATGGAGATTCTCACGCTCGATGTCTCCGAGGACGCGATGAACAAGGTATTCAACAAAAATCCGACGCGTCTGATTCCCGGCTTCGCCCCGCAGTAGTCACTGCCTACCGATCACTCACGCCAGTCGTAGCGCGCGACTGCTCTGTCGGCGCGTTTCGAGATGCCATGGGGGTTTCGAGAGGAATCTCGGTCCCGTGCGCGGGCGACCATCCCATCAGAACTCCCGGTTGCGATGCCCGAGACCACGTCTCGGCCAGTCCCGAACCACGCGGTCGGCTGGGCATCCCCACCGATCACGTCCCGTGCGGTGGCGGCGGCATCGCCCAGTGCATGGGAGACGGTCCGCCGCAGGACGGTCGGCCGCAGGCCGTAGTTCTTGACTAACCGGTAGGCCAGGCCCCGATACTTCCAGCCCCAGTCCCGCTGTGTCTGCCCGCCGTCGGCCTCGTACTCACACCGGACACACATCTCGGGTTGCCACCTCACGTCGACCTCCATCCCGGCCAGTCGGTGGGCCCCGTCGCGTGCACCGCCGGTTTCGAGATACTCGTCGAACCCATCGAGATCGTCCAGCACGTCGGCCTCGAAGGCGACGTTGCCGCCTGAAAAGTAGGTCACATCACGCCCCGCAATCTGCCGCTGTTCGGCCGATTCAGTCGTCATCCCACCCGTGACGGTCCGGTGGGTCGGCCCTGTGACGACCGGCGCGTCGGTGAGTCCGTCGACGAGGGCTCGCCGCCAGTCGTCTTCGACCCGTAGGTCGTAACTAACAAAGGCAATCACGTCGCCCGAAGCGACTTCGATGCCCGCGTTGCGTGCGACGTTGACCGTTCGGGCCGAAACCTCCACCAACACGTCGACGTCGTCTCGGTCGCGTACCATCCCCGTCGTCCCGTCGGCCGAGGGCCCGTTGACGACGATGATCTCGGCGTCGGGAGCCTCGGCTGTCAGCCTGTCGAGGCAGGACGACAGCTGGTCTCGTCCGTTGAGGGTTGGAACGACGACCGAAAGCCGCATAGTAGCTGTTTCGAGAGAAAATATATAAAATGGCGGATTGCTAATTCCTACAGAAAAACAGTGAAAGATACAGTATTGTTTCGTTAGGTGTTGAGGTAGTAGACCTGTTTGCGTGCGTCTTTGAAACTGTAGCGCGAGCCGACGAGCTCCGATTCCTCCAGTCGGTTGAGTGCGTACCGCACCGTCCGGTCAGGAAGCAGCGATTCGTCGGCCAACTGACCCTGTGAAAGTGGTTGATCGGTTTCGAGAACTTTGGCGACGAGCTTCGCGCTCGGCGGCAGTTCACGGAGTCGGTTACGGAACTCGGTTTCTGACAGCTCCACATGACCGCTGGCCTCGACCGGACTAGTGCTCATGGTAACTCGAATCAAGCGCCCGGTGGTAAAGGTTGTCTATATATCTCGCAAATCAGTATACATTATATAAGGGGATACTAGTATAAATCCGGAAATTAGCGTCTAAACGGCGTCGGTTCTCTGTTCGGATGTGTATCTGCGTGTGACGGTCGTATCCAGTACGGTTTTAGTGCTCCAGTGTGCAGTTTCGGCAACTGTGAAAGGCAAAGAGTGGTATCAGGCCGACGACGTCGCCGAGGAGTACGACGACAAGCGGTTTTCCGAAGGTGGGGCGTTTATTGATCGGCGGGAAAAGGAGGCCGTCCTCTCTGCGCTCGGTCCGGTTGAGGACAAACAGATCCTCGAGGTCGCCTGCGGTACTGGTCGGTTTACGGTGATGATGGCCCAGCAGGGTGCCGACATCATCGGCCTCGATATCTCGCCTGCGATGCTCACACAGGGTCGACAGAAGGCCAAACAGGTGGGTGTCGACGACCATGTCGAGTTCATGCGCGGGGATGCCGCCCGGCTGCCGTTCCCTGACGACCACTTCGATGCCGTCTTTGCGATGCGGTTTTTCCATCTCGCGGACCGTCCCGTAACCTTTCTGCGCGAACTCCGTCGTGTCTCGAAGGGCCAGGTGTTTTTCGACACGTTCAATCTCGGCAGCACGCGCGTGATCTACAACTGGCTGTTGCCGATGGGCTCGCGGCTCTACTCCCGACGCGACGTCGAGAGCCTGCTCGCCGATTCGGAGCTCGAACTCCAGTCGGAGGGCCACGACTTCATTCTCCCATACGGCTTTTATCGTCAACTCCCCAAAGGGATCGCTCGTCCGTTCCGGCAGCTCGATACCGCACTCGGCGATTCCCCGATCGGAGACTCGTTGGCGTCCGTCTCATACTGGAACACGACCAAGTAGTCGTCGCCTACTGAGATCATGTAAGGACGTATGCAGGGACTACCAAAGCACTGATTTCAAGCCCCCTGCGGTCGACGGCCAACTATGCACCAGGACGCCGAGGCAACGATCACGGCCTACTATGAGGCACTGCGGAGCGGTGAGTCGCTGTCGTCGTTTTTCGCGGAGGCACCCGACGTCATCAAGATCGGGCTCAGCGAGCGGCTGGTCGGCTACGCCGATGTCGCCGCCGGGCTCTCCGAGCAGACCGCGACGACCGACGACTGGACCGTCGAGAGCCACGAGCTGTCGGTTTCGGTCGACGGGACTCTCGCGTGGTTCAGCGACCAGGTATCGATGGCGTGGACCGACACCCAGACCGACACCGACTACGAGTTCGACACCCGGTGGACGGGGACACTCCAACGGCGCGAGAACGACGAGGAGTGGCAGTTCGTTAGTCTCCACGTCTCGGCTCCCACAACGGAGTTACAGAATCCCGAGGACGACCTGTTTAGTTGGGACGGCTGATGGTCGGCTCGAGCCTCACGGATGACGAAAAGACAGTTGCTAACAGACGCCTCAAGATCGGGTTCGTCCTCCTGGTTGCGGGATCGATGGCCCTGATGTCGTTGCAGATCGATCCGACACCGCTCGAAGTCGCAGCCGTCTTCGGGGTCGGTATCGGTGTCGGGCTCGTCCTGCTGTGGTTCGTGTTACGGAACTTCCGGGAGTTCCGACAGTCGCTCCGCTGAGTCTGCCCCTTAGGCCTCGACGCGATGGAGCCACCGCCCCGGACTGTCGAGTTCCTCGTCGGTCGGAAGGTTCTCCGGCCGGTCCCAAACCGCGCTGGCGGCTGCCAGTCCGCGGGCGTCGGCGATCGCCTTGAAGAACTCCGCGCCGCGCTCGTACTGTTGGCGTTTGAGTCCCAACCCGAGCAGCCGACGCATCAGTTGGACGAAGGGGCCACCGCCCTGTCGACGGGCATCGAGTTTGGCCCGGAGATCGGCGTACTCCTCGTCGAAGGCCTGATCCATCAGGAGTTCGGCGTACCCCTCGACGGCGGTCATCGCGGTATTGAGCTCCTGGAACGCCTCCCGGTCGAGACTCCCTTCCGAGAGCGCGCTGACGGTGCCCTGCATCCGGTCTTCGAGATAGCCCGGTAGCCACGGGGCCGCGCCGAACTCCGCGGCATGGGAAACCTCGTGGAACGCGATCCACCGGCGGAACCGCGGGTAGTCGACGTCTAACTGGCGAGCGACGCGCTGGATGTTCGGTCTCACGAAGTACAGCGAGTGGTCGTCAGTGTCGGCCAGCAGCAGCGGGTCGTACTGGCCGAGGACGTTCCGCCCGAGGAAGCCCAGCGTGACCGCCATCGTCCCGGTGTTGATCGCCCGGGAGATGCCGGGGAACATTGTCGTCTGCTCTTCGAGGGGTTCGACGACCCGGCGGAAGGTCTCAACGTTGGCGTCGATCCAGTGGTGTCGGCTCTGGATTTCGATGGTTTCGGGCAGGTCGAACGAGACGCCGCCGACCGACCGGAGTCGATCGCGGGCCGCATGGACGTCGGTTCGGTACCCCTGTTGTTCCTCGCTCGAAAGCCGGATGTCGCCGCTGGGTGTTGCGGCTTTGGCGGCCGCAGCGACGGCAGTCCAGTCGACGATGCCGTCGCCGCCGGACTCGGCCACCGCCTGCACGCTGCGAAAGAGATCCATGCAGTGGTGGAAGGCGCGCGCAACCAAAGTCCTTGTGCGGGGGTGTCGGTCCGCCGTCAGCTGACGGTGTTAGTCGTCGAAGCCAGCGATCTCGTCGTCGGCGTCCTCGCCGAGGAGTTTGGTCGCCATCACGACGACCAGAGCGACGAACCCGACCACGAGTAGCAGTTTGCCGAGCGAGGGGCCGCCTGTGGTGTCGTCCGCCTCAGCGGCTGTCTCAGCGTCCGGTTCGTCGGCCTCGCCTGTTGCGCCGCGGAGCGATTTCGAACCGAGTTGGATGTCTCCATGGGGGTGGAGTTCAAGCAGTGTAATATCTCCCATACGGCTGTATACGGCCAACTGGCCTAAATCGGTTGTGGCGTTTCCCGTCTCTCGCTGTCTCCAGGCGACAGCCACGCGAAACGCTAGGTTGATAGGTGTACTGTCAGTTGCCACAGATATGGACGACACACCGCGAGACTTCCTGGAGGAACTGCTGTCGACACCCAGCCCCTCGGGCTACGAGACCGAGGGCCAGCGGGTCTGGATCGACTACGTAAGCGAGTTCGCCGACGACGTGTGGACCGACGACTACGGCAACGCCGTGGCAGTTCACGAGGGATCGGGCGACGGCCCCGAGATCGCCTTCGGCGGCCACGCCGACGAGATCGGATTTATCGTCCGGGATATCGACGACAACGGCTTTCTGCGAATCTCCAGGATCGGCGGCTCCGACCGCACCATCTCACAGGGCCAACACGTCACGGTCCACAGCGACGACCCGGTCCAGGGCGTCATCGGTCAGACGGCGATCCACCTCCGCGACGTGGGCAGCGAGGAGTACAACGACATCAGCGAGCAGTTCGTCGACATCGGCGCGGCAGATGCGGATGAGGCCGAGGAACTCGTCGAGGTCGGCGACCCGATTACGTTCTCGACGGAACTGTTCGAACTCAACGGCACGCGACTGTCGGCCCGCGGGATGGACAACCGCGTCGGCACGTGGAGCGCCGCCGAAGGGCTGCGCCACGCCGTCGAACACGACGTTGCAGCGACGGTGTATGCAGTGAGCACCGTCCAGGAGGAAGTCGGCATCAAGGGAGCCCAGATGGTCGGCTTCGATCTCGACCCCGACGCCGCCATCGCGGTCGACGTCACCCACGCCACCGACAACCCCGACGTAAAGGGCAAACACAAGGGGCCAGTCGAACTCGGCGCAGGACCGGTCGTCTCGCGCGGGAGCGCGAATCATCCGAAGGTGGTCGACCTCGCCAGACAGGCTGCCGAGGCTGCGGATGTCGATATCCAACTGCAGGCCACGGGCACCCGGACCGGTACCGACGCCGACGCTTTTTATACCAGCCGGAGCGGAATCCCATCGCTGAATCTCGGGATTCCGAACCGCTACATGCACACTCCGGTCGAGGTCATCGATATGGAGGATCTCAACGGCGTGGCGGCACTGCTCGGGGCGGTTGCTGAGGCAGCAGGCGATGTCGACTCGTTTGCGGTCGACCTGTAGAAAGACTCAGCCAACTACTGTTTGAGGAGTTTGAGCGAGACCAAGACAGTCGGAATGACGATTGGAATCGTCAGAATCGCCCCAGTGATGACTGCGAAGGGTGCAATCCCCGCCGTCGGGTAGGCAAGCATATCGACTGTGACCCAGTCGACGACGTGCAACATCACTAAATACGCAACGGCAGCAAGCAAGAGGATACCTCCGAAAACGCCTGCTACAATCCCAACAATACTAGCAGTCGACTGACGTACTGCGTCCGGTTCGTTCTCAACGGCCATGTTCGGTGAATACCATATGGTATTGTACAATATATGAATAACTAAAACAGTTTGTATTCAGTTCACATTGGAAAAACCACCGACTGTGTGTCAACGAAAAAGACGCAAATGCTATTTTGAAACGCAATTGCTGGTTTTTTCGAGAGCAGACACTATAAAGAAACCTAGATATGCAAACGCTTCCAATGCCATTATTGCTCTAAAAATACAATATTCGACTGGTGCTTCCACTTTAGTACAACCCGAATCTACAAGCGGCTACCGTTGATAAAAGCGCCAGAGACAGATTGTGAGGACCGACTCCGGGCAGCAGCAGTCGACTGATCCCATTGTGCCGCCGATGGCTGGCCTCGTCGTCGCCATCTGTGCGATCAGCGGCGGGGCGATCCTCGTCCGGCTGAGCAACGAACCGCCCGCGGTCGCGGCGTTTTATCGCGTGTTGTTTACCACTGTACCGTTGCTGCCGGTCGCAGGCTGGAAGTACCGCGACGATTTCCGGCGAATCACGCCCCGTGATCTCGGGTTCGCAACGCTGGCGGGCCTCGCCCTCGCGGTTCATTTCGCCTCGTGGTTCGAAAGCCTCGCGTGGACCAGCGTCGCCGCGAGCGTCACGCTCGTCCAGTCCCAACCCGTCTTCGTCGCCGTCGGTGCGTGGCTCCTGCTTCGGGAGCGCGTCACGAGTCGGATGGTACTGGGGATCGTCGTCGCCGTCGTCGGCATCGCAACCATGTCGCTCGGCGACTTGCTGGGCGGCGTGCTGGTCGGTCCGGATCCGCTGTACGGCAACGCGCTGGCGCTGCTCGGAGCCGTCATGGCAGCGGGCTATGTCCTCGCCGGGCGGTCGCTTCGCCAGCGCGTCGCGCTCGTCCCGTACGTGGTGGTCGTCTACAGCGTCTGTGCGATAACTTTGCTGGCGGTCGTCCTCGCACAGGGCCATCCGCTGTCGGGGTATCCGACCCGCGAGTGGCTCATTTTCGCCGGTCTCGCCCTCGGGCCGGGGCTGTTCGGCCACACGGTCATCAACTGGGCGCTCGCGCATCTCGAATCCAGCGTCGTCTCGGTCTCACTGCTCGGCGAGCCGATCGGAGCGACCCTGCTTGCGCTCGTCGTTCTTGCGGAGGTCCCGACCCAGTTCACCGTCATCGGTGGCGTGATTGTCCTCGTCGGCATCTACTATACCGCATCGGATCGGCGGGGTGGCCAGTCGACGCCAGCCGACGCCCGGATTGAGGACGTCCCCGATTGAAGCATCTCCGCAGCACCCCCCGACGCGTCGACTTCGGTCGGCGTCCGACCATGGTGCTATGTCACTCTCCCGCGTGGAGGAAGGCAAAGAACAACCGTTAAAAGCCGAGACCGGTTTCTTACCCCTATGGCTGGAACTATCGAAGTACTCGTCGCTGGCGGGCAGGCCAACCCTGGCCCACCGCTCGGTCCGGAACTCGGTCCGACGCCGGTCGACGTCCAAGCAGTCGTACAGGAAATCAACGACGAGACCGACGCCTTCGACGGGATGGAAGTCCCGATCACCATCGAATACGAAGACGACGGCTCCTTTGAGATCGAGGTCGGTGTCCCACCGACATCGGAGCTCGTCAAAGACGAGGCCGGATTCTCCTCGGGCAGCGGTGAACCCCACGAGAACTTCGTCGCCGATATGTCGGTCGAGCAGCTCAAAAAGGTCGCCGAGCAGAAGTCCACGGACCTCCTGTCCTACGACGTGAAAAACGCCGCCAAAGAGGTCAGCGGCACCTGCATGACTCTCGGCGTCACCATCGATGGCGAGGACGCACGAACGTTCAAGAAACGCGTCGACGCGGGCGAGTACGACGACGTACTCGTTGACGACGCCAGCGCCTAATTCTCGGCGGCCGAGTTTCTGCGTTCGTTAGCTCCTGAGTGCGAACAGTCGATACTCCACCCCAGTAAGCGCGCCTATCTATAAAAACAGACGGCGACAACAGACGCGACGGTGAGTTTACGATCGAATTCAGACGTTTGCGTCGACGTCGATCTGCCGAACGAGTTCGACCAGCGAGTCGAGCTGTGGGAAGGTGTAGACGGTGAGATCGAGGTCAGTATCGTGGGTCGTGATCTCCGAGTCGAGCACGAACACCATCTCCTTGTCGGGCCACCCGCCCATCTTGTCGATGATCTCCGCGGTCGAGCCGTAGGTAAAGGTCGGTGTCGTCATATTGACCGTCGTGTTGAGGACGTTCGCCCAGCCGTCGATGTAGCTGGAGGTCATGATGTTGCCGATCTCCTGGATCGCCGACTTCTCCATGCTGCTGAACCCACTGGAGTCGTCACCGCCCATGTTGCCCGGAATCATCGACTGAGCGAGTTCCTTGCTGTCGCGTGGGTCGAGGAGAAACAGCACGTTGCCGTACGGCGATTCAGTCAGCTCGATGCTGATCCCGACGGCGTTTCGGTTGCCGATGTGTTTTTTGACGTCGTCGATATGCAGAAAGTTGATTTTCGCCATCTCGATTTCTGCGTCCATCCCCGACATCTGACTCAGACTGTCGGCGACCTGGATCGATCCCTGTCGACAGATCTTATTGAAAAGCTCTAGTTTGCGAATGTCGACCTTCAGACTCATTTCGTATATCCTGCCGTCGCAGGCTTAAAACACTGTATGTACTGCTGTGGCCGCAGCCAACGGACTGGCGAGCGGCCGATCTGATAGACAGTCACAAACGGCCGAGAGGTCGTGTGAAACACCCACAGACGGTCGAATCGGGTTCGACGGGTTTTTAACGCTGATTCGCCACCTTCCGGTGAGACAGGCGTAGCCTGTGTCACTGACCCGTAGGAGCAGTTCCTGCGTACTACGGAGGTGAATAATGGCAGACGATACGATAGTAGAAGCAGTTTCTCGCGCGCTCGACGAGTCGCCACCACGGAATTTCCGTGAGACCGTCGACCTCGCGGTGAACCTGCGAGACTTAGACCTCAACGATCCAGCGAAACGTGTCGACGAGAGCATCGTGCTCCCGTCCGGAACCGGCCAGGAAACACAGATTATTGTGTTTGCCGAAGGTGAAACCGCCCTGCAGGCAGAAGACGTTGCCGACGAGGTGCTCTCGGGAGACGATCTCGAAGACCTCGGCGACGACTCTGACGCCGCAAAGGACCTCGCCGACGAAACGGACTTCTTCGTCGCCGAGGCGGACCTGATGCAGGACATCGGTCGCTACCTCGGGACCGTCCTCGGTCCACGCGGTAAAATGCCGACACCGCTCCAGCCCGACGACGACGTCGTCGAGACTGTTAACCGGATGAAAAACACTGTGCAGGTTCGGTCCCGTGACCGACGGACGTTCCACACCCGCGTTGGTGCCGATGACATGCCCGAAGAGGACATCGCATCGAACATCGACGTGATCATCCGCCGGCTCGAAGCGAACCTCGAAAAGGGACCCCTCAACCTTGATTCGATCTACATCAAGACGACAATGGGCCCCGCCGTCGAGGTGAACGCCTAATGAGCCAGAGCGAATCCGTCCGCAAGACCGAGACGATCCCACAGTGGAAACAGGACGAAGTCGACGAACTCGTCGACTTCATCTCGAGCTACGCGTCGGTCGGTATCGTCGGCGTCGAAGGCATCCCGAGCCGACAGCTCCAGGCCATGCGCCGTGACCTGCACGGCAGTGCCGCCGTTCGGATGAGCCGCAACACGCTCGTCGAACGCGCACTCGATGAGGCCGGAGAGGGCGTCGAGCAGCTCACCGAGTTTGTCGCCGGACAGGTCGCCCTGATCGGCACGAACGACAATCCATTCGGGCTGTTCAAACAGCTCGAAGCCTCGAAGACCCCCGCCCCGATCAGCGCGGGCGAGGTCGCGCCCAACGACATCGTCATCCCCGAGGGTGACACCGGCGTCGACCCCGGTCCGTTCGTGGGCGAGCTCCAGCAGGCCGGTGCTGATGCTCGAATCCAGGAGGGCTCGATTCAGGTGCTCTCCGACAGCACCGTCCTCGAAGCAGGCGAGGAAGTCGACCAGCAGCTCGCCAGCGTGCTTGGCGAGATGGGCATCGAGCCCAAAGAGGTCGGCCTCGACCTCAAGCGGGTCTACTCCGAGGGCGTGCTGTTCACGCCGGACGAACTCGAAATCGACATCGAGGAGTACCGCGCGGACATCCAGTCCGCCGCCTCCGCCGCCCGGAACCTCTCGATCAACGCGACCTACCCGACTGCGCAGACCGCGCCGTCGCTCATCGCGAAGGCGACCGGCGAGGCCAAATCGGTCGCGCTCTCGGGCGCTGTCGAGAGCCCGGACGTGCTGGGCGAGCTCGTCGGCAAGGCCGACGGCCAGGTGCAGGCGCTCGTCGACCAGATCGACGACCCCGAAGCCCTGCCCGAGGAGCTCCGCGATATCGACACTGCGGCCGACGACGAGGCCGCGGATGCTGACGACGCTGCCGAAGCCGACGAGGCTGAGGCAGCCGACGAGTCCGAGGCAGACGACGCACAGGCAGACGAAGACACCACGGAAGAGGCCGAGGCAGACGGCGACGACGAAGACGACGATGCCCTCGGAACGCTCTTCTAACAACCCACGGAACCTACAACAATGGAATACGTTTACGCAGCACTCATCCTGAACGAGACCGGCGAAGAGATCAACGAAGACAACGTCACCGCAGTCCTCGACGCAGCAGGCGTCGATGTCGAGGAGTCCCGAGTCAAGGCGCTCGTCGCCGCACTCGAGGACGTCGACATCGAGGAAGCCATCGAGACGGCCGCAGCCGTGCCCGCTTCGGGCGGCGCAGCCGGCGGCGCAGCTGACGCAGGCGCAGCCGACGAGGCCGACGCCGACGATGGCGACGACGAGGCCGACGAGGCCGACGCAGCCGAAGAAGCAGCCGACGACGATGAAGACGAGGAAGCCGACGGCGAGGGCCTCGGCAACCTCTTCGGCTAAGTTCGGCACAACTCGCAGACCCGTTATTTTTTGTGCGCTACACGGCGAGCTGCAGCACTCCCCGACTATTAAATACAAACACGCGACCAGCACCGCCGATGGACGCCAGTCTGCTACAGATCGCCGTCGACCCACAGATCGTCTTTTCGTTTTGTCTGTTTGCAGGCGGCGGTGTCGCCCTCGGCACCGCCAGCGGGCTGGTGCCCGGGCTCCACGCCAACAACTTCGCGCTGCTGCTGGCGGCGACCGCAGCCTCGATCCCGGCTGATCCGCTGTTCGTCGGCGTCGCCATGCTCACCGCTGGCGTGGTTCATACCTTTCTCGATATCGTGCCGATGCTCACTCTCGGCGTCCCCGATGCGGCGATGGCAATCTCCGCGCTGCCGGGCCACCGGCTCGTCCTGGAGGGCCGAGGACGCGAAGCCCTCCGGCTGTCGGCGGTCGGCAGCGGGCTGGCGGTCGCGGTCGCCCTCCCACTCGCGGTCCCGATCACGTGGGCGATGACCCACGCATATCCGTTTATACGGGCACATCTTTGGATCGTGCTCGGAGCCGTCGTTTGTCTGCTCGTCGCGACCGAATCGTCGACCGAGGCGATGGTCGGTGGACTGGTATCGTTCGGGCTCGCCGCAGCACTGGGCTGGGTGACTCTTGATGTGACGCCCGAGGCACCACTCGGCGCGGGCAGTATGCTCACCCCGCTTTTGACAGGACTGTTCGGCGCGCCGATCCTGCTTGATGCGATGGGCGGCGGTGGGGTGCCGCCGCAGGCGGATGCCAAACTCACGATGGGTCGACGGGATTTGGGGCTCACCGCCGGAGCGGGCTCGATTGCCGGTGCGATCGTCGGCTATCTGCCCGGCATCTCGGCGGCGATCGCTTCCGTGATGGCCCTGCCCGCGGTGCCGAACCGGGATGCTGACCGCGGTTTCATTGTGGCGACCAGCGGCGCGAACACGGCCAATACAGTTTTCGCGCTGTTTGCGCTCATCGCGCTTGGGACGCCACGAACCGGCGTGATGGTCGCCGTCGACTCTACCGGCGTCCCGCTCGACGTGCCGGTTCTCCTGGCGGCAGTCGTCGTCGGGGCGGCCTGCGGGACCCTGCTAGTGGTTGCGCTCGGTGACCGCTATTTGTTGACCGTCGGCCGGGCGGACTACACACGCGTCTCGCTGGTCGTACTGGCGTTTCTCTCCGTCCTTTCGTTCGGGTTTACTGGCCTATTCGGCGTGCTCGTCTTCGCGGTGTCGACGGTTGTCGGCCTCGTTCCGCCGCGATTCGGCGCGCGGCGTGTCCATCTGATGGGCGTGCTCATCGGACCGCTGATGATGTAAGTGATATAAAAGGGCTGCAGGTGGTCGGTCGACGTCTACAGGTCTTCTTCGATGATCTCGCCGACCGCGAAGTTGGATTTGACCTCGGAGACTTCGATCTTCACGCGCTCGCCGACATCCGCACCGGGGACGATGATCACGTAGCCGCGCTCGACACGAGCGATACCATCGCCCTGTTTGCCGATGTCCTCGATCTCGACGTAGCGGAGCTCACCCGCCTCGACGGGTGGCTGGGGTTCGCCTGACGGTCGGCTTGCAGTCGTCGGCTCGTCGGTGTCGGCTGGCTCCGAGGCTGTGCGAGAGATGAGTGCCACGCGGTAGGTGTCGCCTGCCTCGACGGCCCCGGTGTCGATCTCCCGTTTCGGGACCTCGACGGTGTAGCGGTCGTCTTCCTCGGTTATTTCAGCACTGAACAGACAGAGGAGTTGATCTGAGATTTCCATAATATACCTCTATGCCATTGTTATCATGCTTCATTATAAAGTGACAGGATGGGCCCGAACGAGTCTTTCTGGGAGTCCGGGCGACCCTGACTGGCGGTAGATCATCGGACCGCCGGTATTTAACAGTCGACTGTGTAAGGATACGGCAGACGATGTCAGAAATCGAGACGGGGTTCCGGACGCTTGCGACCGTGATGCGGTCGATAGCGGACGTCGACCGGCCACTCGATGCAAAAATCCGGTCCGTCCTCGAAACAGCCGCTGACACACTGGGGTTCCCGATCGCGTACTTCACCCGTATCGACGACCGGAGCCAACACATCGTGGCCACCGTGGGCGACCACGACGACATCTATGCGGGTGCTGTCGACCCGCTCGAAGAGACCTACTGTCGGAAAACGATCGCTGCCGAGGAGCCGCTCGTGGTCGCCGACGCCGAAGCCGAGGGCTGGGCTGAGGACCCGGCCTACGAGAAGTTCGGCCTCAGTTGCTATCTCGGTGCGCCCGTCACTGTCGCCGGGGAGACCTATGGCACTCTCTGTTTCGCCGACGACACCCCGCGGCCGGGCGTCGACTCGGGAGTTTTAGAGACAACCGTCGAACTGCTCGCCCGGATCGTTGGCTACGAAATATCCCGAACGCAGGCCGAACAGGCCGTGCAGCAACGCGAACGCCGATACAGAAGCCTCTTCGAGGGATCGCGTGACGCGTTGTTGCTCCTGGATCGAGACGGCTTCGTCGAGTGTAACGACGCGGCGCTCGAACTCTTCGGGGTCGACCAACGGGAGCAGTTGGTCGAACTGGAGCCGATCGACGTGCTCCCATCGACGCAACCCGACGGCACTCACTCGGCGACAGCACTCGCCGAACACGTCGACACCGCCTTCAGTAGCGGCGAGACGCGTTTCGAATGGCAGTTCCGCCGCCCGGAGGGTGACTCCTTTCGCGCGGAAGTGAAACTCAGCCGGATCGGTCTTGAGGACGACGACCTGCTCCACGCCCACATCAGAAACATCAGCGAGCGCAAGGAACGACAGCGGAACCTCCGGCTGTTCCGGAAGGCCGTTGAGCAGGCTGGCCACTCAGTACAGATCACGGATAACAACGGCGCCATCCAGTACGTCAACCCGGCATTCGAATCTCAGACGGGTTACAGCCGCGAGGAGGCCATCGGGCGGACGCCGGGTATCCTCAAATCGGGCAAGCAGTCCGAGTCGTTCTACGCCGAGCTGTGGGAGACGATCCTCAGCGGCGAGATCTGGGAGGCAGACATCATCAACCGCCGGAAGTCCGGTGAACTCTACCAGGTGCGTCAGGAGATCGCTCCGATCGAGACCGATGGGGAAATCAGTCACTTCGTCGCCATCCAGTCGGACGTGACAACCAGACGGCTGCGTGAACAGCAACTCGACGTGCTAAACCGGGTGCTACGGCACAACATCCGCAACGGGATGAACGTGATCCTCGGTCGTGCCTCCTTCCTCACCGACGGCGCCGAATCCAAGTCGACCGCAACTCACGCAGAAGTCATCGAAACGAAGGCCAACGCATTGGCCTCTGTCGGCGACAAGGTCAGTGCGGTCCGCTCGCTGTTGGACGAGGGGTATCCGGAGGACAGTATGCTTGACGCCGGGCTGCTGGTGTCGACGGTCGCCGAGGACTACCGCGAGCAGTATCCCGAGGCCACGATCCACACGCAAACGGCAGCCGCCGACGCCACAATCACTGCCGACGAACGGCTCGATGTCGCCCTCGGCGAACTCATCGAAAACGCCGTCGTCCACAACGACCAACCGGAGCCGACCGTGACGGTCACCGTCGACCCCGCAACGCAGTCCGACGGCCAGTGGGTCGACATCGTTGTCGCCGACGACGGCCCGGGTATCCCCAGCCACGAACAGGTCATGATCGAATCCGAACGGGAGACCCAGTTGGAACACGGCAGCGGGCTGGCGCTGTGGATCGTCTACTGGACGGCCTCGCTGTTCGGCGGCGAGATCATGATCGAGGACCGCTCGCCCCGCGGCGCGCGTGTCACCCTGCGACTCCCGCGGTCGACGGCCGACGAATAGGGGATCGGCGTCGATAGATAGCTTCGAGTCGCCAGCCAACCGACCGGATGTCAATGACAGCACTCGTTCGGATCGCTGAACCGACCGCGGCTGCGGTCGACCGGTCGCAGGCGGTCGCCGACAGCGGGATCGACACGGCCGCAGCACGGGTCGACGGCACAGCGACAGACAGTAGCGTCGGCTCGTTGGCCACGATCGCGGCGATCAGGTATGCCGTCTTCGTCGACGAACAGGGCGTCGACGTGGCGATCGAGTGGGACGATTACGAGACCGTCGCCGAGCACGTTCTTCTCGTCGATGAGGGACGCCCGATCGGCACCGCACGGGTTCGGCGCGTCGAGGACGCCCTCAAATGCGAGCGGATCGCCGTCAGAGCCTCCGCGCGCGGCACTGGTGGGGGTGAGCGACTCATGGCAGTCTGTGAGACGATTGCCCGGGAACGCGACGTTACCGAGTGTGTTCTCCACGCCCAGCAGCGCGTTGCGGATTTCTACAAAAAACAGGGCTACCGTGTCGTCAGCGAGCCGTTCGAGGAGGCTGGCATCCCACACGTCGAGATGCGGTTGGGACTGACAGACGGCGCGACGTAACCCTTCCCGGTCTATGCCTCCTGGATTCCTCTGTCTTCGGACGATCTCTGTGAGGGACCGTCGGTACAGACGATCCGGTAATTCAACGACTGAAGAGTAACCGAAGACGACCCGATGCTACTCGTCGACCGGTCGCCCGTCACCCCGTTTCGCCCCCTCGGAGTCGTGGACGACGACTCCGTCGACCGCCGCCGGTTCGTAGTTGTCCCGGACACCGATCGCCTCCTCTAACTCCCTGACGGCCCGCTTTTTGAGTGCGCCCGCCAGCTCCTCGGCATCTTCCCGTGAGATGTCCCGACCGAGGCCCTCGCATTCGTGGGCTCGAACCATGCCTTCCGCATCAACTGCCTCGCCCATCGGTTGGCTCGTCCCACCGAGGGCAACGCTGAACGGGTAGGTTTGGCAGATCAGCGGTCGATCCTCGTGGACACCACAGCTCCCGGTGCCGTCGTCGCTCTCAGTATAAAAGGTGCAGTCGCCACAGGAGTCGGTCTGGAGCGCCCATTCGAACGTCTCTCCCTCGGGGCCATTTTCGCCTTCGGTCAGTCCGTACGGCATCGGTCGGGCGACGTCTCGCCAGTCGTAGTCGGTCGTCTCCTGGAGCCCCCTGACTTCGTCGGGAAACACGGTCGCGGTATGGGGCTCGCGGTCGCTTTCTCCCCCGTTGCCATCGTCGGGGTCGTACCCCTTACAACAGGCCCCACACCGGGTACACTCGAAGCCGATCTCCTCGATGGCGTCGGCCAGCGCCGCCACGTCGAGATCACGGGCACGGTCGAGTTCAGTTTCGAGCGAGTCCATTAGTTACTGCTCCCGGCCGATCAGCGTCGCCTGTTCGGTCTCGGGGTCCCACCGAACTCGCTTTTCGTCGGCGAGTTTCCGAATGTGGGCGACCACCGTCTTGCGTGCGAGATCGGAGACCTCGCTGATATCCTTCTCGTAGGCGCGGTCGACGATCTCCTCGACGTCCTCGGCGTTGGCGGCCAGCGCATCGAGAACCGATTGCTCTCGCTTCTCCCGGTGGGCGATGAGTCGGTTGATCGTCTCGTGTGGCTCGTCGATGACCGGCCCGTGGCCAGGGTAGATTACGTCCGGCTCGCGCTCTCGAACCCGGCGGAGTGAGTCGAGGTATGCCGCCATGTCCGCATCGGGCCCACCGACGACGACACTCCCCTCGGCGACGACGAGATCGCCGGTAAAAATCGCCGTCCGACCGTCTTCGAGTTCGACCTCGAAGGCGGTGTGGTCGCTGGCGTGGCCCGGCGTTTCGATCGCTGTCGCCGGGCCGACTGAGTGCCCCTCGCGAAAGGTTCGAGCGGGATAGACCCCAGTCGACTGGGCAAAGCGGTTCTCGTAGCCGACCGGCGCCCAAACCGTCGCGTCCGTCTCGAAGGCGTAGGCCGTCAGCCCCCCGGTGTGGTCGGGGTGGCTGTGGGTGGCGGTGATGTGGTCGGGCGTACAGTCGGTGACGGCGTCGTCGACTGTTGAGTGGCGCGCGGCGGGATCCAGGAGAACCGATTCGTCGCCCTCGATCAGATACACGTTCGTCTGGTCGGTCGTTGCGACGGTGTCGGTGGGGACAGAAACCCGTGTAATTTCTGTTGTCGTGTGCTGTGTCATGGTGGGAGGGAAACTCTTAGTCGGCCTGCTGTGGCGGCTTGGCAGTAACGTACTTCGTCAGGTCGATCCTCTCACCGGCCTCGCTGGCTGCCTCGTAGGGGCGGTCGACGATGATGTCGCCCGCTCGCTGGCGGCCGATGCCGGGGAGGGCTTCGAGTTCCTTCATGCTCGCGCTGTTGACATCCAGCGGGTAAGGCACCGCCGTCACCGAGCGGTAGCCGTGGTCAACAACTACTGCGTCGATGGTCGTCTCAAGCGGATGCTCTCCTGGAATACCGACAAGTAGGGGATAGGTACCCAGTTGTCGACCAAAGGTCCGGCCGTCCTGATGGTATTCGAGATGCACATCCGGTAGGACAGTGCCCTGTGGCGTCACCCGCTCCAACATCGGCTGGTCGATCTCCTCGCGGATCTCCTTTTTGTAGGATTTGAATAGCTCTTTGTGATCCTGTGCGATCTCCGCGCCGGTCTCTGACATATCAGTCCCATCAAAAGCCATCACCTGCCGGATGTTGATCCGCCGGAGCATCAGCCCCTCGTCGTAGACGCGCTGGAGGAACTCGCGGTTGTGCTCGTAGGTCTCCCGCCGTTCGGCCTTGAGGCCGTGGAGGAGGTTGATCCCCGGCAGGAGTTTCGGGAGTCGGTTGGCCGCCCCTTCACCGTGGGTCGGAGCGGCCGACGCATCTTCGCCGGGTCGCCAGCCAGCCACCTCGTTGACGATCTTCACCGCTTCGAAACACTCCTCGGCAGTGACGTTGAGGTCGTTCGCCTCCTGGACAAGCGGATCAGCCGACTCCAGGCCGAAGGCAGCGGTGTCGCCGGGCGTGTTGTGTTCGGCGATGATCCGGATTCCCTCCCGGCTTTTTTCGGGCCACTTGGAGATCGTGATCGGGTTCATATTGTCCAAGTGGAGCGTCTCTAAGTCGGGGGCGACCTCTCGAATCCCGCCGTAGAGTTGCCTGAGCGCCTCGGGGTTGGGAGCCTCGCCGTCGCCGCCGAAGGCGAGGATGTCGGCCTGTCGACCCAGTCTGAAATGCCGGACCCCGTAGTCCGACAGCGCGTCAACCTCCTCGACGACCGCCACGGGCGTCCGGAACGACGGGTTCCCATAGAGGGGTTCGGTGCAGAACGAACAGCGGTAGGCACAGCCACGGGAGGTTTCCATCTCGCAGATCAGGTAGTCGGGATGGTTGGGGTGTTGTTCGACGATGAACGCGCCGCCGGGGGCCCACCGGCTGAGTTCGTCGTTGTCCCGCATTCGATTATTAAAGCCCTCCATGCCGGAGTCGACCAGATCGTAGACGGCGGCTTCGATGTCGCCTTTCGCCACGAAGTCGTAGTCGAGATCCTTGCGTTCGGTCTCGGTCGCCCCGGCGTTCTCGTCGCCGACACCGAACCGGACCGGGCCACCGAGGACGGAGGTTCCCTCGGCGACCCACGCCATCTCTTTGACTTCGTCGGGCTCTGCGGGGGTCCCGCCGACATATTTGCCGGGAACGGTCATGCCGCCAACATATATAAAGAGGTCAGCCTCGGAGATCGCCTGCCATTTTTGTTTCTCGTCGCGGAGTTCGTCGATCGTGTGGTAGGTGATGTTCGATTGCGGAACGCCAGCGTCGACGAGCGCGCCGGCGGTAAACCGTGGATACGTCGAGATGTAGGGCGGCACGCCGAAATGCGCCGGCTCGTCGACGTATCCGTCGACGATGGTAACCGAGAGATCCGACGGGTGAGTCATACGACGGCTTTCGGCGTCGACGCGCTAAAACGGTCCGGTCTGGGCCGTACCGTTCGCAAACAACCACTCTCCACGTCATTTATTGCGATGGCGACCCTGTGTTCGACCATGCCAGCCACCGTCGAAGTTATTTGTGACAATACGGACTGCGAACTCGATATGTTCGAGGTCCACTATACGTACGACGTGCCGGAGGACCACGAGACGGCCGATCTGGTCTGTCCTTACTGCACCGAGGCCGCCGCCCTCGAGGAGATCGAACTATGACGCGGCTCAAAACCTACGGGCGAGAGGCGATCAACACGGTGCTCGAACGCGTCGGTCGCGGGATCGGACAGGTCCAGGAGCGCAAACCGCTGGCCTACGACCTCCTCGAAACTGACGAGGAGTATCTCGTCGTCTTCGACGCGCCGGGGGCGACCAAGGAGGACGTCCAGGTCCGGTTTATGGACAACGAACTCGAAGTCCGGATCGACCGCTTCCGGGAGTTCTACGAGGGCTTCGAGATGCGGTTCCCCGGCCGCGGGCTGACGCTGTCAGGGACCGCTCGATTCCCCGACGACGCCAGTGTCACCGCGGCGAACGCCGATCCCACCGCAACGCTCACACGCTCGGGGACGCTGCAGGTGCGGGTGCCGAAATCGGAGTCGGCGAAAACAGTCACCGTGACCGACGAAGAAGCCGACGTCGACACACCCGACGAATCAGCGGCCTCCGGCGAGGCCGAGGAATCCGAGCAGTCCGACGACTCGACGGAGATCGACATCGAGGACGGCAGCGACGAGTCGGATAAAACGGACGAGTAATCTTTTAAATCGGGAGTTCGGCATCCGGCTCGGCGACCCGGTCGACCTCCGGCGGGATCTCCCAATCGGTCGCCAGTTCGAGTAGTTGCGCTAACATTCTGCCGGTCGCCCCCCAGACGGTGTAGCCATCGACGTGGAAGTAGTGGATACGGATCGGGCCGTACTCGGGGTGGTCGCGGTGTTCCGACTCGTAGTTAGCCAAATCAGTGAGATCGTCGACGCCCAGCCGGACGATTTCGGCGACCTCGTACTCGTCTGGCGTGTAGGCGCGGTCGGGGATGATCCCGACGAACGGGCGGACGATGTACCGGGTGACGGTCTCGATGTCGTCGATAGCACCGACGACCTCGGCCGCCGAGGGGTCGAGATCGATCTCCTCGTGGGCTTCGCGACGGGCAGTCGCCTCCAGATCGGCGTCTTCCGGCTCGCGGCCGCCGCCCGGAAAGCTCATCTGACCGGGGTGGTTCCCGAGGTGTTCGGACCGTTTGGTAAAGAGGATCTCGCAGCGTCCGCCCTCCTGGATGATGGGGGCAAGCACCGCCGCCTCTCGGTCCGGATCGGCCAGCTCCAATGGCGTGTACCGGCGGATGCCCGTCAGGTCCATACCTTCCTCTTGGGCGGTATCCTCTTAATCTTGCGGGAGAACTGGTTCCAGCCGTGACCGAACCCCGCTGGCGTCGACGGCCGCCCACGCTTCCAGATCGTAGCTCACGTCGAGCAGTTCGGCCGCCCGCGTGGTGTCGTCGGCGTCGACTGCGGCTTCGGCCTCGCTCGTTAGGCGTTGGCTAACTTGGGCTGCGAGCCGCTCGCGGTCGACCGTTCGGCGCTCGAAATCGAGAATATGCGGCAGATCCTCGGCGTTCGACGGCAGGGTAGAAAACGCGGTCGGCCCGACGGCGATGAGCGTCTCGGTGCCATCGTCGCTCCCAGCAGGCTCGTACTTGACCAGCGCGTAGGCCGCAACGGCGGCTTCGATCGCCGACCGCAGGGCTGAGTCATCGACATCTTGGCCCTGTTTAAAAGCGAGTTCGCCGAGCGCGGTGGTCAGCTCCGACCGCGTCAGCGCGCCGAACAGATCGACGACGCCCGCCAGCTCATCCTGAGTGGTCGTCATACAGCACACTCTGGGCGATGAGAACGTATCGGTCTGTCGGCTACTCTTGGGTGACTCTATCGGTCGGGTCGTTGCTGGGATCGGATTCCGATTCCGACACCGAATCGGCGGTTGCGGCCGCCAAATCGGTGGCTGCGGCCTCGGCAACTGCGTCGGGGCTGATCGGTGCCTCACGCCACGCCGGGAGCCGTGTGTCCTCGCCCGGCTCGCCGATGGTTTCGCTGTAGGCGGCGACCTGATCGAGTTCGTCGCTTCGATCGTAGTCGAGGCCGTTGTAGGCCGCATCGACCGCATACTGGTCGACTAGCCCTGCGGCCACCGATCGGTAGCGGTCGGCTACCGTGTCGTAGTCAGGGTCGACACCGTGCTCGCTCACGACGCGAAACAGAGCGTCGCCAACGGCGTTGCTCATCTCTGAAAGCCCCGTCGGGCCGCTCACCGCCCGGTGATCGTGTTCGTAGGCCCCGAGGTCGACCTGCGCGCTGCCCTCGAAGCCAGCGTGGGCGTAGGCATCGCCTAACGTACCGATTTCGAGCCCCCAGGATCGCTGGACACGGAGCTTCGAGACGAGCTCCCCGGTCGCGGCGAACTCGCCCGCCAGCGCATAGCGGAACGCCGAGAGGTAGTCCAACACCGGGGCGCCGGTCTCCGCGGCAAGCGTCCGAATCAGGGGCGCATAAAAGAGTCGGAACAGCCGTCCGTAGAGCGCGTTGTTCTCGACGCGGGCGTAGTACCCCTTGGCGAACTCGTGGCCGTGTTCAAGCGGAAAGAGGAGCCGCGGCACATACGAGCGGTCGTAGGTTTTAGTGTCGGCGTCGTGGCAGACGACGTACTCCGAATCCAGGACCTGCCCGAGTGCGAGCCAGACATCCCGCCCTTTGCCACCCGCCCCGTTGAGTCCGTGGTCGGCCAACAGTTCGGTGACGCGGGGGCCGCTACACCACAGCACCTCGATCGACAGATCGAAACTATCGAGCCACTCCCGGAACGGCCCGACCTTCTCGGGTGGGGCTCGAAGCGGGACCACGACTCGATCGGGGTCGATGGCTGCGAGCTCCGAGAGAACGCCTTCGGCGGCCAACCCGCCGTACTCCCGTTCGGTCATCGGCACGACGACTGCCGTCCGATCGGTCGGGGCCTCCGGCGTCGGCGTTCGAAGCTCGTGGAGTGTCGTAATCCGCTCCTGGACGTACTCCATTTGTTGACTACTCTTGGAACCCGGCGGACATATGCCCCTCGGTTCGGCCGCTGACTGGGCGCCTCAAGAGGGCAGTTTCCCGAGTCGTGCGGCTCCACCAAGCCCTACGATACATATGACCAACAGGAGGGCGAGCCAGCCGAAGACCTGTTCGTACCCCAGTCCGCCTTCGATCAGCGCGCCGACCGCCGACGAGCCCGTCGACTGGAGGGCCATCGCGGTCGCACTGAACACCGCATAGCCGCTGCCGCGGGTGGCATCCGGCAGGGAGGCCAGCAGATACGTGTCGACAGCAGGGTAGAGGGTGTGAATAACGAAGCCGATCAGTGTAGTGGCGACTGCGAGCGCGAGAAGCCCTTCGGCGGCGACTACCAGTAGCACACAGCCAACGAAGGAGACGAGAATCCCGAGCAGATAGGGGATGATCGGCAGCCGGTCAGCGAGCTGACCGCCGACGAAGAACGCGGGGACGCCCGCCGCAAAGACGAGCGTCAACAGTCCCTGTGCGCCCCCCGACGACAGCCCTTTCGAGAGCATGAATAGCTCGTAGAAGTTGAACAGCCCTTGCCAGAGGAACGAGGCTGCGCCGATGATGACGACACCGGTAAGGATCACCTTCCACTCGGTTCGGGCCGCCCGGAGCACCGACCGGTCGTTGGCTCCCGCTGCCGGAAGCTCGGTTCGACGGGCGAGCAGCCACGTCAACAGGGTGACGCCCGCCGCCGCAACCGAGATCGAAACAAACGCGAGTCGCCAGTCGACCAGCAGCGTGAGCGCGACGAAGGGCGCAGCGATTACGGCGGCGATCTGGCTGGCAGTGCCGTGGATACCCATCACGCGACCGACGCGTTCGGGGTACAACTCACTCAAAAGCGGGTTGGCCGCAACGAAGTAGATGCCTGAGGCGATCCCCATCAGGAACGCCCCGATCATCAGCTGGCGGACCGTCACCGCCGCCGCCGCGAGGCCAGCCGAGACGGTGAGGATGCCGCCGGAGACAAGCACGACCCAGTGACGGGGGACGCGGGTCAACAGCCACCCGGCAGGCAGCCTGAGCGACGCGCTGCCGATCCACGCCAGCGTCGCAATGAGGCCCGCGGTCCCCTCGGTGATTCCGAACTCCGTGATGAACACGTTCAGCAGCGGGGCAAAGACGATCCGAGCGAGGTTGACCAGGAAGACGAGCCCGCAGAGCGATCCGAACAGTCGACGACGGGACACACCGACCCCTTCGTGGGGGTATGGTCAAGCGTTTCGACTTTCCTATCGTTCCGTTCGCAAACAGATCACAACAGCCAAGCAGTTTTTACGCTGGCGTTTCTATCGTCTTTCAATGAAGTCGACCCGCAAAGGACTCCGAGATGGCGAGCTGGAAAAGGACAACTACGGCCGCGTCGTCTGTACGGCCTGCGGCGAGAGCTTGAAAAAGCAGAACGATCCCGACGAAGTCTTCACCGTACGCACCTGTCCCGAGTGTGGCACCGAGTGGAAGGAACTCCGCTGAGTACCGCCAGCCGAGTCGTTGCGGCGTCGACTATTTGAATCGGAACGTTTCGAGGTTTTTCGGCGCGAACGTCCGCATATTGAACTCGTGGTAGAGTGCCGACGAGAGGTCCTGGACCGAGCGTTCGTCGCCGTGGACACAGAGCACCTTCTCGGGCCGTGGGTTCATCGTCCGAACGAAATCCATCAGTCCCTTCCGGTCGGCGTGCCCCGAGAAGCCGTCGACGGTCGACACATCCATATTGAGCGATAGCGTGTTCGAGCGACCGCCGCCGTAGCTGTCGTTGACTGGAATCTCGTCCCAGCCGTTCTGAATGCGTCGTCCCATCGTTCCCTGCGCCTGATAGCCGACGAAGACGAGCCGGGAGTCCGGATCGGTGCCGAGATGCCGCAGCCACGACATGATCGGCCCGCCGGTGATCATCCCGGAAGTCGAGAGGATGATACACTGATCGTCGTCGGCGACCTCCTGACGTTCGTCCTCGCCGGCGTCGATGTGGTTGAACTGGTCGGCGAGGAACGGGTTTTCGTCGTCGTGGAAGATCCGATCCCGGAGGTCGTCACGCAGGTATTCCGGATAGGTGGTGTGGATCGCGGTCGCCTCCCAGATCATCCCGTCGAGGTGGATCGGCATCTCCGGGATCTTGCCGGTCCGCATCGCCTCTTCGAGAACGAGCATGATCTCCTGAGAGCGACCGACGGCGAACGCCGGAATCAGCACCTTGCCGCCCTCATCGTAGGTCTCGTTGATCACCTCGATCAGTTTTTCTTCCGAATCTGCCTGATCGGTCTGGTAATCGTTGCGACCGCCGTAGGTCGACTCCATGACGAGCGTCTCCACCCGTGGGAAGTCGTTGACCGCCCCGTTGAACAGACGGGTGTCTTGGTAGTGAATGTCGCCCGAGAAGGCGACGTTGTACATTCCGTCGCCGATGTGGAAGTGGGTCACCGCCGAGCCGAGGATGTGGCCCGCGTTGTGGAACGTGATCTTCACGTCGGGGGCGATATCGGTCACGTCGCCATATTCGAGCGGGATGGTATGTTTGATTGTTTCTCGAACTTGCTCGGAGTCGTACGGCGGGGTGCGGCCCTCCTTGGCGGCGACATCGAGATAGTCGAGCTGGAGAAGGCCCATCAGATCCCGGGTCGGCTCCGTACAGTAGATCGGCCCGTCGTAGCCGTACTTGAACAGCAGCGGCATCAGCGCCGAGTGGTCGAGGTGGGCGTGGGTAAGGACCACGGCATCGATGGAGTTCGGCCCCGAACCGAGTGCTTCCGGCACCTGCAAGTAGGGCACTTCGCCCTCCGCGCCGGGTTTGTCCCCGCAGTCGATCAGGATGCGCGTTTCAGCGGTCGACAGAATAAACGCGGCGCGACCGACCTCGCGGCAGCAACCGAGCGTCGAAATGCGGACCCACTGATCGCGGCCCATCTCTTCGCGGTGGATCTGTCGACCCACGCGTTCGAGAATATCCCGGCGCTCGTCGCGTTCCTGTTTGAGGAAGTTGCGGACGTTGGAGACCGTCGAGGACTCGATGGGTGGTGTGCGGACGACCTCCGGGGTCCAACCGACCTGTTTGGTGATATCACGGAGCGTCGAACCGTGTCGACCGATCACCATGCCGGGCTTTTCGGCCTCGATGACGACCTCGCCGGTGTCTTGGTGGAAATCGAGGTCGGTGACGCCCGCCTCGTCGGGGATGACCGAGTGGATCTCGTCTTCGGCCGTTTTCGGGGCCGATAGCGCCTCGGGGTCCGGGCGGACGGTGATGCGTTTCCGGAGTTTGCTGGCGAGGTTGCGGACCAGATCACCGTTGCGTGCGAACCGCTTCGGATGTGGCGTGTACAACACCAGCTCCGGCCCCTCGTAGGTGACATCGGAGACGGTGATATCGGCTGGAACCTCGCTGTCTATCTCTGCTTTCAGATCGTCGAGCTGCTTGTCTACTGAACTCATAAGTCGAAGAAATCGGGACTGCGTCTGGAGCGACCTATCGTCGACCGGCCGGTGGCTGTCGCTGACTGCACGGTTAGCTGTGTAGCCGTCCGGTACTGGGAGTCGGTATGGAACATACTCGAAAGATGCTTCGATAGGTGCGAATGCGGGAACAGACGACGAAAACCCGCTTACTCGGGGTTATACGATCCGTGTTATAAAACCCTTCGCAAACACGTAAGCCAATTGGAGTCTGAAACGGGATATGAAGCTCACACCGGATCGCGTCGACGCCGAATACGAGTGGGTCCGCACCCGCGCGCCGACGATCATCCCGATTATCAACGACACCCGCCAGCGGCTCGGGACGCTGTTCGAGACCGAGGTCGACAGCGTGAGCGAAGCCGTATATAAACGCGAGGTCGACACGGTGTTCGCCGACGGCGAGGTGGCGGTCAACGTCGCGGGCTACGTCGGGCTGCTGCGAGAGTTGGATGTCGAAGACGACTATCCAGGATTCATCGTCGACGAGATTCTAGGTCGGGAGTTGGCGTCGACTATTGCGGGCGGCCAGCCGCTGGCGCTTTTGGCGCAGGCGACGTTTCACTTCGCCGATGTGCATACCCATGGTACAGAGGGTGAGAATGCGGGCGTCGACGATCTGGATGCCGCGCTGGCGGCGGGGTTTCAGACACGGCTGCCGGGATGGGACTGGCGCGAGGCTGAGAGTCCGTTTTCCGTATAGTAGCCAGTGTTTACGGGGAAGTAGCCAGAGACTACGGATATGGAGTTCGAAACTATTCAGGGCGATATCGCCGCCCAGAGCGCCGACGCACTGGTCAACGCGGCTGGAACGAGCCTCCGGATGGGAAGCGGGGTCGCCGGGGCGCTCCGCCGCGCCGCGGGCGACGATCTCAACGACGCCGCGATGGCGAAAGGACCAGTCGACCTCGGAGAGGTCGCGGTCACCGACGCCTTCGATCTCGACGCCGACTACGTGATCCACGCCGCGGCGATGCCTCACTATGGCGACGGGAAAGCGACCGAGGAGAGTATCCAGGAGGCGACGTGGAACAGCCTCAAAGCCGCCGACGAGCTCGGCTGCCAGTCGCTCGTGATGCCGGTACTTGGGACCGGGGCGGCGGGGTTTGCCTTCGAGCGTGCGGCGGATCTCATCTGCTCGGAGATCGCCGACGACCGGCCCGAAACGCTGGTCGACGTGGCCGTAATCGCCTACTCGGACGACCAGTACGAGCTGCTCCGAAAGGTCGCCGAACGGACCGGCTGATCGCTAGGCCTGCGGCTCTCGGTCGTAGTCTGCTCAAAAATGAAGTGTTGCAGTGTCGCCGGAAGGCGACAGTGTAGTCAGTTAGTTACGAACGACGTTGGTCGCTCGCGGGCCTTTGGGAGACTGTTCGATATCGAAATCGATCTCCTCGCCCTCTGTAAGATCCTCGCCGCCAACGTCTTCCATGTGGAAGAACACGTCGTCGTCAGAATCGTCAGTCGAAATGAAACCGTAGCCGCCCGTGTCGTTGAAGAAGTCAACTTTACCGTGTGCCATTGCAAACAAACGTATGGCCCACCCACGGATAAGGCTTCTCCGAGTCGTGATACCACGGACGCTGTGTGGGCGTTCACACACCCACAGCCGGTGTCGGCCGCGAACACACCGAGTTTATTTGTCCCGCTTGCGGATTTCTGGTAATGAGTAGCGACAGCGACCAAGACCTCGGAATTACCGAACGCAAGCAGTACAACACCGGCGACTGGTACGCCGAAGTCGTCCAGAAGGCAGGCCTCGCCAACTACGGCCCCGAAGGGATGAGCGGGTTCATCGTCACCCGCCCGCGTGGGTATGCGCTCTGGGAGTACATCCAGAACGAACTCGACCGCAAGTTCAAGTCGACGGGCGTCCAGAACGCCTACTTCCCGATGATGATCCCCGAGAGCTATCTCGAACGGGAGAAAGACATCGTCGAAGGCTTCGACCCCGAAGTCGCGTGGGTCACCCACGGCGGCCACGAGGAACTCGAAGAGCGACTCGCCGTCCGCCCCACAAGCGAGTCGATCATAGCCCCCTATATGGCCCAGTGGGTCCGCAGCCACCGTGATCTCCCGATGCGCGTCAATCAGTGGTGTTCGGTCGTCCGGTGGGAGGCCACCGAGACCAAACCGTTCTTCCGAACCAAGGAGTTCCTCTGGCAGGAGGGACACACGGCCCACGAAACCCACGACGAGGCGTGGGACGAGACGATGACTCGACTGGAGCAGTACGCCGAACTCTACGAAGACCTCCTTGCGATTCCCGTGCTCAAGGGCCAGAAGCCCGACCACGACAAGTTCCCCGGCGCTCACAAGACGACGACCGTCGAGGCACTGATGCCCGACGGGAAATCCGTCCAGGCGGGCACGAGCCACCACCTCGGGACCTCCTTCGCCGAGGCTTTCGATATCACCTTCTCCGACGAGGACGAGGAGACCCAACCGGCTCACACCACCTCGTGGGGGCTGTCGTGGCGCGCGATCGGCGCACTGATCATGACCCACTCGGACGATCAGGGCCTCGTCCTCCCGCCGACGGTCGCCCCCGAACAGGTCGTCATCGTCCCGATCTGGCAGGAGGATACCCAGGAGGAAGTCCTCGACTACGCCGAGTCGGTCCGCGACGAGCTCGCCGAGGCTGGCATCCGGGTCGAACTTGACGACCGCGACGAGCGCAACCCCGGCTTCAAATTCAACGAGTGGGAGCTCAAGGGCGTTCCCGTGCGCTTGGAAATCGGCCCCTACGAGGTCGACGACGAAGAGATCACGGTGGTCCACCGACCCGATAGCGAGGAGTCCGTCGAGGACCGCGACGGAATCGCCGAGACGGTCCAGGATCACTTCGATGAGGTGTACGCCAAACTGTACGCCGCTGCCGAGGAGAACCTCACCGAGAACGTTCGTGAGGCCGACTCCCGCGAGGAGATCCTCGGCACGCTCGGCCCGAACAACGGCTACGTCAAAGTGCCGTGGTGTGGTGACGAAGACTGCGAGGAGCCGATCAAGGAACCACTGTCGGCGGAGATCGTCATGTGTCCCTTCGACGACGAAGAAGACGTCGACGCTGACGACACCTGTGCGATCTGTGACGAGCCAGCCACCCAGACGGCCTACTTCGCCAAGAACTACTAACGAACCGACTGATCAGTAGACGCGCATTTTCTTTCGTGTGGATTTGGCCGTAGACATCATTATGTTTTATGTACTACAATGAGGATCAATTACCTTGTCTGACCTTATATGTGTCAAAGGAACCCTTATTCCTTCCACAGTAGGCATTTATTTCACCCCTTGCTCTGTTCTCTCATGACCAAGCCACACAGTGATACCCATGCGCACGGGGAAGCCGCGCATGAGGGGACCGTCGGGCTCGCGGACCCGACTGACGACCGATCGAACTGCGGCGTCGGGGCCGTTGTCGACCTCGACGGCGGTGCCTCGCACAGTGTCGTCGAAGACGGAATCGATCTGCTCTGCAACCTCGAACACCGCGGCACCACGGGCGCAGAAAAAGATACCGGCGACGGGGCCGGTATCACGGTCCAGCGGCCAGACGACTTCTTCGATGATGTCGTCGGCGATCTCCCAGAAACCTACGCTGTCGGCTCGATTTTCATGCCGCAGGACGACGCGCTGCGAGCCGAAATCGCCGATTTCTTCGAGGAGACGCTAGCCGACTACGACCTGGAAGTCTTCGAGTGGCGCGACGTACCGACTGACAACAGCGAGCTCGGGAAAACCGCCGTCGACTCCGAGCCGAACGTCCAGCAGGCCTTCGTCGCACCGACCGAGGAGATGACCGACGACGCCTTCGACCGCGCGCTCTACCTCTCACGGAAGGCTGTCGAGGCCGACATTGACGAGATCGACGACTCCGGGCGCTTCTATGTCTGCTCGCTCGACCGCAAGACGGTCGTATATAAGGGACTCCTCAAGGGCGAACAGCTCGCAGGCTACTATCCGGATCTCACCGACGACCGCGTGAAAAGCACGCTCGTATTGGTCCACGCCCGGTTTTCGACCAACACGCTCGGCGCGTGGCATCTCGCCCACCCCTACCGGAAGATCATCCACAACGGCGAGATCAACACCATTCGAGGAAACATCAACTGGATGCGTGCCCGCGAGTCCGCCCTCGAAGACGAGAACTTCGGCGAGAATATCGAGACGCTCAAGCCGATTACGAAGGCCGGACAGTCGGATACGGCGAGCGTCGACAACGCGGTCGAACTCCTGCTGCATTCCGGCCGTGAGCTCCCGCACGTCCTGCGAATGCTGATCCCGGAGGCCCACGAGAACGACGACACGATGGACCCCGACCGCCAGGAGTGGTACGACTACCACGCCAGCCTGATCGAGCCGTGGGACGGCCCCGCACTCGTCGCTGGCACCGACGGCGAAAAGATCTCGGCGGTCCTGGACCGCAACGGCCTGCGGCCCTGCCGGTACGATATTACCACCGACAACCAACTCATCATGGCCAGCGAGGTCGGCGCACTCGAAACCGACCCCAGCGAGATCTCCGAACGTGGCCGACTCCAGCCCGGCGAGATTTTCGTCGCCGACCCCGAGGAGGGACGCGTCATCCCCGACGCCGAAGTGTTCGACGACCTCATCGATGAAAAGTACGGCAACTGGGTCGACGACCATCAGCAAAACCTCGATGAGATCGCTGGCGAGAGCCTCGAACCACAGGGAGACGTTTCGGAGCTTCGGGCCCACCAAGCGGCCTTCGGCTACACGACCGACCAGCTGAACCATCTCCTGGAGCCGATGGCCAACCAGGGCAAAGACCCCGTGGGCTCGATGGGCGACGACACGCCGCTGTCAGTCCTTGGTGAGTTCAACCGCCCGCTGTTCACGTATTTCAAACAGCTGTTTGCCCAGGTCTCGAACCCGCCGATCGACTACATTCGGGAGGAACTCGTCACGAGCCTCCAGTCGCGACTCGGCGAACAGCGCAACCTCATGGACGAGTCGCCCGAGCACGCCCATCAGCTCGTTCTTGACTCGCCTGTCCTGAGCGACGAGGAGACGGCGTCAATCAAGGGGCTCGACCGTGACGCGGACGGCTTCGAGTCGACGACCATCGATATGACCTACGATCCGGAGACGGATCTCGAAGCGGCTGTCGAGGAGCTTCGAGACGACGCTCGCGAAGCAATCCACGCGGGCGCGGACATCATCGTCCTCTCGGACCGCGGCGCTGGCGAGGATCGGATTCCGATTCCGAGCCTACTTGCGACCGGCGGCGTCCACCACGACCTCGTGCGGCACGGCCTCCGGACCGACGTCGGACTCGTCGTCGAATCCGGCGATCCGCGGGAGGTCCATCACCTCGCCACGCTGGTCGGCTACGGCGCGGGCGCGGTCAACCCATACCTCGCCTACCAGACGATTTCGGATCTCTGTGCCGGACCGGACGGCGTCGACGAAGAGGAGGCTATCGACGGCTACATCCACGCCCTCGAACATGGCCTGCTGAAGATCATGGCCAAAATGGGGATTTCGACGGTCGAATCCTACCAAGGGGCCCAGATCTTCGAGGCCGTCGGCCTGAGTTCGGACCTGATCGCCGAATACTTCGAAGGCACCGAGATCCGCACCGAAGGAATCGGCCTTGACGTGATCGAAGACGACGTGCGGACCCGCCACGCCGTCGGCTTCGGGAGCGATCCCGAACTGGAGACACAGGGCGAGTACGAACACCGTTCGTCGGGAATCTACCACCAGTGGAACCCCAAGACGGTCGGCACACTACAGCAGGCGGTTCGGTCGGGCGACTACGAGCGCTATCTGGAGTTCGCCGAACTCATCAACGATCAAAACGAGAACCTCCAGACGCTTCGCGGCCTGCTCGAATTCGATTCGGACCGTGAGTCGGTGCCCCTCGAGGAGGTCGAACCAGTCCATGAGATCGTCGAGAACTTCTCGACAGCCGCGATGAGCCTCGGCAGCATCTCACCGGAGGCCCACGAGACCAACTCCATCGCCATGAACCGCCTCGGCGGCAAATCCAACACCGGCGAGGGTGGCGAGCCGCCGGAACGGTTCGGCACCGAAAAGGAGTGCACCGTCAAACAGGTCGCCTCGGGCCGGTTCGGCGTCACCTCCGAATACCTGACCTCGGCCGAGGAGATCCAGATCAAGATGGCCCAGGGCTCGAAGCCCGGCGAGGGTGGCCACCTTCCCGGCAAGAAGGTCAACGAGATGATTGCTCACGTCCGGTACGCCACGCCGGGTGTCGGCCTCATCTCGCCGCCGCCGCTCCACGACATCTATTCGATCGAGGACCTCAAGCAGCTGATCCACGACCTGAAGGCTGCCAATCCCGAGGCCGACATCAACGTCAAGCTCGTCTCGGAGGCCGGGATCGGCACCATCGCCGCCGGTGTCGCCAAGGCCAACGCCGACGTGGTCCACATCTCCGGGGACTCCGGTGGGACCGGCGCGTCGCCGAAAACGTCGATCAAGAACGCGGGCCTCCCGTGGGAGCTCGGGCTCGCCGAGGCCAACCAGATGCTCTGTGGCACCGGCCTCCGCGACCGGATCAAGGTCACCGCCGACGGCGGAATGAAGACCGGCCGCGACATCGCTGTCGCCGCGCTGCTCGGCGCCGAGGAGTACGTCTTCGGGACCGCGGCGCTCGTGACCGCGGGCTGTGTGATGGCCCGCCAGTGTCACGCCAACACCTGCCCGGTCGGCGTCGCCACCCAAGACGAAGACCTCCGCGAGCGGTTCCCCGGCCAGCCCGACCACGTCATCAACTACATGACGTTCATGGCGCAGGAACTCCGGGAGATCATGGCCGATCTCGGTTTCAAATCCTTGGACGAGATGATCGGTCGACCGGAACTCCTGGACCAGCGAGAGACCGACCATCCGAAGGCCAAACACCTCGATCTCTCGACGGTCATCGCCCCGACGGCGGGCGACCAGCGCCGGAAGACCAGAGAGCAGGACCACGAGGTAGACCAACAGCTCGACTGGGAGCTGATCGAGGAGGCCGAGCCCGCCCTCGAATCGGGGCGGCGCGTCCAGCTGGACCACGAGATCTCCAACGTCGACCGCGCGGTCGGGGCGACGCTGTCGAATACGATCTCGTCGCAGTACGGCGGCGAGGGGCTGGCCGACGATACGATCTCGATTGATTTCGATGGGATCGCTGGTCAGAGCTTCGGGGCGTTCCTCGCCTCTGGTGTCACGATGGACCTCACCGGTGCGGCCAACGACTACGTCGGCAAAGGCCTCTCCGGCGGCAAACTGATCGTCCAGACGCCCGAGACAGCCGCGTATAAAGCCGACGAGAACATTCTGATCGGCAACGTCGCGCTGTACGGTGCGACCCAGGGTGAAGCCTACTTCAACGGCGTCGCTGGCGAGCGGTTCGGTGTGCGCAACTCCGGTGTCAAGGCGGTCGTCGAGGGCGTCGGCGACCACGGCTGTGAGTACATGACCGGCGGCGTCGTCGCCGTGCTGGGCGAGACGGGTCGAAACTTCGCTGCCGGGATGTCCGGCGGCGTGGCCTACGTCTATGACGCCGACGGCGACTTCGAGTCCAAGGTCAACAAAGGGATGGTGACGTTCTCCGAGTCGCTGACCGAGGCAGACGAGCGGATGTTGACCCGGATGGTCGAAAACCACGCCGAGTACACCGACAGTGACCGCGCGGCCGAACTGCTTGAGGAGTGGGCGACCGAGGTCGACAACTTCGTGCGTGTCTTCCCCGACGCTTACGCCAACGTGATCGAAAACGAGGGAGCCGACGATGTTCGCGAGGAGCTACCCGAGACCGCCTCGGCGGCCGTCGACGCCCGACTCGACGCCGAAGCCGTTTCCAGCGACGACTGACCGACGTTCGGAACCGCCTACCGGTTGGTAGTCGCCGATTATTTTTAAGCGACCGTTGCGCCGGATCATGTTTTGGTCGTATTTGCAAAGCGTAGCGGCATCGGTGTCCAGCGTCGAAGACGTGGAAATTCTATCCTGATAACTGAGGGTCTCACGTATCCGCGGTAGTCGAAGCCTACTCACGGACCGAGTCGGCCGCAGCGAGCAGCCTCGACCGAGCAGTCGGTCCCCACAGGTGGCTCGGACAGTCGCAGTCGGAGGCTCCGAACTCATCGAGCCGATCACTGCCTGCTTCTGCGAGGGCGGTCGCCAGTTCACATTCGAGATCGCGGTCGGGAAACGTCTCGACCGTTGCCAGCCGAGTGGCCTCGGCACTGAGCAGGTAGTCGATGTGCCAGTGGCGCACATCGTGGTCACCGGCCGCGATGCGGCGGTGGCGGTCGACACGCGAGAGCCCACCCGGACCGAACGCGCTGCCGGTGTACGCATAAAAACCCGCATCGAATGCGAGGGTCCCGAGCGCGCCGACCTCGATTTCGGTGGCCTGCTCGCACTCGACGACGAGCAGATAGGAGCCGGAGTCGGCCATCAGTCGTCGGCCGAGGTGGGGCCGTCGAGGTTGGTCGGTTGGTCAGCACCATCACGTTCCTCCAGGAGCCGAATCCGCTCGGGGATCGGCGGGTGGCTGTAGTGGAACGTCGCATACCACGGATGCGGGAACGGGTTGGCAAGGTTCTCGGTGGCCAACCGGGCCAGCGCGTCGACCATCGGATCGGCTCCCATCACGTCGGCTGCGAAGGCGTCGGCCTCACGTTCGTGTTTTAGTGAGAGCCTGTTGGCCAGCGGCGCGGTGAACTGGAGCACCGGCCCGACGATCAGCGCCGCAAGCAGAAGCCCGGCATACGTCGCGGTCTCGGGAATCCCGAACGCGGTATATAAGGGCTCGAAGGCGACGAGCGCGCCGAGGGCGGCGAAGACGACGCCCATGCGGACCGCGCTGCTCGCGAACTGCTTCCAGATGTGGGCCTCCTTCCAGTGGGCGAGCTCGTGGGCGAGGACACCCTGTAGCTCGGGGATCTCCATCGATTTGACCAGCGTGTCGAACAGCACGACCCGTTTGGTGTTCCCAAAGCCGATGAAGTAGGCGTTGAGCTGCGAGGACCGTCGGCTGGCATCCATTGTGTAGATGTCGCTCGTGGAGAACCCCGCCCGCTCGAAGACGTCCTCGACGGCGTCCCGCAGCTCACCCGATTCTACGGGATCGAAATCATTGAACAGCGGTGCGATCACACGCGGATAGAGCACTTGCATCACCAGCGAGAACGCGATGAACAGCAGCCACGCGGCGAGCGGCCACAGCGTCGGCAGCACGGTTATAAAGCCGAGCACTGCGCCGCCGAGAATCGCCGTAAAGACGAGCGAGATACCGAGGGTGAGGAGCGTGTCACGGGCGAAGAGTCGCGGTGTCTGTTGGTTGAAGTCGAACACCTCTTCGATGCCGAACGTCGAGACGATGCTGAACGGCAACGAAAACAGCTGGGTGGCCACGACGAGCCCAGCGAAGAAGACGACCCCCTGTAGGACGGTCGAGAGGCCGGTCGCTGCGAGGAGGCCGACCGCCCACTCAAGGGCTCCAGCGTAGAGGACGACCAGGAGGACGGCGAGGCCGATCCAGGACTGGAGTTCGGAAAACGTGGTCGTGAGTCGGTGGTAGTCGCGGAGCTCGTCCGGGTCGTCGATCCCCAGCGTGTCGGCGAGCCACGCGGCTTTCCGGGCGACCAGCCGGTCGGCGTGCTGGACGTTGCGTACTGCCAACGCGGTAAAAAACGCCTGTGTGCCGACCAACAGGACGACGAACGCGGCGTGGAGTTCGGGGGATTGCATACTATTCGCACGGAGGCACTCGGCGGCCTAAACAGTGTCTTCCTCCGGTCGTCGACGGCCTCAGAGATCGGGATCGCGGTCCATATCGGCGACCTCCTCTTCGAGCCACTCGCGGAACCATTTGACGCGTTTGAGCCGCTGGTGGGCGATCGATTCGGCGGTGTCGGATTCGAGCCGGTCGACGTGGTCTGTGCCGCGCTGGAAGACGCGGTCGACCATCCGGGCGGAATCCATGTGGGTCCTGGACTCATACCCCATCCGCAGTAGCATGAGGGCGGTACCGTTGGCCCCGATCTTGTCGAGGATGTCGGCCTCGATCAGACACCGGGTTTCGAGGGGGAGTTCAGCCAGCGACCCCTGATGGGAGTGGGCCTCGATGGCCGCACAGACCTCGTCGGTGAACGACTGGGGGAAGTCACACCGGCTGGTGAGGTACTCGCGGGCGACGCTTGCACCCTCCTCGGCGTGGATGTCCTGTGGGGCTTCGAGCTTCGAGATGTCGTGGAACAACGCTGCCACAGTGATGACATCGAGGTCTGCACCCTCGTTTTTGCCGATCTTCCGGGCGAGGTCGACGACGTTCTTGATGTGGTTGAAGCGGTAGTCGGCGCTGTGCCACGGGTACCACCGCATCCGACCGCCGTCGTCTTCGGTCTGGACGCTCGCGGAGAGATAGTCGTAGACGAACTGCTCCATCTCGGCGAACTCGTGGTCGGTGACCCCCGACTCCTTGATCTCAACACCCATCGGACCACCACCAGAGAGGGCGAAACGATTGATTCATTAGCGCATAGAACGGTCGTTTCACTCTTAGGCGTTACGACAACGCTACCCGGTCGGTTACAACGATACCGTTCGAGTTGCCCGCGGAGATATCCACCAGAATGCTGATATTCTTTGAAGAATGACTGTCGGGCAGGGCACGACGCGGGCGACCACCCGGCGATAGAGAGGCCCTGACAGACGATGACAGTGAACCCACGGGAGTACGATGCCGACGAACTGCGGGAGCTAGCTGGCGTCGAGCCGGTCGACGAGAGCTCCGGATCGGCGACCCCGGCGCGGAAGCCGGAGGAGTCGATCCGTGACGAACAGTTCCGACAGCTGTTGGCGCTTCAGTCTGAACGCCAACAGCTCGACCAGCTCTCACGGCCGTTTCTGACGGCCCTCCCGGAGTCGGATCTCGGCATCGGACTCACCGAAGAGTGGCTGGATTTCCTCGTCCACGTCGGCGGCCAGGACCGGACCGAAGGCGCACTTCACTACTACCGGCAGCTACGGTGGATTACACCGTCTGTCGAGGCCGAACTGCACACGTCGGTCCACCGGTTCCCGGAGCCACCCCACGACCGGTCGCTGACCGCGGGTGATCATCGTCTCAGCCTCCTCTATATCGCCACGCTGGCGTCAGTTACGTGACCCACTTTCACTAATCATGGCAGACGATACCGAAGACGGCGCGTTCGACGGCTCAAGCGACGCAAGCGAAATAACCCCTGTGGGGGTCAAACTCGGCAGCACACGCACAGTACTCCAATACCCCAAAGACGGCGAGATCGAAACCGTCCGGACACTCACCTGTCTAGCGACCTACGAGGACGCAATCACCGGTGAAGAGAAAGTCCTCTACGGCGAACAAGCGGCCCAGGAGTTCCCCGACACGGTGGAGTTCATGCTCCGCTCGGGGCTTCCCGAGGACGACGATCGGGCGGAACTCGCCTCGAAGTTCTTCAACGAGTTGGTCCGTGCCCAGGACATTCCCGAAGACAGCGTCGTCGTGTATGCGATCCCGACGATCGACAACGACGAAGGGCTCGAAAACCTCACCGAGGTAATTGAGAACAGTCCGATCGGCCAGAAACTCGTTCGGAGCTTCCCCGAATCGCTCTGTGGGGCGGTCCCGGCGATGGGCGACGGCCTCGAAGCCATCGACGAGGTGTTCGTCGCGATCAACATGGGCTCGACCAACCTCGAAGCCTGTGCCTACCGCCACGCCGAACAGCTCGAACCGTTCTCGACTGGCGCGGTCACCGGCAGCGAGGTCGACCGACGGATCGCCAACGCGGTCGAAGAAGAAACACAGGGGCGAGTCAATATCGACCTGACGACCGCTCGAGAGTACAAGGAGGAACACGGCGACTTCGTCGACTTCGAACCGTTCACCGACGTGATCCAGCAGCCCGGCGGCGGTTCCCACGAGTTCACCATCGAGCGCAGCGTGATGGACGCGCTCAACGAGTACGTCGACGAGGCGGTCGACGAGATCGCTAACAACTTCCTCTCGGAGCTGGCCAACACCCACATGAAACCCTACCAGATCGCCCTCGGCAAGCCGATCGCCCTCACCGGTGGGATGGCCTGTATCCCTGGCATTGAGGATGTCTTCGAGGAGCGACTCTCCGAGGAACTCGACCGCGACATTACGGTCGTCGCGGCCGACCGACCCGATCTCGCTGCGGCCCAAGGAGCCCAGCGCATCGCCGGAAAGCTCGCTGACAACCTCTGAGGCAACGGCTCCACCATCTATTTGAAAAGTAGTCACTGACTACTGTCCATCCAATCCACGTAGTCGGTTGCTACCGGTGACACCGATGTTACTTTTTATTTAAGAGTGTGGCCGCCCAACAGGTGGTATGTCCGATATTCCACTGGAGCATGTCCATATCGACCCCGAGACGCCGAGCGATGGCCCGGCTGCGGCGGCCTTCGTCTTGCACGGTCGCGGGGCAAACGAGCAGGATCTCCTCCCGATCGCCAGAGAGTTGCCCGACGAGTATCACATCGTGAGCTTCCGTGCGCCCGACCGGTTGCAGGGCGGCTACACGTGGTACGATCTCGACCTCTCGGCGGGCGGGCTCCACCAGAGCCAGCCCGACGCGGCGGATTTCGACCGGAGCCGAGACCTGATCGTCGATAGCGTCGAGGCTGCCGTTGACGCCTACGACCTCGATCCCGACCGCCTGGGATTGGTCGGCTTCAGCCAAGGGGCGATCACCAGTCTGTCGCTACTACTTGATGCGCCGGCGGACTACCAGTGGGTCGTCGCCCTTCACGGCTATCTTCCCGACTCCCACCGCGAGCTCGACCCCGAAGGGATCGGCGACAAACCCGTTTTCATCGCCGCCGGGAGTGCCGACGAGATCATCCCCGCAGCGCGCTCTGAGGCCGCCGCCGAACGCTTCGAGGAACTCGGCGCGGCGGTCACCTACAACGTCTACGACGCTCCGCACGGCGTGAGTCCCGAGGAACTCGACGACCTGGTAGCGTTCGTCGAGCGCGTCTCCCCTGTATAGTAACTGTCTAACTGACAGTAGCTGGCGTATACTTATCAGTATTCAGTTCAAAAGCGGCGGTATGTCGACACAGAAGTTGGGAGCCTCCGGCTCGGCCGACGGTGGTAGTCGGTGGCTACGGCGGCCGGAGACGGTGGGAGAGTGGCTCGCCGCGACGGTCGCCGTGGTCGTCACTAGTCTGTTGGTCGGTGTCGCTCTTGGCTGGCCCAGGGCTGGCGTCTCCGCCGGGATTTTGCTCGGCGGAATCGGGCTTGTCCTCACGGTCGACCGGCTGTGGCGACGCCTCGACCACCCTGCGTAGCCCGCTGCGGCCTGCGGACCGGTTTCCGATGATCAACATTGAAGTTTCACGGCGCTGACCGGACGGGCAGTGAACACCGATATCCGCACGCTGAAGCTCGTGGTCGACGGGCTAGGTGAGCGCCACGAGTTCCTCTCGCCGATCGAAATTCCTGCACGGATCGACGTCGCCGTAGAGACAACCGTTGCGGAGATTGACACCGATGGGATCGACGCGGCGACGTTGGGTGACCGTCTCATCGGGGCGTTTGAGGACGAGCAGTTCGGTGAGCGCGTAGACGAACTCGCCACCGACGAGCAGCAGACCGTCGACGAGGCCGACCTACTGGCGTCGGCGGTGGAGCGTCGGGCCGATGAAAGATCGGTCGTCGACTGGACGACTATCGCAGCGACGTTCGTCGAGACGCTCCAGGAGGAACTCGTTTCGGTCGACACCGAGGAGCAGCCGAGTCTCCACACGCTGGGGCGTGAGGCGCTTCGAGGCGGTGCCTTCGACGATGCCGGGGCGTCTCTCCGGTTGAGTCTCGAAATCGCCCGGACACTCGATGACCGGCGAATCGAGGCCGAGAGCCGCGTCAGTCTGGGCCATCTCGCGGTCCAACGCGACGATCTCGACACTGCCGAAACCAACTACGAGGCGGGCCTCGACATCGCCCGCGAAATCGACGCCCGGTCGACCGAAGCCAACAGCATCGCGGGGCTCGGCACCGTCGCCATCAGCCGCGAGGAGTACGAGCTGGCCGAAACCTATCTCGAAGAGAGTCTCGATATCAAACGCCTGCTTGCGGACCAATCAGGGGAGGCGACCGTACTGGCCAGCCTCGGTGATCTCGCCGCCGAGCGGGGGAACTACGAGACAGCGATCGACCGGTACATCGAAGCCCGCCAGCTGTTCGCCGACTGTGGCGACACCAGCGAGCGCATCCAGACTCACAGATGCCTCGTCGAGACCGAGGTCGACCGCGGCGAAACGGCTGCGGCCGTCGAGCGGTGTGACGAGGCGCTGGCGCTGTTCGACGACGGGGCGTTCTCGGGTGTCGACGAAACCGACCGCTGGTTTCGGACGACTCGCGCCCGGCTGGCTGGCGATGCCGACGCAGTCGGCTCGCTGTACGCCGAGGCGCTCGGCTCTATCCGCGAGCACGACGATCCCGCCGCCTTCGAACTGCTCGACGGGCTATGGGACTGCCGTGCGGCGTTCGAGCCCGACACCGAACCCCACAGCCGATGTCTCCGGGCTGGCGTAGCCTTCGCCGCCTACCACCAGTTGCTCAAAACCGATGCCGTTCCGGTGGCACAGCGCACCATCGTCTCCAAGATCGACGACCACCGTGCGGCGCTGTCGGAGCCAGCCGACACCCTCTTCGAGTTCGTCACCAGCGAGGGAGCCGACCGTGATCTGGAGATCGACACCGACGGCGTCGACGCTGCCGATCCGACGCTAGACGAACTCGAACAGCTCACCTACGGCGAGTTCCTGACCCGAATTACCGAGACGCCGTCTCCCTCGGAGCTGTATTCGAGCGTCTTGACAAGTATCGTGAGCGGCGACGTCTCGCCCTCGGAGATCGTCGAGCGGTGTCTCGTCGCAGTTCAGCACGATGACGCCGCGGACGATTCGCGGGCGATTCTCGGGGCACGCCTCCTGACCGAGGCCTACCGGGAGCTGTTCGATTTCAGCCTCCCAGTCGACCGTACCGACGCGTTCAGACGCATTGACGCCAACCGGGAAGCCCTCTCGGAACCGCTGGCCGCGCTGTTCGACCAGCTGTCGACCGGGTCGGCGGCAACGGATTCCGAGGCGCTATCGGATGCAGCCGATAGATCCGACCCGTCGCTCGTCGATATCGAACGGTTGGTCGTCGCTCGAATTCTCAAACAGCTACAGGACTAGACGCCCGGCAGCGTGTCGATGTAGCCGAACGTCTCGACGGCGACCCAGACGACAAAGAGGCCGTAACAACCCAACAAGAGGTTGGCCTCCCGGCGTGTGATGCGGAGCTTGGTTCGCATGATCGTAAACAGGACGATCGTCGCCAACGTCAGCACGCCCATCATCGGCACTGCCAGCGTGTAATTGACAGTCGTCGAGCCGACCAACAGCACGCCGACCGGCAGCGCGACCAGCAGGTCGAAGGTGTTGCTCCCAAGGACGTTCGAGAGGCTGACCTCGCCTGCCCCCCGGGCGGCCGCCCGGACACTCATAATCGCATCCGGGAGGCTCGTCCCGGCGGCGACGATTATCAGTCCCCAAATGAACTCGGGGGAATCCAACAGCTCGCCGAAGCCCAGTGCCGCCCGGATCAACCCCTCGACTGCAATAACGATCAGGGCGAGGCCGACCGCCAGCCGGAGCCACTCGCGGCCGATCTCGATCGACTCGTCGCTGATCGGCGGCTCGTAATCAGAGATATCCTGATACTGAATAAAGAGATACAGCCCGTAGACCGCCAGCGGGATCAACGCGAGCGGTCGACCGATGACCGAGGTGCCGACCGTGCCGTTGGTGTTGTAGATCACGCCGAAGGAAAACGTGAGCAACAGCACGGCGATCGAGAGCATGTAGAACTGCGCCTCTTTATAAACGACCGCGCGGTTGACCTCCAGGGGACTCCGGCCGATCGCGCTGACCGCCGGAATCACGAGGATGTTGAAGATCGCCGAGCCGACGATGGTCCCGACCCCGAGATCGAAGGTGTCGTGGAGCAGCACCCCGAGGACGACGCTGGCGAGTTCGGGGAAGCTCGATCCGATGGCGACGATCACCGCGCCCTGGACGACCGCGGGCAGTCCGTAATAGAGGGCGAGCTTCTGGCTGGATTCGTCCAGCAGCTCGCTTCCCTTCCAGACGACTGCCGTCGAGACGACCGTCAAGAGGAGCAACGTAACGACTGACACGACCGTGAGTGGTCGGCGGGCCGTAGTAAGCCCCTCGGTTCAGTGGCTCTCACTGGGGTGCTAGGGGTGGCCAACGGCGGTCGAGAGGACCGTATCCGGCAGGTTCAAACAGGTCGACCTCCAAGGGAAAGTCATGAGCGTCGAAACCGCAACACTCGAAGATCTGGGTCGCCAGCTGGGCGAGAAGATCGCCGACAGTCCCGAACACGAGGCGTTCGTCGAGGCCAACGAGGCCGTCGAAAACAGTGCCGAAGCCCAAGAGATGATTCGGGAGTTCGAAGAACTCCGCCACGAGTTCATGGTCGACCGCGAGGCCGGTCGTGCGGACCGCGAGTCGATGCAAGAGGTCCAGGAGGCCCAGCGAAAGCTCCACAATCTGCCGGTGATGGAAGAGTATCTCGACGCCCAGGAGGCGCTCCAGGAGCGGCTCGAATCGGTCAATATGGCCATCTCCGAGGAACTCGCCGTCGACTTCGGCGGCGAGGCTGGCGGCTGCTGTCAGGACTAGACCCTAGTTTTAGATACGATACCGCTACCACCGGCGGTATGGATCTCGTCGTGACGACGCCCGGCGTGTCGACGACCACCCTGCGTCCAGCCCTCGAATCGGAGTCACGCGAGTGGCTGTTGGTGATCGATCGGGCGACGCGTTGTGGGTCGACGACCGTCGACCCGACCAGCGCGAGCCGACTCCGACTGGCGGTCGCCCCCTGTGCGGTCTCACTGCACGCCGCCGACCGGTTTCGCAAGCGACTCGCCAGCGGCCAGTCGATTGCCGGGGGCCTGTCAATCGACGGTGTAATCGTCTGTCAAGGGCAGTCCAACTCACCGTCCGATGGCCGTCTTGAGGGACGGTTCGACTGCCCCGTCTCGGTCCACACACCGAACGGCGAGAATATTCTACACCCGCGTTATTCCGATCGATAATTCGGGAGGTAGTCTTAAGAGTGCCCGGACGAACCGGTTCGTGATGAGCAGACGCCTCTCGACGGGGATCGACGTGCTCGATCGGCAGCTCGACGGGGGGATTCCAACCGGGAGTATCGTGCTGTTTTCAGCCGATCCGGCCAGCCAGTCGGAGCTCCTGCTCTACGAGGTGACCGCGGTGCGGATGGCGTTGTATCTGACGACGATCCGCTCGGACCAGGCGGTCCAGGACGCCCTCGATCGCACCAGTCGGTATACGAACGTCGGCGAGCCAACGATCCGAGATATCGGCGTCGAAGCCCCCCTGGATCAGGGAAACAAGCTCCTGGGGACGCTCCCCACGGAGTCGACGCTAATCGTCGACACCCTCGATCCTCTGGAGCGCCAGGAGGCCAGCCGCTACCGCTACTTCCTCAACCAACTCCAGACCCAGATGCGGAACACCGAGTCGATTGCCATCCTCCATGCGATGGAGGGGCGGTCGGTGCCCGAACTCCGGGACGTGACCGAACATATGGCGGACGTGGTTTTCAAACTCAACACCGAAGTGCAGGGTACCGAGATCGTCAATCGGCTGTCGGTCCCCAAATTCCGTGGCGGCCGCGCGCTCGACGAGACGATCAAGCTCAAACTGTCGACCGGCGTCTCGATCGACACGAGCCGAGATATCGCCTGAACCGACAGTGTAGCCGAATACACACACCGCGCTGACCCGTCGGTTCACAAGGATTTATCCGGCTCGTCGCCGAACGGTGTTTTAATGAACAAAATCAGTGTCGGGCTGTTGCTGCTCGTTGCCGTTGCGGTCGCGGGTGTCGTCGGCTTGCTCGTTTTAGCCCCCGAGGGCATGATCGAAAACCCACCGGGGAGCATCGTCGTTCCGTTCGGACTCGGACTGTAGGACGGTGTTCGTAGCGTCGGCGGTGTCGATTGACTTGCTCCAGATCCCGCCGGTTACGACGGGGATGGTGGTCGTTTTTGCAGTCATTTTGCTGGCACTCCTGTTGTTCGTCACCGAGCCGGTCCCGATCGATATCACCGCGATCGCTCTCGTCGTCGTCCTCGTCGTCCTGGAGCCGTGGACGACGATCACCCCCGCCGACGGCCTGTCGGGCTTTGCGAGTTCGGCGACGATCACTGTGTTGGCGATGTTTATTCTCAGCGAAGGGGTTCGCCGGACTGGCGTCGTCAAACAGCTCGGCGACCGGGTCGTCGACTGGACCAAAGATAGCCCCCTCAAGCAGTTAGGCGCAGTCGTCGGCATCTCGGGTGGCTCTGCTGGCTTCGTCAACAACACCCCGGTCGTCGCGGTGATGATCCCGATGGCGATCAATATCGCTAAACAGACCAATACCTCGCCCTCCAAACTCCTGATGCCGATCTCGTTTGCCTCGATGATGGGTGGGACGCTGACGCTGATCGGCACGTCGACGAACATTCTGGCCTCCGATGTTTGGGACCGGGTCGGCGGCCCGGCCACCGAGCCGTTCTCGATGTTCGAGTTTACGGCGGTGGGACTGATCGTCCTCGCGGTCGGCAGCGTGTATCTGCTCACAGTCGGCCGCTATCTCACTCCCGAGCGGATCAAACCCGAACTCGAACTGACCGAGGAGTTCGAGCTGGCCGACTACCTTACTGAAGTCGTGGTCCGCGAGGAGTCGCCGCTCGTCGGCCGGACGATCCGGGAGAGTCTCCAAACACTCGCGGTCGATGTCGACATCGTCCACCTCGTCCGTGACGGCGAGACGTTCGGCGAGCCGCTGGCCCGCAAGGAACTCCGAGAGGGTGACATCCTGCTCGTTCGGACCGACCGCGAGACGCTCCTGGAGCTGATCGACACCGAAGGTGTCGACCTCCTGCCGCAGACAACCCACCACGACGCGGATTTCGAGACCGATACCGACAGCACGCTGATCGAGGCTGTCGTCCTGCCAGGGACGAAACTCGTCGGGGAGACGCTGGCCTCGCTGAGCTTCAGAGGCCGGTACGACGCGACGGTGTTGGCGATCCGCCGGGGGAACGCGGTAATCCGACAGCGGATGGATCACACCCCGCTCCGCGGCGGCGACACCCTGCTGTTGGAGACGACCGAGGGAACCGTCGACCGACTGATCCGCAATCGGGCGTTCGTCGTTGCCCAGGACCCCGACTGGACCAGCTATCGCCGCTCGAAGACACCGATCGCCCTCGGCATCGTCGCCGCGGTCGTTGCGGTCGCGGCCACAGGCTGGCTGCCGATCGTCGTCTCGGCGCTCGCTGGCGTGGTGGCGATGGTGATCTCCGGCTGCCTCAAGCCGACCGAGATCTACGACGCCGTCGACTGGAACGTCATCTTCCTGTTGGCGGGTGTGATCCCACTCGGGATCGCGATGGAACAGACCGGCGCGGCCGAGTGGCTCGCGGCGCTGGTCGTCGCCGGAAGTGCCGACTTCGCCCCGCTTGTCGTCTTGGGTGTCTTCTATCTGCTGACCTCGCTGTTGACGAACCTCGTCAGCAATAACGCTAGCGTCGTGTTGTTGATTCCGGTGGCGTTCGATGTCGCCACCGCCATCGGGGCCAACGCGTTTTCGTTCGTGTTGGCGGTCACCTTCGCGGCGTCGACTGCTTTTATTACACCAGTAGGTTACCAGACGAACCTGATGGTGTACGGCCCTGGCGGCTACCGATTCTCGGACTTCTTCCGGGTCGGCGCACCCCTGCAGCTCCTGTTGGCGGTCGTCACCACGCTGTCTATCGGGTGGCTGTATGGTGTATGACACCAGCAAACGTAATCAGCGCTGATAACTAGATGGGAAAGTTGATACAGCAGTTTACAGAGTTCCTAGGTATGACGCAACGGGAGGGGGGGTCTCATCTACTCTATGTCGATCCTGATCCGGCATACCGGCGGAAAATACCGTCGGCATTCGAGCCGGAGTGGGTGGTGACAACTGCGGAATCAGCCGAAGAGGCAACCGCAGCGATGGATGGGTCCTTCGACTGTGTGGTGGCAGTCGATGAGTTACCGGAAATGGGTGGACTAGAGTTTTTCGACTCGGTGGAGTCGGAGACCGACGAGACGCCGTTCGTGTTGTTTGCGGCCGAAGAAGATATCGACCTGTTGCGGCAGGCGTTTCGGGCGGGCGTTAGCGACGTGATTTATAAACAACGCTCGCCGGGTGTGACTGCTGACATGGAGGCAAGCGAGGCACCCGCCACGACCGATCTCAGCGACGGCATCGCCGCGCTTCAGCACTGTCTCGATACCCTCGATATCGGGTCGACAGACCTCAACGGGATTACGCTCGACGTCTCGCGGTCGCTGATGGGGGCGGCCGCCGACGAGGTCGACATGAAAACCGAGTGGGCTCTCCAGTCGCTGGCCGAAGAGATCGACGCCAACCAGTGTCTGATCTACGAAGTCGACGACGGCGAGACGCTCGAACAGACACACGGCTGGACCGACGACGAGGTCGCCGACACCGATCCACACCGCCAACTGTTCGGGGTCGGCTCCGAGACCGTCCCAGCCGACCAGTTTCCCGGCTTCGGCTCACAGCTCCAGCAGTTCGAGCCGGCCTGTGTCGACATCACGGCAGCCGACGAGACAGAGCCGACCGGCGGCACAGCCACCGCAACCGCGAGCAACGGCGACAGCGGAGCGACAGCCGTTGCCTCTTCGGAGGCGACACCCGAGTTGCCTGCTGACAGTGACCGGGGCACCCTGCTGGCGCTGCCGGTCGTTATCGAGTGGCAGCTCTCGGGGACGATCGTCATCACCGTCGACCAGCCCCGTGAGTGGGGCGAGGAGGCTCGCCAACGCCTCCAGGCAGTCGGCGAACTCGTCGGTCACATGGAGCGCCGCCGCCGTCAACGCCAGGAGTTGGAGCGACAGAACGAACAGCTCGAACAGTTCGCCTCGGTGATCAGCCACGACCTCCAGAACCCGCTGAACGTGATCTCGGGCTACCTCGAACTCGCCATGGAAACCGGCAACCTCGACCGGCTCGACCCCGCCGTCGACGCCGCCGAGCGCATGGAGGAGATGCTAGGCGACCTGCTGACGCTCGCCCGTGAGGGCCGAGCAGTCGGCGAAACCGAGGCCGTAGATCTGAAACCTATCGTCCAGGAGGCCTGGGAGAACGTCGAGACCTACGACGGCAGCCTCGAACTCGTCGGGCTCGACGACCTCGCAGTCGACGCCGACGACTCGCGGCTCCAGGAGGCCTTCGAGAACCTATTTAAAAACGCGATCGTCCACGCCGGGACGGACGTGAATATGCGCGTCGAGGCCGACGACGGCATGGTCTACGTCGCTGATGACGGGCCGGGGATTCCCGAGGACAAACGGGATGTCGTCTTCGAGTACGGCCACACCGGCGGCGACGGAACCGGCCTCGGCCTCGCGATCGTCCGGTCGATCATCGAGGGCCACGACTGGGAGATCAGCGCCGCCGAAAGCGAGGCAGGCGGCGCACGGTTCGATATCGACCTCGGCCGCTAATGACCTCAGTGGAGTTTGAGTTCGACCCGTCGACCGTCGGGATCACGCACGTACACCGCCCAGTCGCGGCCATAGGCCCCGTACCGCCTGTACGGCTCGCCGTCCTCGACGGCGATGCCTGCGGCCCGTAGCTCGTCGATCAGTTGTTCGATCTCCGCTTCGGTCTCCATCGTCTCCGAGCGAAGCAGGAGACAGAGGTGGTCGCTCGATGCGTCGATCGGCTCGTCGGTCGGCACGAGGTGGATGTGTCGACCGCCAGCAACGACCGCGACATACGGGACCTCGCCCTGCTCGAACCGCTCGCGGTCACGGATCTCCATTCCGAGGTGGCCATGATAAAAATCGAGGGCGTCATCGAGGTCCGAGACACGGATGGCGACGTGGTCGAGGTCGACGATATCGATATCCATACACCTGTTTTGGGTGGCGGTCGACAAAAATCAGTTCGGTGTAGCGAGCGGTGTCGGCTGGTCGCTACTCTGGAGTGGTTGCCTGTGTCTCGCTTGTCGCGTCGTTGCCTTCGAGAATTTCTTTTGTTTTTCGGTGGCGATAGCGGAACATCGGCTCGAAGCCAACGACGGCGGCCGGATCGACCCGGCCGCCGAGGGGACTGGGGAGTTCATACTCCACGGTGTCGATCAGGACGGTCTCGTTGCCGTCGCCGTACATCTCGTGGGTATGAATCCAGAGATCGAACGGACCGCCGAGCATATCATCGCGGAACATCCGGTAGCCCTCGCCCTCCCGTCGGTCGGTGATCCTGGAGATCCATCGACTTTCGGGGACGACCCCGAACGGTTTGGATCGCATCGAGATCTCGCATCCTTCGACCAGTTCCTCGGGGTCGGCCTCGCCGTCAGGCCCGCGGACCGAGGAGACTGTCAAGCCCATCCAGTTGGGCGTCAGTGCTTCCAGCCCGTCGGTCGTCGAATGGAACGCCCAGACATCTTCGAGGGGAGCCTGGATTCTGCTTCTGCGTCTGTAGGTCGACATAGTTGTCATAGGAGCGGCACGGGCAAAAGAAACGCGGCGTGGCGTCAGATCGTGAACCGTTCGACGGCGGTTCCGGCCCGCCGCAGGTCGGTGTCGCTGGCGGCCGCAACCGTCACTGGGACCTCGCCGTGGTCGATCGGGATCGTCAGCTCGAATTCGCCGTCCTCGACCTCGACGATCGTGCTGTCGGCGGTCACCTTGACCGCGACGAGCTCGCCGTCAGTTTCGCCGGTGACCTGGAGCTTGTCGTCGACGATCCGCGTTTCGACCCGGAGCGTCGGCTCCGCGCCGCGCCCGTCGCCGAGATATCGGTTCCGGACTGCTGTGGGTTGCTCGACTGGCTCACCGGCATCGATGCCGTGGGCCAGCCGGATGAACTGGGCCATACTCCACGCGAGCGGGGTCGCTGCACCGGTCCCTTCGCCGATATCCCAGTTGTAATCGTTCTCGATGTGGCGGTCCCAGACCTGTTCTGCGATCATCCGCCCGCTGTTGGCGAAGCCGGCCATCGTCTCCAGCATCGACTGGGGTTCGAGCGGCCCCTCGTCGGTCCCCGCCAGCAGTTCGTACTCGCCGCGCTCGCCGGTGAAAATGGGCCAGAGTCGACCCTTGCCTTTCGTTTGAACTGACCACGGCGCACCCTCGGCCTCCTCGGCGCGTTCGCCGTAGCCGTCGCCGTTGTACCGGTAGAAGGCCGGTCCCTGCGGCGTGTCGACCCGGATCGTCTCGTCGACCTCCGTCAGGGAGTTGGTGATGATCTCGTCATCATGGGCTTTGATTCCCAGCCGCGTGAGTTCCAGGAACCCCCCATCAATAATCTCGCGCTCGTCCAGCGTCGGTCCCGCGTTGGCCAGCGTCCGCAGGTGGCCCGCCTCGGGATTGCCGTCGCGCGTCACGCGGACGTAGTACGGTGTGTGGGTGTGGAGTTCGGTACCAGTCTCGGTCGCGGTCCACTCCTCAACCCGGTCGGTCCACTCATCTGCGAGCGCAAGCCACGGCAGCGCGTCGCCCGGCTCGCCTTCGTCGACCGCGAGATCGGCCGCCGAAACCAGTCCTGCGATCTCCGCCGCAATGGACGACGGCGAGTAGCCCGCCTCCTCTTCCCAGCGTTCCTGGGCGGTGGCGGGACCGTTGCGGGCGACGTAGTCCGCGGACCGCTTGACATTGATGTAGTCGTACTCGACCTCATCGAACTCGACGCCGCTTTCGGCCAGCTGGTAGGCCATGATCAGCGGGAACGAGATGTTGTCGATCTGCTCGCCGCCCCACCGGGTCAGCCCGTTGACGTAGGTGTTCTGTGGGATGAAGCCCTCCTCGTCCTGCTGGTACTCGAAGATGTACTGAAGGGCATCGGTCGCCGTCTTGCGGTCGTTGAGCGCCTCGAAGACCGTAAACACCTGATAGAGGTCCCGCGACCAGACGAAGTTGTAGCCGTAGCCTTTCGGCTCGTCGGCAGTGACCGCCTCGCCCCACGGCACCGAAGGACTGGCGATGCCAGCGCCCATATACGTTTTGTCCTCGACCGCGCGCAGGGCCATCAGACAGCTCTTGTACTGAGCCAACAGGTCGTCGTCCTGGATGACCGAGTCGGGGAACGATTTGTCGGCCAAAAAGTCCGCCCACGTCTCGGCGTAGGTCGACCGAACGTCCTCGTAGCCGCGAGCCAGTGCGCCTTCAGCCTCGCCGAGGGCGGCGGCGGTGTCGGCGTTCTCGCCGAACCCGATCGCGACCCGTTCGTCGACATCGCCGGTGCCGATCCGGCCCACCAGCACGATGTTGTCGTCGTCGAGTCGGTCGTTCGGCACGGGCCGTTTGCCCGACGCAAACAGTTTCGAGAGGTGCTCGGAACCGGCCGAGCCGACCGTGGCCCAGTCGAACCGGCTTGAGGTGGTCATCGCCGCCGCCACGCTGTAGACGTCGCCGCTTTCGTCGGTCAGCAGCGGTTCGGAGCCGGTGTCGTAGGCTTCAGCATCGCGGGCGGCCAGATGGTAGTTGCCGGTCTCGCCGAGCCGATAGCCTCGATCCCGCGTGCCGGTGTTGGTCAGCGCGATGTCGGCCATCGCGTAGACGTCGTACTCGTTGTCGTCGTCGGCCGTGAAGTCGACATCGGCCACGATCGCGTCGTGGTTCGGGTCGATCGCGTACTCGACGGTCAGTGTCCACTTGTGGCCACGGCCGTCGCCGCGTTCGGTGATGACGTGCCGGAAGAGTAGCGCGTCGTCGTCGGTCGGCTCAACACGGCGCTCGATAGTGTCGGTGTCGTCGTCCCGCCGGGTCTCGTTGTGGGTCCGGGCGGTATACTCCGATTTCTCGCCGGTGTCGGCGACGAGGAAGTCCACGGTTCTGAGGTTCATCAGGTCGACACGTGGGAACCGGACCTCGGTCAGCGCCCCCTCGGTCAGCGTAAACCAGACCTTCGAGGCGTCATCGTTACCGTGGTCGGCAACGGTACCGACGCCGTACTTCTCGCCCGTTGTCCAGCGCGGTCGACTCTCTGGGCCAGACGGCGCGGGCGTCGAGCCCGGCAGTGCGTTCTGCTCTCTGAGGGCGGCGGTCGCCCGGAGCCGGAGGGCATGCGACCAGCCGAGTGGGGCTGCGCCGTCGAGCGTGCCGTCGTCGAAGACCTGCTCGGAGAGGTAGCCCGCCTCACTCGTCAGTGGGCCGTCGGGCAGCAGCAGCGAGTAGAGCGTTTCGGCGATCTCGAAGTACTCCTCGGCCTCGTCGTCGCGGTCGTAGTCGGCCAACAGGACGCCGAGATCGGCCGCCGCATTCGCACCCCACGCCGTCGACACGCTCCAGATCTTCTCGCCTGCCTGCCCCTCCGAGCGCCACGTATCGCCCTCGAACCGGGCGAGTCCGGCGACCTCGCTGTCGTCGGGATCCCGATAGAGGTTGTCGAAGACGTTGCGGATGTGGTTCGTGAGTCGGTCGATCGTCGACTCTTCGAGGTCGGTCAGTCGGTCGTAGGCGACCAGCGCGTCGACGATCGCGAACGTTCCCGAATCGATCCGGTTGTCGATCTTCCCGCTTTTGTTGAGTCGGAGGCCGTAGACTTGCCGTTTTTCGCTCCAGAACTTGTCGAGACTATCGACGACCGTATCGGCCTGCTCACGGGCGTGGGTCGCGGTGTGGTGGTCGACTGGGGCGTCGGCAACCGTCGCGTACGCCGTGAGGTAGGTCGCCGCCGTGTGGGTAAAGCGGCCATCCATGTTCTCCCAGAGGTTCTGACACCGGCCGGGAAGCCCGTCGTCTTCCAGCGTCTCGTCGAGCACGTCGAGTGCGTCGTGAATCGTCTCCCGGACCGAGTCGGCCAGGTCCTCGCCCAGTGTCTCCTCGCGTTCGGTCAGCAGCGTCGCGAGGAACGCGACCGCGCTGGCGGTCTGGTCCGACTGGTATTCGTCGTTTCCCGCCCCTTCGACGCGGCTGTGGGCCCATCCCGGCGCGAGCGACCCGTCAACGGCCCACGCCCGATGGGACCACGACCCGTCGTCGCGTTGCGTCTCACAAAAGAACTCGGCAGTGGCCTCGATGTTCCGTTGGAGATCCAGCTCCAGGAGGCTGTCAGCATCGAGGAGCTGTCGACCGGTTTCGGCCTCGTCGCGGAACCAGGTGTAGCCGTAGCCGCCGGAGTTACTATAAAAAGGATCGAACTCGGGGGCGGCGATGTGTGCGCCGGTCGGCGCGGTAAGCAGCGACAGTGCCCGGAGGTCAGAACGGACGACTGCGCCGTTTGGAGCCGAATCCGGGACCGAGACCTCGGTACGTTCCCGTCCAGCATCCCGGATGTCGTCGGCCGTGCGGTGGGCCTCGGCGCACCGTCGAATGTCGGCCAGCGCCTCCTCGCGGCCGAGGGTGTCGTGGTCCGACAGCTGGGTGACGAGCGTGGTTCTGGCCGCGCGGCCGCTTTGCTTGAGCGGCGCGTTGACCACCACGTCGCCGCTGAGGTGGGTGTCCTCGAAGCGGTTGATGACCGCATCCCGCGGAAAGTCGAAAGCCTCCTCGGAAAGTACTTCCTCGAATCGCTCGGGGATCTGGCCGCGAACGTCAGTAATGCCGTTGGATGCTGTCACATAATCGTGTTCGGCGCGGTGGAACACTTCGACGGTCTTGGTGTCGTCGGGGCCGACGTCCTCGTGGATGAGTCGACCGACCTGTGTTTCTCTGCCTTCGGGTGCAAAGGTCAGAAACGCCGTTAGCTCGGCCTCCGGCGGGATCGCCCCGCGGAGTTCGACGTGAGTGACGTGGGCCCGTCCCAGCGTGAGGTCGTATTGGTGGACGGTGAACCCGCGGGCGTCGTACTCGGTTTCGACGACGTTCGTCTCGCGATAGTAGTGCTGCCGCACGGTCGAAAACTCGTCGAACCACTGGGTGCCGTCGGCGGTTTCGATGCCCAGTCGTGACCGATCGATGCCGTAGAGTCCGGAAAGCGCCGACGAATAGTCGCGGAGACTGCCCTCGGGATCGACGTAGACGAGTCGATCGCCGTGAGCCGAAAACGCGCCGTCGGTGGTTCGACACTCCTCGGGAAAGCGTCGACCCCTATGGCGCTTGTACTCATTCAACGCAGTGCGAAGTCGCATGTACACCCTGATTGGGGGTCTACAACTAAGTATTGGCGGCTCGATCCTCCCGATAACCCGACAATTAGCGTGAAGAACTGTTATAAATTCGGCGGTTGAAACTGTTTTTTACCCCGTTAAAACAACCTTTGAGTGTTCTGAAGAATATAAATAAATCATCCAAGATCCCGATTATGAGTAGTTTCCAAATACATAAGACCAAAGTGAGAGAGTGTTATTAGTAGCTATATGGACCATCCAGGACCGCCGCAGTTCATCGCGGTTGGCGATAGCGTACAGCTCGCGCCACGGGACCCCGACCCCGAGGCCGACTACGAATGGACGATTAGCGAAGCACCGCTTGCCAGCGAGGCCGAAGTCGGCGACGACGCGGTCGAACAGTTCATCCCCGACGTGCCCGGCCGATACACGGCGACGCTCCGCACCCCCTCCGACCGGTTCGATCTCTCGATCCGCGTCTACCCGAGCGACCGTCGACCGACCGGCGAAGGCTCCGGTTCGGGTCGCAGCGGCATGAGCGGCTACAGCGGCATGAGCGGCCAGAGCGGCTCGGCGCGACCCTTCCAGAGCGGTGGCGTCAGCGGTTCGGGCTCCGGCTCGGGCGCGCTCGGCGAATCTAGCGGCGAGGGCAGCGGTCGACCGCGCATCCGACTCGACGCCGAGGTCGAGGGCGATGAGGCGGTCGTCACCGCCACACCGACGCCGAACCCCGCCTCGACGCAGGACGCCGACGAGCTCGACGTCGAGTTCATGCTCGACGACCGCGACGGTGTCACCGAGGGCGACGTCACGATCGACGACCGCGAGCTTCGCATCCCGCTCGATGTCATCGGCGAGCAGGTACGCGTCCACGCGGTCGCTATCGGCGACAGCTACAGTGTCGCAGACAGCGTCACCGTCGACCGACTCACCGACGACGAGGAACTGGTCACCGACGGCGGCGTCACCACGACCGGGAACTTCGCGGTCCACCGCCCTAACGACCCGCCGGAGTGGGGCACCGACGTGACGCTCTACGAGATCTACGTCCGCGGCTTCGCGGCCGACGACGAGGAGGCCGACACCACCTTCGAGGCGCTCGAAAACCGCCTCGACTACATGGAAGAACTCGGCGTCGACTGTCTGTGGTTGACTCCTGTGCTCCAGCACGACGGCGCACCCCACGGCTACAATATCACCGACTTCTTTTCGATCGCCGACGACCTCGGCGATCGAGCGGACTACGAGTCGTTCGTCGACGCCGCCCACGAGCGGGACATGGCCGTGCTGTTCGACCTCGTGATGAACCACTCGGCGCGGGATCATCCCTACTTCCAGGACGCCTACCAGAACCCCGACTCGGAGTACTACGACTGGTACGAGTGGCAGGACAACGGCGAGCCGGGGACCTACTTCGGCTGGGAGTACATCGCCAACTTCGACTTCTCGAACCTCGAACTCCGCGAACACCTGCTTGAGGCGGTCGACGAGTGGGCCGAGGTCGCCGACGGCTTCCGGTGTGACATGGCGTGGGCCGTCCCCGAGTCCTTCTGGAAGGAGATGCGTGACCGGCTCAAATCGGCCGATCCGGAGTTCCTGCTGCTCGACGAGACGATTCCGTACATCGCCGACTTCCACGAGGGGATGTTCGACATCCACTTCGATACGACGCTGTACTTCACCCTCCGACAGGTCGGCAACGGCCACCAGCCCGCCGAGTCGATTCTCGATGCGGTCGAGGGCCGCAAACGGTCGGCGTTCCCCGACCACGCGGCCTTCATGCTCTACATGGAGAACCACGACGAGACGCGCTACGTCGTCGAATGCGGCGACGCGGCGACGAAAGCCGCCGCGGGCGCGCTGTTCACGCTGCCCGGAATTCCGATGCTGTACGGCGGTCAAGAACTCGGCCAGCGCGGTCGGCGCGACCACCTCGCATGGGATCACGCCCGCGAGGAGATTCGCGAGCATTACGACGCCCTCATCGAACTCAAGGAGAACCACCCGGCTCTCGGCGAGAACGGTGACCTCCAACGCATCGAGCACGACGCCGACGACGCCGACAAAGTCGTCGCCTTCGGCCGCAAGGGCGAAGACACCGAGTACGTCGTCCTCCTGAACTTCGGCGAGGGGACCGAGACGGTCGGCATCGACAAGACGGTCGACGCGACCGATCTCGTCTCCGGTGACTCGATCGCCGCCGAGGAAGGCCTGACCGTCGACGACGTGGCTGTTGTCGAAGTCGACGAGTAGATCGGCGCGCGTCGGCGCGATTTATCAACTGGTGGCGATCGGGTCGACGTTTCGTCACCGAGTCGACGTATCACGAGTCGAACTCACACACGGCGGGAGAGCCGCGTTTTTCAAGTAGTCTGGACCAATACCAACGAGTAACTGATGAGCGAGGACTTCTACGAGGTGCTCGGTGTCTCACGAGACGCCTCCGAAGACGAGATCAAAAAGGCCTACCGGAAGAAGGCCGCGGAGTATCATCCCGACGTGAGCGATGACCCGAACGCCGAAGAGAAGTTCAAGCAGGTCGAGAAGGCAAAAGAAGTTCTCTCGGACGAGGAAAAGCGGCAGGCCTACGACCAGATGGGCCACGACCGCTTCGAGCAAGCCGAAAAGCGCGGCGGCTTCGACGGCCAGGGTCCCGGCGGCGCTGGTGGCGCGGGCGGCTTCGGCGGCGGTGGTATGGGCGGCATGGGCGGTGGCGGCGGCTTCGAGGACATCTTCGAGCAGTTCTTCGGCGGGGGTCGCGGTGGCGGCCGCGGCGGCGGCCAACGCCGCAACCAGCCTCGACAGGGCCGCAACCTCCGGACCGCGATGGAGATCACCCTCGAAGAGGCCTTCAACGGGGCTGAAAAGGAGTTCACCATCACACGGCCCGAGAAATGTTCGGAATGCGACGGTGCGGGCCACCCTGACGACGCCGATGTTTCTACCTGTCGGGAGTGTGACGGCACCGGCCAGACCACCCGTGTCCAGCAGACCCCCTTCGGCCGCGTCCAGCAGCGCTCTACCTGCCCCCGCTGTGGCGGCGAGGGCGAGACCGCCGACAAGACCTGCGGCACCTGTGGCGGCGACGGCATCGACGAAAAGCAGGTCACACTGACCGTCGAAGTCCCAGCCGGTATCCGAACGGGTCAGACGCTGCGCATGGACGGCGAGGGAGCCCCCGGCGAGAACCGCGGGCCGAACGGCGACCTGCTGATCGACATCGAGATCGAAGACCACGACACGTTCGAGCGGGACGGCGACGATCTCCACTACAATCACGCCATCTCCTTCCCGCAGGCGGTCTTCGGCGACACCGTCGAGATTCCCACGCTCGACGGCACCAAGAAGATGGACATCCCCGCAGGCACCCAGAGCGGCGAGCAGTTCCGCCTCCGCGGCGAGGGGATGCCCCGACTCCGCGGTCGGCGCTCGGGTCACCTGTTCGTGACCGTCCAGGTGGTCACACCCGACTCGCTGAACAACGACCAGCGCGAGGCCCTGGAGGCCTTCGCCGAGGCCGGTGGCGAGGAGGTCGACGTGAGCGAGGGCTTCTTCGAGAAGATCAAAAACAGTTTCTGAGCGAGCGGCTGCCGATCTGATACTCGTTGTTTTCGGGCCTGATAGCGACTGGTACGTGCTATTTCACCGGAAACGTGGTGTCTATGGGCTCCGTTGGCACGCGCCAGCGACAGCGGGGTGTTTTTGGGTTGGTGTCGACTACGATCGCCATGGACGTGGCTGTACTCGGTGATCTGTTGGCGCGCGACAAGCGGCGGAGCCAGCCCGCGGTCGTGGTCCCGGCGGCCGACCGCGAGATGAGCTACCACGATTTTATCACGACCGCATATAAATCCGGAAACGTCCTTCGCTATCTAGGGCTCAGCGCCGATGCGAGACTCGCGATCGACCCCACGCTCCAGCCCGAACCCCTGCTTGCCTTTTTAGGCGCGGCCCAACTCGGCGCGTCGACGACGTTCGAGCCGACCGCCGAGGCGCGCGTGCGACTCGTGCCGGTCGACGAGGAGGCTGCCTACGCCGACCACGGGGGACGGCTCGCGGTGTTCGGCGGCTCCCCCGAAGCGACCACGACGACCCACTGGGAACAGGAGGTCTGGAGCGAGAACCCCGCCTTCCCGCCGACGCAGATCGACCCCGAGTCGACTGCGATCGTCGCTGGCGACCAGCAGTACAGCCACCGCCGACTTTTAAATATGGCCGAGGAGGTTGTCGACGAACTGGCACTTGAAGAAGGATCGCGGGTAGCGATTCGCACACCGCTGTCTCGGCCCGAAACGATCGGCGGCGGGCTCGTCGCCGCGCTGGCTGCGGGCGCGACGGCAATCTTTGTCGACGATCCAAGCGAGGCTGTCGACGCCGAGGCGGCGCTCGTCGACGCGACCCAGGAGACACCCGAATCGAGACAGTGCTCGCTTGCTGATCTGTCCGGTTAAATAGCCCAACGGGGTTTCAGAGCCAGCAACCGACCCGATTCTTCAAGTGCAGGCTGGCCAAACTATTCGGTCAACAACCTATTTATATGTCATCACCCTCCCAGCGGACGGCCAACGACTCGCCCCCAGCGATCGACGCCACGGGACTGACCAAACAGTTCGGCTCGACGACCGTGGTCGACGGGATCGACCTCATGGTGGAACCGGGCACTGTCTACGGCTTTCTCGGCCCCAACGGCGCGGGCAAGACCACGACGATGCGGATGTTGACGACCCTGACAGCGCCGACCGAGGGACAGGCGGCGATCATGGGTGCGCCCGTGAGCGACCGCGACGGCGTTCGGAGCCACCTCGGCTATCTTCCCGAGGAGCCGCCGGTGTTCGACGAACTCACCGGCCGCGAACAGCTCCAGTACGTCGCCCGGCTGCGGGACGTACCGCCAGCCGAGGCCGACGACCGAATCCCCGACTGGCTCGACCGCTTCGATCTCGTCGCAGACGCTGATAGGCGGATCGACGACTACTCGAAGGGGATGCGCCAGAAGCTCGGCCTGATCGGCGCGCTGCTCCACGAGCCGTCGGTGGTCTTTCTCGACGAGCCGACAAGCGGCTTGGACCCGCGGGCGGCCCGGACCGTCCTGGACGTGATCGCCAAACTGAGCGACGCGGGCCAGACCGTCTTCCTGTCGACCCACATCCTCTCAGTCGTCGAGGAGCTGGCCGATACCGTCGGGGTGTTGTTCGATGGCGAACTCGTCGCCGAGGGTGCACCCGCCGACCTCACTGCACAGGTCGACGCCGCTGGGACCGACCCTGGGGACGACGGTGACGGCGGGACCGGGTCGACACTTGAGGACGTGTTTCTGGCGGTGACGACCGACTCGCCCGCGGCCCAGGCGGTTCCCGAGTCGACGAACGGTGCGGGCGCGACACAGCCAGCGGCCGACGATGGATCGACGGGTCGGTAGCGATGTCGGTGTCCTGGAGCCGAACCCGGACCGTGGGCCGGACCGAGATCCGTCGACGCTGGCGGGTGATAAAGGCCAATACCGCACAGCTCATCAGTATCGGGCTGATGTGTCTGTTCTTCGTGCCGGGGGTTCTCGCCATTCTTGCAGGGGCCTACTTTGGTGGTTCGGCGCTTCGGGCGGGCGACCTTGCGACACCGGTGGCGACCGTCCGTGAGATCGCTGTCACCCTGTGGCTGTTTGCAGCCGTCTTCGGTGGCTTTCGGGGCTACTCGTCACTGCTCGATCCTGACTGCCAGGACGGGCTGCTGACGACGATCTCACACCAGCAGTTGTTGGCCGGACTGCTGCTCGCGGAGGCTGCGGCCTTCGGCCTCCCGATCGCCCTCGTCGCTGCGGGTGCCGGAGTCATCTTTGCTGTCGGGAGCGGGTCGGTGCTTGCAGTGCCAGCCGTCTTCTCGGCGATCGGAGTGTTGGTGTCGACCGGCTTCCTCACCGGCCTCGCAGTCGTTCTCGTATTTAAAAACGGCGGGGTCAGATCGCGGCTGCTGAGCCGCCTCCGGACGGTCGCCTTCGCCGCCCTGTTCCTCGTCTATATGGGCGTTATCGTTACCAACTCTTTCGGTGCGCTCCTCGATCCGTTCTACTGGCTGTTGACGCCGACCCCCATCGGCTGGGTCGGTGAACTCGCCCTGTTGTCGACGACGGCTAGCGGATCACCGCTGCTGGCTGGCAGCGGGCTGGTCGTTGGCATCGTTGGCCTCGGATTCAGCGGGCCGGTGGTCTCGCGGCTCACTGCGTGGCTCTGGTACGCCGACGGGCTCGAACCGCGTGAGACGGACACTACCCCGACCACGGCCGGAGGATCGCGGCTTTCGCGGCTGCTCCCCCAGCCCATGGCTGGCGTCGTGCGGGTCGACTGGACCCGCGCTCGACGGGCCCCGATCTCGCTGTCGTATGCGGTCTATCCGCTTTTTCTCCTGGTCACACCGATTATCGAGACTGTCCAGGAGGGCACTGTCGGCGGCGGCTTCCCACTGCTGGTGGCGGTCTGTGGGGTGTGGATCACCGGTGCGTTGTTCACGCTCAACATCGTGGGCAACGAGGGGTCGGTGCTTCCGTCGACACTGCTCGCGCCCGAGCCGGGCCGCGCGATCATTGGCGGCCACATCGCGGCCGGTACGCTGGTCGGCCTCCCGATGACTGCCGGTGCGGTCGCAGTCCTCGGCGTTCTGAGTCCCCAACCGCTGTGGGCGGTCGCGACGTTGACCCTCGGCTCGCTGCTGTTGGTGGTCGCCGCGGCGGCGATCGCGACCGGGATCGGCGCGGCGCTGCCGCGCTACGAGGCCGTCAGCGTCTCTCGAAGCCGGAAGGCGATCGTCCCGAGCACGCTGGCGTTCGTGGCCTACTCGCTCGTGATCGGGCTCGTCTCGCTGCCACTCGTGGCTGGTCACAGCCGACTTGTCGCCGAGTTCGTCACGTCGATGGTCGGCCTCCCACGGTTCGGTCTCGCGCTCGCTGGGATCGTGGTCTCGACTGCCCTGGCAGCGGCGTTCAGTCTCGTGGCGGTGCTCTACGCACGGCGGCGCATTGATCGATTCCAGTTCGACTGATTTCGGTTCGAAAAAAAGACAGCAGGCGTCGTCGATTCAGCCGACGATTTTGAAAAACAGCCAGCGCAGCCCGCCGAGCAGCGCGCCCGTCAACAGGAGCGTGATGAGGACGAACGGGATTGCGAGATCACCGGGGAAGACGGGCGTCCATCTGAGGCCGAAGCCGACCAGCGCAGCCAGCACCCACGCCCGAACGCCGAGCGGGATCGCCGCTTTCGCCGATTCGGCCGCGCCCGCCGAGTAGGCCCCGATCAGCAGGGCTGCCGCGCCCCAGCCGATCAGGAACGGTGCATAGACACCAACCGCGCGCTCGGGACCGAACGTCGCGTGTTGGATCATTCCGATAGTCAGTACCCCGAGGATCGCCAGCAGATCCCCGACTGCAAGCGGGAGGGCGGCCGTGTCGACGCGCCCGTTGAGTCCAGCCATGGTCGACCGTTCGACTGATAGGTAAAATCTTCAGTGGTTCGACGCGACCGGCCTGCCAGCCAATCACAAGATCGGTTTTATCATCGCCGCTGTGCCACTGCACGACTGACCGATGGCCGACGACGAGTTCTCGACATCCTGGACGGACCCCGACTATGTTGCTGCAGTTGTAGCCGTGCTCGCGGTCGGTGCACTCGCTTTTTATATTGGACTGGTCGACGGGGCTCCCTCGATCGAGACGGTTCTATTCGTTCTTCTGTGGGTAACTCTTCCAGCCGGTCTCGTCTACGAGATCGCCAGACAGTGGGGCTAATCCGCCGACGGCACCGCTCCGACGACCGTATACTCGAAGCCACTCTCCAGTAGCGAGACATCGAAGCCAGCCCCCGCTAGCAGGTCGGCCAGCTCGTTCGGTTTATAAAAGGTCGATCCCATGCCGATCGCGTGTTCGGCGCGGACGAGCCCCCAGCCGAGGGGGTGGCTCGGATCGAACTCCTGGACGACGAAGACGCCGCCGGGCCGGATCACGCGGGCGGCCTCCTCGACGACGGCCCGTTGGTCGGGCATATGGTGGAAGGCGTCGACCACCATCGCCGCGTCGACCGCGTCGTCGGCCAGTGGCATTCGCCCGGCGTCGCCCTGGAGGGCCGATAGCGGGCCGACTGGGTCGCCGTCGGTGGGGCGGCCCATGCGTCGGCCCAACTGGTCGGGCTGTCGGCTTCGGGCACGCCGGAGCATCGGCCGGGAGATGTCGAGGACGGTTCGCTCGGGAACGTCGACCGCGATCGTCGCCCGGCCGCTGCCGCCGCCGAGGTCCAGGAGGTGCGCAACCGAACCCTCAGCGCGAGCGAGCCCCGCCGAGAGGGTCGACTGGTCGGCCGCGGGCATCACCAGATCGTAGAGAGGGGCCAGCCGGTCGAAAAAGCGAACGTCGCCGAGTCCGTGCATGGGGTCGACTGGGTGGGCGGGCTGTTTAGTGATTGCTCCACGCGTATCACGAACATCCAATACTCGCCGGTCCATGAGACGACCTGTGGGCCGGATTTCGACATGGGCGTTTCGACGCGTCCGCTGGCTGGGCTACCGGAGCTACTACCGACTGGTCGACGCCAACTACGACCGCCGGTGGCTGTCGACTGAGAAGCGAACCCCGGCCGGACGGTTCCGCAGCTACGACCTCCTCAATCGCCACGGCGGCGACGAGATGCTCGCCAAACTCCACGACCACTGCGGCCCCGAGGCGGTGATCTACGACATCGGGGCCAACGTCGGCGTCTACGCGCTGGCACTGGCGGCCGACTCGCCGGACCGCCGGCTCCTCGCCGTCGAGCCAGCGCCCCAAACGCGGGCCCAGCTCCGCACGAACGTCGACTGCAACGCCTTGGGCGATCGCATCGAAGTCCTGAACTGCGGTGTCGGCGACGAGGATTCCACCCGCCCGTTTTTCGTCTCGACGTACGCCGAACTCTCGGGGTTCGACCGCGAGAGTGCGACCCGGTGGGAGGCCTCACTCGCCGAGGTCGTCGACGTTCCGATCCGGCGTGTCGACACGCTTGTCGGCTCCCACGCGCCGCCCGACGCGCTCAAGATCGACGTCGAGGGCGCGAGTCCCACCGTCCTCCGCGGCGCACGCGAGACGCTCGAAACCCACCAGCCGACGTTGTTCATCGAGATCCACGAGGAGGGGCTGTCGGCCGACACTGGCCGCGAGGTGCGGGAGATTCTGGCTGGTGTAGACTACACCATCACGGAGCGAGACGACTACTGGCGATGTGAGCCAGCCTAACGCACTCGCCGCGACACCCGACCCCGGTGCTACAATTGTACCAAGAGACAACTATATGTGATACGATCACATGGACCAATACGCATCGTTATGAAATCGTGCCACAGCTGCCAGACGGTCATCGACGAGTACACATTGGACAAACAACTCGAACCGCTGCGCGATCTGACGGTCGACGACTTCAACGTCTGTGCGGACTGCGTGACGGTCGTCGCCGACGGCTGCGTGGAGTGCGGTGGCGCGGTGTATGTTCCGCGGGGCGACGCTGTGGTCCCCGATCTGTGTCCGGCCTGCCGGGCCGACTGCATCACAGTCACCGGCCAGGACCCCGGCTGGACCGCCGACGAGCTGTCGAGCTGAGCGGCACGCTCGTTACTCGTTTCTCGGAACCGTCACGTCGGTCAACCCGGCCTCGATTTCCTCACGTCGGCCCTCGAACTCGCCGGGCAACACGAGTCGCTCGCCGAGCTCGTCCAGCGGCTCGTCGCTGTCGTACCCCGGCTCGCTCGTGGCGAGTTCGAACAGCACGCCGTTGGGCTCTCGGAAGTAGACTGACCGGAACCAGTGGCGGTTGATCTGGTTCGTCGGACGGACGCTGTGTCTGCTGACAGCCGTGCGCATCGCGGCTTGATCCTCGTCGGTCGGCGTCTGGAAGGCGACGTGGTGGACCGTCCCGTGGCCCTGCCTGCCGCCCTCGATGGTCGGCAGCACGTCGACGTACTTGCCCACTGGACCGCTCGCGGCGAAGCGGGTGCGCTCGTCGCCCGGTGTGTCGCCCGGCGATTCTTTTGTGCCGACCTCCTCGAAGCCCATCGTCCGCAGCAGCTCCTCGGTGTGGAACGGATCGCCCAGCCAGAGCGTCACCGAGTGGAAGCCGCGAATGGCGTGCTCTTCGGGAACGAATTCGGTCCACGGCACTGTGGGATCGTCATCAGGAATCTCGACCGCCACGAGTTCGACCGGGAGGCCGTCGGGGTCGCGGAAGGGGAGGACGGTTTCGCCGAACCGCTCGACGCGGTTGTGGTAGTCGACGCCGTACTCCTCGAAACGGTCCTCCCAGTAGTCAAGGCTGCCCTCGGGGACTCGGAAGGCGGTCCTGGAGACTTGGCCAGTGCCGACTTTCCCTTGGCGCATGTTCTCCCACGGAAAGAAGGTCATACTCGTTCCCGGCGTCCCCTCCCTGTCTGCGAAAAAGAAGTGGTAGGTCGACGGATCGTCCTGATTGATCGACCGCTTGACGAGCCGGAGCCCGAGGGTTTCGACCCAGAAGTCCATGTTCGCCTGGGGGTTGCCTGCGACGCAGGTGACGTGGTGGATGCCCGGTGTTGGTGGCGCGTCTGTCATTACCGCTTAGAAGGTGTTACGGCTACTTTAGTGCGCGGTGACACGAGTGTTACCGGTGTCTCGACGGCCCGCGATGGGCCAGATTTGACACGACCATTCTTGTGATGGGACCACCGACAATCGGTATGGAGTTCGCCCTCCTCGGCTGGCCGGTCGACGAACCTCGACTCCGGCTGGACTACCGCCGCTTCAGCTACGCCGGGAAGTTCGTCACCGGCTCCAGCGGCATCGCCGTGGTACGCGGCGAGCTACCCACCGACTACGGCGAGCCGTCGACCCCTCCCAAGTCGACCGGGGACTCACTCCCGCCGCTTCCCGACGGCCTCAATGAATCAGAATTCGTCGACGGAATCCTCGCAGCGGTCGCGTTCAATGCCGACCGCACCGATCCAGACACCCTTTGGCTCCGCTACCTGACGGTCCGCACCGACCTCCGCGGCAGCGGCCTCGCACTCGGCCCACGGCTCGCTGTATTTATAAGCGACCACGCAGCTGCCGGGGGGTACGACACGGTCCGCATCGCGGTCAACAACGTCTTTTCTTACCACGCTCTTTTTAAATCCGGATTCGACTACACTGGCCGCGAGACGGGGATCGCCGAGCTGGTGCTTGAACGCCCGGCCGACGAACGGGCCGAGGTGACGACAGCCACCTACCAGCGCGGGCTCGATCGGTTCCGCGAGCGAAATGAGCTGTCGACCGCCGAGCGGGAGTTCCTCGCGGCCCACGAGGATGCCGAGCCACCCACGTCGGTCCCACCGCCCGCATCAGACGCGGTCGACTCGGGGGTTTCAAATTCACAGCGTCCAAGCGAGTAGTATGGGAAACGCGGATCTTCGCTCGCTGGCTGCGCTCTCGGAGTGCCCCTTCGCCGACATCGAGGGCAGCGTCATCGCAGTCGACGCCCACAACTGGCTGTATCGGTATCTGACGACGACGGTCAAATGGACCAACGATTCGATCTATACGACCGACGACGGTACTGAGGTCGCCAACCTCGTCGGGATCGTCCAGGGACTCCCCAAATTCTTCGAGCACGATCTCACGCCCGTCTTCGTGTTCGACGGTGGCGTCACCGACCTCAAGGACGACGAGGTCGAGCGTCGACGCGAGAACCGCAAGGAGGCCGAAGAGCGACTCGAACAGGCCAAGGAAGACGGCGACGCGATCGAGGCCGCCCGGCTGTCGGCGCGGACGGTCCGGCTCACTGAGACGATCCACGAGACGAGCCGGGAACTCCTGGAGCTCCTGGATGTCCCCTACATCGACGCCCCCGCCGAGGGCGAGGCCCAAGCGGCGTATATGAACCGGATCGGCGACGCCGACTACGTTGGCAGCGAGGACTACGACACACTCCTCTTTGGCGCGCCGCGAACCCTGCGCGGGCTGACGAGCAAGGGCCATCCCGAACTGATGGAACTCCAACCCACGCTCGACAGCCACGAGATCACCTACGAGCAGTTGGTCGACGCCGCCATGCTCTGTGGCACCGACTTCAACGAGGGAATCAACGGTATCGGCCCGAAGACGGCGATCAAGCTTATAAACGAGCATGGCGACCTGTTTGCGGTCCTGGAGGCCCGCGGCGAGCATATCGAGTTCGCCGACCGCATCCGCGAGCTGTTTTTCGATCCGCCCGTCACCGACGAGTATAGCTTCGACCGATCGATCGAACCCGACCTCTCGGCGGCCCGCGAGTACGTCACCGAGGAGTGGGAGGTCGACGCGGGCGAGGTCGAGCGCGGCTTCGAACGCATCGAGTCGTCGGTCGTCCAGACCGGCCTCGACCGCTGGAGTTAGACCTCTTCGTCCCGCGGCCGCGGATAGTCGAGTCGGTCGAGGGCGTCAACGGCTTCCAGATAGTCGTACAGCAGCGGTGGGAAATCCTGCCCGCGGAGGTACCGGAGGCCGAAATCCTCGGTCCAGGCGATGATTCCCGTATCTTCGGTGACGACGCCAGCGTCGAGTTCGCGGGCCAGAATGAGGAGGTCGAAATCCTCTCGGGAGTCCAGGACGCCCTGCCGGAGCGCGCGCCGATAGCGGTCCCGGAGATCCGAGATCACGGCGTCGACCTCGGTCATGTGGTCGTGATCCTCGACGAGTTCGTCGGCCGAGGTTTCGGCCTGCCGGACGGCCTCCTCCGAAACGCGGAGCCCTCGATCCACGCGGTCGCTCATCTCGTCGACGAACCGGTAGACCACGTCGGCCGGAATCGAGACCGTATAGCGGTCGGGGTGTTTGCGGATGACCCATGTGTTGAGCTTTGAGCGCGTCTCCGCTGAGACGGGCCTGTCGTCCAGCATCGTCACCAGTTCGCTGTGGATCGACGGCGGCATATAACAGGAGATATCAAGCTCCAGCCGCGCGGCGGCGATCAAATCCAGTAGCCGACGCAGCGTTTCATCGAGTGATTCCCCCTCTCGCCGGACCTCCTCGGTGATGAACAGCGACGTATCCAGGACGAACCGTTGTTTGAACGAGCGGTCCATAGGTCGACCTCAACCCCCGTCGGTTTGTAGCTCCAGATCTGCCTGTTTAACTGAATCATATTCCTGAAATTCGCACGACAGCGAGGGAACGGCGAGGGGATTGATGAGCATCGACAGCGTGGGTTATGGTATGGAGTACCACGACCAACTCGGGCTGTCTCGGGAGCGGTTCGCTGACCTCTCTGAGCAGTTCCACGACGACAGCTACGCGGGTCGGGACTACCGTCGACTGCCCGACTACCGAAAGGCCGTCGAGAAGGGGACGGTACTGTTCGCCGGAACCGTGGTTCGTGGCTTTCCCAAGATTCCCCGCTGTTTGGTGCTCGACGAGGGAATCCCCCAACATTTCGACCGCGAGATCGCCGTCGAGGAGAAACTCAACGGCTACAACGTCCGGGTCGCCCGCATCGAGGGTGACGTGCTGGCGTTTACGCGGAGCGGGATCGTCTGCCCGTTTACGACTCACAAGGTTCAGGCGCTCGTCGACTGCGAGCGGTTCTTCGAGCAGCATCCCGACCGAATGCTCTGCGGCGAGATGATCGGCCCCGAAAACCCCTATACGACTGCCGACTGCTACGATGTCGACTCGGTTGCCTTCCGCGCGTTCGACATCCGGGACCGGGTGAGCGGCGAGTCGCTACCGGTGCGTGATCGGCGCGAGGCTTGCGAGGACCTCGGGATTCCGCAGGTAGACCTGTTCGGGATTTATAACCCGAGCGAGGCAGTCGAGGAAACTCCCGAGATCGTCGACGACCTCGACAGCCGGGGTCGCGAGGGGATCGTGATGAAGACGGTCGGCGGCGGCCAGCAGTTGAAATACACCACATCGGCGGCCAATCAGGGCGATCTGGCTTTCGCCTTTGGCCTCCCCTTCGACTACGGCCGGGCCTTTTCGTTTCGGCGGCTCATCCGAGAAGGGTTCCAGTCGGTCGAGTTCGGAGACTCGGAGGCGGAGCGACGGGAGCGCGCCCACGGGGTCGGCGAATCGCTGCTGTTGCCGATGGTCGATGCCATCGAGGCGGTCGAAGAGGGCGAGCGACTCGGTGAGCGTCATACGGTTCGAGCCGAGCCGCGGGTCGTCGACGCCCTGTTGGAGCATCTCCGCAAGCAGAGTCTCACTCTTGACATCGAACGCGACCGCCAGGTCGAAGGCCAGCGGGTGCTTACCTTTTCGAAGCGCATCCAGCGGTCGACCGACAAGATCGACACCTACCTCGACGGGACGATCGTCACAGAGTGAGCAGCCAGTGGTCGCGCGAAGCCTGCCGTTTTTATTGGTCGCCACCAACGTCCAGTCATGAACGCCGACGATATCGAGGCCGCGATCGAAGCGGGTATCGAGGACGCCGAGGCGACCGTGAGCCGCCCCCGAGCGGTCGACGAGGAGTTCGAAGACGCCCACTACGCCGCCGAAGTAGTCTCGCCGGCCTTCGAGGGCCAGAGTCTCGTCCAACAGCACCAACAGGTCTACGACGCCCTCGGCGAGCATATGACCACAGACATCCACGCCATCGAACTGTCGACCTACACCCCCGAGGAGTACGCCGACGAGACGGTCTGACCAGTCCCAGCTCCCGAGAAGATCAGTAGCTTTTACCCCGGATTCGTCCGTGTGGTCACGTATGTCAGACGAGTTCAGAACCGAAGCCGACAGTCTCGGAGAGATGCAGGTCCCCGCGGACGCCTACTGGGGCGCACAAACCCAACGCGCCGTCGAGAACTTCCCCATCTCGGGGATCTCCTTCGGTCGTCGCTTTGTTCGCGCCCTTGGGATCGTCAAGAAGGCCGCCGCACAGGCCAACCGCGATCTCGGCCTCCTGGACGACGAGATCGCCGAGGCGATCATCGCCGCGGCCGACGAGGTTATCGCAGGCGACCTCGACGACCAGTTCCCGGTCGACGTGTTCCAAACCGGCTCGGGCACGTCCTCGAACATGAATGCCAACGAAGTAATCGCCAACCGCGCGGCCGAAATCATGGGCCACGAGATCGGCGACCGTGCCGTCCACCCCAACGACCACGTCAACTATGGACAGTCCAGCAACGACGTGATCCCCACGGCGATGCACGTCTCGGCGCTCGAAGCCGTCGCCAAGGACGTGGTTCCGGCCCTCGAAACCCTCGCCGACTCGCTGGGCGACAAGGAAGACGAGTTCGACAGCGTCGTGAAGACGGGTCGGACACACCTCCAGGACGCAACCCCGGTCCGGCTCGGCCAGGAGTTCGGCGGCTACCGCGCCCAGATCGAGAAGGGGATCGCCCGCGCTGAGGGTGTCCAGGACCACCTCGCCGAACTCGCACTCGGTGGGACCGCCGTCGGCACCGGGCTCAACACCCATCCCGAGTTCCCCGAGCGTGCCGCCGAGTATATGTCCGAGGAGACCGGCCTCGAATTCCGCGAGGCCGACAATCACTTCGAGGCTCAGGCCGCCCACGACGCAATGAGTGAGGCCCACGGCGCGCTGCGGACCGTCGCTGGCTCGCTGAACAAGATCGCCAACGACCTCCGCCTGCTGGCCTCGGGCCCACGCAACGGTCTCGGCGAGATCGAACAACCCGAAAACCAGCCTGGGTCGTCGATCATGCCCGGCAAAATCAATCCGGTCGTCGCCGAGTCGGTCAACCAACTCCACAAACAGGTCGTCGGCAACGACGCCGCCGTCTCCGCGGGTGCGAGTGAGGGCCAGATCGATCTGAACCTCTACAAGCCAGTGCTGGCGCACAACCTCCTGGAGTCGGCCGAACTCATCGCCAACGGGTCGGAAATCTTCGCCGAGCGGTTCGTCGACAAACTCGAAGCCAACGAGGAGTACTGTGCCGAGCAGGTCGAGCAGTCGATGGCGCTGGCGACCGCGCTCAACCCCGCGATCGGCTACGACAAGGCCTCGAAAGTCGCCAAGAAAGCACTCGCCGAGGGCAAGACGGTCCGCGAGGTCGCTATTGATGAGGGATTCCTGACGCCCGAGGAGGCCGACGAGGTGCTCGACCCCGAGGCGATGACCCACCGCGGGATTCTCGGCACCGAGGAGTAGGCCAGCCGACTCGGGATTCGAACTGACCATCCGTTTTGTCAGTCCGCTCGCAGTGACCAGTCGACATGGCTCATCGGCCAAGTGTGGTCGGTCGACACTGAACAATCGTGAGGGACGGCGAGCGGCTACGTTCGAATACAGCCAATTTTGAGAGAGATACCTGTTAGTGACAATCAAGATGCCAAGAGTCAATAGCCCAATGCCGACCGTTCAAACCGCAAGACGGGGCTCGATTGTGACCGCTTACTGGCCGTTAGCCCCGAAAACGATATTTTGAAGCCCGTACCTGTAGAATCTCCAAATATGCCTCAGCTTCAGACACGGGGACGCGACTTGCTACTGTGCCGAAAATGTGGATCGACGTTCCCGGAGGGGCAGGCCACCCGCGACGGGTGGCACTATGAGTGTCCAACCGAGGACTGCAGCGCCGAAGGGCTCGGCGACGGGCTCCGACGCGTACGGTCCTAAATCACCCCCTATCCCCCATTTTTCCGCGACGCGCTATACCGTGAGTCTGTGGCTGGCGATTCCGTACGGTTTTAAATAACTCTTTTCGAGAGACACTTTTGGAGTACTATCAGTGTATTTAATATAAGCATTCGATTTGTAATAGTAATGTTGACACGGCCGAGCAGTCGGGCAGTTCATGACGGAGCTTCCACGACAGGGGTACTCGCTACTCCCGAACGGGGACAAGTCGGTATCGGGACACTCATCATCTTCATCGCGATGATACTGATCGCGGCGGTCGCGGCCGGGGTCCTGATCAACACGGCCGGGCTCCTGCAAGTACAGGGCGAGGCAACTGGCGAGGAGAGTCAATCGCAGGTCAGCGACCGTCTCGTCATACAGAGCGCGACGGGGAACGTCACCGGCAGAGAGGTCGACACGATCAATCTGACCGTCAAAAAGGCACCGGGAGCGGACACGATCAATCTCGCGAACACCTCCTACGAGATCGTCAGACGCAACGGGGTCGATACCGGCGTCATCGGCGAGGGTGACACGGACATCACCACTGTTAGCGCCCAGACCGACGACCTGTTTATCACCGATCAGACCGATCGCTACAAACTCACCTTTGTCATCACAAACAGCGACGCATACCTCAACCCCAGTGACTCGATGATGGTCACGCTGACACCCGCCTCGGGCGCGTCGACGATGGTCGAAATCCGCGTTCCCGAATCGGTTGCTGGTCGGGACACGGTCCGGCTCGGCCTGTAGCGGCCGGGCATCTGCATCCTTTTTAGGCCCCCGTCTCCCACGTTCGCCCAATGAGTCGCTCCGAGTACGACTACGAGTCACTCGGTCTCGTCGCCGGTCTGGAGATCCACCAACAGCTCGACACCGAAACGAAGTTGTTCTGTGAGTCGCCGACCGCGATCCGAGAACCCGAGGAGTCCGACCGCACGATCAGCCGTTTTCTGCACCCAACCAAAAGCGAACTGGGCGAACTCGACGACGCCGCCCTCGAAGAGAGCCGCGTCGACCGCGAGTTCGAGTATCTCGCCTACGACACCACCTGTCTGGTCGAGGAGGACGACGAACCGCCGACCGAGGTCGACGGCGAAGCCCTCGCAGTCGCCATGCAGATTGCTTCGCTGCTCGATATGAGTATCGTCGACCAACTCCACGTCATGCGGAAGTTGGTCATCGATGGCTCCAACACCTCGGGCTTCCAGCGCACCATGTTGCTGGGCCAGGAGGGCGAAATCCAGACCAGCGAAGGGCCGGTCTCGGTGGTCGACTTGCTTCTCGAAGAGGAGTCCGCCCAGCGTGTCGAGGAGCGCGACGACGGTGTGCTCTACAGTCTCGACCGACTCGGCATCCCACTCGTAGAGATTGGCACTGGCCCCGACATTCGGAGCCCACAGCAGGCCAAAGAAGCGGCCAAACGAATCGGGATGCTCCTGCGCTCGACGGGCAAAGTAAAGCGTGGCCTCGGAACGATCCGCCAGGACGTCAACGTCTCCATCCAGGAGGGCGCACGCGTCGAGATCAAGGGTGTCCAAGCACTCGACCAGATCGACGAGATCGTCGAACTGGAAGTCCAGCGACAGTCCGAGTTGGTCGACATCGCCGCCGAACTCACCGAGAAAGACGCCAGCGTCGGCGACACCCAGGACGTAACCGCGGTCTTCGAGGATACCGACTCCGGCGTCATCGGTGGCGCACTCGGCTCCGGCGGCAAAGTGACGGCCGTCCCGTTGTTCGGCTTCGACGGCCTCGTCGGCCGCGAGATCCAGCCTGACCGTCGACTCGGCACCGAGTTCTCGGATCACGCCAAACGCCACGGTGCGGGTGGGATCTTCCACACCGACGAACTCCCGGCCTACGGCGTGACCGAGGAGGAAGTCGCAGCGCTCCAGGAGGCCGTCGGCGCAGGTCCCGAGGACGCAGTGGCGATCGTCGCGGCCGACACTGAGACCGCTGACCTCGCCATCGAGGCGGTCGCCGAGCGTGCGGAGACGGCCATCGAGGGCGTGCCGGAGGAGACCCGCGATGCGACCGAGGAGGGGACCACGCGGTATCTCCGCCCGCTGCCCGGCGCAGCGCGGATGTACCCCGAGACCGACGTCCCGCCGGTCGAACCCGACCCGAGCGAGATCCAGGAGCCGGAACTCCTCACGGAGAAGGTCGACCGGTATCAGGAGGAGTTCGGCCTCGACAGCGGCCTCGCCGAGCAGGTCGCTTACGGCCGCCGGATGCCGCTGTTCGAGGCAGCCGTCGAGCAGGGCGTCGACGCGACCTTCGCCGCGTCGGTCCTGGAAAGCACGGTCACCGAACTCCGCCGCGACGGAGTGACAGTCGAGAACCTCGCGGATGCCCATTTCCTCGCTGTCTTCGAGTTGGTCTTCGAGGACGACCTCGCAAAGGAGGGCGTTGAGGACGTGCTGACGGTGCTTGCCGAACAGCCCGATCTCAGCGCCGAGGAAGCGGTCGAAGAGGCCGGGCTTGGTGGCGTCGATGACGAGGAAGTCCGGGAGATAATCGTCGGCGTTGTCGAGCGCAACAGTGACCAGGTTGCCGAGGAGGGGATGGCCGCCTTCTCGGGGCTGATGGGTGAGTGTATGGGCGAACTCCGTGGGAAGGCCGACGGTGAGACGATCAGTTCACTGCTCCGGGAAGAGATTGGAAAACGAAGCTAACGATCGAACCGCTCGACGATACCTGTCGACTGTTGAATTTTGGGCAAGTACTTCGAGAATACCCGAATAGGGAGTGCTTACCACAGTTTGGAGCATTCTACGACCGTCTCGTAAGAAGACGGAGAGCAGCCCTATTAGTCACGTCAGCGTTCAACGTGAGCGTTCTCACGGCACCTGTCAGTTGTTATACGCAATATACATATTCGAATGTTATTGTAATTCATTGCGGTCGATCTAGGACGTACTTATTGAGATAATACGGTAACTAACGCACAAATAACGAACGTGGCATTTTCCCTCCGTACGGGTGCGATGACAGATGACAACCACAGTCGACGAGCGTATCTCGGCATAATCGGTGCCACTGGCACCCTCGCAATCGCAGGGTGTACCGCATCCGGACAAGAACAACGCACACTCGAATGGGGTGGACAGGGAAGCGAGAATGCGACCCTCGAGTGTGGCGTGGATGAAGATGGACGCTGGAAGTGGGTACTGACGCCGGGTGGTTCATCTTCCATCGATGTCGACAGTGCAGAACTCACCGTCACGTTCGAAGATGGATCCACGGAGACTGCCTCAGGGTTCCGGCCGGGAGGCGGAGAACAAGGTGCAGTCCAATTCGAGGTGTTCAAAAGTGGCGGCGGAACGGTTGCAGACGCAGAAGTCACGTTCTCGGGTGGCGGTGATAATGTCGTCCTCGCCATCAGTGAATCAGAATGTGTTGCAGATGGTGATAACGGGAACGGTGACAACGGTGACAACGGCGACAACGGTGATGACGGCGATAACGGCGATGACGGCGATAACGGCGATGACGGCGATAACGGAGATGACGGTGATAACGGCGATGACGGCGATGACGGCGATGATGACAAAAAGAAGAAGCCGGATGTCGAGGACAACGTCGACCTCGAACTCGTCTCAAAAAAGGACGGCGACAAGTACGAGTTTGAGATCCACAACGACACGGACCACGACATAAAGTTCTCGTGGGGGCTGGACGACACCGAGCACGGCGGGAAAGTTACGGTTGACGGCGAGTCCAGCGACACCTTCCACGTTGATGCCGACGAGGAAGGGACAGTCTATCTCTACCACGACGGCGAGGAAGTCGCTTCCGTCGACATCGAATAGCGTTGTTCTGGTAGCCAGCAGTGGAATACCGCTGTTGGTAACCCCTCTATTGTCCTGTCATGTAAGTCACCATCCGCAGGGCCGGTGGTCAAGATTCTTACCGACTGCACCGAAATCTCATCCATGACGATCTTCTTCGACGACCTCGCGGTCGACGACGAGTGGACCAGCGGCGACTACGAGGTAACGGAGGCCGAAATCCTGGAGTTCGCCTCCCAGTACGACCCCCAGTGGTTCCACACCGATCCCGACCGCGCGGCCGCCGACTCACCCTACGGTGGGGTGATCGCCAGCGGTTGGCACACCGCCGCGATGTCGATGCGACTGCTCGTCGACTGCTTCCTCGACGAGGCGGCGACAATGGGCGCGAAAGGCGTCGACGAACTCAGATGGCTCCAACCGGTCCAGCCGGGCGACCAGCTCTCGATTCGGGCCACAGTTGAGGAGACGGAAGTCGACAGCGACCAGCGCGGCACGGTTCGGCTTCGCGTCGAAACTACAAACACTGCTGACGAGGTGGTGTTTTCGATGGTTGGTATCGTGATGTTCGCCCGGCGGAATGACTAATGTCTGTGGTATGTATGTGCATGCCGATTCTGGGTAGTCGACAACTGAAACTGCCACAAGAGACCGTGGTGAGGCCTCACACGGCGGAGGCACTTTGAAAGCGCTTTTATGGGGGTGAGTCAAACGAAGGGGTACAGCCTATCGGGGTTGATGATGCTCCTCGCCGTCAGGGACCTACCGTTCGGCGAGGACGTGCGAGCCCACAGATAGGAGAGGTACAACATATGGCAGTTTACGTAGATTACGACACCCCAGCCGACCTCGCAGAGCGCGCACTTGACGCTCTCGAAGTCGCCCGAGACACAGGTAGTGTAAAGAAAGGAACCAACGAGACCACGAAGGCCGTCGAGCGCGGGAACGCCCAGCTCGTTTACGTCGCCGAGGACGTCTCGCCCGAAGAGATCGTCATGCACCTCCCCGAGATCGCCGAGGAGAAGGGCATTCCGGTCGTCTTCGTCGAGACCCAAGACGACGTTGGCCACGCCGCCGGACTCGAAGTCGGCAGCGCCGCCGCCGCAATCGTCAGCGCCGGTGACGCATCGGACGACGTCGAAGACATCGGCTCGAAGGTCGAGGAACTCCAGTAACTCACCATGAGCGCAGAGGAGAACGCCACCGACTCGACGGCCGCAGAGGTCATCGAGGTCGTCGGCAAGACCGGGATGCACGGCGAGGCCATGCAGGTCAAGTGCCGCATCCAAGAAGGCTCGAACCAGGGCCGTATCATCACCCGCAACGTGCTGGGTCCGATCCGCGAAGGTGACATCCTGCAGCTGCGAGAGACCCAGCGTGACGCGGACTCCATCGGAGGCCAATAATGGTAGAAACACGTACGTGCGACTACTCAGGCGAAGACATCGAGCCCGGCACGGGCACGATGTTCGTCAAGAAAGACGGTACCGTCCTCCACTTCAAGGACTCGAAAGCAGAGAAGAACTATCTGCTCGGCCGCGAAGCCCGAGACCTCGAGTGGACTGAAGCAGGCCGCGAGAACTGACTCACTCGGCCACCAGCGGTAACTATCTTCCCACCAACCACTAGTTATGAGTAACGACGAGCGGACCTTCGTAATGGTCAAACCGGACGGCGTACAGCGTGGACTGATCGGCGATATCGTCTCACGATTCGAACAGCGAGGGCTGAAGCTCGTCGGAGCCAAAGCACTCCAGATCGACAGAGAGCTTGCCGAGGCCCACTATGAGGAACACCAAGGCAAGGCGTTTTTCGACGACCTCGTCGAGTTCATCACCTCTGGACCGTCGTTCGCGATGGTCTGGGAGGGCAAAGACGCCATCCGCCAGGTCCGGCAGATGGTCGGCGAAACCGACCCGGCCGAATCACCGCCGGGAACGATCCGCGGGGATTACGGGCTTGATCTCGGCCGGAACTTGGTCCACGCCTCGGACCACGAGGACGTCGGGTCGAACAAACGCGAGATCGAACTGTTCTTCGATGAAAATGAACTGCTCGACTACGAGCAGGTCATCGACGAGTGGCAGTACGAGTAGTCTCGGCGTAGCCGACTGATTTTTTGACTGCCGGTAGGTTGGTGAGTGCGAACCGTCGACCGGAACGCCATCGCAGGCTGTATCCCCGGTAGCTACCCGGAGACCACGGGTCTGCGGTCGTACCGTCGACCGTGTTTTGAACTGTCTGATCCCGGTGAAACCCAACCTCATTATTGTATAATGTGCGCAATATTAATGTCGGCAGATACCGTAGCTATAGCCGTATGAACAGTACAAAATGTCGCAAGGCCGGGGCGCTGTGGGCGATCGGACAGGGACTACTCACCGCTGTGGTGCCCCAACTCAGCGAGAAGCTATTTAAACGAATGCTCGCGGAGAACTTCGAGAACGCGGGCGACCTCGAAACGAAGCCAGCCTACCGCCGCCAACTTCGGGCGGTCGGTATCGGACTCGCTGCCGCTGGTATCGCCACCCTCGTTATGGAACGGGGCGCAGTCGACGCGGACGAGGCCGGAGAGCCCGTCGACGACGTGTAGCGACGGGTACTTTTCAGGCTCGCAGCACCGTTCGCGTGGATGGAATACTGCTCGCGTGGCTGTTTGAGCCGCGGTCGACGAATGCAGAGAGTTTTGGCGATGATGACCCAAGGGTCTGCTATGAATGCCGACCACGTCGTAATCGAGTGTCGTGACTGTGATCTTCGGGAGTCGTTCCCGAACCTCGGTCGGGCACGCCTCGCGCTCGCCGATCACGAATCGACGACGGGTCACGACATCGACTGGGAGATCGATCGCGTCGATGCTGGCGTCGCACGGGCTGGGGCCGATGCTGGCGTCTGTGGCGTCGACGGCTGTGAGAATCCGGACTCGCCGCTGCTCGACTGGCAGTCGGACGAGGCGACAACGGTCGACGATCAGGACAGCGAGACACGGACCGGTACCGACGAGTAGTCCAGCGGAGCTGCCGCTCACTGGTATAGAAGTGAGAACGCCATCAGCTACGGTCGGGCTCAGTGTGCGGTTTGACCCGCATGGTTATCGAAACCTGACCGGCGGCATGACGTTCGCAACTAATCCTAACGTCGTCGGAGGCATATAGGTGTTGATCGGATCCCGTGTCGGTCGGTAGCGCGCATATATGTTCGGTCGGATATTCGAGTACAGTCTTCAACTGGTACTGCCGGGCCAGCTAGCTTTCCATACGTTTGCCCGGCTCCCAATGCGGTCGAGATCTAGCTGTACCAACTTGCCTGGATCGAGACTCGCCAACTCGTTGCGAAGGCTGTTGTCCTCGTATTCGACGACCTGGAAGACTCGATTGGCCGATGGCGCTAATAAATTAATTGCATTATTCGAATTCATGGTCCTCAAAACACGAAACTCTCTAGTTTTATCGACAGTATGCTTCATGTTCCTATACTATGTGAGTCTTTAGTGAAAAATCTTTGTGCTAGTATTCGTTTCGAACTGGCTGAAAACTTTGAGAAGTAAATGAGCTACGCTGTTTCGGCTCCCGGCCTGACAAAGTCGACTGAGTGAGTGGACGCTCCGACACACAGCAGCGACCTCGGACGACGGGAATCCGTGCATACTTGACTCCGGGTCGACTTCGTCCGGTGATGAGCGTCGATCTTTTTACGCCGCTGTCGCTCCGGGAGACGACCGTGCCGAACCGGGTGATGGTCTCGCCGATGTGCCAGTACTCTTGCGATGACCGCGACGGACGGGCCACCGACTGGCACGCCCAGCACCTCATGAGTCGGGCCGTCGGCGGGGCCGGACTCGTCATGACCGAAGCCACTGCCGTCGACCCACAGGGCCGCATCTCGCCCGAGGATCTCGGGATCTGGGCCGACGACCACGTCGACCCGCTCTCGGATATTACTGCATTTATGAAAGATCAGGGCAGCGTGCCGGGGATTCAGCTGGCCCATGCAGGTCGCAAAGCCTCGACCAGTCGGCCGTGGGAGGGCCACGACCCGCTCCAGCCCGAGGAAGGCGGCTGGGATGTCCTCGGACCGACCGACGAGCCGTATCCGTACGGCGAGCTGGAAGCCCCAGAGACCAACCGAATGGGCGACGAGGAGCTGGCGGCGGTCACCGAGGCGTTCGTCGATGCCGCCGAGCGAGCCGACGCGGCTGGCTTCGAAGTCGCCGAGGTCCATGCGGCTCACGGCTACCTGCTCCACGAGTTCCTGTCACCAGTAACGAACACCCGCGACGACGAGTATGGCGGCGACTTCGAGGGCCGGATCCGGTTCCCGCTGGAAGTGATTGAAGCCGTCCGCGAGGTGTGGCCCGACGAGAAACCACTCTTTGTCCGCATCTCGGCGACCGACTGGCTCGATGACCGCCAGTCGTGGGATGTCGACCAGTCGGTTCGGTTCGCCGACCGTGCTGCCGAGGCGGGCGTCGATTTCGTCGACGTGAGCGCGGGCGGGATTCATCCCGATCAGGAGATCCCCGCTACGGGGCCGGGGTATCAGGTGCCGTATGCCCAGCGAATCAAAGCCGAAACGGAGTCGGAGATCGCGGTCGGTGCTGTCGGTGGGATCACGGCCCCCGAACAGGCCGACGCGTTGATCGGAAACGAGCGGGCGGATATGGCAATTCTGGGCCGCGAACACCTCCGTGATCCCTACTTTACACTTCACGCGGCCCGAGCGTTGGGCCGCGAGGACGCGGTGTCGGTGCCGCCGCAGTACGAACGAGCGTTCTGAGCGAAGCGACCGACGGCGTCCGGTCGCAAGCTTATGTGTCTCGGGTGTGAATAGCAATGGCATGGCCGGAATTACCTACGAAGATTTCCTCGACACCAGCTACAGGCCCGCCGATTCGGATCTCGTCTGTACGTTCAGCCTCGACCCCGCTGCGGGCATGGATATGGCCGCCGCGGCGAGCCGCGTGGCCTCCGAGAGTTCCAACGGAACGTGGGCGGAACTCCAAGTCGACGGCGAGATCACCGATCTGAGCGCGACGGCCTTCGCAATCGACGGGAGACGCGTAAAAGTCGCCTACCCCGACGGGCTGTTCGAGGCGGGCAACATGGCCCAGATCCTCTCGTGTATCGCGGGCAACATCATGGGGATGAAGGCCGTCGACCGGATTCGGCTCCTGGACTGCGAGTGGCCCGAGGCGCTGGCGGCCTCGTTTCCCGGCCCGCGGTTCGGCTCGGCGGTCCGGGAGTCGATCTTCGAGGCGGGCGACCGCCCCATCACTGCGACGGTGCCGAAACCCAAAGTGGGGCTCTCGACCGACCAACACGTCCAGATCGGCTACGAGGCCTGGACCGGCGGTATCGACCTCCTGAAGGACGACGAAAACCTCACCGACCAACCCTTCAATCCCTTCAGGGATCGGCTGATCGAGAGCTTCGGGGCCCGGGACCGCGCCGAAGCGGAGACCGGCGAGACGAAATCCTATCTGATCAACGTTACCGCCGACACGAACACGATGCTGGAGCGCGTCGACATGGTCGCCGAGGAGGGTGGCGAGTACGTGATGGTCGACGTGATCACCTGCGGCTGGGCAGCCGTCCAAACCGTACGCGATCAGTGCGAAAAACACGACCTCGCCATTCACGCCCACCGCGCGATGCACGCCGCCTTCGATCGAGTACCGAACCACGGCGTCTCGATGCGCGTGTTGGCGCAGGTCGCCCGGCTCTGTGGTGTCGACCAACTCCACACGGGCACCGCCGACCTCGGCAAACTCGAAAACGAGGACTCACGCGGGATCAACGACTGGCTTGCCAGTGATCTGCATGGACTGGGGGACGTGCTGCCGGTCGCGTCTGGGGGACTTCATCCAGGGCTCGTCCCCGAACTGGTCGACCGACTCGGCCAGAATCTCTGTATCCAAGCCGGTGGTGGCATCCATGGCCATCCCGACGGCACCCACGCCGGGGCGAAGGCCCTGCGGCAGGCCGTCGACGCGACCGTTGCGGGAACGGATCTCGACGCGTACGCCGAGTCACATCCCGAACTGTCGACAGCTATCGCGGAGTGGGGAACCGAGACACCCCGGTGACAGGTAATTACAATTAGTTAAATATAATTACTGTTCGACCAGTTCCTCGACGCCTGCCCACGAGAGTTCAGTCCGGGCGGTCACGTCCTGGGCAGCCAGCGCGCCGCAGGCGTTGCCAGCCGCCAGCGCGTCGACGTACCGTGCGGCCTCGGCAGTCGCCCCGGATTCGTCGACCCACTCGCCATCGGCGAGCGTTGCCAGAAAGCCAGCCGCAAAGGCGTCGCCAGCGCCGGTCAGGTCGACCGGGTCGACGACGAACCCCTCGTGTGTCGTCTCGCCTGCGGGCGTGTAGACGGTTGCACCGTCGCCGCCATGTTTGACCACGACGGTCATCTCAGTAGGTTCGGTCGGCGACAGCACGCCGGTGTCGGCGACGAGGTCGGCCTCCCGTTGGTTTAAAAACAGGAGGTTGGTGGCCGCGAGTGCTTCGCTGTATCCCCGGTCGGCCACCTGGCGTCCTGGATCGAAACTCACCGAGAGCCCCAGATCGCTCGCCAGCCGCCCCAAAAGCGAGGCCATTTCCGGCGACTGGCTCGTCAGGTGGAGATGGTCGACGCCCCGGAACAGTTCGGCCGAGATGTCCTCGCTACAGAACGATTCGTTGGCCCCCGCGTTGGAGAACACCATCACCTCGCCGGTGGCGTCGACGACGAGGTATTTGACCGAGGTCGTCCCCTCGGAGTCGATGAAGACATGGCCGCAGTCGACGCCCACGCGGTCGAGTTCCCGGAGGGCCAAGGCTCCAGTATCGTCGCCGCCGACGCTGCCGTACAGCGACGCCGACTGGTCGAGCCCAACGAGGCCAGCAGCGACGTTGGCTGCCGAGCCGCCGCCAGACTGGATCAGCCGCTCGATTCGGACCTCGCCGTCAGGGTCGGGGAGGCTGTCGACGTGCATCGTCACGTCCCAGTTGATGTGGCCCGCACAGAGGACGCTCATTCGGCATCCCTCCCACCGGGCTCCTCCCACGGCTCGCCGACACTCTCGCCGAACAGTTCCCGCATCAGCGTGACGATGCTTTCGGGCGGGAACTGCCCGCGTTCGGTGATGATCGCATCCACGTAGCGCGGCGGCGTCACGTCGAACGCGGGGTTCTCGACGGCAATGTCGCCGATCTCCGCCCGCGTTTCGGGGTCGACCACCTCCCTCTCTTCCCGCATCTCGATTTCGACCGTGTGACCAGTCAGCGTGTCGGGATGCAGTTTGATCGTCTGGGCGGCGGCCGTGATCGGCGTCCCGCGATCCCGGGCGTTGACCGCCAGCCCGCTGGTGCCGATCTTGTTGATCAGGCTGCCGTCGGCGGCGATGCTGTCGGCACCGACCAGCACGTGGTCGACCTCATTTAAATATCGGCGGGCCGCGCTGTCGACGATCAGCGTCACGTCGACGCCCAGTTCGCGGAGTTCGCGGGCAGTGATGTGGCCCTGATTCCGAGGGCGAGTCTCCTTGACGACTGCTGCAATCTCTTTGCCCTGCTCGACGGCAGCCTCGATACAGGCCAGTGCATCCGTCGAGTGGCAGTGGGTCATCACCCGATCCCCGTCGCGGAGCCGGTTGGCCCCGACCGCCCCGAGGTCGGCTTGGGCCCGGTCGAGTCGATCGACGAACTCGTCGGCCGCCCGGATTACCGAGGCCCGCAGTCCGCCGACGGTGTCTCCGTCCATCCGTTGGAGCACATACCGGAGCGCGTTGGGGAGGCTGACCGCCGTCGGCCGCGTGGCCTGTAGTCGCCGCCCCGCTGCTCGGAGCGTCGACTCGAAGGCCGCGGGCGTGGCGGCGGTCGACTCGACGGCTTGGGCCCGAAGCGCGCTGGCGGCGGCTGCGGCGATCGTCGCCGCACCCCGAATCTCCATCGAGGCGATCTCCGTGGCAGTCGCCTCAACTGTCGGATGGAGCTGTGGATCTGCCATCTTCCTCCCGGATAGGACGCCGGGGTACAAGAGCCTGCGGGAACTATCAGGGTTAATCGCCGTAATTAATCAGGAGTTCTCGGTCAGCATCGTACTCCAGGACGCTCTCGTGAGCTAGTCGTGGGAGCAGCCGCTTAGTCAGCACCGTCCGAACGGTCGACCGATCAATTGCTTCGGGTTCGCGCTCGACAAGTTCGTCGACGAGGTGGTCGACCGGGACGACGCCGTAGTTGGCGGTGAGAAACGTCTCGACGATCCAACGTCGCCACTCGCGGCGCTGATCGGCGGTCAGTCGCGGCAGCCCGTTGTCGGCCCCATCACTGTCCGCATCGGCGTTGGGTGGGTCGTCGTGTGGCTGTGGATCCTCGCCCGGCTCGGTGTCGGCCCGGTGTGTCCCATGGCGGAAGGTCATGGTTCGTGTTTCGTCCGAGCAGATCCAACGGAATAACCGTTCGGCTCCACTCAAGTATGTTGTCAGTATCGGATAGTAGCTGGCCGAAACAGATCGTGTTGGCGGCATAAAATAGACACCAGCTGGTCACAGGGGAATCAACGTCGAACGTTCCGGTTAGTAACTGTGTGTGTCTCTGGGCAAGCCGACACCAAACGGGACTATACCGTATGATGGGCTTATTCGGCTCAAAGACCACTTCTCTGTATGGATAGCCGTCTGCAGCTCTTGGGCAAATCGCTGGACGCGCTCCCTGTGAACGTGTCGTTGCTGGATACAGACGGGACGATTCTCCAGACCAACGACGCGTGGCGCGAGTTCGGAACGCGCAACGACATTCGCATGGAGGCCGATACGATCGGCACCAACTATCTCGATGTCTGCGAGCGGTCGACGACCGACACGGCCCGACGGACTCGGCGTGGGCTTTCGGAACTCCTTGCGGGCACCCGCGAGGAGTTTCAGTTGGAGTACCCCTGTCATTCACCGGTCGAACAGCGCTGGTTTCTGCTGGTCGCGGTGCCGGTCACCGTCGACGATCGCCGACACGCCGTCGTTGCCCACATCAACGTCACCGAGTACAAACTTGCCGCCCGCCAACGTGAGCAACAGGTGGCGCATCTCGAAGCCCTCACCGATCTCAGTGCGGCGATCCAGAAGGTTACCCACGTCGTTATCGACCAATCCTCGCGGTCGGAAATCGAACGGACGGTCTGTTCGGCGCTCGTCGAGACCACGGGCTACGACTGTGCGTGGGTCGGCGATGTCGACGGTCGAAGCGGCTCGGTGACAATTCATACCAGCGCAGGCGACTGTGCGGACGATCTCGATGGCGAGTTCGAGGGGATGCTCGGCGAAACGATTGTCCGGCAGGCGATCTGGACCCACCAGATCCAGACGACGACCGACACCCACGAAGATCCGGCCTTCGACTGGCGAAGCGACGCCGAGCAAGCCTACAGCGAGCAGGCAGTTGCGGCCGTCCCGATTACCCACGGAGGAACGCTGTATGCGGTCTGCTGTGTCTACACCGACCGGTCGACAGCCTTCGGCTCCGACGAGCGGGAAATCCTCTCGCAGCTCGGTGCCGTCGCCGGCCACGCAATTGCCGCCAGCGAGCGGACACAGGCACTGATGAGCGACGAGCTAATCGAAGTCGAGCTGTTGGTTCCGGCGCTGTTCGACCAGCCGTCATCGGCCGCCGACTGGCGGGTCGAGGTAACCCAGACGGTCGCTGATGCCGACGACCACGTGATGTATGGGACGACCTCGGCCGCCGAGATCGACACCATCGCGGCCATCTTCGACCCACCTGACGACGCCGACCTCACGATCATCGGTGGGACGGGCGAGGAGCGACGAATCGCCCTCCGACTCGCCGGTCACTGTGTGATTCCACAGCTCGCAACCCACGGCTGGTCGACCGAGACGGCGATCCTCGCAAACGGCGACTGTTATCTAACGGTCCATCTCCCATCGGGAGACAGTGTCCGTGAGATGATGGAGACCGTCCGCGAGCACCATCCCGACGTGGAACTGCGTGCCCGCCGACAGATCCACACCGAGCCACGGACCGACGTCGAGCGTGCAGCGTCAGCGGTGGCCGAACTCACCGATCGCCAGCGGACGGTTCTCCAGACCGCCCACGCTGCGGGCTACTTCGAGTGGCCGCGGGATGCCTCCGGCGAGGAGGTCGCCGAGACGTTGGGGATCGCCTCGCCGACGTTCCACCAGCATCTCCGCGTCGGTCAGGGAAAACTGATGAACGCGATCTTCGAGGAACTCCCCGTAACAGCCTAAAAAAGGATTACTCGGCGAGCGCCAGCGGCTCGTCGAGATCGATCTCGCCGGCGTCGAGTTCGGCCTCGATCTCGCGGGTAGCTTTCACGAGGTTCTCCATCTTGCCGTAGGCGACCTCTCGCGGCAGCAGTTTGACACCGCAGTCGGGGCTGATCGTGAGCTTCTCCGGCGGCACGACCTTCAGGCCCTGTTTGATGTTCTCCTTGATCTCCTCGACTGTCTCGACTTCGGCTGTGTGAACGTCCACGACGCCGAGTGCGAGATCCGGCACGAACTCGGGGTCGGTGAAGACGTCGATCTGCTCGTAGCCGCCGTTACAGAGTTCGAGGTCGACCTCGTCGACCGGATAGTCGTTGAGTTCGGGATAGATCCGCGAGTAGTCGCCGTAACAGACGTGGAGGCCGATCCGGACGTCCTCGGGAATCCCGCTGACGATCCGTTCGAGGGCCTCGCCGACGATGGCGTGGTCGTCCGGCGTGGTTGCGAGTGCCGGCTCGTCGATCTGGATGTACTTCGCGCCTGCTTCGACGAGTCGCTCGACCTCGATGTTCACGAGGTCAGCAAGATCGTAGACGAGCTCCTCTTCGGTCTCGTAGGCCTCGTTGAACGCCCAGTTGCCGAGGGTGTAGGGGCCCGTAATCGGGACCTTCACCGGCTTGCTGGCGACGTTGTCGGTGAATTCGAATTCGTCGACGAGCCACGGTTCGTCGTAGCTGACCTCCGCGGAAACGGAGGGCTTGTCGAAGTAGTTGTGGCCCCAGACCTTGACGGGACCGTTGAACTCGTAGCCGTCGATCCGGTCGGCGAAGTACTCGACCATCTCGTTTCGGCGAACTTCGCCATCGACCACGGTGTCGAGCCCGCAACGCTCGTGTTCGTGGGTGATGACGCGGGCGGCGTCGTCGTGAGCCTCTTCGAGATCGTCGGCGTCGAACTTCGAATCCTCGTCGTCGACGAGTTCGTCGGCGCGGTTGAGCCATTTGGGCTTGGGATACGAGCCGACGACGGTCGTCAGCAAGAAGTGGTCGTTGGGGTGGTTCTCCGGGCGGAACTGGGCGCGGTTGTCGGCAGGTCGGCTCATGCTGTTACCTCCTCTTCGTCAGTGTTGGCCGCCGCAGCGATGGCGGCGAGTTTCTCGCGGTGTTTGTTCACGGGCAGATAGAACGGCTCGGTGTTGGTCGACAGGTAGAGTCGGTCGAACTCCTGGACCGGGATCTGATCTTCGAACCACTCGACGCGCTCTTCGAGCGTCTCGGCTGATTCGACGAGCGTGTTCTGTCCATCTGCAATTCCGAGTGCGGCGGCGTCCTTCGTGCCGAACTCGGTGATGTTCGAGAGGGTGTCCTGGCGGTCGCCTGCGACGAGATCGAAGCCGAGTGCTTCGATGTCGGCGTCCATTAGGTGGGCGTAGGTCTTCTCGTCGAGCGCGCCGAAGTAGGTGTGGACGACCACGTCGGCGTCGGTCTCGCTGGCGACGGTGTCGACGGCCTCGGCGAGCTGTTCCTGGAGGTCCTCGTTCGGTGCGTGCTCGACCAGCGAGGGTTCGAGCAGATAGAGCGTTTCGTGCTCGGGGAAGGCCTCGACTTCTGCGCCGAGGAACTCCGAGATGGCCTCGAAGAACTCGCCGTCGTCGCCGTAGTAGTCGTCGGTCGCGAGGTCAAACAGCGAGTACGGGCCCGGGAGGGTCGCCTGGAGGGCGTCGTCATCGCCGAGAAGGTCGGTTGCGGCGTCGAGTTCGCCAGCAACGTCGCCCGAGAACGTCAACTCGCCCTCAACGACAGGGTCGCGGTAGAAATTGTTGTTGTCGTAGTAGCGGACGATCCCGTCCGGGTTGACGTTGTCGTGGGTCGTCAGCGGGTGGGCCAGCATGTCGTCCCAGCGGAGTTGCCCCTCGACGATCCGGTCGAGTCCGGTCGACTGCTGTTCGTCGATCACTTCGCCGCGATACTCCTCGTAGGCCGCCGCGATCTGGCCGCCCTCCGAACCGGAGATCAGATCGTGCTTCTGGTGGCCCTTCAGATCCGAGAGCTGCCCTTTCGCTCGGTCGGGAAGCGGGAACAGCCCCGGTGTCGTCGCAACTCGTTCAGTCATATACACCCGCCTTTGGGATGAGGTCGCTTAATATTTACTAAGACAGATTATGTCTTGCAGTAATTCATTGCAGGATGGCAAGGCTGTTCGGTCACCGTCGACCGGTCAGTTGTCGACGTGGTCGCCGATATCGGTGAACTCCTCGATCACGAACGCACCCATCACACCGTCGAAATCGTCGGCTCCAAAGACGACGACGATGTGTTCTTCGGCGGGATCGGCGACGTCGACGCTCCGCTCGGCTGCGGTCTCGCCGTCGAGCGGAGTGTCGTCGTCCATCGCGGCCGAAACGGTGTAGGAGCCTGCCTCGGTGAACACGTCCCCGTAGGTCGCCCCCGACTCCTCGTCGACAGCGTCTTCGCTCCCGTTTGTTTCGCTTCCGTCCTCGCTCCCGTTTGCTTCGCCCTCGTCGTCGGTCTCGGGTTGGATCTCGAAGGACTTCTCGAGCACCGTCTCCCCTGCGGGGTCGGTCACCGTGATCGTGCCGGTGAGCTGTTGGCTGGTCTGGTTGAACAGGTTCACGTCCTCCAGGACAAGCTCCGCGATGTAGTTGGCTACCTGGGCACAGCCGGCCATCCCGACGACGGCCGCGGATGCACCGGCGGCCAACAGGCAGCGTCGGCTGAGTCGATCTCCGGGTCGGTCGGCACTGGGCCGATCACCGCGTCGGTCGGCACTGGGTCGGTCGGCACTGGGTGCTGTGTTCGACGACGATTCCCCACGGGCGGCTGCCTGTCGGTCCATATCACTGAATGACAAACGATGGCCAAAACCCGGGTGGCACAGTTTCCGAGCGTGAAAGTCGGGGTGTCCGCTCAGACCGGCTGCAGCCGCAGGATCGACAGTACCTCGAAGGGGTAGGACTCCTGGACCACCTCGTCGACCGAAAACCCCGCCTCTTCGGCGAGCTCAACCACGATATCGTACCCCGTGAGACTGCTCACCAGCAGGTAGACCTCGCCGCCGGGAGCCAGCACGCGCCCCACGTCTTTTAAAAATGGGACGATGAGCCGTCGGCCGTCCTCGCCACCCGACAGCGCGTGTTCCATCCAGTCGTCCCACTCGTTGTCCGGGTCGGTCGGCAGGTAGGGCGGATTAAACAGGACGGCATCGAAGGCGTCGTCAGCAAACGAACCAACGAGGTCGGCCCGTACGGCCTCGACGCCGCGCTCGCGGGCCTGTCGACAGGCGTGTGGGTTCAGATCGCTCCCGATTACCCGAGCACTGGTTTCGGCGGCGACCTGCTCGGCAACCCATCCCGAGCCGGTGCCGACCTCCAGGACGACTCCTGGATCGGACAGCGAGTCGATGGCAGCCTTTGCAAGCAACCCCGAATCCTCCGCCGGTTGGTAGACGTCCGGTTCGAGACCCCGCCGTTCGGCCAACTGCGAGCGGGAGTCCGACTCGCCGTCGACGGACTGGTCGAACTCCTCGCTGTCGACCGGTTCCTCACCGTCGACCGGCTCCTCGCCCGGCGACTCAGTCATCGTCTTCCCCCTCGCTCGATTGGGGCTGCGTCCTTCGGCTCGGCTCTACGTCCCGGCTGGGCGTGTCCGCTGCCGGCTGCTCGCCGTCAGCCAGCCGGAACCCGCCGGTCTCGGCGCGCCCCGAGAGTTCCCGCTGTGGGAACGGGATCTTGATATCGTTGGCCGCGAACGCCTCCCTGATCGCGGCGATCATCCGGGTTCGGGCCTGCCAGCGCCGCCGTGCGCTCGGGTTCTCGATCCAGCCCCGAACCCCGAGGACGATCGCCGACTCGCCGAACTCCTTGCCGACGACCTGTGGAGCCGGGACGTCCAGGATGCGGTCGACCTCAGCGACGGCATCAGTGGCGATCTCACCTGCGCGATCAGGGTCGGTTCGGTAGTCGACGCCGACATCGACCTCGATGCGGAGCCGTCCCCGGCGGGTTCGGTTTCGCACCGAGTTGCTGGTGACCATGTCGTTCGGCACCATCACGTACTCGCCGTCGAACGACTGAATGCGTGTGTTGACGATCGTGATCTCGGTGACAGTGCCCTCGTCCTCGCCGATGACGACCCAGTCGCCGACCTCGAACGGTTTCGAGAACATGATGACGAAGCCCGCAAGCACCGCCCCGAGCGTCTGGCGGGCGGCCATCCCGACGACTACCCCGAGGAAGCCAGCGCCGACCAGCAGGCTGCCGATGTTGTCGGTAAACAGCCCGATGACGACCAACAGCGCGAACGCGTAAATGGTGATTTGGGTGGTCCGGTGGAGGATCTCCCGCTCGTGTTCACTGATCGCGTTCTGCTCTCTGGCGAGATCTTTGATCAGGTGGCCGACGAAATCCGACAGCGCGTAGGTCCCGCCGAGGATCACCACCGACAGCACGATTTTGCCGATCTGTCGACCGAGGTCGACGCCTTCGTAGGCACTGAGGAGCGTCCCAGTGAGTCCCCAGACCGCCACGAGCGACGAGAGACCGCCCGCGATGAGGACCGCCAGCATCCCCGAGACCACCAGCGCGATCCGCGGGCTGACCTCCCGGTCCCGCCGCCACCGATTGACGAACTGTTTGATACCGATCAGTCCGCCGAGCACCGCGACGGTAACGAGGAGCCGCAAAGCATTGTCGACCAGCCACATACCTACCCCGCCGGGAATTTCAGTCACCATCTGTGGTCGACTCACCACCGTCGTCGATCCCGTACTCCGCGGCAACCGCGGCGAGGGCGGCGAACTCCGCGGGCGCGACGTTTCCTGCCCGCCGCCCGAGAAGGTCCTCGTCGGCCGCGTCGACGACTGCAGCCGGATCGTCGAGCCCCGAGATGTGGGCCGTGTTCCGAATCCCGTTTCTGATCGTTTTGCGGCGCTGGGTGAAGATGGCCTTCACGAAATCGAGGAAAAACGCCTCGTCGTCGACCTCGTAGTCGGGGTCCCGCGGCGTCAGCCGAACGACAGCACTCTGGACAGCGGGTTGGGGATCGAACGCCGTGTTCGGGACGTACTCGACGACCTCGCAGTCTGCGTAGTGTTGGGCGCTCACCGAGAGTCGACCGTACTCGTCGCTCCCGCTTTCGGCGGCCATCCGGTCGGCGAACTCCTTTTGGAACATCAAGACGAGCGGTTTGCCCAGTGGCAGGAGTCGAAAGGCGATCTCGCTGGAGGCGCTGTAGGGGAGATTCGAGACGCACGCAGTGAACACGGGGAGGTCGACCTCCAGAGCGTCGCCCTCGATCACGGTGAGCCGACCGTCCTCGCGGGCCGCAGCGAACTCCTCGCGGAGATGGTCGGCAAACGTTGGATCGCGCTCGATGACGGTGACGTGGTCGGCGACCGCCAGCAGCCGGTCGGTCAGGATGCCCGGTCCACCACCGATTTCGAGGACGTGGGCGGTGTCGGCGTCTTCGGGCAGAAACGTAGGAATCCGGTCGACGACGCGGTCGTCGACGAGGAAGTGCTGGTCGAAATCCGGGTTGCCGCGCTCGCCAGCCCGCCGGATGAGGGCCCGTGGATCGCGGCTCCCGACGTCTGGGCGGTCGGAGACAGTCATTGCATGGGGTTCCGACTCTGTCGGCCTAAACGTCTCGTTTCGGCTACTCCGGACGGACGAAGATCTTGTATTTGAGGTCGTCGTCCCGCAGTTCCTCCTGGATCCGCTCGATGAGGACCTCCTTGGGACGATGCAACCCCCCGACGCGCTCGGAGAGCTCCTCGAAACTCTCGAAGGGGCCGCGCTTCCGGGTGTCGATGATCTTGTTGCGGAGCTTCTTGCCAATCCCTGGCAGGAGATTCAGCTGGTGGAGTCGGAGGGTGATCGGCTGGGCATCGTTGTAGAAGTCGACAAAGCGCTGCTCGTCGGCGTCGATGATCGCCTCGATGGCGTACTCCAGTTCCGACTCCGCGGAGCTCGTGAGCTCGTCGTAGTCGATCTCGCGGAGCGAGTCGATCTGCTCGTCATCCACCGGGTCGACCGCCACCCGGTCGACGATGTTGATGTCGGCCTCGTCGGTCAGCGTGAGCTCCAGGAGGTCGAACGAGTCCTCCGTGAGGGCGTAGGCGACCGCGTCCTTCTGGTACTGGGGTCGGTTGTCGTCGGACCGACCGTGGGGGAGATAGTCGAGAACAACGGCGTGGGTAGTCGGCTCGGCATCGTCACCGGAACCGTTCTCGGAGTTAGACATACACGCTGCTACGGGGACGACACACTTAAAAAATCGCCTGCCGCTGACACGACAACGCACTATCGGTACGGATCGAAACCACCGAAAATACTGACGCGCAGAGCCGATGGAGAACGGACGCGACTGACCGCTGGCGGCTTAGGCGTACTGCGCGACGAGGTTGAGGATCTCGTCGAGCTCCTCGCCGTCGAGCGCGAAGCGCTCTTTGGCGTAGATCGACCGCAGCTCGGTGCGGTCCTCCGGGAGCGTGTCGACGATCTTGTGGGCGGTTTTCTCGTTGACCTTCTCCAGTTCGATCAGTTTCTCGACGAGTTCGCGGGCCTCCTTGGGCTCAAGGAAGGCATAGCGATTGACGTGTTCGATCGCGCGGGCAAGCTCGTAGCGCAGCTCACGGTCCTCATCGACGGCGCGCTCGGCTTCGACCTCGCCGAGGAGCGGTTTGACCTCCGAGATGGTGATATACTCCTCGTCGACTTTTTCCTTGAAGATAGTCATTCGGTCTGTTCTTTGAGGTGAGCGGCGCGGGCGATGACTGTCTTCTCCTTGCCACCGTCGTTGATGCTCACCGTAAACGCGCTGCCCTGTTTCCCGGTGACCTCACCGGTCAGGCCGTTGAAGCGCGGATGGAACCGCCCCTCCCGCACGCTCGGGTCGAGTTTGAGGTGGACCTTCTGGCCCGCCTCGAACTCCTGGATGGCGCGCTGCGGCGGCGATGTGCCACGGTCGCGTGGGTCGTTTGAAAGCTTTCCTCGCGTCCCCTTCATGGGCCCATTGGAACTCGGCATAGTCGTAGCTTCCTGTTGTCCCGGTCCAGTTATAAAACGTGCGTTCCGCGCCTGCCACGGTAGTCGTCCCCACGGTCCCGCTCAGCGACTGAAAAACTCCGAAACTTTGTCGCGAATACTGCTATCTTCGCCCAGTTTCAGGTAGAAGGCGTCGCCGTTGTCCTCGTAGTAGTTGTCGATCCGGCGGGTAATCTCGAAACCGAGGTGTTCGTAGAAGCCGAGTGCGTCCTCGTTTGTCGTCCGCGCGTGGCAGGTCACTGTCCGGTGTCGGTCGGCGATTTCGGCGATCAGCCGCTGGCCGTAGCCGCGCCCGCGGGCGTCGGGGCGCACCGCGAGAAACAGGATATAGCCGTCACGTCGAACAGAGGCGAAGGCGACGAGATCGCCGTCCTCGAAAAACAGGTGGGTTGTCGACCGCCGGTAGGCGTCGATGAAGAAGCCGCGGCGCTGTTTGAGCACGCCCTCCGACCGGCGGATGTGTTCTTTCAGGTGCCAGGCGGCCTCGACGTAGTCGGTCTCACCCGCCTCGTCGACGCGCTGTTCGACAGTGACGCTCACTACTGTGGCTATAGTGCGTACAAACGTATTAACTCCACCGGGCCACCGCTCGCCTTCGGTGGGTCGGCAGCGATTCGAAGCCGTCGGTCAGCCGGAGTCGAAGCCGTCATGTCGACCGCGGCCGACCAGCCACCAATGAGCTACACCCTCCGAGAGCACACCGCCGACATCGCTGTCGAGGCAACCGCGCCGGAACTCGGCGGGCTGTTCGGAGCGATCGGCGACGGACTCGCCGCCGCGATGTGCGAGTCGATCCCCGCAGGCGGCGACCGATTCGCAATCGACTGCCACGCCGAGTCGGTCGAAGCCCTGCTGTACGAGTATCTCGATCAACTCATCTACGAGCGGGATGTGCGGCTGGTGTTGCCGGTCGACAACGAGGCCTACGTCACAGAATCCGATGACGAGTGGGTCGTCGACGCCAGCGCGCGCGGTGTGCCATTGGCAAAGATCACGGCCCGCGAGATCAAAGCCGTCACCTACTCCGAGATGGTCGTCGAGCAGCGCGACGACGAATGGTACGGCTACGTCGTTTTCGACGTTTAAGAAGGATCGCTCGCGGCTGGCGGCTGGTTTGACCCTGTCGACTCCGCCGACGTGTTGTCGTCCGTCGCCGCACTGTCGTCCGATTCGACCGAGCTATCGGTCGACCGATCGCGTGCGACGACGACGGTCCCGGCGAGTCGGTCGCCGAGGTGTTGGTGGCGGCCTGTCACAGCCACCAGCAGCCCACCGACCAGATAGCCAGCCAGCAGGCTCACCGGCCGCAGGAGGTTCCGAGCCAGTGCCGTGCGACCCGAAATTATCCTCGCCCGCACGGTCGACGACCACGAGGCCGAATAGGCGTTTGCCGACTGTCGTCCCGAAAAGCCACTCCAGGAGAACGTGATAGCCGACCACCAGTACGGCCGGAAGTCCGACAAGCACCGCCCCAACCGTAGCTGTCGGGTCGTTGGTGGCGATCGAGGCGACGACGGCGAAGACGACCCAGAGCACTGCCGTCGGAATCGCGACGATGACGAGGTCGACCACAGCCGCGCCGACGCGTCGGGCCAGGGGGCCGAACCCGGAGGCCGGGGTGAGGTCGGTTGTCGGCGCGAGTGTCTTCCTGCCGAGGGTCGGGAGATCACTCGGCTCGAAGTCGGTTATCGTCGTTCCGGCCCGCAGCCATCGGGAGACATGGACTCGGGGAACAGCGAGCCGTACTCCTGGAGGCCCATCGAATCGGTGGGTGACTCGATGAATATCGTCTCGGCATCGCCGACGAGCGCCTCCAGTTCCCGTGTTACTTTGCCGAGCCGGTCTATGTGGATCACACCAAACAGACCGAGCTTCCGTGGGGACGACATTTAGACGGTGTTCTGTAATTCGATTTGACACAAAACAGTTGTGAACTGTTCGACCGGGCGATGACCGTCGACCGCATACTACAGGTATGTTTGTGAAAGACAACTACCGACGAACTGAGAAAACCGCTGCAATTAGTACCCCGAAGTTCCTAGAGGTGGTATGCACACCAACCGTCGTCTTCTCGGGGTCTGTGCCACCTTCGTGGCCATACTCGTCGCCCTCGTCGGCTCGGCGACCGCCCACGTCGAGTACGTGACGCCACCCGGCAGCCAGCCCGCAAACGTCGTCGACTTCCTCGTGGCGGCCTTTACCACCCCGTTCATTGTCGGGACCTTGCTGGTCGGCTTCGTCGCCACTCTCGCGGGGATCGGCGGCTATCTATATCTCCGACCGTTTCCGGCTGATATCGCGGCGTTCCGGGCGGCGATGGACGACTACCGGGACCTGTTGGGGTGGCTCCTCCGGCTCAGCATGGGGATGCCGTTGATCGCCGCGGGGTTCGAGGGCTACCTGTTCAGCCCCTCGGTCACGCTGCCGTATCCCACCGCCCTGCGGCTGTTCGGCATCTCGGTCGGCTTCTTCCTCCTGTTCGGCCTCGCGACCCGGGTGACAGCTGTCTGGGCCCTGTTCGTCTATCTGGTCACCCTCCCGTCGCACCCGGAGCTACTGTTGGCCTTCGAGTACGTCCCTGGCCTTCTGGCGGTCGCACTCGTCGGCGGCGGTCGACCCAGCGCCGACGCCGTTATCGCCCGGATGGCTGACGACGACAAGACCCTCTACTCGCAGTTCGACCCCTTCTACCGGCGGCTCGCGGTGCCGTTCGCCGAACGGGTCAAACCGTACAAGGAACTGGCTCCGGTGATCCTCCGGGTCGGGATCGGGATCGCCTTTATTTATCTCGGGATTGCTCAGAAGTTGATGCGGCCGGGTGAGGCGCTGGCGGTCGTCGAAAAGTACGATCTCACCGCCATCGTGCCGGTCGACCCCGCGCTGTGGGTGATCGGCGCGGGACTGACCGAAACCCTCGTCGGCGTGATGCTCATTGCGGGTGCCTTCACGCGTGGGTTCTCGTTGGTGGCGTTCGGCCTCTTTACGACCACGCTGTTCGGCCTGCCGGACGACCCTGTGGTGGCCCACATCTCGCTTTTCGGCCTCGTGTCGGCGCTGCTGATCACGGGCTCGGGCCCGTACTCGGTCGACCACTGGTTTGCAGAGCGAGTGCGGACAGCGAAACAGGTCGCCAAGCGAGAGGCCGGTCCAACGACCGAGCGGGAGCCGGTCGACGAGACGCCCACCGACGACTAAGCCTCGGCACTCTATCCGGCGGCTGACGCAACCCTCTTTCACCTCGGCCGTGGATATTCGACTATGACCACGACACGCGAGTTCCAGGACATCACGCTGGAACGCATCCGCGAACACGTCTGGGAGATCCCCCAATCCGGCGAGATGCGCGTGCCCGCTCGCGTCCTCGCCAGCGAGGAACTGCTCGAACAGATCGGCGACGACAAAACCCTCCAACAGCTGAAAAACGCCACCCAACTGCCAGGAATGCAAAAGTATGCTCTCTGTATGCCTGACGGCCACCAAGGCTATGGGTTCCCGGTCGGCGGTGTCGGCGCGATCGACGCCGAGGAGGGGTGTATCTCTCCTGGAGCCGTGGGCTTCGACATCAACTGCGGCGTCCGCATGATTCGGACGAACCTTACCTACGACGACCTCCAGGGCAACGAGCGCGAACTCGTCGACACCCTCTTCGAGAACGTCCCCTCCGGCCTCGGCGGTGGTGGCGTCGTCGAAACCGACATCGAGACCGTCGAGCAAATCCTCGAACGCGGCCTCGACTGGGCGATCGAACAGGGGTACGCCACCGAGGCCGACCGGCTCCACTGCGAGGACGAGGGCCGCCGACCCAACGCCGACGCCGATGCCGTCTCCGAGAAGGCGAAGAACCGCGGCAAGAATCAAATCGGTAGTTTGGGATCGGGCAACCACTTCCTGGAAGTCCAGCGCGTGACGGACATTTATAAAGAGGACGTGGCCGACGCGTTCGGCCTTGAGGCCGACCAGATCGTCGTCCTCATTCACTGCGGAAGCAGGGGTCTGGGCCACCAGGTCTGTTCGGACTACGTCCGGAAGATCGAACAACAGCACGGCGACCTGCTCGCCGAGTTGCCGGACAAGGACCTCGCGGCCGCGCCCGCGGGAAGCAAGCTCGCCGCGGAGTACTACGGCGCGATGGGTGCGGCGATCAACTTCGCGTGGGTCAACCGCCAGCTGATTACCCACCAGACCCGCAAAGTCTTCGAGCGCGTCTTCGGCCGCGACTGGGAGGATCTCGGGATGGAACTGCTGTACGATGTCGCCCACAACATCGCCAAAAAGGAGCCCCACGACGTCGACGGCGAGACCCGCGACCTCTATGTCCACCGGAAGGGCGCAACGCGGGCGTTCCCCGCGGGCCGTGAGGAGGTCCCCCGAGCCTACCGGGATGTGGGCCAGCCCGTGATCATCCCTGGCAGCATGGGTGCGGGGAGCTACGTCCTCCGCGGCGGCTCGGAGTCGATGCAAGAGACGTTCGGCTCGACGGCCCACGGCGCGGGCCGGACGATGAGCCGGACGCAGGCCAAACAGGACTACAGGGGCGAGACCGTCCAGGACGAGCTACAGGACCAACAGCAGATCTACGTCAAGGCCCAGAGCGGCGCGACGATCGCCGAGGAGGCCCCCGGCGTCTACAAGGACGTCGACGAAGTCGTCCGCGTTTCAGAAGCACTGGGTATCGGCGATGCGGTCGCCCGGACGTTCCCGGTTTGCAATATCAAAGGGTAGGCCGACTACACGCTGGCACTCAGTCCCGGTCCGGCACCGGGTCGCCCCCCGCCTCGCCTCGGAGCGTCAGCATCGACAGATAGCCGACGACGATCCCCGGCCAGTAGGTCGTCAGCCGGAACAACACGGCCGCACTCAGTGCGGTGGCTAGGTCGACCGAATAGAAGAACGTCATCAGCCCGGAGAAGGCCGCCTCGTAGGTGCCCGAGCCGCCAGGGGTCGGCGACAGCGTGGCGACCGTCGACAGCGTGACCATGAAGTAGATCGGAACGAAGCGTGGTTCGATCCCCATCGACAGGAAAACGAAGTACAGCGAGGCGATCTGGGCGACGATAGCGAGATGTGAGACCGCGGCCGTCTCGACGAGGAACCGCCGGTCGGCGCCCGCGGCCTGGAACGACTCTTCGATCCGCTCGACGCTGTCCTTAAGCGAGTCGAAGACGCCTTCGAACCGGCCGAGCCGGGCTTCGATCCCATCGAGCAGGCTGTGGACCGATCCGGTGAGGGTGCTGTTGTCCGACCATAGCAGGTAGGCGAGCAGCCCGCCTGCTGTCAGGATGGCCGTGGCGACGATCCCGACGTCGACGAGGAACCCCGCCAGCGTCCCGAAGACGGCCAGATAGAGGATGCCGCCGAGGGTGAACGTGAAAAACGGCGCAGCGTTGATGATATCCGAGGAGACCACGGCGGTCAGCGACCGCTCGTAGGCCGAGTCGGTCGTCTCCGAGATGATGTAGGCCATGATCGGCTCGCCGCCGAACTGTCCCAGCGGCGTGATCGAGTTCAGGAAGTGGCCCGTGAGGAACATCCGCAGCGTCTGTGAGACCGTCGACTCGATCGCCAGCTGGCCGAAAAACCGGTACCAGACCCACGCCCAGACGCCCAGCGAGGAAAAGCCGACTGCCACCGCCACCGAAAACAGCGGGATGTCGACCTGATTGAGCCGTCGAACAAACCGCTCAGCGTCGGCGAAATACAGCAGTCCAACGAATAGCAGCCCCGTAATGGCGTACCAGAGCCACTTGTTCGATTTCCAGTCGTCGCCGAGTGAGAAGTTCATGTGTTGGAGGTCGCTGACCACTCTTCGGACCAGTCTATTTGGCGAAGCGTTCGGTGCTCCAATATAAGATGGCTTTGTTCTGTCGCGGCTGTTTCCGCCCCAGAGAACTACCGATAGCCTAGCGCTTCGAGTCGGTCTTCGATCTCATCGTCGACCACCTCTCCCTCTTGATTGCCCGCATCATCGCCCGCATCGCCCGTGTTGTCGACATCGACCTCGCCGATGGCGTCGACCTCGCGTTTCAGGTCATCCGGCACCGGAATCTCCTCGCCGGTGTCGAGATCGAGCGCTTCGTAGCGTGCGTTCCCGTCTTCGTCGGTTGATTTGACGACCTTGGTGCCGTCGCGTTTGACGTATCGGGCCTGCCGGTAGTAGTCGTCCCACTGCTCGCTCGGGATGTAGCCCGTGAAGTTCTCGGGGAACTCGTAGCCACCCCTGATCGTCTCGCCGAAGGCGTCGGGTCGACTCGACTGGACGCCAGCATAGTAGGGGACGAGATCGTAGAGTCGCCGGAGCTCGAAGGGTCGGTCCTCCCGCCGTCCGTCGAGATCCGGGTGGTCGACCATCAGCACCGTGTTAATCACCGGCTCGGCGACGGTGAACTGGTGGCCGAAAACGCCGTCCTCGCCGAGGGCCTGGCCGTGGTCCGACAGCAGCACGATGACCGTGTCGTCGTCGAGGTCGTTGGCTTCGAGCGCGCTCGTGATTCGGCCCACCAGATCGTCGGTGTAGTCGACCGAGGCATCGTACATCCGGCCGAGTTCTTCGTAGTCGATATCGTCCTTCGTGAACATATCCTTCTGCCGGTGGGGAATGGACGACTCATCCGTCACGCCGTGTTTGTCGACGTAGCGCTGGGGCGGATGGTAGGGTTCGTGGGGCTCCATCAGGTTCACGTAGAGGAAGAAGTTCTCCTCGGGATCACGGTCGCCGAGGTACGCCTCGACGGCTGCGACGGTCTCCTCGGATTTGCAGGAGTCGTCGACGCCAAAGAGTCGAAACGCCCGGTCGAGTTGGCGGCCGAGAATTCGCTTGGGGAGGGTGCCGAGCTTGTCGTAGAGTTTGGTCGACAGCTTGGAGATCCGGCGGCTCAGCGAGTTGTCCGCGCTGCCGAGGAAGTTTTCGACCGTATCGAAATCACTGGTCATCCCCTTGTGGGGGGTGATCCAGACGTTCGGCGTGATCGCACCGGTGGTGTAGCCCGCCTCGCCCAGCTGGCCGATAAATGTCTCCTCGTCGCCGGTCGCGTAGCTGCGGGCCTGGGTTGTGCCGTGGTCCCACGGGTATTGCCCGGTGAACATCGAGGCGTGGGAGGGCAGGGTCCACGGCGCTTGGGTGACGGCGTTCTCGAAGACGATCGACGAGTCGGCCAGCTCGCCGATGTGGTCGGTGAAGTCGACGCCCTCGTTGTACGCCGAGACGCGGTCGGTCCGCAGCGAGTCCAACACGAGGAAGACGACGTTTTGCTGCCCGGACACGGAGTCGGTCATATACGTACCCAACAGTGGCCGGTAATTAGGCACACTGGTCTCGACTGTTTGACTCTCACGGGCAGTTTATATTCGTGCGGCTGATGGAAGCAGACAGAGCCGTCTATGAGTACGAAAGTAGCGATCGTCTACTGGTGTGATGGGGCGGGCCACGCGGCCAGAAGTATCCCCGTCGCCAAGGAACTCGAAGCCCGCGGCGTCGAGGTTGCCATCGGCGGCGGCGGCCAGGGCGAGCCGTTCGTCGACATGAACGGCTTCGACCAGCCCGACCTCACCAAAGTCTCGGTTGCGGGCAGCACGCCGCGTGCATTCTTCGAACACACCCTATTTGATCTGATCCCCTCGGCGGTGCGTCGGTTCCGCGAACTGTATCGGTGGCTCGACGACGAGGACCCCGACGTGCTGGTGACCGACGATATCTTCGCGGCGTTCGTGGCGATCCTCCAAGGGATCGATTTCTACCGCATCGACCACCTGACGACGGATCTGTTCGACCTCCGGTGGGGCATCCCCCTCGAAATCTACAACCGGACCTCACTGCAGTTCGCCGAAGGAATCCTCGTCACGTCGCTGTGGGCCGACGAGCCGGACCCCGAGGGAATAACCCGCGTCGACCCGCTCGCACAGGAGGGCGACCCCGACGACGAGGTCGAGCCCTACGACGTCCTGTTGAATCCAGGCACTCACGGCGAGGATTTCGACGAGATTCGCCGTCGACTCGAACGCATGGGCTACGACGTGCGGACGGTCGGCGACGACGAGTGGGAGACCAAACCGGCGATGACGCCCTACACCGCGGCCGCCGATGTCGTCGTCTGTACAGGCTTTTCCTCGATTGCCGATACGGTCGTCGCGGGGACGCCCTGCGTGATTTATCCGTTCTTGCCGTTCCAGGAGGCCCTGGCCGAGCGGGCCGACGCGCTCGACATCGAGGGGGTCTCACAGGCGACCTCCGTCGAGGCGGTCCTCGACGAGGTCTCCTACTACTGCAACGCCGACGAACAGCCAAGCTTCGAGAACGGCGCGCCGGCGTTCGTCGACACGGTGTTGGCCGACAGATGAGACGGACGTATCTCGGTAGATGTAAAAACGAGGTCGACAAACAGGATACCTAATCGAATGAGAATCGGCTTTTTCACTGATAGCTACTTCCCGGGGATCGACGGGGTCACCTACACGATCAAGGCGTGGCGCGAGCGGCTCGAATCACGCGGCCACGAGGTGTACGTCGTCTACCCCGAAAGTAGCCACGAGCCGAGCGAAAACGAGATCCCCGTTCCTGCACTCCCTAATCCCTTTTATAAGCAGTACCGACTGCCGATCTACCGGCGGCTCTCGACGCTGCCCGAGCTGGATGTCGTCCACTGTCACGGTCCGGCGACGACCGGCCTGATGGGTCGACGCTACGCCAAACAGCACGACTGCAAATCGGTGTACACCCACCACACGCCGATCGAGGACTACCTCATCCGGGCGCTTCGGTTCGAATCGCTCTCCCAGCGCGTGGGAGACCTGTACGTTGCCTACGAGAACCGGTTCCTGAAATCCTTCGACTGCGTGACCGCCTCCACCTCGCGAATCCGGCGGAACGTCGACCCTCACCAGCTCCCGGTCGGCATCGAAATGAACGTCTTCGAGCCACAGGAGGAGCGACTGTTCGACGGCGACAAACCGGTCGTCGGCTACAGCGGCCGGATGAGCACCAACAAGAACCTCGACGAGATCGTCCGGCTGGCCGAGGCCTGTCCAGACTACCGTTTCGAGCTCGTTGGCGAGGGGCCTGCCCGGAGCCATCTCGAAGCCATCGCGCCGGCGAACGTGACGTTCCGGGACTTCATGCCCCGCGAGCAGCTGCCGACGTTCTACTCCTCGCTGGACGTGTTCGTCACCGCTTCGACCTGCGATACGCTCGGGCTCTCGACCCTGGAGGCCAACGCCTGCGGGACGCCCGTGGCTGCCGCCGACGTGCAGCCGTTCGACGAAACTATCGGCCCGAAGAACGGTGCGCGGTTCACTTACCAGGACATCGACGATATGAAGCGGGCAGTCAGGGAGTGTCTGCTCGAACCGAAAGAGACCCGGCCCGTCGTCGAGGCGTTCTCAGTTGAGCGGACGGTCGACGAACTCGAATCGATCTACGGCGTCGAGGACACCGACGAGAGCCCGAGCCGCGTCCCAACTGCCGCGCCACCCTGAGCCGCACGCTTCGGGATCACCCGTCCTTACCAGAAGCCGCCGCTTCCGCCCGGTCCCGACGCACCCGAGGGGCCACTTGGACCCCGCGTCGACCGCGGGCCCTCGTCGGCGATCTCGACGCGTTCGCTCGGCTTGCGCGGGTCGACCTCCTCGCCGTTGTCGAACTTGACGAAGCTCAGATAGAACGTCTCCCCGCAGCCCTCGCCGTCGTCTTTCAGTGTTCCATCGTCGCCACAGACGAACTCGACGCCGTCGACATCTTCGCGATCCTCGAAGGGGTCGTCGGGCGAGACGTAGGTCCACCCCTCGAAGGGGAACGGCGTGACGGCCTTGTCGGCGAGATAGCCGTCGCGTTCGAGTTCGACGAGCGCCTCGCAGTGTGGGCAGTAGTAGGTGACCGGGAATGGCATAGCGAGGGTAGGGCGTCGACGGGCTTACTTTGTGTGGTCCGGGGGAACTAACCGATCCGTTCGAGCGCCCACGCCGCCCGCGCCCGGACCGCCTCGCTGGGGTCCTCCCGGCGGTGTTCGGTCAGGAGGTCGACGGCCTCGCTGGCCCCGCAGTGGCCTAATACCCAGCATGCGTGGACCCGGCTTCGCGTCCAGCTATCGTCGAGCAGTTCGATCGTGCGGGGGACGAACGGCTCGATCCGGGCGGGATACTCCTCGGCGATCCGGGCGAGGGTTCCCGCCGTGTTCGACCGCACCGTGGGATCGTCGTCGCCCAGTAGCGGAGCGATCTCCTCGGTGTAGGGGGCGACATCCATCGGGAACCCCTGGGCGATGTCGCCGAGGATGCCCACCGAGTTCCCCCGGAGTTCGGGATCGTATGCGCCGAGTTGGTCCAACAGCGTCGGGACGACCGGCGTCGCCGCGTCGGGGTACGCCGAGGTGACGTGGCCCAAGGCGGCAGTACAACTTATTCGATAGGGGTCGTCGTCGGCATCCAGGAGCGAACACAGCTGTGGCACGAGCGGCCGGACCTCCTCGGGGAAGGATTCGGCGATCACACTCAACACGGCCAGCGCCTGTCGACGCGCCCGCGTCGGCGTCGGCGACAACAGCGAGGCGATCGCGGGGGTGGCATCCAGCGCGGCCGCGGGGTCGTGTTCGGCGACCGCCAGCAGGAACTGGGTGGCCGCCGTATTCAAAAGCGAGCTGTCGGCGTTCAGTTGGTCGACGATTTCGGGGGTCACGTCGACGACCGCCTCGGGGAATCGCTCGGCGACAGTCGCCAGCGACCGGACGGCGTACAGCCGGATCGGTCGGTCATCGTCGAGTCTGTCAGCCAGCCGGTCGACAGCAGTCAGGCCTGCCTCGGGGCGGTCGTCGACGACCGACTCGACAGTTCGCATCGCGTCGTACCGCACCGCCTTTTTATCGGCGTCGATCAGCGGCCACAGCGAGTCGGTCTCCAGTAAGCCAGGGGCGACCGCCGCGAGCTGTCGGTAGCGGTCGACGCGGTCGTCGGGCGGCCCCTCGTCAAGCGTCGGCAGCGACGCCCGCGTGGCGACTTCGACCGCCGTGATCTCCGGCAGGGCGATTCGGATCTGTCGCGGCGACTGTTCGACTGTCGTACATTCGAACGTCGGCGGTGCCGAGAGCCCGACCGCAGCCGCCGGAAGCCGTGTCGGCCCGGCAAACGGTTGATCGGCCTCAACCTCCGCCGCCGACTCCGCGCCGACGATCCGAAACGCTGTTGAACTATCGAACTGGTCGAAAAACGCTTCGAGCGCCGCCCCGGAGTCAGGAGCCGCTCGAACCTGCAGCGGCTCGCCGGTCGGGCCGGGGGCGAACCACATGATCGGCTCGCCGCCCTCGTCGGTGTGTCGGCGCAGACACTCTCGGGGCGACTCACAGCCGACCGCATCCCGCATCGTCAGGTGGTCACGGCCACCGTCGCCGGGATCGACAGTGTACTGTCGCCAGCATTTGTGGCCGTCGATGAAGACGGGGTTCGGCTCGCCACGGGTGGCGGGTCGACCGTCGTCGGTTTCGGCCCGGCCGTCACAAACTGCACAGACTGGGTTCGGAACGGACCCAGCGGCCGGGCTCCCGACAGTGTTGCCACAGATACTGCAGGGCGGCTGTCGGCGAGTCGGCGTCGAAGGCATCGCTACTGGTTACCGTTCGCAGGGGGCTACCGTCTCAAAAACCTTCCGTGGCAAATTGCCAGTTTGATAATTGGCTACCCGCAGGCTGGCCCGGAACACATTTGAGCCGAGGGAAGAACGTTGCTGTATGATCGATGAGACTGTCGAGGAGATCCAAGGAATGCAGAGCCACAGCTCCTCGCTGATCGCTATCAAAGCGACACAGGCACTCTCGGAGCTGCTCGACCGCGAGTACGCCTCCGTCGAGGAGTTCGAACGCGACCTCGAACGCAACGCCGGCGCGCTTCGCCGGGCCAACCCCTCTCACGCGTCGCTCCACAACGCAGTCCGGGCGGTCGAACGCTCGGTCCTGGATGTGTCCAACAGCGTCGACGAGGCCAAGGCATTCACCCGCGAGATGATCGACCGCGTGGTCGAGGATATCGAGACCGGCAAGCGCCGGGCCGCGGTCAACGCCGCCGAAACCTTCGAGGACGGCGAAACCTTTCTGACCCACGATTTTTCTTCGACTGCGCTCGCCGCGGTCGAAGCCGCCGCTCTCGACGGGAATTATCTGACTGCCTACGTGATGGAAGCTCGCCCCCGATACATCGGCCGCGGAACCGCCCGAATGCTCGCGGCGATCGACCGGGTCGAACCACATCTGATGGTCGACAGCGCGCTGGGCCACTACCTCTCGGAGTGTGACCGCGTCGTCATCGGTATGGACTGCATCGTCGACGACACCCTATATAATCGGATCGGCACGCTGCCGCTGGCGGCGACCGCCCAGGAACTCGGCGTGCCCGTGGTCGTCGTTGGCTCAGGGGCTAAGGTCATCGAGGAAGGGTTCGCCTTCGAGAACCAGCACCGCTCGACGTCGGAGGTCATGCTCGAACCCGTCGAAGGAATCCAGATCGAGAACCCGGCCTACGATGCCACACCTGTCGAGTACATCGACCAGCTCATCACCGAAACCGGCATCCACGAGTTCTAGGGACCGCCAGTCGTTCTAGTTACTGCCAGTCGAACTTCCGGCCCCGAATCGCCCGCACGGCCAGAAATCCCAACAGTCCCATCGACATAAATACAAAGAGACTGATCCCTTCTTCAAGATACCCGGTCGCCGAGAGCACCCACCCGATGATGAGGATCACCACGCTGGTAATGGCAATCTCGTACCACGTTACGTCGACCATAGCTATCACTCCAAGCGGGCATGAAAAACCGTTTCGGTCCAACAAGAGTTGATTACGCCGCGTCGACGCCGACCCACTCGCCACGCTCGTCGGCTCGCTCGATGGCATCGAGAACCGACTGGACCTCGTAGGCATCGGCGAAGGAGGGCGAGAAATCCGATCCCTCGGCGACCGCCGAGAGGAACTCGTAGTTCTCGTGGACGAAACTGTGCTCCCAGCCGATGGTGTGGCCCGGCGGCCACCAGTGGTCGACGTAGGGATCGGTCTCGTCAGTTACCAGAATCGTCTCGTAACCCCGGCTCTCGCCGGTCAGAACTTCGAGTTCATTGAGTCGCTCCAGAGAGAATTTCAGGCTCCCCTCGGAGCCGTGAATCTCGATGGTGTGGTCGTTCTTGTGGCCGGTCGCCATCCGCGAGGCCTCGAAGCTCCCGACGGCTTCGTTGGCGAACTCGGCCTGTGCGGTGTAGGCGTCGTCGACGGTCACTGGCCGATACTCCTGGATCTCGCCCACGTCGTCGTAGACGGGGCGGTCCTCGACGAACGTTTCGAGGTGGCCCGACACGCGTTCGATACCGCCGGTCTGCTCGCCGACGAGGAACCGGACGAGGTCGACAGTATGAGCGCCCAGATCGCCGAGTGCACCCGAGCCAGCCAGTTCGGCGTCCATCCGCCACGCCCACGGCGCGTCGGGGTCGACGAGCCAGTCCTGGAGATACCGGCCGCGAACGTGACGGATCTCACCGAGTTCGCCGTCGGCGATGAGTCCCTTAGCGTACTGGATCGCCGGCAAAAAGCGGTAGTTGAACGCACAGCCAGCCGGAACCGACGCCTCCGCGGCCGCATCGCGCATTCGCTTCGCATCGTCGAGGGTCGGCGCGAGCGGTTTCTCACAGAGCACCGCGGTTCCGGCCTCCAGAGCCGCGATCGAGGGCTCGGCGTGGAGATGGTTCGGCCCGAGGTTGTAGAAGACGTCGACCTCTCCCACGACGTCTTCCCAGTCGGTCGCCGTGTGTTCGAAGCCGAACTGGTCGGCGGCCGCCGCGAGGGCCTCCTCGTCGCGGCCGATCAGCGTGTGTCGCTCGACCGTGGGCCCGTCGGGGAAGAACATCGGCAGCCGGGCGATGGCGTTGGAGTGGGCCCGGCCCATAAACCGGTAGCCGAGCATCCCGATGGTGAGTGGTTCGGTCATGGTTATGCCGCCCAGTAGGCATCGCCGGGTTCAGTTGTAAAGAGGGCTCGGGAGAGCACGTCGACGGCCTTTTCGAGGCCCTCCGTGGCCGAGGTCAGCGAGTCCTCGTGTTCGATCGAGAGCGCGCGCTCGTAGCCGACCATCCGGAGCGTCGAGACGATATCCTTCCAGTGGCTCTCGTCGTGACCGTACCCAATCGACCGGAATAGCCACGAGCGGTCGGCCTCCTCGGTGTAGGGAGTCGTGTCCAGGACACCCTTCTCGCGGGTCTGTGACTCGTATATTTTGGTATCTTTCGCGTGGGCGTGGTGGATGGCATCGTGCTCGCCGAGGAGTCGGATCGCCTCGGTGACGTCGATCCCCTGCCAGTAGAGGTGTGAGGGGTCGAAGTTCGCGCCGATGCGGCTGTTGGTTCGGTCGCGGAGTTCGAGCAGGCCGTGGGGTTCGTAGACGAGCATATTCGGGTGCATCTCGATGGCGATGTCGACGCCCTGGCGGTCGGCGAGATCAGCGAGCTCCGACCAGTAGTTTTCGGCGACAGTCCACTGGTACTCGTGGGCCTCGCTGTGTTCGGTCGGCCACGGCGCGGTGATCCAGTTCGGCACCTCGTCGTTCGGCCCGCCAGCCGGAAGCCCCGAAAAGCAGGTAACGGTGTCGACACCCATCTGAGCCGCGAGGTCGACGGTCTCCCGCAGTTCCCGGTCGGCCTCGGACGCCCGGCTCTCGTCGGGATGCAAGGGGTTGTTGTGGGTCGCCAACGCGCTGATTTCGAGGTCGTACTCCGCGACGGTGTCGAGAAACGCCTGCTGGGCTTCGGGGTCATCCAGGAGGGCAGTGCGGTCGAGGTGGTCCGACCCGGGGTAGCCGCCGGTGCCGAACTCGACCGTGTCGACGCCGAGGCCCGACAGATAGTCGAGGGCGTCGTCGACTGGCTGGTCGCCGAGCGGGACGGTGAGCACGCCGAGCTTCATATCGGCCTTACAACGACATACTGAATAAATGGGTATGCTGTCTGCTACCGAATGTTCGCTGTCCATTATCGCGCCGGGTGCCGACACGCCCTCCCCACTCACTCCGCGCGTTCGACTGGCGCACCCCGAACGTTCGTTTTGACGCTTCCGAGCCCCTGTTTCGCCTTCTGTTTCGAGGCGTACCCTTGCCCGCCGTCGGCGATGATGTTACCGTTGTCGTGGACGAGCCGCCAGCGCCACTTGCCGCCCGTGTCCGCGAACAGTTCGAACGTCGCGTTGCTCCCGCCTTCCTCGACGGTCTCCTCGTGGTCGTCCTTCGAGGTATCTACCACGTAGCCGCCGGGGGCGTTCCGCCTGACGCTGTCGAGTCCCTGTTCGGCTTTCTGGGCCGAGGCGTACCCCTCGCCGCTGTCGGCGATGATGTTCCCGTTGCGGTGGACGAGCCGCCAGCGCCACTTGCCCTCCCGGTCTTCGTACAGCTCGAACCGCGCTTTGCTCACGTTGGTCTCGGTGTCGACGTCGTCTACGTCTCCCTCCCACTCCATCTCGACGTCGAGACTGAGGGTTTCGCCCTCCTGTTCGACCGCGACTTCCATCTCGGGTTCGGCCGCCGGAGTCACCGTCACCGTCTGTTCGTCGTCGACCGGCACCGGCTGTCCCCCGTCGAGTGCCGTCGCCACTCGGCGCAGGTAGGTCGCAATCGCACGCCGACTCCGATTCGTTGTGGACTCGTAGACTGTCTCGTCTGACATACGGTTCGTACTCACATGGCACACATATAGTGGTGTTCCAGACAAATCACTGTACTATCAATTATACGGGACACCTGTCCCGACCGATTTTTGGACCGATGTCGACGAAGACGAACCAGTCAGTTCGGGCAAACCCTATTTCCCTGTCGCACATAGGGAGATGTAATGCGTATTCTTGTTGTCGGGGCGACTGGGTTCGTCGGTAGTCGACTGGTCGCTCGGCTCGCGGAGTTGGGTCATGATGTTGTCGCCTTCTCGCGGAGCGCGAGCCAGGAATCGTTCCCCGACGGCGTCGAGGTCTTCGAGGGTGACCTCGCCGACGGCGACTCGCTCACTGATCTCTGTGCGGGCGTCGACGTCGCCTACTACCTGATTCACTCGCTGACCGCCGACAACTTCGCCGCCCGCGACCGGGAGTACGCCCGGCGGTTCCGGGATGTCGCCTCCGAAGCGGGCGTCGACCGCGTCGTTTATTTAAGTGGCATCAGCGGCACCGGGGTCGACCTCTCGCCGCATCTCGAATCGCGCCGCGAGGTCGAGTCGATCCTGACCGGCGGCGAGTTCGATCTGACCGTCCTGCGGGCGGCGGTCATCATCGGGGCCGGGAGCGCGAGTTTCAGAATCCTCCACGACCTGACCGACCGGCTCCCGATCATGGCGGTCCCCCAGTGGGTTCGCACCCCCTGTCAGCCGATCGGGATTCGGGATACGATCAGCTATCTGGTCGGTGTCCTGGATGCCGAGGAAACCCGCGGCGAGACCTACGACATCGGCGGCCCCTCCGTCTGGAACTACGAGTCGTTGCTCCAGTTGACCGCGAAAGCAAAAGGCAAGACGGTGTACATCGTGCCGGTGCCGGTGATGACGCCGAAGCTCTCGTCGTACTGGCTCCGGCTGACGACCGACGTGCAGTTCGACATCGCCCAGGCGCTGGCCGAGAGTATGCGCAATCCGGTGACCGTCGAGGCCGCAAGCGACCTGCAGACCGTCGTGCCGATCGACCAAACTTCGATCGAGACCGCAGTCCAGGACGCGTTGGCCGAACTCCGAGCGGCCGCCGAACGCTGAGACGGCGGTCGACGACGCCTGCCAGTCGACCGACGACCGTCAGTGGTCGACCTACTTCCGCCGGGAGTCGGCGTGGTCCTGTCGGATCGTCTCGACGAACTCCCGCGCGTCGGGATCGAGTCTGTAGGTGCCGTGGATCTCGGCGGGGGCCTCGCCGTGGACGACACGGCCGAAGGGCGCGGCGATTTTGGGGTACAGCGCTTCGAACCCGCGGGCCACCGGCGAGGCGATCCCGCGGGCATCCATCGCCCGCTTGACGGCCGTCTCGCCAGCGTGGACAGCATCGCCCTCGATCAGCACGAAGACGAACGGTCGGCTGCCGAACTGGGCTTCGAGGAACTCCTGGACCACGTCGGACTCCCATGGGACCGGAATCACGTCGTCCATCCCGTAGGTCAACACGTCGACCGCGGTTCGAAACGCCTCTTTGCGGCCGTCGTAGACGAGAACCGACAGTGGGCTACTCACGACTGCTGGTATGTCGCCGAGCGGCGTGATTCTTTCGAACAGCCCCGAATAGAAGGACCGACGAGCAGGCGGTTTTATGTTCCTATCTGACATTGGTGATTTTAAATGCAGTATCGAGCAGCTATCGGCGGTGGCCTCGTCGTCTCCGGCGTCCTCCTCGGAGTGCTTCAGGTGTTGCAGTATCTTCAGTTCCCGGCAGCCGCGACGACCCTCCTGTTCAACACGGTCCCGTTTATATTGGTGTCGGCAGCGATCGTCTTCACTGGCGTCACCATCGTCCGCGACGACGCCTACGGCGAGTACGCGACGCTCATTATCTCCTGGAGCGTCGGGAGTGCGGTCGCCTTCGTTGCCGTTTTTACGCTCATCACCGGCATCAGTCAGCAGGCGGGCCTGACGCTGCTGTTCGGGGCCGCCGACGCAGGGACTGCTGGTGGGCTTGCCGGACTCCTGATCGGCCTCTACGACGCCCAGAGTCGACAAACGCTGGCCACCGTCGAGCGGTCGGCCGAGAAACTGAAGGGGCTCAACAAGTACGGCAAGGTGCTCAACGAGTCCTCGAACGTCGAATCGGTCAGCGCGCTCTGTATCGAAGTTCTCGAATTCGTCCTGGATAGCGACGGGGCTGTGTTTGTCCATGGCGACGGCGACTCGTGGCGGGTCGTCGACACCACGCTCCCGGATGTCGACACCGACGGCGCGCTCGGCCGGGCCGCCCGCGAGGCCAGCGACCGCGAGAAGCTCCAGACGCTCACCGACGGCGAGGGGTTCGACGGGATCAGAAACGGCGAGCCCGGGTCGACGCTGGCGGTGCCGATCTCCTACGGTGCGGACACTGTCGTCCTGTTCGCCGTCTACTACGACCTCGCCGAGCCCGACACCGAGAACGTCGACCTCTTCGAGATCCTGGCAGCCCACGCCGCGACGGCGCTGTCCTCGGTCGACACAGCGGCTCGACAGGCCGACGAGCCGGAGCCGCTGTAAGCCTGGGCTTCGAGTCACAACAGCTATTTTTCGGCCGGTCTTTCACTCGCCAATGGAGGTTGCCCTGATCACCGTCGGCGACGAGCTGCTGTCGGGCGACACGGTGAACACGAACGCCAACTGGCTCGCCGCGCGGCTCGCCGACCGCGGCGCGACGGTACCCCGGGTGCTCACGTTGCCCGACAGCCGTGAGACGATCACTTCCCACGTCACGGAGTACAGCGAGGCCTTCGACCGCGTGATCGTCACCGGTGGCATCGGTGGGACGCCCGACGACGTGACGATGGAGGCGGTCGCCGACGCCTTCGGCCGCGAGCTGGCTGCCTCGGAGCTGACCCGCGAGGCTGTAGACCGGCGACTCGCCGAGATCGAACAGCGCATTCCGGACCGCGAGATCGATGTCGACCGCGAGGCCGAGGCCGCGATTCCGGCCGAGAGCCGACCACTTATAAACGAGGCCGGGCTCGCGCCGGGCTGTGTCGTCGCCAACGTCTACGTGCTGCCCGGCATTCCGGAGGAACTGAAAGCGATGTTCGAGTCGGTTGCCGAGGAGTTCGCCGGGGATCGTCGCTCGGAGTTCCTGTATACGGTCGAACCGGAGGCCAATATCGTGTGGGCCCTTGAGGAGGCGATGGATCGCTTCGCGGTGACCGTCGGCTGCTATCCCGACCGGGAGGCTGACCACAACCGGCTGAAGCTCACGGCGACCGACGAGGCGGTGTTGACTGGGGCCGTCGACTGGCTGCTGTCGAACATCAACGCGAGCGATACACCAGTCTCCCGCGACTGGAACACCGACGAGCCCGCGAGCACGGACCAGTGACGACGCCACGACTGGTGCGTCTTTTATAACCGGATCGTCACACGGGTCCCTTGCTCGATCTACAGACGGCCGCTACAGTTCGTCCCGTCGACCACTCACTCGATTCGAACTAGAACTACCCATCTGGTCGCCGACGACCTGCCAATGCGCTATCTCGAAATCACGATCCCAGAGGGTCGCCGACGGGCCGTCCTCGGCGTGCTCGACGAGGCGGGCGTCGACTACGTGATGAGCGACGAAACCAGCGGCGAGAAGTACAGCGACGTCGTCCGGTTCCCACTGCCGAATCGGGCGGTCGAACCGATCCTGGACAAACTCGCGCAGGTCGATATCGAAGACGCCCGCGTGGTTGTTATCAACGCCGAAACCGTGATCTCCGAGGAGTTCGACGCTGTCCGCGACCGCTACAGCGGAGGTGGGGCCAAAGGTGAACGCACTTCTCGGCAGGTGCTCCGAACGAAGGCCGACGAGTTCACCCCCGCGTTTCCCATTTATATTGTGATGCTGCTGATCAGTGCGGTCGTCGCCACCGCGGGGCTGCTGGGTGATTCGCCCGCCGTCGTCGTCGGCTCGATGGTGATCGCGCCGCTGCTCGGCCCGGCGCTCGCCGCCAGCATCGGGATCGTCACCGGCGACGACGACCTCCGCCGGGAGGGGTTCCGCTACCAAGTGATCGGTGTTGCAGTCGTGATCGCGGCCTCCGTCAGCCTCGGGTTGCTCGCTCGACTGGCGGGGTTCGAACCGGGCGGCGTCGATATCGTCGTCGTCGCCGAACTCGAAGAACGCGTCTCGCCGAATCTGCTTTCGATCTTGGTCGCGCTGGGAGCGGGAATCGCCGGTATTCTGAGTCTCACGCGCGGCTTTTCGGAAGCCATCGTCGGCGTGATGATCGCCGCCGCGCTCATTCCGCCGTCGGCCGCCGTCGGAATCACCGCCGCGTGGGGGATGGACGGCGCGACACTGGGAGCGTTCACGCTGGTCATCGTCAATCTGCTGTCGATCAACGTCGCCGCACTGGCGACGCTGTGGGTCGCGGGCTACCGCCCGCAGGGGCTGTTCGAGGTCTCGCCCACCCGGCGGCCGACGCTGACCTACGCGGCGATCTTCGGTGTCGGCCTCCTGGTGCTTGCGGCCCCACTGGGCAGTATCACGCTGCTGGATTTCCAGACGACACAGATGGAAGCCAGCGCGGAGGAGGGCGTCGAGGCGGTCCTCGACAATCCCGAGTACGACGGGATCGAAAGCGATGAGATCGAAGTCGTCCTAGACGACGACTATCCGGTCCGGTCGGTCGATCGGATCGTCGTCACCGTCACTGGCCGGCAACCAGGGCCGAACCAGCCACTCGCGGACGATATTTATCAGGCCCTCGCCGACCGGATCGGCGAGCCACTCCTCGTCGAGGTCGAGTACGTAGTGTCCGAAGAGCGCGGCCAACAGCCTGCCGACCGCGGGATCGTTGAGACCGAGTCGGTTGGGTCCTAACCCGGTGCTGGCGACTCGCTACCGCATGACGACAGCGTCCTGTGGGTCGTACTCCATCTGTGTCGCCACAGTCGCGGCCACTTCGTCGCCGAACTCGCGGGCGACGAGATGGAATGCGAGGTCCAGCCCAGCGGTGACACCCCCAGCGGTCACGAGATCGCCGTCGTCGACCACCCGCCCGTCGACGAGATCGGCCCGTGAGTCTCGTAGTTCGTCGCGTGCGCTCGCGTGTGTCGTTGCTGGTCGACCGTCAGTCACTCCGGCCCGCGCCAGCAGCATCCCGCCGGTACAGACCGCTGCGAGGTCGACGCCCTCGTCGTGAAGTCGGGCGATTGCCTCAGGCAGGTCGCCCCGTTCGGCTTCAGCCCACGCGCCGGTCTCGCCGCGGGCCCCCCATTGGCCACCTGGCACGACCAGGAGATGGGGATCGAGGTCGTCGAGTCGGTGGTTGATGCCGATCCGGAGCCCGTGGCTCGCGGTGATCTCCGTTGCGTCGTCGAGTGTACAGAGCGTAACTTCGAGCTCCGCGCCCGCATTTCGGGCGTTCTCGAAGACCTCGAAGGGAGCGATGGCGTCGAGTTCGTCGACGCCCTCGAAGACGACGATTGCGATATGCATGGCTGTGCTCGGCTGGGTGTCAAAAAAAGGGTTCCGCCGGTGTTACTCGGTGTCAGGCTCGACCGAGGGGGTTGTCGACCCACCGGACGAACCAACGAGGTTTCGGATGTTTGCAACCGGGTTCGGTTTGCCGGTGATCGTCTGGAGGACGTACATCGCGATGATGGCCGCGAACGACCCGAACTGAACGACCCGCGAGGGGTGGACCATTGTCACGATTCCGAGCACGAAGAAGGCGACACCGGCACCGAGCGAGACCGCCTTGCCGAAGCCGAAGCGGTAGTTGATGCCGTGGATCACCGCGATCGCGCCGATCATCGCCAGCGACCCCGAGATCAACGTCTGGGTGCCGAACTCCGCCGAGACGATCTCCGGATGGTAGATGAACGTGAACGGCAGAATGAACAGCGGCGCGGAGATCTTGATCGCCTCCAGGCAACTCTTCCAGAAGTCCGCCCCCGCGATCCCGCAGGCCACCGCCACACAGGTCGCGATCGGCGGCGTCAGCCCCGCGAGGATCGCCGCGTAGAACACGAAGAAGTGGCTCGCGAACTGCGGCAGCAGGAACTGGTTTGTCAGCGTCGGCGCGATCAGCAACGCGACGATCGTATACGAGGCGGTCGTCGGCATACCGAGTCCGAGGACGATACAGATGATCATTGCTAAGATCGCCGCCACCAGCAGGATGCCGCCCGAGAGATCCATCAGCGTCAGCGAGATCTTGGTCGGCACGCCGGTCGCAGTGAGGATGTCGACGACGCCGTTGATCGCCGCGAGGATGATCGTCACTGGCGCGAGGACGACGACGCCCTCACGCATCCCGTTGAGCGTCTCCCAGACGCTCCGCGTGGCGGATTCGCCAGCCGTCTCGTCGCTAACACCAGTCAGCGACTGCAGCATCGGGATGATCGTCCCGGTGGCGACCATCGAGACCGCGGTGTAGAGCGCGGCGGTCATCACGGTGACCTGCACGATGCCCAGTAGGTAGATGAGGATGGCAAGCGGGAGGCCGTATTTGACGAGTTCGGTGAGGAACTCGCTGCGTGGCATCGCATCCTGGATCAGGATCTCAGGGTCGACGTCGTCGAGCTGCGGCACCGAGACGTAGTGGACCGCGATGGCGATCGTCACCACGAGGATCGCCGCCGGGATCAGCCCCGCGACGATCACGTCGGCGTAGGTGACGCCCGTAATGAGCGACGCCATAATGAAGGCTGCCGCACCCATGACCGGCGGCAGCACTTGGCCGGAAGTCGAGGCGACAGCCTCGATGGCTCCGGCGGTTTCGGGTTTCATCCCGTTGCGCTTCATCAGCGGGATCGTGAACGAACCGGTCATCCCGGCGTTTGCGGTCTGGCTCCCGTTGACCGAGCCGATGACTGCGCTCGCGAGAACCGCGGTTTGGGCAATCCCCGAATCGATGTACCGGGCCGACCGGAACGCCAGCCGCATGATGAGGTCGAACGCGCCGTAGGACTTCAGGAAGCCCGCATACAGCAGGAACAACGCGATCCACGCGGCGACGAGCTGGGTCAGGAAGCCGAAGAAGCCGTCGACGCTGATGACGAGCGTCCGCAGGATCCGCTCCCACGTGAGCCCGCCGTGTGAGAGCGCTCCCGGTGCGAACGCCCCGTAGCGCCCGTACAGAATGCCGAGGAAGATCACCGACAGGAACGTGAGTCCGAAGGAACGCCACGTGAGATAAATGATGACGAACGTGAACACGATCGCCATGATGTACTCGTTGGTAGCCGCCCGGCCGAGTCCGGAGACGTACAGCTCCTGGAAGTTCGTCGCGATGTAGGTGATCGTCACCAACACATCGAGCGCCGAAAACGTCAGTAGCCCGGCATGGAGTCGATTCCCGGGTCCGTAGGCCGTCTTCAAATCCTCGATGATGTGTCCGCGGCCGCCGCCCGCCATATCCATGAGCTCCGAGAGGACGTACAGTTCGAGGACCCCACCGAGGAAAATCACCCCGTAGTAGGCCCGTGCCCACGTCTGGTCCCATGCGTACCAAATAATGACCGCCCAGAACGGGAGCGAACACAGGATCAGCAGGTTCCGCAGCGAGAACGTCTCTGCATCCCCTGGCTGTTCGGTATCGAACCCGACCTCGGTGTCGGTCTCAGTCGACTCGTCGGTTGTATCACTCATAATTGGTCGATCCGTGTTCCTATCACGCCACGCTGCCCGTTCGACCGATAATTGTCTCTTTGCATGCTATGTGGTTGAAATATGGTTGGTCGTGTGTACTCCGTGAGGGGACCGACGGGGTGAGACGCGCTACTCGTTGGTCTCGCCGCGTGTCCACTCGTCGTTCCAGGCGTCGTTGGCCTCCCAGTAGTCGGCGACACCGGGGTGGACCTCCAGATCGGGGATAACCGCCTCGGTCATCGAGTCGACGCCCGAGTGGTCGAGGGCCGTCGGGTCGGCATCACGGATCGTATCGCCGTGTTCGGCCGAGAGGCGAGCGACTTCCTCGGTTGCTTCGGCGGGCACGTCCGGACCGAAGGCCCACTGACCGGCCAGCACCCACGAGGTGGTCGAATCGGTGATGCCGGTGACGTCCTGCTCCCAGCCGTAGGGTTCGAGCGTCTTCTTGAGTGCGCCCGGCGTCGCGTCGATGGCGTCCTCGAAGTTCTGGTCGACCTCCATGAGGTTGAGGTTGCCACCACTGCGGACGTCGACCTCCTGGACCCAACTCGAGAGCTCCGCGCCGTTGGCCCCGTACACACAGAGCGCGTCGACCCGGCCCTCCTCGACAGCGCCCGGAATGTCGCTGGTGTTGGAGTTGTTGATCTCGTTGTTCTCCCACAGCCCTGCCTCTTTGATGATCTCCTCGGTGAGGAGTCGCGTCCCGAAGCCGGGCTGGATCGGGTAGATCGTGTAGCCGCCGTCCTGGAGGTCGGCGGTCGACTCGATGCCCGAGTCCTCCATCGCAACCCAGTGCATCTCGAGGTTCGTGAACACGAACCCTTGCATCGGCAGCGAGTCGACGGGCTCCTCGGCGAACGGCCCCTCCTCGTTCATCGCCTTCGACAGCGAGTTGTTGTCGACACCCATGCTGGAGATGTTGTCGCCGTCGAACTCGTAGAGGTTCGCCGTCCAGCCGTCGGTGACCTGCACCGAGATATCGAGGATATCGCTGTGCTGGCTTGCCGCACGAGCAAGCGCCTGCCCGGCTTGCTGTGTCGAACTCCCCGAGGACGTTCCGCCGATGGAGATCTGGTAACTCTCGCTGTCACCCTCGCCATCGCCACCACCGGTACAGCCCGCGGTCGTGATCACACCGAGTGTTGCAGCACCTTTGAGCATGTCCCGACGGCCGAGGTTATGTTCTGTCATGAACGTTATACCCATTTTCGAAAGTCAGTATAAATCTAACGTTTGTAGTTAAAAAAGATAGATAATTTGAATGATTAGCCCATAATACAGGTTTGTGGTATGCGAAAGTTTAAAATAAGTAACACTATTTATCACCATATACTGCTCTTGTCGGCTATCAGTGTGGTGTTATCCGGCGACGAAGACCGGCCGCTCGCCCTGCAGAATGACGCCTTGCGTGACGCTCCCGAACACAGCCTTGCCGACCGGCGTTCGTCGCCGACCGGCGATGAGGATGGCCTCGACATCGAGCTCCTCGGCGGCCTCGATGATGCGGTCGGTCGGTTTCCCCTGTGTCTCGACGACGTCGACCGGCATGCCGGCGGCTTCGATTTCGTCGACGGCCTGTTCGACGGTCTCTGGAACACCCTGGAGCTCCCCGATGGCCTTGTTGACCGAGTCGATGATGGATTTGCCCGCCTCGTCGGGCATCGTGTCGACCTCCTCGTGAACATAAAGCACGGTCACGGTGATCTCGTCGTCTCCCGGCAGCGTCGTCAGCGTCTCGAGCTGTTTGGCGAGTCGATCTTCATCGCCGTCGACCGGTAGCAGCACGTGATACATAGCTCAGGATTCATCACGATATATAATATATGTTTCGAGACATTGGCATCGTGAAAAATTGACAACAGGATGAATGTATGAATCGGGAATCGGTTCGCTATCTGCGAGGGGCCGCTCGCGGCTCTCGGCCGCTACCGGCGAACTGCGTCGGTTGGCGGTCACGACCGGATCAATAATTATTAGCCACCCAGTGTAACTATCAAATCTCGTGGACACCAACGACCGATCAATTGTCGGATTTGTAATGGTTAGCCACTCGATGGTCCACATTTACGAGCTGTCGGTGCCGATTTTGATGACGGTGTGGCTGGTGGAGTTTTCGACGACATCGGCTGTCCTGGGGACGGCGGCGGCGATCGGCTACGGGTTGTTCGGCGTCGGTGCCCTGCCTGGCGGGCTGTTGGTCGATCGGTTCGGGTCCCGTCGGCTCATCGTCGCCTGTCTGGTCGGGATGTCTGCGTCCTTCATCGTCCTGAGCCTCGCACCGGGGGTCGTCGGCATCACGGTCGCCCTCGCGCTGTGGGGACTTGCCGCCAGCGTCTACCACCCGGCCGGACTGACACTCATCAGCAACGGGGTCCAGGATCGTGGGCAGGCCTTCGCCTACCACGGGATGGCTGGCAACGCTGGCATCGCTGGCGGCCCGCTTGTGACGGCGCTGCTCTTGCTCACCTTCGAGTGGCGGCTCGTGGCGGCAATCCTCGCTGTTCCGGCCGCGATCACGGCCGTCATCGGACTCACGGTCTCGTTCGATCCGACCGCCGCCGTCGGCGTCGATGACGGCGATCAGAATCAACGCTCTCCGGCGAGCCTCGCAGCGTTCGGCAGCGAGACACGGCGGCTGTTTACGATCGGCTTTCTGTTGGTGTTCTGTATCGTCTCGTTCAACGGGCTCTACTACCGAGGGGTGCTAACCTTCCTGCCGGAGCTCCTCGGTGACTTCCTGACAGCGGCTGTCGGTGACCTCCAGCTCGGCCTCTTCGATCCCGACAGCCCGGTGGCCGCCGAGTTCGACCTCTCGCGGTATTTGTATGCCGGACTGCTGACCGTCGGCATCGGTGGTCAGTATCTGGGCGGTCGGCTCACCGACCGCATCGAACCGGACCGTGGGCTGACGATCATGCTCGGTGTGCTCACGACTATCGCCATCGTGTTCGTTCCCCTGGTCGAAACCGGGCTTGCGGGGCTGTTGGTCGGGAGTTTCGTCCTCGGCGTCGCTCTGTTTGCGATCCAGCCACTGTCGCAGGCGACGATCGCCAAATACTCCCTGCCGGAGTCCCGCGGGCTGTCGTTCGGCTACACCTACCTCGCCATCTTCGGGATCGGTGCCCTCGGCGCGGCGATCACCGGCACAGTGCTCACCTACAGCTCCGTTTCGGTCATGTTCCTCGTCCTTGCGAGCTTTTCTGTGATCGGTGTCTCGCTGGGGATTACGCTGCTCCGGCGACAGTAGCGCCTTGCCCAACCCCTTACATCCGAGTTACTCTTGGGAATCCGTGGAACCGACCGCCGCCTGAGACTGAGTTGGCGGCTCCTGGCGGATCACCCGGACGATAAACAGGGTTGCAAACAGCGAGAGCCCGGCGAGCATGAACCAGCTGGCCCGATACCCCATCACGTCCGACAGATAGCCGAACGTCGGCGGGGCGACGAGCGCGCCGGTGACGAGGGCGAGCTGTCCGCCTCCGGTCGCGCTCCCCATCTCCTCGGCCGGGACCAGCGTTGCCATACAGGAAAAGTAGATGCCGGTAAAACCCAGTGCGAAAAAGCCGACTCCAACGAACAGCGCAGCCGCGAGCAGCCGACTGTCGACGAGACCGACAGCGACGAACAGCACGGCGCTGGCGGCGGCCTGAACAAGGAGAATCGTCCCGATTCGTCGCCGGGGCTCGCCCGGCAGTACATCACTCAGCCAGCCGGTGACGACACGGCCGGCGCTGCCCGAGACCTGGATCGCAGCGAGCACCAATCCGCCGAAGGAGACTGTCGCTCCCACCGACTCATTGATGTAGATAATCGTGTAGCCGGTCGTTGTGAACAGTCCCGCGCCGAGACAGACCCCGACCACCGTCAGCGACAGGTAGGGGGTGTTGTCCAGGAGGGCACGATACTCGGGATACTCGGCCTCGTCGTCGACCGGTTGGCCCCGGTAGGCGATCCAGAAGGCGGCCGCGACGACGATTCCGACCGCCGCGGCAACGTAGAACCCAGCCTCCCAGAACAGTATCCCTGCGATCCCGGTCACCAGCAGCGCGCTCGCGCCGCTGCCGGCAGTCACGCCGACCTGTTTGATGCCGACCGCGAGGTTCTGTCGACCCACGGGTACGTTGTCGAAGATGGCCTTGTTCGTTCCCGGCATCGCCGTTCCGTACAGCGATCCAAGGAGGAAGGTCCCGATGAGTAACGTCGGGTACGACCACGCACCGGCGACGAGCACCGAGCCAATCGAGAGCCCGATCAGGCCGATCGTGAGCATCCGCCGCTCGCCGAACCGGTCTGTCATCGCACCCAGCGGGAGCAGAAACGCAGCGTAGCCGAGCGACAGCGCTGTCAGAACCAATCCGACCTGTGCTCCCGAGAGCCCGAACTCGTCCCGGAAAAAGGGTGTTGCAGCGAAGACGGTGTAGTAACAGATACTCGCCGCGAGTTGCCACAGGAACACGAGTGACAGAATCCGACGGACGTTCATTGGCTCGCCCTCTGTTGAAGCCAGTATAAAATACTCAGCATTCCGTCGAGTCAATCGACACCTTCGAACTTCGTATAGCAGCATATAATTTATGTGTCGGCTACACATCGGCAATCACTGGATCGAACGTCGACACGATAGGTAACAGACTCCACAAACGGGTCGCTGACTCTTCGCGTTCGACACATCGCACCGATGACGACGTTGCAGTAGCACACATATCGTGTGACGGACGCGATATCGTCGCAGTCGATTGATCGAACCGAAGACGGAGCCCCGGGCCGACTACCTGGGAGCGATTTTTGGCACTCCAAGACGCGAGGCCGACCTTTGGAAGCGGGAGGTGGTCGCTGTAGCTGTTGGCCCTCTGTTGGTCGACCGTCGGATGTAGGTAGTCGGCAGCCGAACCGCGAACTATGACACTCCGCGCGTGGTTCGGAACCAACAGGCCGATCGTCGGGATGGTGCATCTCGACCCGCTTCCCGGGGCTCCAGGAGCCACAGATGGGCTTGCAATCGTCTGTGAGGCCGCAGGGATGCTGATAGACTAGCCACAGGCGGCGTCGACGGCCTCATGATCGAAAACTACGGTGACGCCCCGTTCTACCCCGACGGCGTGCCGAAACACACCGTCGCCGCGATGACACGCGTTGGGACTGCGGTTAGCGAGGCTGTCGACTGCCCCGTCGGCATCAACGTCCTGCGGAACGACGCCGAGGCGGCGCTCTCGGTCGCCGCAGTCATCGACGCCGACTACGTTCGGGTCAACGTCCACACCGGTGCGGTAGTTTCTGATCAGGGCGTCATCGAGGGCCAGGCCCACGAAACCCTGCGACTCCGCGAGCAGCTCGGTGTCGACACGAAGATTCTGGCCGATGTCGACGTCAAACACGCCGCTCGCTGCCGAGCGCTCGGTCGGCAACCAGTTCGCCGATCTCGTCGAGCGAGGGCTGGCCGACGGCGTGATCGTCAGCGGCGCTGGGACCGGTGCGGCGGTCGACACAGACACCCTCGAACGGATCGCCGCGGCTCGGTCCGACCGGGGTCTGTCGACGCCGCTTTTCGTCGGCAGCGGCCTCACCGCCGACTCGGTCGACCAACTGCTGGCCGTAGCTGACGGCGCGATCGTCGGCACTGCACTGAAAGACGGTGGCCAAACCACGAATCCGATCGATGTCGACCGGGTCGAGGCGTTGATGACTGCCGTCGAGGCAGTCCGTACGTAGCCCACTCCGCAACCAGTATCAGAATTCAGACTTTTTTGCCGTTAGAGGTGTTCGGAAGTCGACCTCATTTCTCACATCAATCGAGCGTTGCCGACTACCCGTTCCGATTCGACACGGTTGTTGGCGTGAGTTGAACGGAGCCGAGTCAATCACGATACCAATATCTATTAATTCGAAATCACGATTCCGAATAACTGTGCTAACGTAATATCGTCTGTAGTAATAACAAATAGCGGATTTTGTGATTGCAGCTCAGACGATATTCTTGTTCACACCGGTACTAAGTGGTTGTAGAACAGCGGATAAGATCCCTTATCACCTGTTGTACAACCAGATTAAAGTGAGTGTACTGCAAGACTGAACTATGAGCGAGGAGGCCGAAACCGAGCGGTCGACTGTGATGACCTACGTCCCGGCGTATCAAAAAGCCGAATGGAAGGCCCACGCCGAGACCCTCGGGATGAGTCAGGCCGAGTATGTCAGGACCATGGTACAAGCGGGACGAAAGGGGTTCGAACTCGACTCTCAGAGCCCCGATCTGAAGGGGTCTTCTCCCGCCTCTGACCCTGGGGGTAGCGGCCTCGAAAGGCGGGTCCTCGATGCCCTCGATTCGGCCGATCCTCTTTCGTGGGATGAGTTGGTCGACGCATTATCGAGCAACTTCGAGGACCGACTGGAGGAGACGCTCGAATCGCTCCAGGACGACAACCGGATTCGGTACAGTGGCCGTGAGGGTGGCTACAGGCTGGTCGACCAATGAGTGCGAGCCAGTCGGGTGACGACCCAGAAGACCCGATCGGCTACTTCCTCGAAGATCTCACTTTCCACGGCAAAACCGAGCGGACGCGGGAGGCCTACGGCCGTGTCCTCCGGCGGTTCGAGTCGTTCCTGGCCGATCGCACGACCGGCGAGGCGACCACCCCGGCAGCGGCGACCCACCGCGATTGCATGGCGTGGGTTCACAGCCTCCGCGGGACGGTTGCCGACAGCACGACCGCCAGCTACGCCGCCTACTTGCATCGGTTTTACGCCTATATGACCCAAGTCGGTGTCTTCGAGGCGAATCCGATGACGTTGGTCGTCGAGGAGATGGACGAAACCATCGAGAAGGACCCCCAGCGCCGCGAAATCGGCCTCAACCGAATGCGAACGTTCCTCGCCGGAATTCTCCACCCACTCGACCGCGCACTGATCCTGACGCTTTTAAAAACCGGGATGCGTGTCGGCGAGCTCTGTAATCTGGATCTCCGTGATGTAGCGCTTGACGATGGAGAAATCGCGGCTGCCTTCGAGACCAGCCCCCGCCCACAGCTGGATACACGGCCGGATTCGCTCTATGTCGATAGCACACCCGCACGTGGCACGGTAGTCAACGGTGAGGAGCGGACCGCCTCAAACAAACGCAAACGGGCGACCGTGATACCGGTTGACGGGGAGCTCAAAACCGCACTCAAGCAGTGGCTCGCGGTCCGACCAGACAGTCGGTCACCCGCCGAGCCGCTGTTCGTCTACACAACGGGTGAGTGGGGCGACCGACTCACGCCACGGGCAGTCCGGAACGTCGTCTCGGGTCACGCCCGGGAGATGGGGTGGTACCGAACCGGTGGCGACGCCTCCGAGAACGTCACCCCCCACTACTTCCGGCACTTTTTCACGACGCACTTGCGGGAGCGAACCGGCGACCGCGGCATCGTTAAATACCTCCGTGGTGACGTTGCCGAAGACATCATCGACACCTACACCCACAACTGGGGCGACCAGGTCCGCGAAACGTACGAGGCAAATATTTATTCGATCTGTCGGTCCTGAGTCGCCCCTGCGTTCGTTATCGCACTCTCGATCAGACAACGCTGTTTGACCGGGAACAAGTAAATCACATACCGCTATATTAATAATGGCCAGTGACCGGCAGCGTATGTGAGCACGGACGTCGGAACACAGGGACAAGATGTCGCTCTGACTTGTGAGCGCGCTGTTCAGCCGCAGCAAGCGCTTGCGTCAGCCACCGACGCCCCGACGAGTCGACAGATGACGAACGACGCACTCGGTGTCGGACTGAACAGTCCCCTGGCCTGAGACCCGAAGCTCCACAGCGTTTTTTATTTCGCTAGGTTCCGAAGCGGTTCGTCAGTATCCAGACGGTCGATGTTGTCGGCGATGATATCGGCCATGCGATCCCAGTAGCGCGGCGTGTGTCCAGCGTTGTGGGGCGTAATCAAACAGTTGTCGTGACTCCAGAGCGGGTGGCCGTCCGGGAGCGGCTCGGGATCGGTCACATCGAGGGCTGCACCGCGAAGTTCGTTGGTCTGGAGCGCCGCGAGCAGCGCGTCGGTGTCGACGACCGCTCCGCGTGCGATGTTGACGAGGACGCTGTCCGGTGGCATCTGCTCGAGGGCGGTCTCGTCGACCAACTGTGCGGTCTGCTCGGTCAACGGACACGCCAACACGAGGTAGTCTGTCCGCGGGAGTATCTCGGGGACTTGCTCGATACCGACGACTTCGTCTGCAGTGCCTCCCTTCGACGGCGAGTTACGAACCCCGATGGTCTCGACGCCGAACGGGGCGAGGCGGTCCAGGATCGCGCCACCGATCGAGCCCATCCCCACGACGGTGACCGTCGAGTCGTACAGTTCGTCGGTCTGATAGTGACTCCACGTGCCCGCCTGTGACTGTTTCCAGCCGCGGTCGAGACTACGGGCGAACGACAGCACGTATGCGAGCACCTGTTCGGCAGCGTTCGGGCCGTGGACGCCCGAGGCGTTGGTCACCTGCACGTCGTTGGCTGCGAACGCGTCGAGCGGCAGATGGTCGGTTCCCGCAAAGGTACACGCGAACATCTCGAGATTCGTCGCGCGGTCGACGGTTTCGGCGTCGATCTCGAAGCCGGAGATGATCCGAGCCTCGGGAAGTAGCTCGTCGTACTCCGTGGGTGAGGAGACCAACCTGACCGTCTTCGACGGTAACCGTTCGTCGAGAACGTCTCGGTAGTCACGTGCTGACATCCCATGGATCGTCTGGTCAAGGACAGCAATGTCTATCGATGTCACACCCGGATTTCAGTTTGCAGTCGTACAAAAAAATTCCCCTACAGACGGGTCAGTTACTGACAACCATTGGTTATCAATGAAAAACTATTACACAGGTGTGTACCAGTATTCCGTATGGGGGAACCGCCAGATGGCTCAGGGAATCAATCATCCGACACCCAGAATACGAAGTTTACTCTGGAGGACGTCCTCGGTGTCTTCGAGCGACGGTCGGACAGAGCCAAACCGCTGACTGCCAGCGACGTGATGGATGCCGTCGACTGTTCCCGCCGCACTGCGCACAACAAACTCGGCGCGCTGGTAGACGAGGGTGCCCTCGAGACCCGAAAGGTCGGTGCTCGAAGCCGCGTCTGGTGGATCTCGATGCCCCGCATCACGGACGACGCGGAGCCGGGTCGGCCAGAGCAACGGGATCCGGCAGTGGATACACAGATCGCCGACGCCGAACTGCCTGGCTCGGGTGAGCTCCTTCGAGAGCGCCGGCAGGCACTCCGGGCGGCCTACGATTACATCAGTCAAAACCCCGAAGCCACCAAAACGGAGTTTCTCACGGAAGTGTTTCCCGAGAACTCCGCAGGCTGCAAAACGGCCGACGAGTGGTGGGAGATGATCGAACCGGCCCTCGCTGACCTCCCGAACATCGATGTCGAGTTGGAACGTGACCACGTCTGGCACTTCGTCAAAGGATAGTCGCTACGTGTATGGAATCTCAAGAAATAACAGTTAGTTGGTTCGTCTGGATGGGTGTGCGAGCTGTAGGCAGCGTGATGCTGTCGACACCTGCGGAGCCGGGACGGAGGCCGGTATAGTATGGATGAGCAATATTCGGACCCCGCGGCCGACGAGGAGACGGTGACAGACGCCGATATTTACGCCGAGCCAGCGGACGCGACCTACCCGACGTCGACCTATACGCCGGTGGCCTACGACAATCTCGATGAGGCACCAGAGGAGACCGCCCACCCCGAGACGGGGGACGATGGAGCGTTCAAAGAGCTCGATCTGCCGAAGGTGCCGAAACTCAAGTACGTCGTCGGGCCGAGCGCGATCATGCTCGGTGCCTCGCTGGGGAGCGGGGAGACGCTGTTCTGGCCGACGCTCGTCGCCCGGTTTGGCTGGGCGCTGTTTGGCCTGTTTTTGGTGGCGGCGTTCGTTCACTTCGTCGTCAACACCGAGATCCAGCGGTGGACGCTCGCGACGGGTGAGAGCATCTTCCGGGGGATGGAGCGGCTTCATCCGGCGATTCCACTGGCTCTGTTGGTCGGCGGGTTCGCCAGTCTCGGCTGGCCGGGGTGGGCGGCCAGTGCCGCCAAAATCGGTGCCGCAGGCCTCTCGCTGGAGACATACAGCGTCTTCGGTGCCGAAATCGTCGGCTGGCGGCTCCTCGGGATCGTCCTGATGCTGTTCATCTGGCTCACTTACCAGCTGGCACCGCTGATGTACAACATCGTCGAGAAGTTCCAGCTCCTGCTTGTGACGGCGTCGATCTTCTTCGCCGTCCTGCTGTTTGCTCTCGTCGGATCGGTCGAGACGATCCTGTCGGTGCCGTCGAACCTGACGCTCCCCGGCGAGCAACTCCAAGTCGAGACTGTCGCGATCCTCCTGGGGGCACTGGCGTACGCCGGTGCTGGTGGCTATCTGAACCTCTCACAGAGCCTCTGGATCCGCGAAAAGGGGTACGGTATGGGACGCTACCAGGGGCGGATCAAGAACCCCTTCGCCGGTGACGATCCCGAGACGGTCCACAGAAACGGCTTTTCGTTCGTTCCGAACCGGATCAATCTCGAACGCTGGCGAGGCTGGTGGCGGGTCACTCAGTTGGAGCACCTGCTTACCTTTTTCGTCGGGCTCGTGGTCGTCACGACGATCCTCACACTGGTCGTCTTCACCTATGCGGCCGGGTCGACCGGCACGGCCGTCGATATCTGGTTGGTCGATGTCATCCCCATGGTGGGGCCGCTGGCAAGCATCGTGATCTACACCCTGCTGTTTCTGGCATTGTTCACGACCGAATACGCCATCGTCGAGTCGTTCGTCCGGAACAGCTCCGATATCATCTACGAACTGTACGGGCGGGACGCCGGCTGGAGTCTCCCGCGGTTGTTCTGGGCACTTTTGACGGTGTTCTGTGGCTGGGGGATCGCCATCCTGTTTTCCCCGCTGTCGGTCGAAAACCCCTTCGGGCTGTTGGTCGTCGGCGCCTCGATGTCGGGGCTGATGATGTGGCCCTACATCCTCGCCGTTCAGTTGGTCAACACGGTCAGGCTGCCCGAACACACGATGCCGGGCTGGGGACGCATCGTCTCGATGTGGTTTGCAGCCGGCTTCTTTGGCTACTTCAGCGTGCTGTTGACCGGGATCTACCTCTCAACACGGCTCGGTTTGGGGGTCTTCGAGACGCAGGCGACGGTCATCGGGAGTGGTATCGGCGGCAGTCTCCTGTGGCTCGGCTACGGAATCATCCAGATCGCGGTTATGTACCGTGTCGCGCGGGCCAAGATGGCGGCGACCGGGACCGTCGACGACGCCGAGCGGGCGCGGGGCTGGTTCTCGTGAGCGACGACGGCCACGTCCACTCTGATTCCGACGGCGTACACATCCATCTCAATTTCACGATGCGGGGGACCGTCCCGCTCCGGCTGGTCGACCTGTTGTTTCGGTCGGATCACCTGCTGTTGGTGGAGTACGGCTATCTGACGCCGCTGGATCTCGCGACCGGCTCGCCGTCGCGCCGGGCGGCCGCGTTCGTCGACCACATCAACAGCGAAGGGCTGTCGGCCGCCCTTGAGACCGCCGAGAGCGTGACCGAACTGGCATACGACAGGCTCGAAACGATTCGAGTGTACGATGGGGGGCGGTTCGGACGGGAGGCGGTCGCGATCGAACCGACGACCGGGCCAACGCAGGTCGTCCGCGTCCACGGCCCAGTCGACGTCGACCGGTTCGTCGAGGCCGTGGGGTCGGTGCTGTCGGACCACGCAGTGACCGTCGAACGGCGCGACGGTATGGCAGTCGAATGCAACGGACTGCTGGGGCGGGTCAGTCGCTTCTGTCGGCTCGGTCGCCGCTGACCCGCTCGGTCCACACCTGTGGGGCGATCAGTTCGATCGGGTGTTTCGGCGGTCGCTGTAACAGATCGTCGAGTTGGTCGAGACAAGAAGTGCCGCTGGCGACGACAGTCCGGTCGTCGGTCTCCGGCGTCGTGAACTCCGCGGCGAGTTCCTCCCCGACAGCCATACTCACGTCGTAGTAGTCGCTTTTGTAGCCGAAACTGCCGGCCATCCCACAGCACTCGACGCTTGAGGTTACCACGTCATAGCCGAGATCCTCCAGGACCGTCTCGGTGTACTGGTCGACACCGAGAGTCCGTTGCTGACAGTGGCTGTGGTAGGCGACACGCATGCCGTCACCCGGTGCGAGGACCGACTCATCCCCGCCGTTTGCCAGACAGCCGTAGACGTACTCGAAGAGCTCGTAGCTGTGTTCGGCGAGCCGTTCGTGGGTCTCGGCATCGAGCAGTTTCTCGTATTCCCGCTGGAACAGGGCGTGATCGCTGGGTTCGATCACGACCACGTCACGGCCAGCCGCCACGTGTGGTCCGAGTTCGGCTGCCACCGCTTCGGCGTGTTTCCGGGCCGTCGAGACCATCCCCTGTGAGAGCGGTGCGCGTCCGCTGGCACTCACGTCCGCCAGCCGTACGTGGACGTCGAGTGCTTCGAGGACGCGCACGGCAGCCTTCCCGCGTTCGACCTGCACATGGTTGGTGTAGACGTCCGGAAAGAGGACGACCTCGCGGTCGGGATCGGCGACCGGCGGCCGGTCGGCCATCCAGTCTCGGAGCGTCTCACGACGGAACGATGGCAGTTCCCGTCGGTGATCGATACCCGCAACGCGTTCCATCAACTGCCGGGAGAGACCGTTGTTCGCCAGCCAGTTCGAGACGGGTGCTGTCGCGCTGCCGAGCCGGGCGAGCGTCGAGAAGTTGCCGAACAGCCGCTTGCCGGGGTCGAGGCCAGCGGGCTCTTCGTCCGGCGTGAGGCCGTCGACGAGCCAGTCGAGTTCGGCGTCGGTGCCGCGGTTGATCCGGTCGCGGACGACCGTATTGATCCACGGGATGTCGATTCCGACCGGACAGGCGTTCACACACCGTGAACAGCCCGTACAGAGGTCGTTGAACTCCCCCGCGGTGTCGAGCCCTTCGATCCCGGCCTCCCAGCCGGTCGCAATCCCGCCGGAGTAGGTCTCGCCACCGAAGGCGTGGCCGCCGACCTGCTGGAAGTTGGCACAGGAGTTCGAACACGCCGAACACCGGATGCAGTACAGCGTCTCCCGGAGGTCCTCGTCGTCACGCATCGCCATCCGCCCATTGTCGATGAGTACGAGGTGGAACTCCCGGTCGTCGGCCGGGCCGAGTTCGTCTTCAGCGAAATCGAGTGTGGGCGAGTCGACCGGCGGCGTGAGCAGCGAGACATAGGACGTGATATCCTGGCCGGTCCCCGAGCGCCCGATCAGTTCGATGAAGGGGTGGAGGTCCTCGACGGTCGGCACGACCTTCTCGACGCCTGCGACGGCGACGTGCGTGTCAGTTGCGGTGACAGTCTTGCGGGCATTACCTTCGCTGGTGACAAGCGCCATCGTCCCCGAATCGGCGGTGACGAAGTTCGCCCCTGTGATGCCGACATCGGCCGCCGTGATTTTCTCGGCCAGTTTCTCCCGGGCGAACATGGTGAGATCCTCCGCGGTTTCGAGCGGCTCGTCGGGGTCGAACTGTTCGTTGAACAGCTCTGCGATGCCCTCACGGGATTTGTGGATCGCCGGGGCGACGATATGTGAGGGGGCCTCGTCGGCGACCTGCAGGACCCACTCGCCGAGGTCGGTCTCGACGACGTCGACGTCGTCGCCTGCCAGCGCCTCGTTGAGTTCGATCTCCTCGCTGGTCATCGACTTGCTCTTGACGACGCGCTCGCCGTCGACCTCGTCGACCACCTCGCGAACGTACGCGTTCGCGTCGGCGGCGTCATCTGCGAGATACAGGGTACCACCGTTGGCCTCGATTGCCTCCTGGAGATCCTCGATGAGTTCCGGGAGGCGCTCGATAGCGTCTTCCTTGATGGCGCGGGCCTCGGATTTGAGCTGCTCGTAGTCCTCGAGTTTGGCGACCGAGTCGTAGCGGCCCTGATTGAACCCCTGTGTGTTTGCGGCGACTGCGTCACCCTCTGTTTCGAGGATGTGTTTGATATGCGCTGCCTTGGTCGAGGTCGGAGAGGAGTTCGTCGTCATTGTTGTACGATGATTACGTGAACGGTCTTCGGTCCGTGTGCGCCTTTCACCAGTGCACCCATGTCGGCGGTCGCACTGGGACCAGTCGCGATGATCCCGCTCCAGTCGTCGTCGCGGAACGAATCTCCGAGTTCGGTCAGCGCCTCACCCATCCCCGGGACGATGTCCGCCTCTCGGAGGACAGCGACGTGGTGGTCTGCAAACAGGCTGACCGGTTCGACACCCGACCGGGTCGTCGGGATCACGATGCTCCCGTAGTCGGCAACCCCGAGGACCGCTCCGGTGACCCCGGTCGCAGCCGCCTCCACCGTCGCAGGCGAGATCTCTTGGTCGACTGCTGGCGGGAGCGACACGCCATCGATCCCCGGGTCGACGCCGACTGCTGGCGTCGAGGCGACCGCCTCGATTTCCGTTTCGACCTCGTCGGGGCCCGTAATGGTCCACGAAACGCCGAAATCCTCGAGGCGGTCGACGAACTGCTCGGTTGTTGATGCGGTGCTAGTTTGTGTCATATGAATAGTCTACCATGCTGTGTAATCATTGTTGTGTCGTCACGGTCTTCGGTTCGACGAACTCCCGGCGGTCGCCCAATGGGTCCGAAAAATCCATGCGTCGACTGCTGTCTGCCCGGTATTGTGGAGTGTGGGGTGCTCGCGGTTCGTTGTCCGGAGCCCCGGTAAGGTCGGCTGGATGTGGACAGCGGCGGCTCAGAACACCCCCGGTGAGATCACGTATACGAACAGGAGCGTTAGGATGCCAGTCATTGTCGCGTAGTATGCCAGTGGGATCAGTTCGAGTCGAATAACACGACCCTCCTCACCGACAAGCCCGACGACGGCCAGCGCGGCGACGACGTTGTGGATCGCGACGAGGTTCCCGATCGCGCCGCCGACTGCCTGTGCGCCGACGACGATAGTCCGCGAGACGCCCAGATCGGTCGCGATGTTGTACTGGAAGGTGCCGAAGAGGATGTCGCTGACCGTGTTCGATCCAGCGAGGAACGCACCGAAGGCGCCGACCAGCGCCGCGAAGAACGGGTAGATGTTACCCGCGGCGTTGGCAGTCGCCTCCGAGAGGACGACCAGCATGCTGTCGATGCCGGCACTCTGGCCGGACTGAATCATGATCTGGACGGTCGCGACGGCGAACACAAGCGCGATCACTGCTGGGGTCACTTTTTCGATCGACTCCAGCCACGCGCCCTTGATCTCGGTGGTGTCCATCCCGTGGAGTGGGATCGTCAGCAGGTGGATGAACACAAAGATCGCACCAGGGAGATACAGCAGTGCGAAGTCGTTGCTCATCCCGGTACCGAGGATGTCTGCCCACTCGAAGACGAGCGTGGAGGTAAGGAAGGCCGTCAGCGGATCGATCACACGCGTCAACACGAGCAACCCGGCGAGAATGAGGTACGGTGCCCAGGCACGTGGAAGCGACATCTGCTTCCGGTTTGCGGTCACAGTACCGCCGTCTGTCGCGACAGCCACGTCACGGCTGGTCGACTGCCCGGGTGCGATGTCGCCAACCCAGTGATCGGGCCAGTCAGCTTTGGAGCCGAAGTCCCACGTCTCGTCGGGTTCGAGGTATCCCGCACGAAGTGCGGTCACGGTCACTGCCATGCCGATCATCGATCCGAACAGTCCTGGGAAAGTCGGCCCGAAATAGACGGCTGTCAACACGTAGGGAACCGCGAACGATGCCCACGCGAACAGCGTCAGCGGCAGCACTTCCAGCGCCGGTTTGATCGACCGCTCTTCGCCGAAAAAGCGGGTCATCATAGCGACGCTGATAAACGGGAGCACCATACCGACGATCACGTGGTGTGTGGCCGCCCACACGCCAATTGAGGCGATCCACTGTTCGACACTCATCCCTTGTGCGGCAACAGCTGCCGAAATCGGGTCGGACGATTCGAAGATATCCTGAAGGCCGATAATGAGTGGTGTTCCGACGGCACCGAACGTGATCGCCATCAAGTTCCCCGTTAGTGCGACCACGACGGCCGCGAGTGGCGGGAATCCCAGGCCGACGAGCAGCGGGCCGATGATCGCTGCTGGCGTCCCGAATCCAGCTGCGGACTCGATAAAGGACCCCATCAGGAACACGAGCAGGACAACCTGGACGCGGCGATCATCGCTGATCGCGGTGAAGCCCGCGTTGATGACGTCGAAGGCCCCCGTCTCTTTGAGCGTGTACAACAGCAGTATCGCGCCGAACACGATCCAGAGAATGTTGGTTGCGGTGATCGCACCGTTGATAGACGAGGCAGCTATCCACGTTGGACTCATGCTCCAGCCGAAGTATCCGACCGCGGCGGCCACCACCCAGGCGATCGGCATCGCGCGTGTTGCCGACCAGTAGAAGCCGATCATCAGTACCGAAATAACGGCTAGTGGCAACACACCTAACAGGAGCTGCGTTGTTGTCGCCATCAGGGAGCCCCACTTGCTATCGGTCTATCGTCGGCTAACATCCGATACAACCGTGTGTATGCCATTGTGTACGGCATATCCCCCACTAACTATTGTGTAGTATTTATACCCGCAGCACTGTTTACGGCCAGCTCAGGCCATACACTCGTGTGTGAAACGTGATATCGACCGTCTACGGACGTGAAACGGTAGAACAGCTCGAACACGCTTGTTACCAGAATGCGAAGATTTCTGCCCCCAATTCGGCAGCTACACTCGTGTGTACTCCTGTAAAATCAACGTAATTGATGGGTATACACGTGTGTAAGCCAAAATATTGTACAACAACATCCACTAATGTACATAAATATACATGCAGAGGCGAAATAACATAGGTGGCTACAGTCGGTTGTGTCTTGAAACGGTGTGGACTTCTATATATAAGCGTCCAGCGAACCTCCAGTTGTCTCGCCAGTTGGTGGCACCGTCGGTCCGAGCTCTGAGGTCGACGAGGACGCCCAGCAGGTCGACACCCAACAGCGTCCACATCAAGCGTCCCGTAGCCGATCAAGAACGCGACGACTTCGTCCTGTCCGGTCAGGTGGTCAAACAGTCGGGAAGTTCATGCATAGCCCGCATCCGAGTGTTGTGGTGGTCTGTTGAGGAGTCGCTTCATCGTCTATATCAGCAGGTTTGATCGGAAGATCACAGTTAGTATTACAAACATACAGCTGTCACATCAAACATACCGCAGTCCGATAACGACTAGCACCGCTATCGTTCTATCAACGTGGCCGAAACTGTTGCTACATGTATCCGTCCAACTTTGTCGGTTTTAATATATGTTAGATTATAGTTCTATTTCTAGATAAAACATCCGAAATCCGACTCCTGCTCGTTTCAGTGCCGCTGCAAGATCGGGAGATCGGCAAGGCACACAGCCTCGGACACATCGTGATTTTCACAACGTTCTCATAAAAGGCCTTTTATTAGTGTTTTAGAGTCGTAGACTACCAGTTGTGGGGTACTGGGAGATCACTGCGACCGCTTCGCGCAGCAACCGGACCATGGACCCTGATCGCTGTTTCGTATACCAACTCACAACATGCTTTCCGTGAGCGCTAGAGGCGAAATTCCAATCGTTAATATTGTATATGAAATTGATAATATGTAGAGCAAGACCACCGATCTACCTCCATCAGTCGACCAACTGAAATTCACTCTGCTCAGTTAGCAGGTTTATATACGGTCGGAACTGCCGTACTTCGCCAAGAGTCGACGGTACCTGTTCTGTTCCGGAGTGACAGCGAGTTCCTCCTCGTTTGTGGAAACCCACTTCTGAAGCTGTTCGGACTGTCCGTCGAACTCCTGTTGCAGGCGCTTGAGTTGCCGATGCGTTTCGGTCGCTCCGGACTGGTTCAAATGCATCCGAAGCTTGGCACCGGTTTCGGTCAGTGTGTACGCATGCGAGGTTCCACGACCTTTCAGATCAACTCTCTCCAGTAACCCCAGTTTCTCGCCCTCGTTCAACCGCTTGGTGAGCGTCGTGCGACTGATTCCGAGGGCTTCGGCGAGGCGTGTGAACTGGGATCCCGAAACGTCGACCTCACAGAGTAGTTCGACCGCCCCGGTCTTCCCAAGATACGCTTCGACCGACTCTGTTTGTGGGTAATCTCCTTCTTTGGACATCTTAGATTTGATATGATATGGACTATACTAATAGTTGGGATCGGCGAACGCTCGCGAGCTACTATTGAGTAATCCGAGTTTAGGAACCGTTTATATCCGAATAAGTCGGTAGATTCGAAAAAGCGTGACAGTACCAACACCATTTTAATAGTTCATTCTATATCATACTACATATGACAACACACGACACAAAACACGTGATGGGTGTCTCTCGAAACCGGGACAGTATCCAATGTCTTTTCCCCCTGTCTCCCCTCACTCGTGTATGACGATTGCTACCGGAGATTCCGTCACCCTCGAATATACGGGTCGACTCGACGATGGCACAGTTTTCGACAGTTCACGCGAATCGGTCGCCGAAGAGGCAGGCCTCGCCGAGGCCCAGCCGGACCGGGAGTACGCGCCGCTGACCGTCGAGATCGGCGCGGGCCAGGTCATCGAAGGCATGGAGGAGGGCCTCATCGGTCTCGACGAAGGCGAGACTGAAACGCTCGAGATCCCGCCGGAGAAGGCCTACGGCGAGTGGAGCGAAGAGCACGTCCAGGAGTTCGACACCGACGAACTCGTCGAAATGCTCGGCCAGACGCCCCAGGAGGGGGCGTTCCTGGAAGCCCAGAACGGCCAGCACGGCGAGATTACCCACGTCGACGACGAGGTCGTCAAAGTGGATTTCAACCCCGATCTCGCGGGTGAAACGCTCGAATTCGACGTCGAGATCGTCGACGTCAACTGAGGCCGTCCCCGCAGTCAGCGAAGTTCTTACCTATCTACCGACCACATAGTAACTATGAGCGAAGACGAAACAGCGCCGATCACCCTGTACCGGCTGCAGGCCTGTCCGTTCTGTGAGCGTGTCGTCCGCAAACTCGACGAGTACGGTATTGAGTACCACTCGCGGTTCGTCGAGCCGATGCATTCGGACCGCAACGTCGTCAAACGCGTCAGTGGCTCCCGAACAGTCCCGGCCATCGTCGACGAGAACACGGGCGTCACGATGTCCGAGAGCGGCAACATTGTCGAGTACCTCGACAAAACCTACGGAGGAGCCAACTGATGGAACTCGGGTTCGATATCGTCGACCTCCCCGAGATCGACCACCCTATCGAAGGCGAAGAGGCTCCCAATTTCACCCGCCCACTCGTGACCGACGAACACTGGGAGGACGCCAGCCTCTCGGAGCTAGCGGCCGATCAGCCCGTCCTGCTCGTGTTCCATCCGATGGACGGCTCGTTCCCGGCGACCTACGTCTGGAACGAACTCCGGGACCGAGCCTTTGATGAGCACCACGACGTCCAGGTCGTTGGGCTTTCGATCTCCACGCCGTACGAACATATGACGTTGATCGACGAGCGGGAGATGGACTACCCACTTTTCAGTGACCCACAGAACGGCGTGGCCGAAGCCTACGATATCGTCAACGATCTCGACGGGATGGCGGGCGTCAGCGAACCACGACCGGCGGTGTTCCTCGTCGACTCCGAACGCACCATCCAGTATGCGTGGGTCGCCGAGGAGTGGCCCGACTTCCCCGACTACGACGAAGTCGCCGAGGCTGTCGACTCGATCTGAGTCAAAAATGGGGCGGCTGCGTTAGATCGGGACCGGAACCCAGCCAGCAGTCGGGAACACGCCGACGATCGCCAACAGCGCGATCAGGAACGTCGTCGCAACGATACTCGTCGCGGGCGGATCCCAGTGGGTATCGCCGTGTGCGTAGAAGACTCGCTCGGCGAGTTCGCCCAGTAGCGCCCCGAGCAGGCCGAATATCGCTCCCAAGACGACTGCTTCGAGCAGCAACAGCTCGGCTTGGACGACGGCTGGATCGGCCTCTGCAAGCCCGATGCCGAGGTAGGCCATCGGCGCGGTCGACGCCGGGAGCGTGATGTGGTGGGTAACAGGAATCTTGAGCTGGAACGCGCCGAAATCGTCCTCGATCCCGAGGTTCAAAAACAGCAGGCTGGCGGCGCTAATCCCGAAGGCGAGATACGGGCTGCCGGTGGCCCAGAACGTAAAGCCGCCGAGGATGCCGAAGGCGACGCCGTTGAGACCGACACCGCCCCAACTCCGAAACCACGGCAGCCACGGCTCGACAACCAGTCGCTCGGCCGGCTGTCCCTCCGTTCCATCAGTGGTGTAGATATCGTCACGGTCGAACGGCGAGAGATCCAGGAAGCCAACTCCACGGACGGTGCCAACAGCATCGTAGCCGAGGATGACCCTATGGACAAGCGCCGAGACGACCACACCGAAGGCGATAGGGTCCCATGGGGCGGCAACGGTACTCGAGAGGTAGAACACGACGTAGCCGAGCACCCCGAACAGCCCGCCGACGAGCAACACGTCGGTGCGCCCGCCGAAGGCGATCAGGATGTTTTTGGCGTCGTGATAGCCCCAGCCGCCGCCGAAGCCGTCCTCCATATACCCCTTTTTGGCGGCATACGCGCTTGCTGCGGCCCCGCCAGCGAAGGCGATATGGGGGCCGAAAAACGCCCCGAACGCGACGTTGGCGGTGATACCCGTCACGCCGAGTCCGGCCCCCTCCTCAAGGGAGACGATGCCGGCGATCCTGGCCGCCTCACCGGCGATTACCATAATTCCGGTAAAGATGAACGCAGGGAGCGCGCCGATTGCCGCACCGATCACCCCTCCGGCAAACGCCGCGATGATCATCCCGCCGACGAGCAGTGGATCAACCATCGGGACTCACCACACACCGACTGGTCGACTCGGTGCGCCGATAGCTGGGGAAGCGTGGCAGTACGTCCGATATCTGGGGGATGTGCGTATGTATCATTTCGACCACCGGTGGCATTCGTTTGGAACGACCAACGGTCCACATCTATGGGCAGGCATTTGTCAGTTATTGTACAGTAACTGCCAAAAAACGTCCACAACACCATCTGCGCTATCAAACTACATCCCACTATGTCGACACTGGTTCGACGAGCGATGGCTCGTCGGTGGCCGGATCGTTCACCCGCTCGGAGACCGGATAGTAGTCGAGATCGTCGTCCGGGTAGGGTTCCAGGAGATCGACCAGCGCATCGGGGTCGCCGTGGAGCCAGTCGGTTTCGCGTTCGGGCGGCAACACGACGGCCATCCGGTGGTGGAGCGCCGAAATCAGGCTGTTCGGCTCGGTGGTGAGGATCGTGAACGTTTCGAGTGTCGACGACTCCTCGCCCGCTTCGCCGCTACCGAACTCCCCCAGCCCGGTCTGTCGGGTCGGTTCGTCCCACCGTTCCCAGAGCCCGGCCATCGCAAACGGGCGGTCGTCCTCGAAGGCCACGCGGTAGGGACGCTTGCCGTCACCGCGGTCGGCCCACTCGTAGAAGCCGTCGGCGGGGACGAGACACCGACGGGATTCATAAGCGTCGGCAAAGCTCCGTTTCTGCCGGACGGTCTCCGAACGGGCGTTGATATGACCCTGCTCTTTGTCGGCCCACGCCGGGGTTAGCCCCCATTTAAAAAACTGCATTCGATCCGGGTCGTCGCCCGTGATGACCGGCAGCGCTTGGCTGGGTGCGCAGTTGTAGCGTCTCTCCAGCGGACGGTCGGGCGCGGCGTCGAACCGCTCGCGAAGTCCTTCGGGGGCGGTATGGAGCGTATAGCGACCACACATACGCGAGTCGACGTGGAACGTGGTCTTAGCAACGGCGATCCCCCACGAGACGTGACCTTTAGGGTCACCCGCTCCCCTCGGTTCGGTATGCGAATCGAGAACAGTTTCATCCCCGTCAGCGGGGTCGGGGAGACGACCGAACGAACGCTGTGGGCCGAGGGGGCGACCGACTGGGACTGCTTCGAGAAGTCGCTGGTCGGCCCCGCGACTGCCGACAACATCGAGTCGTTCATCAACACCGCTCGCCAGCGACTCGATGCCGGGGATTCGGCCTACTTCGACGAGGTCTTTCCCAGCAGCGAGCGATGGCGACTCTACGAGAACTTTCGGAACGAGGCCTGTTTTTTCGATATCGAAACGACCGGACTCAATCAGGAATATAACAAAGTCACGACCGTCAGCTATCATCAAGCCGGTGAGACGACCACGCTCGTCCGTGGCGACGATCTGACCGCCGACGCGGTCCAGCAGGCCGTCGACGACGCCAATTTGCTGGTGAGTTTCAACGGGATTCGGTTCGACCAGCCGTTCCTGGAGACGTCGTTCGGAATCGATGTCGACTGCCCGCATCTCGACCTGATGTACCCCTGCAAAACGCTCGGCCTTACAGGGGGATTGAAACCGATCGAAGGGGAGATCGGCCTCGAACGCGACCGACCAGACATCTCCGGGCAGGATGCGGTCCGGCTCTGGAAGGAACACGAGGCCGGTGTCGACGGCGCACTTGAGACCCTGATCTCGTACAACCGCGAGGACGCAGTCAATCTCAAAACGCTCGCCGAAACCGTCACCGACCGGCTTCACGAACAGATCTTCGAGCAGGCCTGTCAGCAGTCGGTCGAGTAATCGGTTCGGGCCGAATTAGGCTGTATCCGACGAGGACGGTTCGGCCGGCTCGCCCGACTTCTCGTCGGCTGCGTCGTCCGACTCCGCTCGATCGGCCGTCTCTGTTGACTCCCTGGTTTCGACAGGTGATGCCGTCTCGCTCGGTCTCACGAGCTTCATATCTCCTTTCGCTCGGAGCGCGCCGTCGACATCCGCGCCCTCGTGGACGACGAGTTCCTGACAGGAGACGTCACCCCGAACCTCACAACCGGCGTGTAACGTGACCGTCCCGTTTCTGGTCGTCACGTCGCCGATCACGACCGTGCCGGAGTCGACTCCAATGTCGTCACGCGCCCGAAGACTGCCAAAAATCGTGGTGTCGGTGCCGACAGAGATCGATTCCGCGCGGATGTTGCCGTGGAGCCGACAGTCGTCGCCGATCGTCGCGGGCGTCGAGACCCGCCACGCATCGTCGGAAATCTCCGCGCCGCGGGGGATCACCAGCGGCGGCCGTTGTTCGGCATCCTCGTCGGTGAGCGCGCTGGCGAACTCCTCAGCCTGCTCCTCGTCGCCGAACCGGAGGAACTGCGAGAGCACGATGAAATAAAAAACGAGCACCGGCACGGGGTTCCGGGTGTGAATCCAGCCGTTGGTCTCGAACCCCTCGTCGATCTCGACGTCGTCGCCGATATCGAGATCGCCGGAGACCAACAGCGTGCCGTGGATGTGACACCGGGCCCCGATGTAGGCGTCCGCACCGACCAGCACGCTGTCGTCGACCTCACACAACATATCGAGCCGACAGTCGCCGTCGACTTCGAGGTGGCGGCCGAAGTCGACGCGCTCGCCGGCGGCGATCGTCCGGCTCCGAATCCCGAACTCGATGCGGCTGTTGCTCCCGACGAGGACGTCGCTGTCGGTGACGATGTCGTGTTCCTCGACGGTCGTGCCGTCGGGAATCGAGAGCTCGTCGAGCGGGTCGCCGGGAGATGACACAGGCCAAATCAGTACACGAGCGTTAATAAACGGTCCGTAAGACGGGTGGCTGACACGGGTGGTGCCGTTAGCAGTAGTCCAACGTGTCCACTCGTGGTGCTTTTGAGCCTCGGCTGCAAACACACGCTATGACCGTTCTATCGTTCGACAAAACCGGCGTCGACGTCGTCTACGAGGGCACCGAATTCCGCCTCGAAAAGGCGTTGATCGAGGACGCAACGCAGAAATCCTACCACGACGTGACCGACCACGAGGTACTGCAGATCGTCGAGGAGAGTCCGGAGCTGTCGGGCGAACCCGCACGGGTCGGCGACATTCTCAGCACCGCCTGATCGGCCACCATGGGACCGAAAGGCAGTTCCACCCCACCGACGAACGCCGTGGTATGCTTTCGCTTGCGCTCGCTGGCAAACCGAATGCGGGCAAGTCGACCTTCTACACGGCCGCCACGCTGGCCGACGTCGACGTGGCCAACTACCCGTTTACGACCGTCGACCCCAACCGCGGGGTCGCCACCGTCCGCACGGAGTGTCCCTGTCTCGAACTCGACGAGCGGTGCGGCAACGACCGCTGTCGGGACGGCACGCGCTACGTCCCCATCGAACTGCTCGACGTCGCCGGGCTCGTCCCCGGGGCCCACGAGGGCCGCGGGCTCGGCAACCAGTTCCTGGATGAACTCACCAATGCGGATGCCATTCTCAACGTCCTGGATGCCTCAGGAAGCACCAACGCCGAGGGCGAACCCGTCGAGGAAGGAAGCCACGACCCTGTCGAGGACGTCGAGTTCATCGAACGGGAAATGAACCTCTGGCTGACCGGCATTATCGACCGCAACTGGGAGTCCGTCGAGCGGAAATCCCGCTCGCCGGAGTTCGATATCAACGACGTTCTGACGGAACTCCTGACGGGGTTCGGCGCGACGACTGCCGACGTGGCGGCCTGTCTCCGCGCGCTCGACTACCCTGCGGACCCGCTCCAGTGGACTGACGAGGATCGAGAAGCGCTGGCCAGCGAGGTCCGCGCACGAACGAAGCCCATCATTCTCGTGGCGAACAAGGCCGATATCGCCGACGACGAGACCCTCCAGCGACTCCAGGAGGCCGCTGAAATAGTGATTCCCGCAACTGCCGACGGCGAACTCGCCCTTCGGCGCGGGGTCGAGGCTGGCGTGGTCGACTACAAGCCCGGCGACGAGGACTTCGAGATTACGGGCGATCTCAGCGACGGCCAGGAGGCCGGGCTCGAACAGATACGGGAGGTGATGGCCGAGTATGGCGGCACGGGCGTCCAAAGCGCGCTGAACGCGGCAGTGTACGATCTCCTGGATCACCTCACCGCGTTTCCGGTACAAAACGAGACGAAGTGGACCGACGCTCGCGGGAACGTCCTCCCAGATGCATTTTTATTGCCTGAGGAGTCGACGCCGAAAGACCTGGCCGCGGCGGTCCACACCGATATCGCGGAAGGGTATTTGCATGCGGTCAACGGCAAAACGAAACGGCGAATCTCCGAGGAGTACGAACTCGAAGACGGCGACGTGATCAAGATCGTCAGCACGGCCTCCTAACGATTAGATGAGCTGCATATAGAGGATTGCGTGCGGCACCGCCACGACCAGACTGAACACACCGGCCGTGAGCGGTGAGTGATACCACAGTGCGGAGATGTCGCCAGTTGGGTGGCCCATGTGGAAGTTGAGCGCGAGATCGGCGATGAGATGGTAGCCGACAAGCATCACCGAAGCCAGCACTGCCGACTGGGCGACGACGTCGACGCCACCCACCACGCCGACAGCCGCAAGCCCGACGACCGCGGCGGTCTGGGCGAGTTCGCCAGCCGCGAAAAACGCCACGGCGCGGTCCAGATCGGGATCGTACTGGTGGTAGGCGGTGAGATACAGGTCGAAATTCGTCGGGCTCGTCCACCGGTCGCCGTCCCGGAGCGCGACGTACTGCGGCAGGCTCGCAATCACGATTCGGATATCGGCAGCCGGAATCCCGACGAGCCACCGGCCTGCAAGGTAGTGGCCAAGCTTGTGGACCGCGATGACAACCGCGCTGACAGCGAAGAAGACGGCAAGCCCGGATAACATCTCGACTCTTGATTGCTACTGTGGATCCCTATTTTATAAACTAAACCGATACCGGCGGCGATCACGCTGCCACCGTGGTAGGCGACGCCTAACTCCTCGATATACTCACCGTTCCACTGGTTTCACATGCAGCACTTGGTCAGTCGAGCGCGCCACAGTCGTCGAGCGCTGCGACGAGGGCGTCGACCTCGGATTCAGTATTAAAGGCGTGGACCGACGCTCTGACCGCATCAGGCTCCGGCAGCGACCGAATCCGAATCCCCTCGGCCGCAAGCGTCTCGACGACCGACTCGGGGTCGTCGACGTCGATCGTCACGAGCCCCGATTCGAAGGCGGTAGGACTCAGTAGCCGGTCGTCTGGAACTGCCGTTTTTAAATAGTCGGTGAGCGATTCGATCCGTGCTTCGATCGCATCCAGCCCGACCGACTCGAAGCGATCGATTGCCGCCGCCATCCCGACGTGGGGGGCGGGCGAGGCGGTCCCGCGTTCGAACTTCTGAGCAGTCTTTTTAAATGAGTACTCCTCTGCACCGGGATCCTCGACGCTATTATAACAGACCTGCGCCGGGTGGAGATCCTCCCCGCAGCCTTCCCGAACGTAGAGGTAGCCTGATCCCCACGGCCCGAGGAGCCACTTGTGGCCGCTTCCGGCGACGTACTCCGCACCCCACCCGTTGAGATCCATCGCGGTCTGTCCGGCCGACTGGACCGCATCGACCAGCACCTCGCAGTCGGCGTCGTGGGCGATATCGACCAACTCGGCGACCGACAGTCGGGTTCCGTAGTTCCAGGAGATCGAGCTAAAACAAACCAAACGTGCATCCGCGACCGCCTCGGCGTAGTCGTCGAGGTCGACCCGCCCGTCGATGGTTTCGAGGACTCGCACCTCAACACCGTGTTTCCGCGCCGCACGTTGCCACGGCAGGATACCAGCGGGGTGTTCGAGGTCGGTGCGGACGACCACGTCACCGGGCTGCCAGTCGATCGCCGCTGCCAGCGCACTGATCGCGTCGCTGGTCGACTCGGTCAGCGCGATTTCGGCGGGTGCTGCGCCGAGATGGGCCGCGATAGTCTCCCGGCTGTCGGCCCGTGCCTCACGGGCGGCCGTATACATCCCTTCGGCCGCGGGAGCGACGGTTTTGTGATGGGTGAGACAGTCGGTGGCGGCATCAAGCACCGGCTGGGGACTTGGCCCGCTCGCACCCGTATTGAAAAACGTCGTCTCGTCGAGCGCCGGAATCGACGCTCGAAGTTCGCGTGGGGTCATGCTCCCACATTGGCGTCGACTCGGTAAATCCTTCTGCCGCGAGAGTAATAGCCAGCGGCTACTCCGAGTTAGAGGTCGTATAACTCGCCGTATTTCTCGGTGACGTAGTCGACGAACGCTTCTGCGGTGAACTCCTCGCCGGTCGCCTCGACGACCAGTTCGTTCGTCTCGTAGCGCTGGCCGTGTTGGTGGATGTTCTCGCGGAGCCACTCGCCGAGGGGTTCGAACTCGCTGTTCTCGATTTTCGTTTCGATATCGTCGACGTCCTCGTTGGCGGCCTCGTACAGTTGGGCGGCCATCACGCTGCCAAGCGAGTAGGTCGGGAAGTAGCCGAAACTGCCGTGGCTCCAGTGGATGTCCTGGAGACAGCCCATCGCGTCCGACGGAGGGGTGATGCCGAGGTATTCCTCGTAGAGTTCGTTCCACCGCTCGGGCACGTCCGAGACAGCGAGATCACCACTGATGAGTTCGCGTTCGATCTCGAAGCGAACGATGATATGCAAGTGGTAGGTAAGTTCGTCGGCCTCGACGCGGATGAAGTTCTCGTCGTAGACTTGGTTGGCCGCCTCGTATGCGTCCTGTGGCGACAGATCGTCGGCCTGTGGGAACGCCTCCGTGAATTTCGGGACCAGGAGCGTCCAGAAGGCCGCCGAGCGGCCGACGTGGTTCTCCCAGAGCCGCGATTGGGATTCGTGGACCGAAAGGTTGCGGTGGTCGCCCAGTGGAGTGCCGAACTGGTCGTCGGGGAGTCCGAGCGTGTAGTAGGCGTGGCCGAACTCGTGGATCGTCGAGGTGAGCGCGCCGATCGGATCACTTTCGTCGAACCGCGTGGTCACCCGGCAGTCGAACTGATTGCCCGAGGTAAAGGGATGGGTCGACACGTCGAGTCGACCCCTACTGAAGTCGTAGTTCAGCAGTTCGAGCACCTCCCGAGAGAGTTCTTCTTGCGTGTCGGTGTCGTAGGTGTCCTCGAAAGCATCGGTAGCGAGGTCGGCATCCGAAGCTCGAATATCCTCGATGAGCGGAACGAGCGTTTCCCGAAGCTCGTCGAGAATAGATTCGGCCTGTGAGAGGGGAAGCCACGGCTCGTAATCCGCAAAGAGGACCGCATAGGGGTCGGCATCCGGGTCGATATGCTCGGCGTACTGTCGTTTGAGGTCGACCAGTCGTTCGAGATGCGGCGCGAACTCCTCGAAATCGTCGTTCTCGCGGGCCGACTCCCACGCGCCGAGGGCTTCGGACGTCGCCTCCGAAATTTCTTCGACCAGTTCGCCCGGAACGCGCTCGGCGCGGACGTACTGACGGCGTACTTCGCGGACCACGGCCTGTTGTTCGTCCGAGAGTGGTTCGTCTTCGAGGTCGTCCAGGAGGTCCCCGACGGGCCCGTCGACCAGCAAGTCGTGGGAGAGCGACGAGAGAGTAGACAGCTGTTTTGAGCGGGCGGGGGTGCCGCCCTCGGGCATCATCACCTGTTGGTCCCACGAGAGAATCTCGCTGGCGCTCTCGACGGCGTTGACTCGTTCGATCTCCGAGAGCAGGTCCTCGTACGCCTCGGGAGCCTCGACTGCGCTCGCGTCTGTTGCCATGTTTCCATATTCGCCCGGGGACGTATCAACGCACTGCTGGCGGCGGTCCCGTCAGTTGTTGGCCGTCGACTCCGCCACTGTGCGGTAGATCTCGTAACACCGGTCGACAACCTCTAGGGAGACGCTCTCGGTCGACGTATGGGCCTCACCCGGCTCGGCGGCACCACAGACCACACAGTCGGTTCCGGCCGCCGCCAGCCAGCCCGCGTCGGTCGCGTGGGGTTTGGCGACCTGCTGTGGCTCGCCCGGCTGCGCGTCAGCCGCCGCTTCGAGCACTCGGTTGGCGAACACGGGATCGCCGCAGGCCATCGGCGGCAAGTCTTGGTCGACCTCCCACTCGACGCCCTTGATCTCCTGGACCTGCGCGAGGTCCACGCGGTCGCCCGGCACGGTCCGCTCGTCGACTGTCACCGAACAGTTGTCGGGAATCACGTTCCACGCCGAGCCACCATCGATTTCAGTGACGGCGACACTCCCGGAGAGATCGGTGCCGAGGACGGTCGCGTCGGGGGCCGCCAGCGACCGGACGATGTCGACCGCGTCGCTCGCGCGGTAGATGGCGTTCTCGCTCTCCTCGGGGCGGCTGGCATGGCCCGCCGTCCCCATTGCGTGAATTGTACTTCCGCGTCGACCCTTATGAGCGACTGCCACGTCGGTGACACCCGACGCACTGTAGCCGGTCGACCCCTCGGTGACGACAGCCCACGTCGGCGAAAACCCCGCCTCGATGGCTGCCTGTGCACCGATTCCGCCCTGTTCTTCGCCGACGAAACTCGCAAAAACGAGGTCGACACTCGGGTCGGCGTCCCGGAAGACGACCATCGCCGCCGCCAGCGCGCCCTTCATATCGGCGGTCCCACGGCCGTGGAGACGTCCATCGCGTTCGTCGACGACATACTCGCCGTCGGCGTCGACCTGCTCGTCGGCTGGCGGGACTACGTCGTGGTGGCCGACCAATGCGAGGGAGTCGTCGGTCGACCCGTCTGTGGGTGTTCGTCTGGCGATGACGTTGCCCGCCTCGTCACGGTCGACGGCGGCATCGGTTTCCTCCTGAAGCCAGCGCTCGATCCGATCACCGGCGGCGGTTTCGTCGTCGTGGCTTGGAATCGAGACCAGCGTTTCGACGAGATCACGGACAGCGTGGTGGCCCATACGGACCGATTCGCGCCCGATGACAAAAATTACAGCCGAACGGCGACCGAGAGCCGTTCGGTTGAGACGACGATAACCGGGCAAACGTGGTCGACCCGCGCCGGAGCCGGTAACCACATCAGCCTTATGAATGGCCCCCGACTACAGAGGGTATGAAACTAGTGCCGGACACGAGCGCGGTCATCGATGGTCGCGTGTCCGAGCGAATTGCTGATGGCAGTTACAAGGAGGCCACCGTGTTGGTCCCGGAGGCTGTCGTCGGCGAACTCGAATCGCAGGCGAACGCGGGCTACGACAGTGGCTGGAACGGCCTCGAAGAGCTCCAGGAGCTCACCAGCCTCGCTGACGAGGGCGAAATCGAACTCGAATACGTCGGCCGACGCGCCAGCGGCTCCGAACAGGCCGGCGCCAGCGAGGGCGATGTCGACGCCATCATTCGGGATGTCGCCGAGGACCACGAGGCCACGCTGCTGTCGAGCGATGTCGTCCAGTCGGAGGTCGCCAAGGCCAAAGGACTCAGCGTCGAGTACGTCGAACCAGAGGTCCACAGCGACGAAGACCTGCCGATCGCCCAGTTCTTCGACGACGAAACGATGAGCGTCCACCTCAAGACCGATACCAAGCCGAAAGCCAAGCGCGGCGCGCTCAGCGGGATGAGCTACAAGACCATCGACGAGACGGTCACCGCCGACGAGCAGATGGACGAGTGGGCCGACGACATCGAAGCCCTCGCCCGGACCAGCCGCGAGGGATTTGTCGAACTGAGCGAGCCCGGAATGACGATCGTCCAGTACCAGGATTACCGAATCGCCGTCGCCCGACCCCCCTTTGCCGACGGGATCGAAATCACGGCGGTTCGACCCATCGTCAAAACCACACTCGACGACTACGAGTTCGCCGACGACCTCAGAGATCGGCTGCTCGAACGCCAGCGCGGCGTCCTGATCTCGGGGGCCCCCGGGGCCGGGAAGTCGACCTTTGCCCAGGCGGTCGCCGAGTTCCTCAACGACAACGACTACGCGGTCAAGACGATGGAGAAACCCCGGGACCTGCAGGTCGGCCCGGAGATCACCCAGTACACCGCACTCGGCGGCGACATGGCCAACACGGCCGACTCACTCCTCTTGGTCCGGCCGGACTACACGATCTACGACGAAGTGCGCAAAACCGAGGACTTCAGCGTCTTTGCGGATATGCGACTCGCGGGTGTCGGCATGGTCGGTGTCGTCCACGCGACCCGCGCGATTGACGCCCTCCAGCGACTCGTCGGCCGCGTCGAGCTGGGGATGATCCCGCAGGTCGTCGACACCGTCGTCTACATCGAAGCCGGTGAAGTTCACACCGTCTACGACGTGACCACCGAGGTCAAAGTGCCCGAAGGCCTCACGGCCGAGGACCTCGCCCGGCCCGTGATCCAGATCTCGGACTTCGAGACGGGGACGCCAGCCTACGAGATCTACACGTTCAACCGACAGGTCGTCACCGTGCCGCTGGATGACGCCGAGTCCAGTGATACCGGCGTCGACCGGATCGCCAAACAGGAGATCGAACGCGAGATCCGCTCGGTCGCCCGCGGTCACGTGGCGGTCGAACTCAAAGGCCAAAACGACGCGGTCGTCTACGTCGAGGAGCGCGACATCTCCTATGTGATCGGCAAGGGCGGCGGCCGGATCACCGATATCGAGGACCGACTCGGCATCGATATCGACGTGCGGACGCTCGACGAGCGACCCGGGTCAGCGGATACCGACGGCTCGTCGGGCCAGGAACTCCAGCCCGCGGGCGAGGTCGTCCAGCCGGAGATCACCGCGCGCCACGTCGTGATCCGCCTCGACGAACACGTCGGCGAGACTGTCGAAGTGCAGGCCGACAGCGAGTATCTGTTCACCGCAACCGTCGGTCGAGGCGGCGATATCCAGATCTCTCGGGGGTCGGCCATCGCCGAGGAGCTCGAAGACGCCATCGACAGAAAACAACAGATCACTGTCGTTACGGCCTGAGTCGGATCTCCCGTCCCCCGTGCTATCGAGCACAGATGGCTTACCATCGGCCAGCGACATCCATACCAGCACGGAAGACGTACAGTTTTGCAACCCAGAACTCCAATTCTGTTGAAACGTACCCGTAGCTTCCTAAACGATAACGCTTTTTTGAGGCAAACAGAAATGTTGAGGTATGTCTACTGAGCTGAAGCGTGGGCTTGAGGGTGTGGTGGTCACCGAGTCCGGCCTGAGTGATATCGACGGCGACGCTGGACGACTGATCTACCGCGGCTACGCCATCGAGGAGCTCGCCCGCCGGGCCAGCTATGAGGAGACACTGTATCTGCTCTGGCACGGTGAACTCCCCGACAGCGAGCAGTTGTCTGCCTTTCGTGAGGAGATGGCTGCCGCCCGCGAGCTCAGCGACGGCGTCGTAGAGATCATCCGTAACCTCGCCGACGCCGACGAGGAGCCGATGGCTGCCCTGCGGACGATCACCTCCGCGCTTGCGGCCTACGACCCGGATGCCGACGCGGATGTCTCGGATGCCGAGGCCAACGACCGCAAGAGCCGACGCATCACCGCCAAGATGCCGACCGCGCTGGCTGCGTTCAACCGCCTCCGGGAGGGCAACGAGCCGGTCGCCCCCCGCGAGGATCTCGACCACGCCGAGAACTTCCTGTATATGCTCAACGGCGAGGTGCCCGACGATGTGCTCGCCGAGACGTTCGATATGGCGCTGGTGCTCCACGCCGACCACGGGCTCAACGCCTCGACGTTCTCGGCGATGGTGACGGCCTCGACGCTCGCGGATCTCCACAGCGCGGTCACCTCGGCGATCGGCACGCTCTCCGGGAGCTTGCACGGCGGTGCGAACGCCAACGTGATGAAGATGCTCAAGGAAGTCGATGACTCCGAAATGGACCCTGTCGACTGGGTCAAAGACGCCTTGGAGCGCGGCGACCGCGTCGCTGGCTTCGGCCACCGCGTCTACAACGTCAAAGATCCCCGAGCCAAAATTCTCGGCGAGGAGAGCGAAGCCCTCGGCGAGGCCGCGGGGGACACCAAATGGTACGAGATGTCAGTTGCTATCGAGGAGTATATTAAGGAAGAAAAGGGTCTCGCGCCGAACGTCGACTTCTACTCGGCGACGACCTACTACCAGATGGAAATCCCGATCGATCTCTACACCCCGATCTTCGCGGTCTCGCGGGTCGGCGGCTGGCTCGCCCACGTCCTCGAACAGTGGGAGGACAACCGCCTGATCCGGCCGCGAGCCCAGTACACCGGCCCCGAAGACGCCGAGTTCGTGGCAGTCGACGAGCGGTAAGGATGCCGCGGGTTTCAGTACAGTTTGGTGTGAGCACTGTTGTCGCCGTTTTGATCGTTAGTGGTCTGTATTGGCTTGTCGATGATATTCTGTTTGCGAGCGTTACCGGCCTCGTCTGGGGATGCGGCCTCGCGCTAAGTATTCATCAGTATCGAACAGATTCATCGATCTCGGCCGATACGACATGGGAGCGTAACCGATGGGTTGGCCTCGGTGTAGGTATCATAAATCTTGCAGCCCTAGTCGGTGTCAGCCCGTCATTACCTATTTCGGCGGAGGTACGACTCGGGCTTGGCGTTCTTGTTATCGGTACTGGGCTCGTCGGATTTGCGGCCGCCTCACTGGCCCAAAGAGAACGCCACGAGTAGCCCCCGAGCAACTCAGCTACGCCCACCGAATCCGGGTTCCCACCGGAAGGTTCCGTTCTGCTGGATCACCTCGCCGTCGACCGACAGCGTCGACTCGTCGCTTATATCTGTAATCAGATCCGTATGCACCGCCGACTGATTACCGGTCTTGCCGTCGGGCAAACAGGCGTCGTAGGCTCTGCCTACGGCGAGATGGACCGTCTCGCCCATTTTTTCGTCGAACAAGATGTTGTCTGTCACCCGGTCGATGCCGCGGTTCATCCCGATGCCGAGTTCGCCGAGCCGTCTGGCTCCCGCATCGGTCTCCAGGATCTCTTTTAAGACAGCCTCGCCCTGTGCGGCCCCATAGTCGACCACTTCGCCGCCCTCGAAGGTCAGCCGGACGTCCTGGAGCCGGGTCGCATCGACCGTCATCGGGACGTCGAAAACGACCGTGCCCTCGGCGTCGGCAGGCGCGGTAAAGACTTCGCCGGAGGGGAGGTTATGCGAGTCGTAGTCGACCGAGGCTGCGCTGTTGACTGCGGTTCGGTCCTGGATAGAGAGCCACAGGTCGGTCTCGGCCGTCTCGATGTGAACCTCGCTGCCCGCGTCGAGGACTGTTTTGAGCTGTCCCATTTCCTCGGCCAGCGACTCCCAATCGCGCAGGATGGCATCGTAGACGAACTCCTGGTACGCCTCGTAGGCCATCCCGGCTTGTTGGGCCAGCGAGCGGGTGGGGTGGACGGTTGAGACCCAGTCGGTGTCCATCCGAGCCTCGCGGATCTCGGTGCGCGCTCGCCGGTAGGCCTGCCGGGTCTCGCTGGGCACATCGGCGGTTGCGGTCGTGTTGCGGCCACCGCCGAGTCGGAGATAGGCGTCGGCCCCTTTGACGAGTGTCAATTCGTGGGCCGGATCAGCGTCGAAGTCGCTGTTGTGGCCCCGGAGATACGCGCGGGTCAATTCGTCCGAATCGTAGGTTGCCACGAGGTTCGCGCCGCGTTCGCCAAGGGCTTCGGCGACCGCCACCGCGAGGTCGTGGGCTCCTTCGGCGACGCTCAAAACGACGTTGTCGCCCGCCTCGATGCGGGCACTCCAGTCGACGAGAATCTCGGCGTGTTCGTGTACGCGTGGGTCCATACTCGGAGATTCGTCGCCGTCTGCTTAAACGTCGGTCGACTGGACCACGGCGAACGGAACGCAACCGCTTAGCCGCCGTGGAGACAGCCCTCCGTATGGAGGTGCGCGTGTATCGCGGACGGGCCGATGATCCGACGGCCGATCAGGCGACGACTGCGGCGCTGCTCGACCGGACAGCCGAAACCGGGGTTCCCGCGATCCGGGTCTGGCGACCCCATCGACAGGTCGCGTTCGGTCGGCGCGACAGCCACGCCGAGGGGTACGATGCCGCCAAAGCGGCGGCCGACGATCGTGGCTACCACGCCGTCGACCGGCGGGTCGGCGGCCGCGCGGTCGCCTACACTGGCCGGACGCTGGCGATCGCCCACGCGGTGCCGATCGACGACATTCGACGCGGAATGTGTGACCGGTACGGCGAGGCCAGTCAGTTGCTCGTCGACGCCCTCTCGGAGCTCGGAGCCGACGTAACGCGGGGCGAACCGAACGACGCCTACTGTCCGGGGAGCCACTCGGTAAGCGGCGTCGACGGCGTGGGCCAACCGCAGGGCAAACTGGCGGGTCTCGCCCAGCGCGTCCAGTCGGGGGCGGCGCTGGTCGCCGCGTGTCTCACCGTCACCGAAGCCGACGTTGCGGCCCTCCAGTCGGTGTTAGGCCCCGTCTACCATGCACTCGGAGTTCCCTTCGACCCGTCGACCGTCGGCAGCGTAGCGACCGCCGGTGGGCCGGACGATCCGGCGGTCGTTCGGCAGGCAGTCGAGGACGCGCTGGTCGACGGCCGCGAACGGTCTCTCGTCACGGTCGGCGACTAATCCACGAGACTTAGGAGCCTGCCCAGCCCACAGTCGGCCATGCTGATTACTAACGCCGACCTCGCTGACGGCCGGACCGTCGACGTTCGCATCTCCGGAGAGCAGATCGAGACGGTCGACGACGACCTCGACCCCGAGCCCGATGAGACCGTGATCGACGCCACCGACAAACTCCTGTTGCCGGGGGCGATCGATGCCCACGTTCACTTCCGGGAGCCGGGGTACTCGCACAAGGAGACGTGGGACACCGCAACCAAAAGCGCGGCCGCGGGTGGGGTGACGACCGTCGTCGACATGCCGAACACCGATCCGGCGACGACCTCGGGCGACGGCTTCGCGGCGAAAGCCGAGTACGCCGAAGCGGCACGGGTCGACTACGGGATCAACGGTGGCGTCACCGGTGACTGGGACCCCGACACCCTTTTCGACCAGCCGATCTGTGCGCTCGGCGAGGTCTTCCTCGCGGACTCGACCGGCGACATGGGCGTCGCCGTCGAACTGTTTACCGACGCCACACGGCGCGCCGCCGAGCACGACGTGACAGTGACGGTCCACGCCGAAGACGAGACACTGTTCGACGAGTCGACTCGCGACGCCGACGCCGGTGGCGTGGGCCGGGAGGCGAACGCCGAGTTGTGGAGTGCCTACCGAAGCGCAGAAGCCGAAGCGGCGATGATCGAACAGGCCACCGAAGTCGGCCACGATACCGGCGCGGCGATCCACATCGCACACACCTCCACCCCGGAGGGAATCGACGCCGCCGTTGCGGGCGGGGCGACCTGCGAGGTCTGTCCCCACCATCTGTATCTCTCGACCGACGATCTCGACGAACTCGGTACCTATGGCCGGATGAACCCGCCATTGCGGAGCGAGGAGCGCCGCGAGAAGGTTTTCGAGCGTGTCGCCGACGGGACGGTCGACATCGTCGCCACCGACCACGCGCCCCACACCCGCGAAGAGAAGGAGGCAGGGCTCTGGGAGGCCCCGAGCGGCGTGCCGGGCGTCGAGACGATGCTGCCGCTGTTGCTCGAATCGGCGCGACAGGGGGAGTTGAGCTATGAGCGCGTCCGAGATCTCGTCGCGCGGAACCCCGCAGACATTTTCGACCTCGACTCCAAGGGGCGGATCGAATCCGGGTACGACGCCGATCTCACCCTCGTCGACCGCGACGATCCGCGTGAGATCCGTGGATCGGACACCCACACGAAGTGTGACTGGACGCCGTTCGAGGGCCAGCTGGGCATCTTCCCTGAACTAACACTGGTTCGGGGCGAGGTCGTCTACGAGCGAACTCCGGGCGAAAGCAGCGACCGCACTGCTGACAGCGAGGGGTTCGGTGATGTCGACGGACAGAACGTCCGGCGCTGAGACTGCCCTCCTGCCGACGCAGACCCGACACGGTTTTCTGACAGCCCGGGGAACCGATACCCAATGCTGAGTAGACAGTTCGTCCGTGAGAACCCCGACGCCGTCCGTGCAGCCCTCGAAACGAAGGGCGTCGACGTGGATCTCGACCGGATTCTGGAGATCGACGAAGAGTGGCGATCGCTGAAAAGCGAGGGCGACGACCTCCGCCACGAGCGCAACGAGGTATCGAGCACAATCGGTCGGCTCAAACAGGAGGGCGACGAGGAAGCGGCCCAAGAGGCCATCGAGCGATCCAGCGAACTCAAAACGGAGCTCCAGGAGATCGAAACACGGGCCGACGAGCTGGAGGCCGAACTCGAAGCCGCCCTCCTAACCCTGCCGCAACTCCCCGACGACTCGGTGCCGGTCGGCGAAGACGAATCCGAAAACGTCGAACGCCGACGCGAGGGGTTCGACGACCTGCGCGCGCTCCCCGACGAGGTGACGCCCCACTACGATCTCGGCGAGGACCTCGAGATCCTGGACTTCGACCGCGCCGCGAAGGTCTCCGGCGGCGGCTTCTATTTCGCCAAGGGCGACGGCGCGCGGCTCGAACACGCCCTGATCCAGTTCATGCTGGACGTGCACCGCGAGCAGGCGTACATGGATGTCTTCCCGCCGATCCCGGTCAACAGCGCCTCGATGCGCGGGACGGGGCAGTTCCCCAAGTTCACCGAGGACGCCTACCGACTCGAAGGCGACAACGAAGACCCCTACAACGACGACGATCTGTGGCTGCTGCCGACCGCCGAGGTCCCCGTGACCAATCTCCACCGCGATGAGATCCTATTGGACGACGACCTCCCCCTGAAGTATCAGGCCTACTCGCCGAACTTCCGCCAGGAAGCTGGCGAACACGGCACCGAAACCCGCGGCATCGTCCGGGTCCACCAGTTCAACAAAGTCGAGTTGGTCAACTTCGTCCGTCCCGAGGAGAGCGACGATCGCTTCGAGGGACTGGTCTCGGAGGCCGAATCGGTGCTCGACCGGCTGGGGCTCCCGTACCGGATTCTGGAGATGTGTACCGGCGATCTCGGCTTTACACAGTCCAAGAAGTACGATATCGAGGTCTGGGCCCCCGGCGACGATATGGACGAGGGCCCCGACGAGGGCGGTCGGTGGCTGGAGGTTTCGTCAGTCTCGAACTTCCGGGACTTCCAGGCCCGGCGTGCGGGGATTCAGTACCGACCCGAACAGCACGAATCGGCCGAATTCCTCCACACGCTCAACGGGTCGGGTGTCGCCGTCCCGCGGGTGATGGTCGCTATTCTGGAGTACTACCAGAACGACGATGGCACCGTCACGGTGCCGGAGGCGCTCCGTCCCTACATGGGCGGCCAAGAACTGATCGAGGGTCACGCTGCGGTCGGTGAAAGCGCGGTCGGCGACGGGCCGAACGAGTAGTAGCCGCTGGCTACTGGCAGGTAGTCGACGCCTTCTCGACGGTCGACCGGGAGCGATTTATAAACGGCTCAGCGCCCACGCTGAAGCAGTAGGCCTCCAACGACGAGCAAGACGAGACTGACCAGAATCCACGGCGGGTTCCAAACCGTCGTCCCGTGGACAGCATCATGGAGACCGAGGACGTAGTGGTCGACGACCCCATCGGAGGTATTGAACACGCCCATTCCGATCAGTACCGAACCGAAGACCGCGAGCGTCGACAGGCGGGAACTGCTGTGGTTGGTGGCCCACCAGATGACGCTGGCTCCGAGGCCCATCACCCCGAGCATCGCCAGCGAGAACAGCCCGTCGTAGTAGACGTTCTGCTGGAGGCCATCGAGCGTCCCCGGATCGTAGCTGTTCGAGAGCAGATGGTGGGTCTGGAGGATCTGATGGAAGACGATCACGTCGAGGACGGCGGCCAAGCCGATGCCGAGCACCCCACCCCCGACGAGCGCGAGTCGACTCCGGGTTGTGGATGCAACCATCGGTTCCGTGTTGGCTGGCTGGCGGCAAACAGCCACTGGCGAATTTGCGCTCCGGTAGTTGCCGAATACACTCTCAGAGAGCAGCCTCTCTAATTACATTTAATTATATGTGATTAGTTAGGAGGAGTCAGACAATGTGGCTGTGCCGAACGAGAGTTGGGCAATCAAAACAGCCCGGAAACAACAGAGTCGACCAGCGCGTCTTCGAGTTATTCGACGTCGATGGCGGCGGTGTCGTCGGCGCGATCGAAGGTGACGTTCAGGACGCCGTTGTTGAACGTCGCTTCGGCGGAGTGTTCGTCGACGCCGACCGGCAGGCGAATGCGTTCATCGTATTCACGGCGGTCGCTGGCGGCGCTGATCGTGAGCGTCTTGCCGTCACACTGGAGGCTGAGTTCGTCCTTGTCGATGCCCGGCAGATCCGCGACGAGTCGGACGATGTCGTCTTCCTCGTAGACGTCGATGTGGGTCTCCGAACCGAAGCCCGCGTCGTCCATCCCGCCAGTCATCCCCTGCATCATGCGTTCGATCTCGTCGAAGATATCGCCGAACGGGTCCTCGCGGTCGTCTCGTCTCATACCCTGCCGTATGTGTGGATCGCTCAAAAGGTTTCTGTCCAGCCGGTCCGGCTGCAGCAACACGCTAACGCAGTCACAGTCCGTTCTAACCTTCTGTATTGGGTGTTTTTCCTCGATTCGTTTCGACCTATTTTAAGTAGTTGTAGTACACTCATTCAGTCATGAGTAAATCCTATCTGGATGCTGGCGAGGAGGTCGACGAAAGCGACGTAGTCCGCATCGGACTCAACGGATTCGGTCGAATCGGTCGCAGCGTGTTCCGCGCGATCATGGACAACCCGCGGCTCGAACTCGCAGGCATCAACGACGTGATGGACTTCGAGGACATGGAGTACCTCGGCAAGTACGACACCATCATGGGCCGACTCGACGGCCTCGACCTCGAAGACGATGAGCTGTCGATCGGCGGCACCTCGGTCTCACTCTACAACATTCAGAGCCCCAGCGAACTGCCGTGGGGCGACCTCGATGTCGATGTCGCCTTCGAGTGTACCGGCATTTTCCGTACCAAAGACGACGCGAGTCTCCACCTCGAAGCCGGTGCCGACAAGGTCGTCATCTCCGCACCGCCGAAGGGCGATAAACCGGTCAAAACGCTCGTTTACGGCGTCAACGAAGACGAGTACGAGGGCGAGGACATCGTCTCAAACGCCTCCTGTACGACCAACAGTGTCACGCCGGTCGCACACGTGCTCGACGAGGAGTTCGGCATCAACACGGCGACGCTGACAACCGTTCACGCATACACAGGTAGCCAGACGCTGATCGACGCCCCGAAAGGCAAGACCCGCCGTGGCCGCTCGGCCGCCGAAAACATCGTTCCGACCTCGACAGGTGCCGCACAGGCAACCACCGAAATCCTGCCACAGCTCAAAGGGAAGATGGACGGGATGGCGATCCGCGTCCCGATCCCGAACGGCTCGATCACCGAGCTTGTCGTCGACCTCGAGGCCGACGTGACCGAAGAAGAAGTCAACGACGCCTTCCGTGATGCCGCCGACAGCGGCCCACTCGCGGGCGTCCTCGGCTACACCGACGACGAGATCGTCTCCTCGGACATCGTCGGCCTGCCGTTCTCGACGTACACCGACCTCAGCTCCACGAACGTCATCGGCGATAACGGCCTCGTCAAGATCCTGACGTGGTACGACAACGAGTACGGCTTCTCGAACCGGATGCTCGACGTCGCCGAGTACATCACTGACGAAGCCTAACGCCAGCAGTCGGCCCCCCGCAGTCGGTGCAGCGTCTTTTAAACCTCCGAAGCAGCCGTATTCAAACACATGACATCTTTCAACACGATCGACGACCTCGATGCCGAACAGCGCGTCCTCGTCCGTCTCGACCTCAACTCCCCGGTCGACGACGGCGAGGTCCAGGACAACCGCCGCTTCAGCCGCCACGCCGAAACGGTCCGTGAGCTCGCCGAGGCGGGCCACCGCGTCGTGCTGATGGCCCACCAAGGCCGACCTGGCAACGACACCTTCGTCTCGCTGGACCAGCACGCCGAGATCATGGCCGGTCACATCGACCGCGACGTAGGGTTCGTCGACGACATCTATGGCGAGAAAGCTCTCGACGCCATCGACGCTCTCGAATCCGGTGACGTCCTGCTGCTGGAGAACACCCGGATGAGCGACGACGAACTGCCCGAGGAAGCCCCCGAAGTGAAGTCCGAAACCGAGTTCGTCCAGTCTCTGGCTCCGCACTTCGATGCCTACATCAACGACGCCTACTCGGCGGCCCACCGGAAACACGCCTCGCTGGTCGGCTTCCCGCTCGTGTTGCCCGCCTTCGCGGGCCGCGTGATGGAAACCGAGTACGAGGCCAACACCGCGATTGCGAACCGTGAGTTCGACGGGCAGGTGACGATGGTGGTCGGCGGCACCAAAGCCACCGATGTGATCGGCGTCATGAACACGCTCGGCGACAAGATCGACACCTTCTGTCTGGGCGGCATCGCCAGCCACCTGTTCCTCCGGGCGGCGGGCTACGACATCGGCTACGACCGCCACGAGGATCTGGATCTCTACGACACCCAGTGGGAGAATAACGAGGAGATCATCCGTGAGCTCTACGAGGAGCGCCGCGACCAGATCAAACTCCCCGAGGGGCTGGCCTACGAGGACGACGACGGCGAGCGCGCCGAGCACGACAACGCCGACCTCGACGCCGCCAACTACGACTACATGGATATCTCCGAAGAGACGGTCGACAACTACGACCCGATCATCCGGGACTCCGACGCCGTCTTCCTGAAAGGTGCTCTCGGTGTCTTCGAGGACGAGAAGTTCTCGGCGGGGACGGTCGGCGCAGTCAAAGCCATCGCCGAAACCGACTGCTTCTCGGTGGTCGGCGGCGGCGACACCTCCCGCTCGATCGAGATGTACGGGATGGACGAAACCGACTTCGACCACGTCTCGATCGCCGGCGGCGCGTACATCCGCGCGCTGACCGGTGACGACCTGCCGGGCATCGAACTGCTGATCGACGCCGCTCAGTAGTCCGACGACCGGTCGACTATTTTATATATTCACACTTTGGAATCGCGAGTAAGCCACCCGACGGTGGTCGTGTCGGATTGAAAATATAGCCAGCACTTACCGCACTTAGGGGCTCAGTATGTAGTCGGCTGCTTTCTCGGCAATCATGGTCGTCGGGGCGTCCGTGTTCCCGCTGGTGATCGTTGGCATGATCGAGGCATCAACGACACGGAGTCCATCAACCCCGTGGACAGCGAGCCGGTCGTCGACGACCGCCATCTCATCGGTGCCCATCTTGCAGGTGCCGACAGGGTGGTAGAGCGTCTCTGCAGTCTCACGGATATGCTCGATCAGTTGCTCGTCCGATTGGACATCGGCTCCTGGAGATACCTCTTTCTCACGGTAGTCGTCGAATGGTTCGGCCTCCAGGACCTCCCGGACCAGTTTGACTCCTTCGAGCAGTATCTCCAGGTCCTCCCCTTCGGTGAGGTACTGTGGATCGATGGCCGGATCGTCAAACGGGTCCGCCGACCGGAGCGTGATCCGACCACGGCTCTCTGGCCGAAGGCAGAGCGCGCCAAGCCAGAAGCCATGCCCGTCGGGATTATCGAACCCGTGATTGACGGAGTATGAGGGTCCGAAGTGGAACTGGATCTCGGGCCGCTCGGCCCCCTCCGAGACCGACGCGAAGCCGCCAGCCTCTGCGACGTTCGAGGTCAGTGGCCCCCGTTTCAACACCAAATATTTCAGCAGGTTCCACAGCGAGTCCGCCCCCGCAAGCGTGATCGGTTTCTCGCAGGCGTAGTTGATCTTTACTTGGAGATGATCCTGGAGATTCCGTCCGACACCGGGGAGATCATGGACGACCAAAATATCGTGGGCTGCGAGGTGCTCTGCGGGCCCAACGCCCGACAGCATGAGCAACTGCGGTGAGTTGATCGTGCCCGCCGAGAGAATGACTTCCTTGTTGGCGTCGACCGTCTCGGTCATGTTGCTGCCGTCTTCGACGTATTCAACCCCGACTGCCGCTCGGCCGTCGAACCTGACGCGGGTTACCTGCGCACCGGTCGTGGCAGTCAGGGTTGATCGATCCAGAGCCGGTTTTAAGTAGGCGTCGGCCGCACTGTGACGCTGGCCGTCTTTTTGGGCCACTTGATAGAGACCGACGCCCGACTGATCGCCCGCGTTGAAATCGTCGTTCCGCGGCAGTCCGACCGCCCCTCCTGCCTCGATGAACGTCTCGCTGAGTTCGTTTGGCGACTGCAGGTCGGCCACGTTCCGTGGCCCGCCGGTGCCGTGATACTCCGAGGAGCCCCGTTCGTTGTGTTCGGCCCGCTTAAAGTAGGGGAGGACGTCCTCGTAGGCCCAGCCGTCGTTTCCGAGGGCGCCCCAGTGATCGTAGTCTGCGGGCTGGCCGCGGGCATAGATCATCGCGTTGATCGAACTCGACCCCCCGAGGGTCTTCCCGCGGGGCCAGTAGCATTCTCGATCATTGAGTTCCGTCTGCGGTTCGGTGTCGTACGCCCAGTCGACATCGGAATTGAATAAGTCCGTGAACGCCGCGGGAATGCCGATCTCGTTTTTCTCATCCGGTTTGCCTGCCTCCAATAGCAGCACGCTCTCGCCGTCGGCTGAGAGCCGATGTGCGAGTACACAGCCCGCTGACCCCGCGCCAACGATGATGTAATCGTAGCTCCGCCCACCCTGATTTGACATGATAATACATCATTGAAAACAACGGCTTAAACCCCGTAGTATCGCCGGGAAGAACGGACAGGAGGCGGGTGAGTGGCCAACCAGTAGTTGTCCAGTCCGTTCGTTGTGTAATCTGATAATTTAAGTGTGATGACTATAGCTAGAGGGACGAATGCCGTCCCAGTCGCCCAACGAGTTCGTCATCACGTCCTCTGTGCGGACGGAGATCGTGCTTCGGGCCGCCGAGAGCACGACGTCGACCGACGCGCTGCTGTCCGGAATCGATGCGAGCGATTCGGCGGTCTACGACGCGCTCTCGACGCTCAGAGATCGTGGTCTGCTCACCGAGTGCAGCAGCGGGTGGGAACTCACTGCTCACGGATCGCTCGTCGCCGACAGCGTATCAGCCTGGCAGAGTTCGGAGACGTTCCTCGCGACGGACCCGGAATTCTGGAAGAACCATCGGCTTGACGTCATTCCAGCGCGGTTTCGTCGACGGCTCCCGGAGATCGGCGAGTACGAAATCGTCCGCGATACACCCCAAGACCCCAACAGGTCCGAGGATCTTGCCATCAGCATGATCGAATCAGCCGACGCCTGTGAGCTTACAACACCGTACTACTCACGACGCCATCAGGAGGCCATCCCGACACACCCGGAAACGCGCCTGCTGGTAACCCGTGAGGCGATCGATGTCAGCCTCCAGCGGTACAAAGACGGTCACCGCGAGGTGTTGACCGAGTTAGAGCCCGCAAGCATCCGACTGACGGAGTGCCAGTTCGCGTCGGTCGTCACCGATCAGAAACTCAAATTCGAACTGCCGACGTTGAGCGAGGGACCGACGACCCAGCACGGTGGAAATAGCACACCGGAGCCGTCCGAACGCGGGTCGGTCACTGATACCACTGCCATATTCGTCTCGGAGACCGACCCAGCGGTCCAGTTCGGACGCGACCTCTTCGAAGCGCTGTGGGCGAACTCGGAGCCTCTCGGCCCGTATGTAGAACGCCAGTTCCCCGAACTGTGGGAGTGACTCCCGACGTACTCGTAGGTTCATATATGCCACCGTCTACTACACTGTCTGGCGGTGGAGCGCATAGCAAACATCTTCACAACATACCGCTCGAAGCAACACGCGTCGACTACTTTCTTGGGAGTCGACCACGACTCCCTATCTATGAAACTCGGCATCGTCTCCGATACCCACGATAATTTGGACCACGTCGAACAGGCCGTCTGGCTGTTCGAATCCGAAGGCGTCGAGCGAGTCATCCACTGCGGCGACATCGTCGCCCCGTTTTCGGCGACCCCCTTCGACAGCGACACCTTCGACTTTTATGCGGTCCGTGGAAACAACGACGGCGAGTGGGCCCTCGCCAACACGGTCGCGGAGTTCGGCACCTATCTCGGTGAGTGCGGCCAACTCACAGTCGACGGCGTCTCGATCACGGTCTACCACGGCACCAACAAACTGCTGCGAGAGGCGCTGGTCGACAGCGGCGAGTACGACTACGTGCTTCATGGCCATACCCACGAACGCGCCCTCGAAGCCCGCGACTGCACCGTCCGCGTGAACCCCGGCGGGCTGCCGATCCCCGGCTCTGACGACGACTTTCACGTAGCAATCCTCGACACTGAGCAGTCGGGAACCGAGGCGATCACGCACCACCAGTTGAAGTAGGAGCCGGTCGACTGGCCGGTATAATGACTGTTCCGACACGAACACTCCCGAGCGGCGACGAGATCCCATTGGTCGGCTTCGGCACCTACGACATCGAGCCATCAGAAACCACCGAGGCGGTTCGGACCGCCCTTGAGACGGGCTATCGCCACGTGGACTGTGCGGAGGGGTACGGCAACGAACGCGAGGTCGGCGAGGCACTCGCCGACTACGACCGTGATGAGCTGTTTGTCACCTCTAAGGTCCTCCCGAAACACCTCCATTACGAGTCGCTTATTTCGGCCTGCCAAGACTCGCTGGATCGGTTAGGCACCGACTACCTCGATCTGTATCTCATTCACTGGCCGAATCCGGCAATCTCGCTGCGTGAGACGCTGTCGGCGATGGCACGGCTCGTCGACGAGGGACTGGTCCGCAACATCGGCGTGAGTAACTTCACAGCCTATCAGCTGATGTTCGCCCAGCAGATTTCGGACGTTCCGATCGCGATGGATCAGATCGAACTCCACCCGTGGTTCAAACAGGTGGAACTGCGGGCGTACGCAACCGAACACGACGTACCGCTGGCGGCGGCCGCACCCCTTGCTCGGGCGGCAGTGTTTGACGATCCGGTCATCCAGGACCTGGCGGACACGTACAATAAAACACCGGCCCAGATCGTCATCCGGTGGCAGGTCCAGAACGGCATCGTGACGATTCCCCGGTCGACCACACCCGACCATATTCGGTCGAATCTGGCAGTCACCAACTGGACGTTGGACGAGGACGATATGGATCGAATCGAAGCGATCAGTCGTCGGGACCGACAGTATATAATCGATCCCAATCATCCGCGGTACGGCATCTCGGAGTAGAGCAACTATTATCTATAATTCTGTTGACTTTATTTTAAACCTGATTAGTAAACAATGATTAGCTAACTGTTAAGTAAAGATTGTTCATTTTGATTAATGGTGTTTATGCAATGACACAGGTGATTTGGATCATCGGTGCGGTCCTCGTAACGTTCACCGCAGGGTACATGTGGTACTCCCGGTACCTCTCACAGTTCATCGGTCTGGACGAGGAGGCAGAAACACCGGCGCACAAGTACGAGGACGGACAGGAGTACGTCCCCTCGAAGAAGCCCGTGTTGTTAGGCCACCACTACTCGAGTATCGCGGGCGGTGCACCGATCGTCGGCCCGATCACGGCTGGTGCAGTGTGGGGCTGGGTACCAGCCCTGCTGTGGATCGCGATCGGCAACCCCTTGATGGGTGCGGTCCACGACTTCGTCTCGCTGTCGGGGTCGCTCCGTCACGAGGGGAAGTCGATCGGCTACATCGTCGGCGAGTACGTCGGTGAGGGCGGCAAGAACATGCTGCTGTGGTTTGCCTTTCTTACCATCATCCTCGTAGTGGCTGTCTTCGCCTTGGTCGTCGGGATCGTCTTCAACGCCTATCCCGAGGTGTCGACGGCCTCCTTCATTTACATTGCACTCGCCCTCGTTTTCGGGGTCTACCTCTACCAGCTAAATGGGCCGTTCATTCCCGGCACGATCCTGTTCGTCGCCGGTGTGTTCGCGGCCGTCTGGGTCGGTATTCAGTACCCTGTCGCGCTGTTCGAGCCGAGCGCCGAGCGCACCGCGGATATCGGGGTGACGGTCCTGCTCGGCGGTGCCGGTAGCTGGGTGCCCGGTGCAGGGGCACTCGGCGCGAACACGGCCGCCTGGATTCCGGTCGTGATGGTGTATGCCGCCATCGCCAGCGCGCTCCCGGTGTGGGTACTGCTTCAGCCGCGTGACTACCTCTCGTCGTTCCTGCTGTACACCGGCGTCGGTGGAGCGACCATTGCGATCATCGCCGGAACGCTGCTGGGCACGTCGACCCAGCCGCTGGTGATCGACTCCTCGCTTGGCGCGTTTAACGGCTTTTGGGGCGTCGAAGGTGTCTTCCTCCCGCTGTTCCCGCTGTTGTTCATCACGATTGCCTGCGGGACGATCAGCGGGTTCCACTCGCTGGTCTCGTCGGGAACGACTGCCAAACAGTTGGACAAAGAGACCGACGCCCGCCTGATCGGCTACGGCGGGATGCTCGGCGAGGGGCTGCTCGCCGCAGTCGCGCTGTCGGCGTTGGCGGTGTGGGGCTTTGCCGATCCCGCAGGCGGTATCGGGGCCGCACTGCCCAACTTCGCCTCGGGTGGCGGCATTATCCTCACGAGCCTCGGCATCCCCGAGACCGTGGGCGCGGTGTTCATGGCGCTCGTATTGGTGAGTTTCCTCCTTACCTCGACTGACACGGCGGTCCGACTCGGCCGCTACATGATGGAAGAGATCGTCGGCCTGCCGGCCGGCCAGACAGACACGGGCCTCAACCCGGACCTCGGCTCGTTCGCTCGTGGCCGCTACACCAATCCGATCATTCAGATCGTCCCGGCCTACCTGCTTGTCGTCTCCGGTCAGTGGGTGACGCTGTGGGCGCTGTTCGGCGGCGCGAACCAACTGCTGGCGGCACTGGCGCTGCTGACGGCGACGATCTGGCTCGCCAACTGGGACGAGACCAAGCAACTGGTCTCGACCGGCGTCCCGATGGCAATCATGGTCGTGACGACTATCCTGGGGCTCTCGTGGCTGGTGTTCTACGAGAACCTCTACACCAACCTCTACTTCCACTTCACCGGCGCGCTTGACGAACCGCTCGCCGGCGAAGCGATTGCCTCCTCGATCGTCCAGATGGCACTCGGGTTGGTGTTGATCGGGCTCGCACTCGCGTTGGTCCGCCTCGGCTATCAGAACATCCAGGAGGTCCGCTACGAGTCCGACGCGCCTGCTGTGGAACCGAGCGACGACTAACGCTACCGCCGTCGGCTGATCTTTTTTACTGCCAGAACCGCTTGGCGAACCGCGAGAGTACTCCCTCTTCCGGCGTTGACACGTCGCCCCAGAGCCGGAACGCAGCGGCGACATCTGCGGCCTCGCTTCCAACACACTGCTCGGCCTCGGGGTCGACCACGACGAGGTTCACGTCGTAGTGGCCGTAGTAGCCGAACTTCAGCAGCGTTCGGTCGCGGAATCCACCGACGTAGTCGTCGACCGCGTCGGGAATTTCGTCGGCGATCAACACGAACGTGATGTCGGTGCCGTAATGTTCCTCGTCGGCGGTGATCCACTTATCGGCGAGTTCGTGGCCACGGTCGACCAGGCGTTCGAGGTCCGCAACTGTCGGCTGGTCCGTCCGCCGGGCCAGCAGATACTCCTCTGACTCGTGGTCGCCGTAGTTCAGCGCGGGATGGAAGAACTGCTTTTGATTCCTGACGCGCATCTCACCGTAAATGGGCCACCGTTCGCCGTCGACTGGGTGGTCCTTCTGGAGGTCGTAGTTGTACAGCAGTCGACCGGCGACGCGGTCGAGGTACTCGTCGTCCCACTCGGGAACCGACTCGCGGATCTCCGCTGGCAGTTCCTCGGCGTCTCTGCTCACACCTCGCTACGATGGCAGGTGGGATCAAAAGCCCGGCGGGTAGTTTTAAGTTGTTTTTGCACGAACAGGTATGATAATGAGCGACAGAGAGAGCGAAGCTTGCGGCCGGTGTTCGATGTCGACAGTGGTCGACACCGTCGCCGACGAGGAGGCCGCCGAACGGGACCCCTTCGGGGAAGATCGGATCGAGGTCGAGGAGGAGGAACTTCAGCGAGTCTCACCGGATGCGTGGATAGCACGGTTCACGACACGCCTCAACGAGATCGCCCGTTGGCTCACCTACGGTCGGTGAGGCGGCGTTCTCGGTCCGGTCAGGACATCGTGACAAAATACGTTAGCGAAAAGATCACGATGGCGGCCGTGGCGACGTTGATAAGGTCGAACGCCACCACGTCGAGAAACGAGAGCCCGCCGACGATCGTCCAGCCGAACAGCGTCGACAGCACGGCGTTGATCGCCAGCAGTACACGCGGGTCGCCCTGAGAGGCGGCTGCTCCGTCGCTGAATCCCTCGGAATCAGCCTCGTTCATACCCTCATCGTCTTTGTACCAACACTTAGCTTTTGTCGCTGGCACACCAATGGTGGGTATGCAGCTCCCGAACCGAGACGGCGTGGCCGTCGACCCGGTCCCGTTCGTCGTTATCACAGGGATGACAGCACTACTACTGCTGTCGTTCGGCCCGCTGTACGGCCAAGCTCTCGGGGTTTCGCTGTCGGCTGCCGTCGCTGGCTCTATCGCTCTCTCGGTGGCTGGCGCCCTGATCGCCTACTACCGACAGGTGTGGACTGCCCGCCCCGATATCGAGGCCGAACTCCCGGCCGGACTGCGTGCAGAACGCCTCTTTCACCTGATGGCTATCCTGACGGTTGTCATCATCGCCCTTGCGATCCCGCTTGTCGTCTAAACGGTCCCGGTCTGTCGGGTGGTGTTTTACTGGTGGCGTCTAATCGGTCAGCCATGCGAAACGTTGAGCTGTCACGGTTCGTCGCGGCTACCCCCGCCGAACTCGATACACTGCTGACCCCGCGCCGACTGGTCGAGTACGAGGGGAGTTTCAGCGTCGACGCGGTCGAGGAAACCGACACCGGAACGGTCATCACCGCGAGCGGCCCCGGACTACGGTTCCAACTCCGGTTCGAACAGCGGGCCGACGGCTACTACTACTACGAGCAGGCTGGCGAGGCCGGACCGTTCGAGGCGATGGAGACGACGGTGAGCGTCGACCGTAAGAACGAGGGCTCACAGGTGACGATGACATCACAGGTCGCTCTCTCGCTTTCGATCCCGTTTGCCGACCGCATCGCGGGCTGGAAACGCCGCGGCGAACTCGAACGTGCACTCGATGCCCTCGCGGCGGATTGCTGACTCGCCACTGACTGCTAACAGCCGACAGCGGCTGTGCGTACTCGACACACACCACCACAGGGATTTGTAATGGTAGCACGTGATCATGTCTGTCATGGGACTAATTGACTCGGGTAAAGAGGCGTTCGCATCGCCATCGCCGACCGACCGCCCCGACGACGGCTCCAACGGGGCCTACTGGTGTGACGACTGCAACAATCGGATTAGAGATGTCGACGTAGAGGGCGAGCCGAACTGCCCGGACTGCGGCGAGAAGATGCGGTTCGAGCGGGCGACCGGCCGTGACTGCGCCTGCTAGAGCTCACGGATCACGGCCTCCTCGCCAGCCTCGGTCGGGAACGGATCGTCAGTCGACCCCCCGATCTCAGCACCCTCCGCAAGCGTCCCAGTTAGTGTCTCCCGAATCGCCGCTTCGTCGTACTCCGTCCCAATAAAGACGAGTTCGTTCCGGCGGTCGCCGTGGTCGTCGTGCCACTCCAGATCGGGCCGGTTCGACCGGTACATCTTTTGGTCGACTTCGGGCAGGCTGGCGATCCACGGCCCCTGTGCGGTGGCCCTGATCGACGGCCCGGCCTGACTCATCGTGATCCGTCGCTCGTGTCCGGCGAGCCAGACGGTCCCTTTTGCGCGAACGATTTCGGATGGGAGTTCTCGGAGGAATTCGGCGAACTGCTCGGGGTCGAACGGCTGGCGGCGGCGGTAGGTAAACGAGTCGACGCCGTACAGCTCGTCGGGATGACGGTGGTCGTGGCTGTCGGAGTCATCGCTGTGATCGTGACCGCCATCGTCAAGCGCGCGCTTCCACCCTGGCAGCTCGTCGACCGCGGTCTCCTGGAATCGGTCGACGCCGAGCAGGCGGTCGGGATCGGCCGCCGAAAACTCCGACCGAATCGTCTCGGCGTCGGGCTGAAGCGCCCCGACCAACGAGTCGGCCTCCGCGAGTTCGGCGTCCGCACACTGATCGGCCTTGTTTAAGAGGACGATGTTCGAGACCTCGACCTGTTCGACCAGCAGATCCGACAGCGGGCGGTCGTCCTCGCTGCCCTGGCGTTCGGGCGGCGACTCGCCGCCAAAGCAGTCCAGAAAGAGCGGCGTATCGAGGACCGTCAGCAGTGCGTCGACATCGTACAGCGCGGCCACGCGAGATTCGGTCGTGAACAGACGGGCAACGGGTGCGGGCTCGGAGATCCCGGAGGACTCGACGAGCAGGTGGTCGAACGAACGATCCTGAGCCAGTCTGACGACCGCGGTTTCGAGGTCGTCCTGGAGTTCACAGCAGATACAGCCGTTCGACAGCTCGGTGACGCCGTCGTCGAGATCCAGCTCCGACCCCTCGGCGACGAGGTCGGCGTCGACGTTGACCTCGCCCATATCGTTGACCAGCACGGCGAGGTCACGGTCGACGGCGGTCGACAGCAGATGGTTGACCAGCGTCGTCTTTCCTGCGCCGAGACTCCCCGAGAGAACCGTCACCGGGATCGACCCGCTCATACCCAAAGGTCGGTTTGCAACCAGTTAAAATTCAGTCACGTAGCTGTGCGGAGCGCCGGCTGGTCCGCGATAGTTTTTATATGTGTTCATGCATGGCATTATATATGACACTCGCCGATCAGATCGCATCGTTCCGTACGACGCTCGAAGAGTGGCTCAGGGGACTGTATCACGGGATGATCACCCACCCCGCCTACGAGAAGATCGAAAAAGAGGCCGAAGACACCGAGGACGCCTTCATGCTGGCGTGTTTCCCCGATGCCTTCGGGATTCCCTCGCCGGTCTCCTACTACACGGCCGAACTGCTCCCCTACCTCGAAAACGAGTTCGAGGCATGGGAACGGCGGCTCTGGGATCGAGGATCGTACGTCGAACGCAAGGGCCAGCAGTACCACTTCTAATGGAGCCGTTCGTCTTCTTCGGTGGCAAGGGCGGTGTGGGCAAAACGACCGTCTCCAGCAGTTACGCCCTCAAATGCGCCCGTAACGGCCACGAGACGCTGGTCGTCTCGACGGACCCGGCCCACTCTGTCGCCGACGTGTTCGACCAGCCGTTCAGTGACGACGCCCAGCCGGTCGAGGGAGTCGAAAACCTCTGGGCGATGCAGATCGATCCCGACGAGGAGGTGACGCGCCATCTCAACGAGCTCCGGCAGGGACTCTCGGAGCAGGTTTCTGCCGCGATGGTCAACGAGATTAACCGACAACTGGAGATGGCCCACGGGACGCCCGGAGCCTACGAGGCCGCCCTCTTTGATCGGTTCGTCGACGTCATGCGCAACGCCGACGCCTACGACCGGGTCGTCTTCGACACCTCGCCGACCGGCGGCACGCTGCGGCTGCTCGGCTTGCCGGACCTCCTGGAGGACTGGATCGACCGACTGATGCAGAAACGGAAGGTTAGCATCGACCTCTTCGAGAAAGCCGCCGTCGGAACGAACGAACCGCGGCGCGTTATGGAGGGTGATCCGGTTCTCGCCCAGCTCCAGGAGCGCAAGGACTTTTTCGAGTTCGCCGGTCGCACCCTCCGTGAGGACGCCGCCTTCTTCCTCGTGTTGAACCCGGACGAACTCTCGGTCAACGAGACCGAACGCGCCATCGGACAACTCGACGAGAAGGGGCTGGCAGTGCGTGGCCTCGTCGCCAACAAACTGACGCCCAAACCGGATCCGGACGAGAACGGCCGTGGGGCACGCTATCTACGGGACCGGATCGAGACCGAAACCGAACGACTCGACCGGGTCCGCGAGGAGTTCGAGCCGCCGCTGGTCGCCGAAATCGAAACCCGCGTCTCAGAAATCAAGGGCGACTTTTTGAGCGAGGTCGCCAGCGAAGTCGACATCGAGACGGCTGTCGAGCCCCTGACGCAGGCCACCCAATAATTAGCAGACATCGAGGTCGACGGCGTGGTCGTGTTTGGCGTCCATCGCACACTGAACGACGTTCCGGTTGCCCGCCGAGAGCCGCTGGTTGCTGACGAAGAGTTCGGCGACGTAGCCGTCGAAGGCTCGGCTCGATCCCGCCGCACCAATTCGCACCTCGGAGCCGAGTTCGTCGACGCCATCGCCCTCGGTGCCAAGAGTCTCGCCGTTGACGAACAGCGTTCCCGTCTCGCCGTCGGTCGTATGGGTGATGATCGCCCACTCGCCGTCGGTCGTGATTTCGGGAGTGGGACCGGGGGTCGCCCACCACTCGTCGGAGCGGTCACTCCCGACCGGCACGTCGGACTGCCGTAACTGGATGGCTGGCTCGTCCCCGTCGACGCCATCGATCGCATACAGCCCGCCGTTCCGGTGGTTCTTATCGACCACGTACACCAGCATTGTCACGGTCAGCCCCGAATCATTGCGTACCGACATGGCGTCGGGTGTCGCATCGACCCGCAGGGATCTGTTGGGGCTGCCGTCGAACCGGACGGCTTCGATCCCGTCGACGACCGCCCACTCGGGAGCCTCGCCGGTCGGCGTCGCCGTGAATTCGTTGCTACTTTTATCTCGCCACTCGGTGACGGGGTCGCCGGGCGACACCCCTCGATTCGCCGCGGCATCAAGCCAGAGCACACAGGGGAACGAGCCATCTGAATACCGCTGGTTTTCGGCCCTGTCTTCTGCGAACCCGGCCACGTCCCGTGGATCGAACTCCAGCGAGTAGGTACACTCGCCATTGCCTGCGGGGACGGCCGTCGACTGGCCGACCTGGTCGGCGTAGCCGAGCGCCACGGCGCTGACGAGGACGATGACGACGACGGAAACCGCGATCAGAAGCGTCGTCTGGACTGGCGCGGTCGACCGCTCGTTCCGAATCACCCCACCAGTTCGTTTCATGAATATCCTCCCGCACGAACGGGTTCCGAATATATCATGATGAACAGGATAAGTAAGTTCCCATGGCTCACCGCGCGGCGGTACCATCGTCGCTTGATGAGCGACTCACTGCCGACCGTTTATAACCGAGGTCGATACCGGAACGCGGACCTACCTATTCGATGGTGAACTCGCGTTTATCCGCTACCGCTTCGGCCTCCTGGAACTCGCCGCCGCCGAGCAGCCCGCGGGCGGCCTTCTTGCCCCACTCGACTGCGGGCTGGGTAAATGTAGAAACCCCGGCGAGTTCGCCGTACATCACGGTGGCGGCCTCCATCGCGTAGAGGAGTTCGCCGATCCCGTGGGCGTCGACCTGATCGATCTCGATCCGAACGTTTGGTCGATCCTCCGCGGCGAGACTGGCTTCGGTTGCTTCGAACTCGGCGTCCAGGAGATCGCCGAGTCCCGCGCCACCGAGGTACGAGAGCCCTTCGAGGTCGGTCTCGGGAATGTCGATATCCTCGCGTTCGCGGGGGCGAACGAGCGTGACGAGCTTGTCGCGGGGGCCAGCGCGGTAGAGTTGGAGCTGGGAGTGTTGGTCAGTCGCCCCGAGCGCACGGGCGGGGGTCTGGCCCAGCCCCTCCTTGCCGAGGCTTTCGGCCCACAGTTGGGCGAACCACTCGGCGAAGTATTCCAGCGATTCCGCATACGGCATCATTGCGTTGGTCAGCGCGCCGCGCTCGGCGAGCGCGTAGGCAACCGCGCCGTAGGCGTAGCCCGGCGACTCCTCCAGGGACCCCGAGAGCTTCTCCATCTCGCTTCGGGCCCCCTCGACGACGCCCTCGATATCGAGGCCCTGCAGGGCTCCGCAGGCCAGCCCGACAGTCGACAGCGCCGAGAACCGACCCGGAACGCCGTCGGGGACCTTCAGGGAGGGCAGGTCGTGTTTGTCAGCCAGATTGCGGAGGTTGCCCTCGTCGCCAGTTGTGACGAAGGTCTGATCAGTCCAATCGACGCCCGCGTCGGCCATCGCCTCGCGGACGACCAGGAAGTTGGCCAGCGTTTCGGCGGTCGTCCCCGAGCGGGAGACGACGTTGACGACGGTTTCGTCGAGTGGCAGGGACTCCAGGAGTTCGGCAGTGTCCTCTGGGTCGACGTTGTCCAGGAAGTGGGCTGCCACGTCGGTCTGGTCGGCGAGGGCGGCCGAGATCGTCGCCGCGCCGAGGGCGCTGCCGCCGATGCCGACCGTCAGCACTGCCTCGGGTGTGCCAAAGGGTTCGACCGCCGCACGGATCTCGTCGGTGTCGACCGTTTCGGGGAGGTTGAGAGCGGCATAGCCGTGTTCTTCGGCCTCCATGCCCTCGGCGATCCGCTCGTGGGCGATGCCGACGCGCTCGTCGAGCCGGTCGAGGGTCTGTTCGGTGATGCCGGGGGAGGTGTCCAACACGTTCCCAATATCCAGATACATACGGATACACGCGTTCGGTGGGGGTAAAATCATTGTCGTCTGTCCGAATAGTCGACTGTCGGTCTCCGAGAGGGGAACTGATCCACGACGTTTAATTTCGGTGGCCGCCTACCGCCACCAATGGCAGACGGCTACCGCGGGCTGTTCGGCGCGTTCCCCTACGCCCTGCGACACGGCGACTCACGGGTTTTTAAACTGTACGTCCTCGTCGGCACGCTCGGGGCCGTGTTCATCGGGGGGCTGTTTCTCCTTAGTCTGGTGGTCTGGATCGGCGAAACCGCCGGGACACCGGGCGGCTCGTTGACGCTCTCCCGGACGTTTATCGCGGTCATGGGGCTGTTCGCCGCCGGGCCACTGCTCGCGCCAATCCTGCTTGTCGCCCGGAAACACCGGCGCGGCTTCTCCTATCATCCGCGCTACGATACGATCATGGCGCTGCTCGGCGTCGGCTTTCTCCTGTCGATCTACGTCGCCGCCATCATCTCGATGCCGGAGTGTTTCGAACTCGACGGCTCGACGGTCTGCCGTGATCCACCGAGCGGCCTGCTCGGTCCTGTGGTGGGCGTTCTCTACGCCCTCCCGCAGATCGCCGCTATCAGCCCGCCAGCGATCATGATGGCCGTGATGGCCGCGGGCCACTATCTGCTGTCGCGGTGACTAGCCTCTCTACTGCCTGCACCGCCGACGCGTGACGAAACGTCAAAACCCCCGCGTCTCGACCATCCACTCATGACTGACGACGACTCAAAAGAGAGCACGTATCTCGTTACCCACGCCGACGGCGACTCGGCCGTTTTAAAAGACGTTCACGACGGACAGGTCCACACACTGGCCTCGAACCCCGGTGTGGAGGTCGACGACGCCATCGACGGCGAAGTCTCGCCGGATCCCCCGATGGAAGTGTCGTGGCAGCTCACCGAGATCGAGGAGCGACGGCCATTGTCGATCGAGGAAAGCGAGGAGCCACCGACCCAGCAGGAACGACAGCTAGCGGCCGACCAGCCGGTCGGCGAGCTGACACGGGAGCCGCGGGCCGGGATCGGCGAGATCCACGTTCTGACCGTGCCCGAAGACGGTACGGGCGAGGCAGTTGCGGATGTCGTCGACGACCGCGAGGGGACGCTCTCGCGGGCCGCACGGCTCGGTGTCAACCGGGTCGAGGTTCGCTCCGAGCCCGGCGTGGTGAGCATTCGATATCTGCCGTAGGAGTCGATGGCAGCCGACCGTGGGTTCGCGGTTCCACGGCCATCGCGATACTGGAGTGACCGCGATTGTCGACCACTTCCATTCAGTCGTCGGTGGATGGGACGGCGCCTTGGGGTCACTAATTATGTATCCAGGAGCCGTGTGATCGACTATGCCGACCGAAGACGAAGCCAACGGGTTCGACTGTCCAGTCTGCGGCAAGACTTTCGAGACCGAAGCCGAGCGGGACGAACACCTCACACAGAACCACCCCGACTAACGGCCGTCAGTGGGCCCCAGAAGATACAAGACGGAGACGATGCGAGTCGTCTCATGCCGCTACTCCAGTTCGATACGACGCTCTCGCTGTCGGCTGCGGAAAAAACATCGTTCGCGGAGACGGTCACGGAGTTGTATACGACCGAGATGGAAACGACCGCGGGCCACGTCGCCGTGACGATCCGTGACCGTGAGTCGGCCGACCTCCACCTCGGCCGTGCTGTCGAGGGGCCACTGCTGTTTTTGGACGCCGAGATCCGGCGCGGACGGTCTTTTGAGCGCAAGCGCGCGTTCGCGCTCGCGGTGATGGAACATGCTGGAACCACACACGACGTGCCCGATGAGAACATGAAAGTCGTGTTTACCGAGCATCCAGGAGCGGCGATGATGGGCGTCGACCGCGTCGGCGGAGAGTGGAACGCCGAGTGACCGACCGAAAAGCGGGCAGTCACCCCCGACCGATCAGCCCGCCCATGTCGGGAGTTGCGTGAGATCGATTCCCCAAATCAACGGAAGCCAGGTCAATGCGAGTGCGATGACCAGCAGAATACCGATGATGTTGAGTCCGAACCCGGTTTTGGCCATCTGTGGCATCGTAATGTATCCCGTCCCGAAGACGACGGCGTTCGGGGGCGTTGCGACGGGTAACATAAAGGCGAAGGATGCAGCGGTCGCCGCACCGATCATAATCCCATATGGGTGAATCGCGAGCCCGACCGCGAGCGACGCCATGATCGGCATCAACATTGCGGTGGTCGCCGTGTTCGAGGTGACTTCGGTCATGAAGATCGTCAACAGGACCACGACAGTCATGACGAGCACGATCGAGACGCCCTGCAGACCGCCGAGCAGGCCGCCGATCCATTCGGCGAGGCCGGTTTCCTCGAACCCGGCGGCGATAGAGAGCCCGCCGCCGAAAAGCAAGATGATCCCCCACGGAATGTTGACTGCGGTCTCCCAATCGAGCAGGAACGTAACGGAGCCGTCGTCCTCCCGAGCGGGGATCAAAAAGAGCGCCAGCGCGCCGGCAATCGCGATCATACTGTCGGCGATTCCAGGAATGATGGGTTCCAGAACGAACGACCGCGAGATCCACGCGATTGCAGTGCCAGTGAAGACGACGAGGACGAGTTTCTCCTCGCGGCTCATCGATCCGAGCGCATTGAGTTCCTCGTCGATGATCTCCATCCCGCCGGGTAAGGTGTCCATCTTGGGTGGAATGATGAATCTGGTGACGTACACCCAGATTATTACGACACCGAGGGCAGCGATCGGCACGCCGTACAGCATCCACTGGGCGAACGAGATGGTCTGATCGAACGTCTCGTTGATCGCGCCGACCAACACGAGGTTCGGTGGTGTTCCGATAATCGTTCCGACGCCGCCGACCGAGGCCGCATAGCCGATACAGAGCATCAACCCCGTGCCGAAGTTGAACTCACCCTGTTCGGTGGGAATATCTGTGTCGGTGCGGTCGACGATGTCGCTCGTCTGGAGGATGACCGCAAGCCCGATCGGTGTCATCATCATTGCCGTCGCGGTGTTCGAGACCCACATCGAAAGGAACGCCGTCGCGATCATGAAACCGAGAATGATGCGTTTCGGTCCGGCACCCACCACGCGGATCGTCCGCAGGGCGATGCGTCGATGGAGTTCCCACCGCTGCATCGCCATCGCAATGAAAAACCCACCCATAAAGAGGAAAATCAGGTCGTTGGCGTACGGCGCGGTCGTTGCATCCACGTCAAGCGCCCCAGTAAGCGGGAACAAGACGATCGGCAGTAGGGATGTCGCCGGGATTGGGATGGCCTCGCCGATCCACCAGGCTGCCACCCACGCCGTAGTCGCACCGACCGCCTGCCCACCTGAAGACAACCCCTCGGGGGTGGGTATGAGCATGATCGCCGCGAACAACAACGGCCCCAGTACGAGGCCGATCTTCTGTCGACGGCTGTACTGGCCGCCGACATCGAACGCCGATCCATCGTCACCACTCCCGTTGCCGCCGCTCGCGTCCCCGCCACCACCACCGTCACCGTCGCCGTCCCCGCCACCGCCAGCACCGACTGGCTGTTCCCGCTCATTGCGACCGCCATCGGTTGCGAGTCGCTCGGCCAGTTCCCGCTCTTCCGGCGTGAGTTTCGAGTAGTCCAGGAGCGCAGTCGGTCGCATCCGGAGGGCGTTCCGAGTGCGCCGGTCGAGTTCCCAACAGTACTCCCACACCTGGTGTCGACGCGAGCGGGATCTCATAGCGTAGCAATCAAACTGCGACCTCTAAGTACTATTTCAGTGTCACTTATACATGCAGAGACGAACGAACACGTCTCGCTGTCAAAAAGGCCACCTCCAGGACGCTCCCGATCCCACTACGCCTCTGCGAAATGGTCCGGGACGACTGTCACCGGTCGATCACTGTCCAGGATCACCGCTTGGGCGACGCTGCCGAACAGCACCTTGCCGACCGGCGACCGCCCAGTGACGCCGAGGATGATCGTGTTGCTGTCCTGTTCGGCTGCGAATTCGAGGATTTCCACGGCTGGCTCGCCACCCCGTTCGTGAACAGTGAACTCGTAGTCGCTTCCCTCCAGGAGATCGACGGCGGTTTCGACCGCCGAGGGGAGGCGGTCGGTGTTGCGAACCGTCTCGGCCATCTCCTCGGCGAAGCTCTCGGCGAACCCCTCACCGGCGGCCCACTGGGGATCGGTCGTCGTTTCACCCTCGTGGACGTGGAGGATGTCGACAGTGAGGTCGCCGGTAGCCACGGGGAGCTCCAGGAGGGCCTCGACCTGCGCTCGCGCTCGTGAGTCGTGTGTGTCGACCGGCAGGAGAACGCGGTACATAGCGTAGCTAGTCGGCGTTGAGCAGTAAAGCTATTCACCGACCACTTTTCGAATAGGTCGCTCGCTTCGCTTGCCACCTCTTTTCAAATCATCTTTGAGTACGCTGTCGGTTCAGTTCGCTCCCGTGTTCGGTCAGAACGTCGTAGCGACTCGCCGACCATATCCTCCAGCATTGTTTATATATTTCTGCAAAGATATCCGTCAACAAGAAGGCTTATTCGAGGCTGAGTTAGACGAAGCCGTATGGTTGAGATCGCGGTACCGGAAGTCGACTACACCCAGTACTCGAACCGCCAACTGGTGGCGGTGCCGCTGGCGTTGCTGGCGGTGGCGCTGCTGGTGATCGTCGGCTGGTACGTGGTGACGGGTGCCCCGGCGAATCTGGGACTGGAGTTTACGGGTGGTACTGAGCTGCGAATCGATGTCGATGGCGAAAACCCTCGCCAGCAGATCGACGACGCCTTCAGCGTCGCCCCGGAGTCGGTCCAGCAGGTCGACGTTGACGGCTCGTTCGTCGTGACGTTCCAGGAGGATGCCCTCGGCTCCTCACAGATCGAACAGGAGGCGAATGCGGCAGGGTTTGCTGTGCTGACTGTCGACTCGGTCGACGGGAGCTTCGGCCCTGAACAGGGACGGCTCGCCCTCGGCGGCGTCGTCGCAGCCTTCGCCGGAATGAGTATTTTGATTTTCGCGATCTTCCGAACGTTCGTGCCGTCGATCGCGGTCGTCGTCTCGGCGTTCTCGGATGTGATGATCCCGCTTGCAATGATGAATCTCTTCGGGATCGATCTCACACTCGGGACGGTCGCGGCGCTGCTGATGTTGATCGGGTATAGCGTCGACTCGGATATCCTGTTGAACAACAGCATCCTCCGTCAGTCGGGTGATTTCTACGAGTCGACGCGGCGGGCGATGCGAACTGGTGTGACGATGACGATCACGTCGATCGCGGCGATGGCAGTGATGACGGTGCTGGCGTCGGTGTTCGGCATCCAGATCATGCGGGCGATCGGCTTCATTCTCGTGGTCGGCCTGCTGGCGGATCTCATGAACACCTATCTGGTGAACGTGAGTCTGCTTCGCTGGTACGTCTACGAGGGGGTCAAACGATGATCGGCTGGCTCAAGTCCAACTGGCGAGTCGCGCTGCTGGCCGTCTTTATTCTCCTGGCTGGCTTCGCGCTGTTTTCGCCAGCTCTCGACTCCGGGGAGGAAACCCTCGGTAACGAGTCCGAACAGGCCTCGACGCTCACCAACCTCCGGTTCGGCCTTGATCTGGCCGGTGGGACCCGGATTAGGGCCCCCCTAATCGGACTAACTGCCGACAACGTCGATTTTGCCGGTGAAACCGCCCAACAAGTCGAGACCGACGTTGCGGGCCAACTCCCGGATACTGATACGACCGATGTCATCGCCCGACAGGCGACCACTGAAACCGAGTCCAACACCGTCGAGGTCGTCAATCCGAACATCACGGAGACACAGTTCGCGACGGCGATGGACGATACTGGCTACGAGTACGACGAGATCTCCTCGAGCGTCACGGACGCAACGCGCCAGGAGGCGATCAACGTCCTCGAAGGGAAAATCAATCAGGCCGGACTCTCCGGTGGAACCGTCCAGGAGTTCCAAAGCAGTGGTGACATCCTCATCGAGGTGCCTGGCCAGGACCGTCAGGACGTCATCGAACTGATCGAGGACCGCGGGAACGTCCGCGTCGACATCTACTACCAGAACAACAGCGGCGAGTACACGACCGAACGGGCCGTGCTCACCCGCGAAGACTTCCAGAGTATCAGTACGGCCAGTCAGGGGCAGAACGGACCGGGGCCACACGTTCCCGTGACGGTCCGTCCGGACTCCGCCTCGGAGTTCCGTGAGGTCGCCGTCGACACCGGCCTCGCACCCGGTGGCTCACGCTGTACCTACCAGCAAAGCCCTGAGAACACCGAGCCGTGTTTGCTCTTGGTCGTCGATGGTGAGGTCGTCAATTCCTTCGGGATGGATCCCGGCCTCGGTGCCAGCATCGAGAGCGGCGACTGGGAGCGGGATTCGAGTTTCATCCTGACGACGACCTCCTTCGAGGAGGCCCAGCGCGTGGCGATCAACCTGCGTGCGGGCGCGCTCCCGGCTAACCTCGACGTGCTTGGCGGGACGACCTCTTACATCTCGCCAACACAGGGAGACAACTTCAGAACCTACTCGCTGATTATCGGGATCCTCTCGGTGCTGTCGGTCGCTGGTGTGGTCTTCGCCCGCTACCGAGAGCCGAAGGTCGCCCTGCCGATGATCCTCACCGCCTTCTCTGAGGTGGTGATCCTGCTCGGATTCGCGGCTTATCTCGGCTATCCGCTGGATCTGGCCGTGATCGCTGGCTTCATCGCGGTGATCGGGACCGGCGTCGACGACCTGATCATCATCGCCGATGAGGTGATGTCGGAGGGTGAGGTCTCCAGCCAGCGTGTCTTCGACTCACGGTTCAGACGCGCCTTCTGGGTGATCGGGGTCGCCGCCGCGACGACGATCATCGCCATGTCACCGCTGGCGGCGCTGCCGCTCGGCAACCTCCGTGGGTTCGCCATCTTCACGATCCTCGGCGTCCTCGTCGGGGTGTTGATCACTCGGCCGGCCTACGGTGACATCCTGCGGTATCTGATGACCGACCGGTAAGCGGTCAACCCGCTGTTTTTTAATTGGGCCGCGTCCCGTCAGACGGTCGTCTGACCGATCCGATACGTTTTGTATCTGGTAATCAAACGCAGAACAGATGGCATCCGACTCACGAACGGACGACGCTGCCACGCGCAGCGTTCGATGGGCGGTCGGACAGCTACTATCAGCCCTCTCGCGGGCCGTCTTCGGGGTCTGTGCTGTCGCTGTCGGCGCGCTAACGCTGCTGTTGGCAGCCGGAACCAACACGGGCGAGTCCGCATCCGTCTTCGCGATTCTGGGGATTGCGGCCATGCTCGTCGGGTTCGTCACGATCAGGCGACTCCCGGAACCAACCGACAAGCCGACCGACACCGAACTGTCGGTCGAGACGGACCGGTCGACGACGGACCAATCGACCGAGACTGACGAGTCACGGTAGGACTCATTAAAAATCGCCGAGGTCGGCCTGCTGTTTTGCTGTTAGCAGATCCTCGCACGTTGACCACGAGCGCCGGGCACACGCTGGAAGCTCGCCGTGTCGGTCGACGTAGCTCTCCAGGAACGCCCGAGTCGTCGGATCGCTAGGGTAGCCACTGCCTACTGGGCTGCAGTCGTCGTAGTCGGCTCCTACTGCGGCCATCCGACTGTCTCGCTCGACTTTTGCGACGATGCTCGCCGCCGCCGCCAGTTGGTGGCTGTCGTCGGCTCCATGTTCAGCCGTCACCACGATATCAATACTTTCGCTAGCGACGCCCTCTGTGACCCGTCGGCCGAAGCGTGATTCGGAGACGTCGCCCGCGTCGACTATCGCTTGGTCGCCCGCCTCGGCGACCGCTGCAATCGCCCGTACCTGTGCGGAGACCGTCAGTCGGTTCATATCCGTCTCGGGGTCGTCGATCTCCTGGACCGTGACGACGCCGACGCCGATGTCGACCCCATCCGTTGCCTGCAGCCTGTCGGCCAACGACTCCCGTTTGGCCGCGGTGAGTCGTTTCGAGTCGGCGACTCCGTCGGGCAGGTCGGCCTCATCGGCGCGGACTGCCGCCGCAATCATCGGCCCCAAGACGGGACCTTTTCCTGCCTCATCGACACCGATCTGGAATCCGGTCATTCAGTCCAGGAAGAACTCCTCGCGCTCGAAGGGCTCGTCGACGCCCTCGACGGCAGTCACGTCGAGATCGGTGACGACCGCCTCGACGCCCAACAATCCGGCGAGGCTCGGCTCGGTGCGGCCGTCGTCGCCCGAGACGAGCTCTTTGATATAGAGGCCGCCTTCGCCGTGGATCTCGACGGTAGCGTGCTTGGGGTCGTCGAGTTCGGCGCTAGCGTTAAGTACGTCCCGGACGCGGGTGAGCCCGGCCCGGCGGTGGTCGACGCGCTCGGGGGTGTACTGCTCGATTGTCGCCCCATCGAGTTCCGCGATGGATGCCTGTAGTTCGTCGCTTGCCACCGCGTCGTCGAACTCAACCTGAGCGCGGTAGGTCTTCGAAGCGTCGAGTCCCTTGACGCGCTCGACCATCTCGTAGTCGGCCAGCCGGAGCCCCTCGACTTCGACTTTCCCCTCGGCGAAGGCGTTAATGTCGCCCTCCAGGCGCTCGGTATCGACCGTCCGGCGGTGTGGCTCCTCGATTTCGATCACGAAGGGACGACCCGTTCCCAGCATGAGCGCGTCGACGTCCTCCCGCCCCGCGCCGTGGAAGGTGGCCTCGGTGCCGTCCATCACGTCCATGACGACCGGCGCGCTGAGCTGTTCGACGCTCTCGGGGTAGAGATACCCCTCGCCGTCGCAGTGATCACAGGGACGTTTGCCCTTGCGGCCGCTGCCGTGGCACTCCCGACAGGGCCACTCGGTCTGGGGAATATCCCGCTCCAGTTTGCGGTAGCGGCCGTATATAAACGCCGAGTTGATTTTGGTATCGACGCGGTCGCTTTCGATGTCGAGGGTGATCTGGACGTCCGGTCGACCGAAGTCGACGTCGGTCCCCGTCTGTTGGCCGATGCGTTTGCCGACTTCGCGGTTGAAATTCGATTTAAATAGCTCGCCGCGCTCGGCCTCAAGCCCGGCGTCCATCCGGAGGAGTTCGTCGTTTTCCTCGATCAGCGGCGGGGTTTTTGTGCCGACCTGGTAGGTCCCGAACTCGGGGTCACCGATGGCCTCGACCGCGCGGTCGGCCCACTCGTCGAAGCGGCCGCACTCGCCCTCACAGACCCAGCAGTCGCCTGGCTCGACCGACTCGTAGGGCTCGTCGTCGTCGAGGTCGACCGCGATCCGGAGGCTCCGACCGCGGTCGACGTTCGAGAGGCCGAAACTCCGGTCGGCGAACACGCGACCGACACAGCTGTCACAGACCGGGCCAGCCTCAATGACCGCCCGCGCCTCGGCAAGGATACTCATTACCCCATCAATCCACGGCGGCGATAACTGTCTTGCCTTTTATTTCACTCGACGGCCGCCGTCTCCGGTGTCTGCCTTTCTCCAGGATCCCGAGACTAACGGCAGCATAACAAACCGGACGGTAGCTGCGGTTCCCGTATGGCATCGGTCGACAGCCACAAAACGCGGAGAGCCGGGCGAGAGGAGTATCGGATTCGCCGCTACAGACCGGACGACCGCGAGGCATTTTATTCGCTCTATGAGTCAGTCTTTGGTCACAATGCGACCGACGACTGGTTCGAGTGGCGGTTCGTTGAGACCCCCGCTGTCGAGGAGATCCCGATCTTCGTTGCAGAGTCTGGTGGCGAGCTCGTCGGTGCGCGGCCGTTTTTCGCCTTCGAGATCGAGACCGGCCGTCGGCGGCTGCTCGGCGTCCAGACCTGCGATACGATGGTCGACCCCGACCACCGGCGCAAGGGACTTTTTACCCGAATGACCGAGCGGGCATACGACGAGTACGGAGCCCGCGAGGAGCCGGTCGTGCAGTTCAGCGTCCCGAACCAGTACTCCCGGCCGGGCTATCTCAAGCTCGGCTGTGCGGTCGTCGGTCCGTTCGCACTCTCTCACCGCATCCACCACCCCGAGTCGATGGTTGACGACAACCGGCTCGCCCGACTCGCGGGGGCCGGTCGACCGATACTGCAACTGTATAACACCGCCCGCCAGCGGCTCGCCGCACCGACCGGGGGTGACGACATCAGCGTACGCTGCCACGACCACGTTCCGAGTGAGACGTTCGAGCGGCTCTACGAGACGGCGGTTCCGAACCGGATTCACGCCGTCAGAAACCGCGCGTTCTACGAGTGGCGGTTCGACAACCCACGCTGGACCTACCGCGCCTACACGGCCCACCGCGGTGGGGAGCCCGTCGCCGGAATCGTCACGGGCATCAAAACGGCGAACGGAGAGACACGGATGCAACTCACCGATGTCGTCCCGCTGATCGGCGGCCAGTACCGTCGATCGGTACTGGCGGCGCTGCTCCGTCGGATTCTGTCGGAGGCCGAGTTCGTCGACCTCGTGTCGGCCCGCCCCGGCGCGATTCCGGCGGAGCTGCTGGCCGCCTTCGGGTTCTATCCTGACGATCGATTCCCGCTTTCGCTGGCAACCACGACGACACTGCTGATAACCAAGTTGATCGATGGGTGCGATGACGACCGGTGGATCGTCGACGGCCACGACCTCCAGGACCTGACGAGCTGGCAGTTGGCGCTCGCCGAACACAACACGGCGTAGACGGCTGTTTCGGGCGGCGTACACTCAGGCGTACTGTGGCTCGGCGGCGAGCACGTCACGAGCGATCTCACCCATCGTTTTCACGTCGACCCGCCCGGCCTCGCGTGCAGCAGCGAGATACTGCCAGATCGCTTCCAACCGGTTGCGGTCCGCCAGTGTCGTGATGTTGTTCGGATGGAGCCACAGGTGAAACAGCTCGTCAGTAGCTGCGACCGCGTCGATGCCAGCGATTGCCTGCCTGACGATCGGATCGGTGCCGATGAGTTCGGCGACAGTCCGGCCGTAGCCCTCGAAGCCGAACAGGAACAGCGACGCCGGGATGGCGACCAGTCCGTACTCGTCGACGCGTGGACGCACCAGTGGGGGCGATCCCGTCGTCGTGTGTCGGAGTTTTTCGAGTTGTCGGCGGGGGAGCGGCTCCAGTTGCCGTGTTGGCGAGACGTCCCGGTAACAGCGGTATCCCCAGTCGGCGAGTAGCTCGCGGTTAGCGATGTGATTTCGCGGAAAAATGAACGAGGTGGCCTCAACCCCGTAGTCGCTGGTGGCTGCCTCGAACTCGGTGAGTTCCGCCCGAACGACGGCCTCGGTGACCGCATCGCTCTCGAAGTCCGGGTGTGAAAACGAGTGGCTGCCGATTTCGTGGTCGACCTCGGCCGACAGCACGTCGTCGACCAGCGACGGGCCGAACCGGAGTGACGGCCGGGAGACCCAGTCGGTTCGTTCCCGTTCGAACCGCTCGGTCCCGAGCGGATGATCGCGGTGGAAGCCGTCACAGTCGTCCAGACAGAGATGGCCGACGATCGCCCACGTTGTCGGGATCTCGTAGCGATCACACAGCTCACGGAGCTGGTCCCAGCCCCACACTGCCCGGTTGAGACGCCCCATCGGTGGCTCGGCGGTATCGAAAAATCCCCAGCCGAGTTCGGCGTCGACCGAGATGCAGACGGTTCCCATCGCTGTTTCCACGACGGGCCAGCGACCTAAATACCGATCTCAGTTGCTCGCTGCAACAGTCTGTCTGCCGACATCTATCCGAGGACCAACCGTAGTAATGCGGTACAAACTGGGATGCATGGCTCGCACACAGCCGATTCCGGCCACCGTAATTGGGGTCCAATCGGGATCAGAGCTGGAGAGCCGACCCCGCCGAGACGGTGACTGGAGTCAAAGCGAGTGCTACCGACGAGCAGCGGGAATCGTCTGCGTAGGTGAATACTAACAAACCGTATCCAATGACTCACAGCGCCCACCACCTCGCGCTTGGCAATTCCATCAGACACCCGTTATATATGAGTATCCATCCACTGCCACGACGACAGCCGACAGCGTTCCGAACCACCCCGTCGACCGACCACACTGTATCGAGTCCCTAACCGTGCGCGTTCAGTTCGTTGTCAGCCAACCCGCGCAGGTCGACCACGCGATGCACGCGATCACCGCGTTAGTGAGCGACGGCCATCGTGTCGGGGTCTGCGTGCGGCGAAACCACGCAGCGAGCGCGCGGCTCGAAGCAGTCGAGTTCGAGCATACCGTGCTCACGACGCCACCGGCATCACCGCTCGGCTCGACTGCCGAACGGGTGCTCGGGGCAGTGCGGCTGGGTCGGTACACCCGGGCGTTCGCTCCGAGCGTGATCGTCGGCGAGTCGACCCCAGCAGTGCGGGCTGCAAGCCGCCTCACCGGTGCACGACTGGTATCGTGGGACGAACCGACCGCCGTAGACGGCGATATCGTCTCGCCAGCACTCTACGGCGCAGCCGCTCGATACCACCCGGAGTGGTTTTCACCCGACGAGGCGGTTCGGGAGCGCCACGGCGTCGACGAACCGGGGGAATACACAATCGCTCTGTTCACGGCCAAAGCCAGCCCGTACAACGCTCCCGAGGGAGGTCTCAGTCGACGAACGAAAGGGAAGCTCGTCGAGACGCTCTCGACGGTGGGACGAGTGTATGTCGACAACGTCGACGACCCACATCCGGCGCTGGCCGCCAGCCGGATCACGGTGCCGCCGCGGGAGACCCCACACCTCGCCCGGGGTGCGTCGCTGGTGGTCACCGACTCGGCGCAGGTCGCCGTTGGGAGCGCGCTCTGTGAAGCCCCAACCGTCTACACGCATGTCAGCGAGAGCGATCCAGTTCCCGAGCAGGTCGCCGAACTCGCCACACGGGATCTCGTTCGTGTTGCCGTCGGGGACAGCGAGGCACAGTCGACCGTCGAAGAACTGGCGGCCACATCCGACCGTGAGACGCGCTGGAAACAGCGGGTTGCGCGCTTTTTTGAAGCGATCGGTAATCCAACTGCGGATCTACTCCGGGCGGTTCTAGGGTCGTCCGATCGCTCCCGGCAGATCGAAGCGACGACGCGGGCCGACGAGATCGGGTCTCTCTGACGGCCGCTACAGCCACGGCTCGATCGATCGGGGTCGGTCCCACCCCGCGTCACTTCCGTCGAGCCGCCGGAGATCAGGATGTTCGGTCAGTGCGGTCGGTTTGTGCCCGGTGGTTGCGACTCGATTTCGGACCCGCTGCCAGCGGTCGTGTCGAACGAGGACCAAGACCGGGACTCGGTCGACCCCGAGGAGTTTGGCGATCGACAGCCGGTTGCGGCCGTCGGCAAACAGCAGATCGCCCTCGCGGCCGATGTCGACGGAGATCTCGTCTTTGATCAACTGTCCGAGTCGATCAGTCCGCCCGGCCCCCATCGGGTCGTCGCCATCCTCGGTGGCGAGCAGTTCCGGCTGGCTCAGATACCCCTCGCGGTCGATCCGATCGTAGAGCGCATCGAGCCGTCGACAGCGCTCTCGGAGTGCGTCCCGCGAGTCACAGCCCCACGGCGTGCGGCCGAGGTCGATCCCGGCGGCCACGCGCTCGAAAAACGCCGTCTCCTCCCACGGCACGCCGCGGTCGAAGTGATTTTTAAATCCTTGATACATATCCGTCTCGGTGAAGCGGATATCCGGCTCGTCCCAGTCACCGCCGACCACCCGGCCGAGTCGCTGGAACTTCGGCCCCTCGAACTCGCTTGCGACGTACTCGATATCCGCTGGGTCGACCCACAGCAGTTCGTAGGGGTTGATCGGCGCGGCGTGCTGGCGGCGGTGTCGCCACGCGACGGTATCCAGGATCGTTTTTACGTAGGCCGTACGGGCGGCCGAAAGCGGCGGTTCGAGCCACGGAGCGGTATCGATGGCTCGGCGGCCGGTCGACCGGAGGGCGGAGTCGATTGCAGAGACCATTAGAGAGCGTGGCTACAACACGGGCGTCGACCGGGTTAGGGATTGTTTCGGTCGAACTGACAGTGCTGGCTACCAGTCACCAGACCCCACATTCGGCCGGTCGGATCCCCAGCCAGTGCGGCCGTCGGGGGCTCCGCAGGGGTCGATTTATTTCATATCTGAAGGAGGTATTATTACGCGTTTTGTTGTGTACTAATCCCCTGGCGCGAAGCCCTCAAGAGGCTCGGTCCCCTTCCTTCTAGTAGAGGCATTTCGGCGTCTCACCCATCAAATGAGCCAGTATACAACCAGTTCTATCTATAGCGACGCATCGGCCTCCCGGTCGACAGACGCGACCGGAAGCGATGTCGACTACGAGAAGATTCACGTTCCCGTCCTCGTTATCGGGGCCGGGGCTGCGGGGGCGCGTGTCGCTATCGAACTCCGCGAGCAGGGCGTCGAACCACTCGTGATCGGCAAGCGTGATCACGGCGATGCGCACACGACGTGGGCCGCCGGTGGAATCAACGCTTCCCTCGGCAGTCGTGACCCCGAGGACAGTTGGGAGATCCATGCCGCCGATACGCTTCGGGAGGGTCACTTCCTCAACGATCCCGCGGCGGTCGAACTCGTCGCCCGCGAGATGCCCGACCGCATCCACGAACTCGACGACTGGGGGATGGATTTCGCCCGCACTGATGACGGCAAGATCCAGCAGCGCTACTTCGGAGCCCAGTCTTTTCGACGAACGTGTTTCGTGGGCGATCGGACCGGCGAGGCGATGCTCGATGCGCTCGTCGACAAAGCCCAGTCGCTGTCGATTCCCTACCGCGAAAACGTGATGATCACCCGCTTGCTGTCGGATGGCGACCGCGTGGAGGGTGCCGTGGGGTTCGACATGGAGACCGGCGACAACCTCGTCTTCGTTTCCGATCACGTCGTCCTCGCCGCAGGTGGCTCCAGCGCGATGTACAACCGTCACTCATCTCGTGAGGAGGAAAACAACGGCGACGGCCCGGCACTCGCACTCGATGCAGGCGCGGAACTCCTGGATATGGAGTTCGTCCAGTTCCACCCGACCGGAATGGTTGGCGACCGCTACGGCGACGACTGGGACGGTCGACTCGTCACCGAGGCCGTCCGTGGTGAAGGTGGGCGGCTCTACAACAGCGAGGGCGAGCGGTTCATGGAACGCTACTCGCCGGATCAGATGGAACTCGACGCCCGCGACGTGGTTGCCCGCGCGATTACTCAAGAGATCCGTGAGGGCCGCGGGACGGAGAACGGCGGCGTCTATCTCGACATCTCCCACCGCGACGACGACTACATCCGCGAGCGGTTGCCGAGCATGGTCGAGCGATTCGCCTCGCTGGGCGTCGACATCACCAGTGAGCCGATGGAGGTCGCACCCACTGCCCACTACACGATGGGCGGGGTCGATATCGACCCACAGACGGGCGAAACCGGCGTCAACGGGCTGTACGCGGTCGGCGAGACCACGGCGGGTGTCCACGGTGCGAACCGACTCGGCGGCAACTCGCTGGCCGAAACCGTGGCGGTCGCCAAACCGGTCGGCCAACATATCGCCGAGACGTTCCAGTCGGGTGGCCTCGCGGCAGACGGCGGTACTGACTCGGTGGTCGCCAAAACCGATACCGACCTCTCGCTGCGGATGCGCGCCCGTGCCGAGCGGGAGTTCGCCGCACTCGCCCGGCTTGAAGCCGCCGATGGCGGATCGACTCCCGAGGAGCTGCTCGACGAGCTCGGCGAAATCCTCTGGACGGATGCCGGGATCATCCGGGATGACGAGGGACTTCGGCAGGCGCTCTCGGAGCTCCGGGCCGTTCGGAACCGTGTCGGTGAGCTCCGAATCGAAGGCGACCGAACGAGTCGTGCCTTCGAGTTGGCCGTCGACCTCGGGTTCTCGCTTGCGGTCGCCGAGTCGACAGTCCGAACCGCCCTCGAACGCACTGAATCTCGCGGGGCTCACTACCGGGCCGATTACCCCGAACTCGACGAACAGTTCCGCGAGAACCTCGTCGTCTCGGACGGCCAGCAGGGACCGGCGATCCGTCGCCGGTCGGTCGGCGAACCCAGCCAGCCGGTCCAGGAGGCCCTCGATGAACGGCACGAACTTGATTACCACCACCTAGAGTAAGGGACAACGGCTGGTCGTCCTGGCTGTGGTACACACAGCCACTACAGCGGCTAACCACGCAGTATTTAGGCGGCTAGCTCATATCGGTAGAGTACGATATGACTGATTCTACCGTGTCGACGGGAGAGCTGCCGGACTCCCTGATTCGACTCTACGACGACCCCGAAGCGGAGGCGGCGACCCTCCGCGAGCGGGCGGGCAACGCTGCGGTCGCCGACCGGGTGAGCTGTCTGTGTGGAGCGCTCTCGAACCCTCTGCGGCTGCGGTTGCTGTGGGCGCTTCGGGACGGCGAATGCTGTGTCTGTGAACTCCAGACCGCCGTCGATGCCCCGCAGTCGACGGTCGCTTCCCATCTCGGCTGTCTGACTGACGCTGGGCTTGTTTCGACCCGCAAGGAGGGCAAGTGGACCTACTATGCAGTCGCCGATTCGGCGATCTTCGAGTTGATCGACCGGGCGACCGAACTGGCCGACCTAACAGCGGACAGCTCCGACGATGCCACGGAGGCCAGCGAATGAGCCAGTCGACGCCAGCCCTCGAAATCCAGGATTTGAAAAAAGAATACGAGGACGTGACCGCCCTCGATGGTGTCTCGCTGTCGGTCCCCGAGGGGAGTTTCTTCGGCCTGCTCGGGCCCAACGGCGCGGGGAAGACGACCTTTATTAATATCCTCGTCGGCCTCGTCCGGAAATCCGGCGGGACGGCCCGCGTCTTCGGCCACGATGTCGAAGCCGACTATCAGGAAGCCCGTAACGCGATCGGCCTCGCACCACAGGAGTTCAACGTCGACCGCTTTTTCCCGATTCGAGAGGTGCTCGAACACAAGGCGGGCTACCACGGGATTCCGGCCGACGAGGCGCGCGACCGGGCCGACGAAGTGCTCAAACAGGTGGGCATTTACGACAAACGGGACACCCGGTTCGACTGGCTCTCCGGCGGGATGAAACGCCGGTTTCTGCTGGCACGGGCGCTCATTACCGACCCCGACCTCCTCATTCTCGACGAGCCGAGCGCCGGTGTCGACGTCCAGCTCCGGCGGGACCTGTGGGATCTGGTCACCGAACTCAACGAGCAGGGAACGACGATCCTCTTGACGACCCACTACATCGAGGAGGCCGAACGCCTCTGTGACGAGGTCGCCATCCTCGACTCCGGCAGCGTGCGGGCAGTCGCCACCCCCGAGGAACTCAAAGGCCGCGGGGCCGACCGGATCGTCGTCGAACTCCGGGACCCACCGGCGACGATGCCGGAACTGTTGGCTGGTGACGACCGCGTGGAGTCGGTCGATCTCGACGGCCACCAGCTCGAAGTCACCGCCCGCGAGGGCGGGCTGGTTGCCCCGGAGCTCGTCCGCGAGTTGGATCGGGCCGGACTGGAGATCCTGGATCTCGAAATCGCCCGGACCTCCCTCGAAGAGATCTTCGTCGAGATGACCCGCACCGACGAGAGCGACGCGACGCCCGAAGAGCGGGCGAACGATTCGGTGGGCGAGGCCGAACCGGAGGAAGAACAGCCGGTGGCTCCCGATGGCGGCCGTCGGCCGGAGGAGGTCGACCGATGAGCGTCGTCGACCGCGTCGCTGCCTCGGCTGGCATCCCGACCGGCTTTTATACGCTGGTCAAACGCGAGATCCTCAGATATGTGCGTCGGCCGCGAAACACGTTCATTCCACCGTTTATTACCAATGTGCTGTACTTCTCGGTGTTCGGGGTCGTCCTCGGCAGCCGAGTCGGCGAGATCATCGGCGTCCCGTACATCCTGTTCATCCTGCCGGGGCTCGTGGTGCTTGGGGCGGTCTCCAATGCCTTCGAGAACGCCTCGTTTTCGATCTTCCACGGCCGGTGGAACGAGTATATCGACGAGACGTTAACCTCGCCACTGTCGTACGCCCAGATGGTGTGGGCCTATCTGCTGTCGTCGGCCCTGCGAGGCGTACTCGTCGGGACGCTCATCGCCGTCCTCGGGGTCGTGATCATCGGCGGCCTCTACCAGCCGGTCCCGATCGAGCAGCCGCTGTTCCTCGTCGCGTTCATGCTCGTGATCACGCTGCTGTTTTCGAGTCTCGGCATCGTCGGCGGGCTGGTCGCCGAGGATTTCGACGATCTAACGATGATGAACCAGTTCCTGCTCCGACCGCTGGTCTTCTTCGGAGCGGTGTTCTACTCGCTGCAGGATCTGACGCCGCTCGTCCGTGACATCTCACTGCTGAACCCAATGGTGTACATGGTCAACGGCGTTCGGTACGGCTTCCTCGGCGTCGCCGAGGTCGACCCGCTGGTCTCGCTGGCGGTACTGACTGGCGGGACCACGATTGTGGTCACTGCCGACATCATCCTCTTCAAGCGCGGCTACGGGCTGACTGACTGAGTTGTCCACTGCACGCCCGTTTCAAAACCCCGACCGGGCGACCTGTCGACCGTACTCGGTCACGCGGTAGAGCACCTCACCAGTAACCGGTTCGATGAGGCCCGCGGCTTTGAGCGCCTCGCAGCGGCGCTCGACAAGCGGGATGTGGAGCCCGGTGTTCGAGGCCATCAACGCCGGATAATCCGCGCCCGACGCTACGAGATGCTGCAAAATACGCCGGTCGGCGGTGCTGAGCGTTCCCTCGCCACCAGTGCTCCCGCGTGACATACCTTTTCGACGAATGTGATCTATTCACATGAATCTACCGGGACGGGCTGTCGCGACCAGGAGGGGATTAGTCGTCTTCAGCGTCGGCTTCGTCGTAGACGCCCACCGGGAGTTCCGTCTCGTCGACAGCGGGATCGCCGAGTTCGACGACTGTGGTCCCGTCGTCAGCCTCGTAGATACCCACCGGGAGTTCGGTCGCGGGCTCGTCGGCCGATTCGCGGCAGCGGGCTTCCGTGGCGAGCGCGGCGAGTTCGACCGCCACCGACGTATCGTCGCTGTCGGCGCGCTGACTGAGCCACTCGAAAAGCTCCTCGTCGAGATCGACGCTCACTGTTGGCATCCTATGTCCCGATTTGGTGGCCACCTATAAGTAAGATTACCACTCCATACCGCCGTTGACGCCCAACACTTGGCCGGTCATGTAGCTCGAATCCTCGCTGGCAAGAAACCGCACGATACAGGCGACGTCGTCGACATCGGCGAACCGGTCCAGGGGGATTCGGTTGAGGATTTTGTTCTGGACTCGCTCGGGGACTTTCTCCAGCATATCGGTTTTGACGAAGCCAGGCGAGACGCAGTTGGCGGTCGTCCCGGTGTCGGCGAGTTCGAGCGCGACCGTTCGGGTAAACCCGAACAGCCCGCTTTTGGTGGCGGCGTAGTTGGCCTGCCCGTAGTTGCCCTGCTGGCCGACGACGCTCGAAATGTTGATCAGTCGACCCTCGTCGGCGACTTTCAGATCGTCGAAAAAGGCGTTGGTGCAGTTGTAGACGCCGCCGAGGTTGACGTCCATCACTGCATCCCAGTCCTCGCGAGTCATATGCTCGAACTTCTTGTCGATCGTAATTCCGGCGTTGTTGACGAGCACGTCCGCCGGGCCGAAGGCGTTCCGCACTCGGTCGGCCATCGCGTCGACCGCCTTGCCGTCGGTCACATCCGCCTGAATGGCGATCGCGGTGCCACCGTCGGCCTCGATCTCGTCGACGACATCGTAGGCCTCCCGTTCGGAGTTCCGGTAGTTGACGACGACGTTCGCACCGTGAGCGCCGAGTTCGGTTGCGATTCCTTTGCCAATACCGCGCGAGGAGCCAGTCACAACGCACGTCTGGGAGTCTAATTTCATAGTGCGGGGTCGGGCGGCAACACCGGATGTGAGAGACGCCCCGGATCTCGGAAGCCGTCGGCTCGATGGCTGTCGAACTGCAATCGGTGGAGGGAGTGGGGGACACACCGTGTTGGCCGCTTGTCTACTGGTGTGTCGAATCCACCATTAAGTCTTGTTGCAGTAGTGACGACAGTATCTAATTCGAACTAGTCAGTCACAGAAGAGGTCCCGCAGTATCAGTCCGACTGGTGATCGGTCGCATTGTCGATCCACTCCTGGACCTGCTCGGCAGAGGGAGTGACCTGCTCCGACAGCGAGTCGGCGTCGGCCTCGACGAGCGCCGCAACGCTGTCGACGCCAGCCCCTCGGAGCTGTTCGGCATAGTGGGGGCCGATACCGCGGATCGACTCCAGCTGATCGCCACCGATACCCCTCGAAAACGTCGACTCACTGGTCTCGTCTGCATCGTCCGTCGACGCTTCGTCACTCGGTTCCGGCTCTTCGTCAGGAGCCGCTTCGGGCTCTTGGTCATCAATCTCCGGTTCGTCGACGGTGTCCGGCTTCTCAGCAGCGTCCTCCGGCTCGGCCTCGCGAGCCTCGGCGTCACTGCCAGTCGACGCCGTCTCGTCGACTGCCTCGGCGTCGTGTTCGGCTTGGTCATGCTCGGCTTCGTCGTGTTCAGCCTCGTCGTGTTCGGCTTCGGGCTGGGACCGTTCGGCGAACCAGTCAGCGACCGAGGGCCACAGCTCGTCGTGAGAACTCGACGACACCGACAGCCCGATGTGGCCCGAGCGTGCCTCGAAGGTGGTCACGTCGTCGCTTGGCACGAGATCGTTGAACCCCGTGCTCGACTCCGGCGGGATCAGGTGGTCGTAGTGGCCGATCACCTGGACGATCGGCATCTCGATTGCGGCGAGGTCGACGTGTGTGTCACCGAAATAGAACTCGTTGCGGGCGAGTTTGTTGTCCTGATAGATATCCTCGATGAACTCCTTGTAGGTCTCGCCCGCGACGTCGATCCCCTCGTCGAGCCACCGCTCCATCCGGGCGAAGTTCTCGACGAACTCGTCGTCTTCGACGTTGTCGTACAGTCGGAGATACTTGCTCACGTAGTTCGAGACGGGGTCCATCAGCGCGAAGCCGATATCGAGGAAGTCTGCCGGGATGTTACCGAAGGCGTCGGCGACCTGCTCGGCGTCGTAGTACTCCTCCTCGCCCCAGAGTTCCAGGACACCGCCGGTCTCGTCGAAACAGAGCCCGGCAGCCATCAGTCCCAGATTCTTGACCTTCTCGGGGAACAGCGCGGCGTACATCACGCTCATCGTCCCGCCCATGCAGTAGCCCAGCAGGTTGATCGACTCCTGGCCGGAGCGCTCCCGAACCACGTCGACGCAGTTGTCGGTATACCGGGTGACGTAGTCTTCGATGGTGAGGTGGGAATCCAGCCGAGAGGGCTCGCCCCAGTCAATCAGGTAGACCTCGAAACCGCCTTCGAGGAGCCGACGGATCACACTGCGGTCGGGCTGGAGATCGAGAATATAGGGTTTGTTGATCAGCGCATAGACGATGAGGATCGGTACATCCTGCCTCGTCTCGGGCTCGATGCCCGCCATCTCGGGGGTGTAGTGGAGCAGTTCGAGTTTGTTCTCCTCGTAGACGACCTCGTTGGGCGTCTGCCCGACCTCGATGTCGGAGACGCGTTCGACCTGCTCGGCGAGTTTTGGGAGCTTTTCGAGGTACTCCGCGGTCGCTGCAAGGCTGCGCTGTTGGGTGTCGACGGCGGCAGTAAAGGGGTTCATGACTCCTCGGTGTTGGCCTCTTCGACCATCTCTATGAGGTGGTCGAGCTTCTGCTCGACGGCGTGCTGTCGGCGTTCGAGTTCGACCAACCGTTCGCCGACCTCCTCGATGTCGCCGTCGGTCGCGAAGCCCAACGAGCCGAGCGTCTCCCGATTGAGCTGGTCGAGCTGTTCGCTCGCGTCGAGCATTTCACCGACCGTCTGACCCGTGGCCGCGGCGAACGCACTGGTTCCCATCACCTCCTTGAACGCGTCGTTGGCCGCGTTGAGCCAGACGTCGCGGAACCCCTCGAGGTCGACGTCCTCGCCACGAAGCGACTCGCCGACGAGTTCGTACTGGGCGTCGGCAGCCTCCATCCAGACCTCGTAGGCCCGGCTGGCTCCCTGCATGCCGTCGACGGTCGTCTCGTCGAGGTCGCTGTCGGCGAGCGACTCGCGCCAGGAATCCAGGAACTCCGTCTGCATCCGCATGTTCTGCTCGAAGGCCTCGACGAACGATCGGTTCATCTCCTCGGCGTACTCGCTCCACTGTTCACCGGCTGCTGTCGACTGGTTGGATTCTGACATGGGGGGCGCGGCGTTAGGCCGTCTCTTCGTCGTCGATGTCGGTGTCCATCCGGGTCGTCCCTACCGGACTGCTCGCCTCGACGCCGAACTGCATCCCTTCTCCCATCTCCGATTCGACCTCTTCGAGCGAATCGACGACGGCGCTGACCGACTCCTCGGTCATCGAGGTCGACTGGTCGACGAACTCGGCGTAGTTGTCGGTGCTCTCCTCGAGCTGCTGTTCGATCGCCTCCCAGGTCTGGTCGCTGATCTCGTCTACGGCCTCGAACTGATCTTCGACGGCCTGATAGAGGCTCTCGAAGGCTTCGTGTTGCTGCTCGCTGGCGTCGCTGTCTTCGTCACCGACCAGCGACTGGTCGCTCGGGACGGTGGCTTCCATCATTTCGACCATCCCTTTGGCGAGGCTGCGGCTCGCTTCGAGGCCCGTCTTCTGGACCGACCGCTGGGAGTCGATCGCGTCTTTCCACATTCGCGGGGCCTGTTTCTGGGCGTTCATGCTCTGGGTGAGCATCTGCTGGCCCTGTTTGATCGACTGTCGCTGGAGGGCGATCATCGATGCCATCGGGTTCGTGCGGGGACTGTGTTCTGTGTTACTCATTGGAATCACTGGAGGGCTGCTTGATTGGAATGACGAACGTCTGGACGATGTCTCCTTCGTCGATATCCAACACCTCGCGTTCGGTATCGGGAATGCTGATCCGACCACCGCTTTGGACACGCGTCTTGAACATCGCCATTCCCGTGCCGAGGGAGGCCAACCCTGTCGGGTCGAGTCCCGAGGGGCTGTCGGTACCTGTCGACATGAGTTCGGTGAACGCCTGCATCTGTTGGGCGGTCATTTCTTGGCCAGCCTCCTGCAGTTGTGCTGCGAACTGCATCGGCGACCACGCCATTTCGTCCGAGCCGTTCGTCATCTCAACTACACCTTCGGCAGTCACCTACTTAGTGCTTGTCGCCAAATACCAACACGTACCATCTGATGGCAACAAATGGTAAATGATGGAACAACGTAGATTATGTCGACTGGACTCACAGACGAGAGTCGACGAAAGGGTGGTGACCGAAACGGATAAGAACGGTACCCACTGAGTTCCGAATATCATCAATTATGAATGGTGACGAATCAACCGCGGGAATCGAGGCAGTACCGTACAACATGGCCGATGCATGGGCCCGGGCGACAGGACATCTGGTCAAGAGTGCCGTTGAGGTCAACCGCGCGGCGCTGGCGGCCTATGGCCTTACCGACTCCGAGAGAACAAGCGGCGGGCCATCGGTCGCCTACGCGCGGCCCGAGTGGGAGCTCCATCGACAGGCCGCCGAGGAGGGTGTCCTCACTGTTGGCGACCGGATCTCGTTTAGCAAAACGCTCACCGATGAGGATGTGGCCGCCTTCGCGGACGTGTCGGGGGATACCAATCGCCTCCACCTCGAAGAGGGGTTCGCCGAGCAAAGTCGTTTTGGCGACCGGATCGCCCACGGCACCCTCGTCTCGGGGCTGATCAGTGCCGCCCTCGCGCGGCTCCCCGGTCTGACGATCTACCTCTCGCAGGATATGACCTTCCTCGCGCCCGCCTACATCGGCGACCGGCTGACCGCGAGCATCGAGGTCGTCGACGACCTCGAAGACAACAAATACATTCTGTCGACGAACGTCCACAACGAGTCGGACAAACAGCTGATCAAAGGCGAGGCCGTCGTGTTGATCGACCCGATCCCCGACGCCGACACGGCGTAAGCTACCGGCGGGCGTCGGCCGTTCGGAGTGTCTTTTCTTCCTGACGAAACCACCTTAGCGTACTGAATATCGGTGCTGAGACCGTTGCGGCATTATATATCCATGCTCAGCGTACCGCTCCCACAATGATCAACGGGAGCGAAGCGCAGCACCGAACGGTTCGGCTCTTCGTCCGGGCCGACCCCGAACTCGGCTGCGAGAAACAGAAACAGGCGGTGTTGGATCGGCTCGAAGGGCTCGACGCCGACGACCACATCGACCGCTACAAGGTCGACGTCTGGACGAAAGCGATCCGGATCGCGGGGCCGCTCGAAGGGACGAACTACTACCAGCGGGTGTTCGATCACTTCACCGCGTTCCAGCAGTGGGCCATCGAGGAGTCGGTCGCGCTGAAATCGGCATTCAATGTGGAGGAAGTCGACTGTGAGATCACCGACGAAACCTACCGCGTGCTGTCGCTGCCGTGTCTCTGTCTGGCTGTCTACGAGGACGACGAGCTTCGAGGGGTCTACCCTCATGTCGATGATGATACGACCCGGACGATCAGACACTGTCTCGACAAGCTCGAAGCCAGCGGCCAGCTCGAATACGCTGATTGATAGATTCGTCTCGAATACTGTCCTTTGCAGGCTGTTTTAGGAGTATAACTAGTGTGGTAGACTTCCAACTGTACCCCACATAACAGCTATTAGTTCGGGGGTAGACCTCCGAGGTGAAGCGTCCGGCGAGTCAGGTTGTGCCGAGACATCCCCCCGCAGAGTACTGTGCCGTGAGCGACAGCACACCACTCCTCGTCGGCGTACAACACCAATTATGAGTAACACAGAGTCCAACCCAACGGAGTCGTACGGTCCAGCCGAACCCGAATCGGTGTCAGTCCCCCCAGAACTCACGTCGGACGGAACGAAGCTCGTCTACCTCTACCTCCAGGTCACCGGCGAGTCGACGCTCGACGAACTCAACCAATCCCTAGAGATGAAAAGCATCTCGCTGCTCCCGATCCTGAATACGCTGGTGACCAAGGATCTCGTGAATCGCGAGGGGAACTACTACTTGCCCACGGCGACGTGAAACCGATCTCACTGGCGAGAAACCACCGTCAATAAGCCACCGCACCACGACCGACCGGTATGCGTCAGTTCATTGTTCTCGGCCATGAGGCCCCAACCACGCCAGATTTTTCGCTGTCGGACCTCTCCGGCGGGTCGGGTCGCCTCGACGTACTGTGTCGGTGTGTCAACGCCGGGTTGTTCCTCTCGCATGGCATCCGCGAGGACTGCCGCGTCCACCTTGTGTTGAACGACGAGTACACGGTCCGGGTCGACGGCGCGACGGCCAAGCGACTCTACCCCAACGAGCGGGCGGTCGCCTCGCGGATACAGGGCGCGCTCGAATCGACATCCGACGCGATCGGTCACCAGCCCGCGGAGGTCTCGCCCGGTGTCGAGCTGTATCGGATGGGCTTCGCGTCGACGCTCGAAACCGTCGCCCGCGATGGCACGGTCGTCGAACTCCACGAGGACGGCAAGCCGCTGGCCGAGGCCGAGCCACCCGAGAATCCGATCTTCGTCCTGTCGGACCACCACGATTTCACCGACGCGGAATCCGAACTGTTGGCTGAGACCGCCGAGCGTCGGCTCAGTGTCGGCCCTGAGGTCCTTCACGCCGACCAGACGATGACGGTGGTGCACAACTGGCTCGACACCGCGGGCTACGAGACGTACTGATCGACGGATCACAACCATTAAAATCGATGGCGGCGTCTGGTCGACTGCGGGCCGGTGGGGTAGCTTGGTATCCTTCGGCCTTCGGGTGGCCGTAACCGCGATTCGAATTCGCGCCGGCCCATTTCTACCCCCTCGTTCACATCATACCGAGCAACTGCGCCCCGGATGAATCGCTCGGATGGATACGCTTACTTCCCGAGACCGGCTAGCGGTTGGCATGCAGCCTCGGAAAGTCGTGGTCGCGACGTCGACTGCCGTGCTCGCCGGAGCCGGGTTCGTTGCCGCCCACGTGCTGTGGTACCGACTCCTGGACCAGTCCCCGACCGTCGACATACTCGGTTCGCTCGTCCTCGGGGGTGTTGCAGCCGTCGCGGCGCTCCTGGTCCAGCTGACCGATGATGTCGACTGGATGCGGGTCGCTGTGGCCTCGGCCGTCGGCTTTCTGGCGCATATATTGGTGACCCCGGCGTTCACTCCGTTCGGTCTGGTGTCGACCGACGTCAACCGCGTTCTCTTCGTTATCGGCGCTGGGGTCGCTCTCGGCTCGCAACACCGGTCAGACAGCTAACCAACTGACTCGGACTACCGCTTCCTGAGTGCTTCCTCAAACACACGCTGGGCACGCTCGTAGGCCACGTTTCGGTCGACGATCGGCTCGCAGTACTCGGGAGCCAGCTCCGCTCGCTCCGCGGATGACAGATTCGGCCAGTCGACGATCTTCCCCGCCTCCACCCCACGCAATTCAGGCACGTAGTTTTTCACGTACACCGCCGCGTCGTCGTACTTCGCCATCTGGGCGACGGGATCGAAGATGCGCACGTCGACCGTGTCGGTCCCCGTCGAGGCGATCCACTGCCAGTTGGCGCTGTTGTTCGCCGGATCGAAGTCGACCAGTTTGTCAGCGAAATACGCCGCACCCTTCCGCCAGTCGACCAGCAGGTGCTTGGTCAGAAAGGAGGCGACGTTCTGCCGCGGGCGGTTGTGGATGTAGCCCTCCTGATCGAGTTGCCGCATCCCAGCGTCGACCAGCGGGTAGCCCGTCTCGCCGCGTTGCCACGCCGCGAACTCCGCGGGGTCGTTCCGCCATGCGATGGGATTGGGAATCTCCTTGTAGTTCTCGGTTGGGAGGGCTGGGGTGTTGTACAGCAGGTGGTAGTTCTGCTCGCGCCAGGAGAGTTCGTAGCGGAACTTTTCGACGTTCCGCCGCTCGCCGTCGCTGCTGGCAGCCGCGTACCGGTCGGTAGCGTCGGCCCACAGCTCACGAACCCCGATCATCCCAGCCGCAATATACGGCGAGAGCCGCGAGACCGCCCCGACAGGCCGGTCGACCGCGGCGGACATATCGTCACGCGTGTCATTGTAGGTCCCGATTCCCGTATCGAGGAATTCGTCGTACCGCGATCTCGCGGCACGGTAGCCCGCCTCGGGAAGGTCGATGTCGACCGCTGCCTCCGGGAGGTCGGCGTCGTCGGTCACCCCTGCGAGGGCGTCGCTGCTCGGTGCCGACGCGGGTGTCGGTTTCTCGGCTGCCTGCCAGTCATTGTAGAACTGGCTGTGGCTCGGATACCGGGCCTCCAATACTTCCGGGTCGACCAACACGAGATCGGTCACCGGCTCCGTTGGGAGGGCGTCGTCGACCTGCTGTTGGCGATCACGTCGGTGGGGCCGATAGTGACGGTTGTAGTAGAGCCGGTCGGCGTCGTATTCGGCGGCGATCTCGTCGAGTTCGTCCGCGGGATCACCCTCCCGAACGAGCAGGTCCGAACCAAGCTCGCGGTAGTGCGCTTTGAGTCGACGGACGCCGTTTATAACGAACGCCCACTGGCGCGCGCCGACCTGCTCGCGGCGTTCAGGATCGAGAATATACACCGGAAGCGTGGTGTCCTCACGTGTGGCCGCGGCCAGCCCGCAGTTGTCCGGAATCCGGAGATCTCGCTGGTGCCAAAAGAGATGCATACCCTCTGTTGGGCGTGGAAACCTATGATCAGTAGGGTCGAACCTGTGAGGACAGTGTCTTTTTTCGCGTGGCAGCTGTGAGAGGCAGTATGACCCTCGCATCCACGTCGACTCGTCGGGGCCTCCTCGACGGCCTCGTGGTGGCTACCGTCGGTGCGCTGGCTGGATGTATTGATACCGGAGAGACCGAGTCGACCAACGATGCCGACGCGACCGACAATGAGTCGGGGGAACTCGATCTCCAGGAGGCAAACGTCGTCAGCGTAGAGGCGACCGCCCAACAGGAGAGCTACGAGTTCACCGTGGGACTCCGCCACGACGATGCGGGCGAGGACGGCTACGCCGACTGGTGGCAGGTCGAGCGGCTTGACGGCACCCGACTCGGGCGGCGCGACCTGCTCCATTCACATCCGAACGAACAGCCGTTCGAACGCTCCGAGACGGTTGACGTGCCGAGTGACGTCGACTGTGTCGTCGTTCGCGGCCACGACCAGACCCACGGCTACGGTGGCCGAGCCGTGATTTTCACGCTCGAATCAGGAGCGAGTCGGGCCGTCGACCAAGGGGCGGAACCCGAGTCGTTCGCGGACGTAGACTGTCCCTAATCGGCGTTAGAAGTCCTCTTCCCAGTCGTCGGAGAGGTCTTCGACCCCGTTGTCGTCCCAGTCCTCACCATCGTCCCAATCCTCTCCCTCGTCCCAGTCTTCACCTTCGTCCCAGTCGTCATCCATTCCGTTGTCGCTTGTGTCACCGTCGTCCCAGTCGTCATCCATTCTGTCGTCGCCTGTGTCACCGCCATCCCAGTCGTCATTCGTTCCGTCGTCAGTCGGGGCGCTGTCGTCCCAATCATCGCCCGTGCTGCCGGTCGGATCGCCGCCAGCCCCACCGGCCGATCCGGTACCGTCGGCCCACTCCTGGAGGTGAGTGGCGACGTACTCCTTGCCGCCGAGACCGAACGCCAACCCGAGGGCCAGCGCCAGTCCGAGACCGACAGCCGTCGAGAACGTCTCGCCGATTACGTAGACAATCTGGACGTTGATCCCCATGGTGTCGACACCCACGACGACGACCATGAAGTAGAGCAGCCCCTTGAGGACCGGCGAAACGACCGCCTGGACCATCCCCGACATAGAGCGTTCGGCGACGGTTCCGGCGTAGTTCGCGATGAAAAACCCGGCCCCCATAATCGCCAGCCCGCCGATGAACTGCGGGAGATAGCCGACGACCCCATTCAGCCACGCGTTCAGTCCGCCAAGTCCGACGTATCCGGTGGCCATGCGCAACGCGAGCAACACTCCGTAGGCTTTGACAGCCGTGCCAGCGATCAGCGCAAGGCGTGGTCGACCGCTAAACAGCGCAGCGAGCGGCGTGTTTGCCGCCCGTGCATCGAGGTTCGCGTAGTTGGCGAGCTGTGTCGTGAACCGCCCGAGACCGATCGCGATCGCACTCCCGATGGCAACGATGAGTAGCGTCGTCACGAGTGTCGGCAGGAAATTGACGAACGCAGCCACCGCGTTGGAGAGTACCTCAGTGAGTGCCTCGGTGACCGTGTTGACAACCAGCACGTTATGCATCGGCTACGCCCCCCGTCAGAACAGGTATCCTGACACTACGATCAGACATACAGTACATATAAACAGAATAAGGTACATAACTTAGTTCATTTATCCTGCGGATTTGGAATCGGCATCGGCCGACCGGTCGAGCGCCTCCCGGGGATCGGCGCCGGTGTCAGTAGATGTCGATGTCAAGGGTGTCGAGTACCGAGCCGACGAAGATCGCCCGCCGTTGGCCGCTCTCCGACCGGACGCCCTTATGAATCCCGGCGACGAGAAGCCCCTCGTCGGTTTCGAGGAAGTACGGCCCGCCGGAGTCACCCCCCGTGCTGTGAATGTCGACGCCCAGTTCGTGGTGGCCGTCGGGGGCCTCGGAGAGTTCGGTGATTCGGCCCGCACACCGGCCCGAAACTGCGCCCTGTTTGTAGATCGGCCGCCCCTCAGCGTGGGCGGCTTCGATCGCAGACCAGCTCGCGGCCCCGACGATCGGCCGGTCGTCGTAGCTGTTGCCGCCCGGATCGGCGAGATACCGGCTCGGATAGCTGCCGGTATCGACGGCGACGGCGGCGACGTCGACCGTGTCTCCGGCCGCATAACACCGGCCGATCGTGTGGGGTTGTCTGGACTGATACAGTTCGATCCCGCGGAGCGCAGCGGGATCGTGGTCCTGTTTCTCCTCGAAGGTGTGGGCGGTCGTGACGATCACCGCCCGCCCGTTTCGGAGCCCGCGGAACCCCGTCGAGGCGATCTTGCCGATCGTCTCGCTTCTGACTGCCGCCCCCATGGCGATGCCGTTTTTCCGGTAGCGGGCATCGGCAAACCGGCCAAGGGTGTGCTGACAGTCGGCTTCCAGCCGTTCGGTTGGTCGATTCCGAACCTGCACATCGACGCGCCCGCTCTCCAGGAGCCGTTTCGTGACTCGCCCGGTGTCGAGTTCATCGGCGATACGCTCGATAGCCCCGGTGACCCGGTCGGCCTCAACCCCGGCTGGACAATCGACGAACAGCCGCAGGCCATCGTCGGTGGATCGTCTGCTCACGCTCACTCGCCGGCTGTCGGTCCCCATCGCCGAACGGCGGTCGGTCACGTCGGCGAGCCGACCCGTCAGTTTACCGACCAGGTTTCGGCCAGCCGTGATCTCCTGGACGATCCCACGGTCGACCCGTATCGTCGCGGGTTCGTAGGTCGGCGGGGACGCTGGTTTCGACCCGTCGTCGTACCGCGCTTGATTCCTCACGCGCCGACCACACTCAACCGGCACCGTACCGGACGACGAGGCGGTGCGTGTCGGTCGGCTCCCCGTGACAGCACCTCCCGTCGGGAGCAGCCCGCTCACCGCACACGTTTTTAAAAAGTCCCGTCGATTTATCATCAGGTGGTTACGGATAGCTACAGCTACGTATCACAAAGCTATGCTTGGCCCTCACGATGAGTGTCAGCGTCGACAGCCGCTTGGATTGATGAGTTAATTGCCGCCTAATCCGCCCCGACGACGAACCGGCTGTCGTCCTCGTCGGCCGCTGACGTCGTCAGCAGCGAGACACCGACAGTGAGCAACGCGCCGAGGGCCATCCCGGCGAGGGCAACGTCCCACCCGCCGTAAGTTCTGGCAAACAGTGGCACCGCCGTCCCCGCGAGGTCGACCGCGATTTCGGGGATGAACACATGGCTGAGGTAGAGGATCTGACTACCGACGATTCCGGCGAGTATCCCGTCGCGGGTCGTCCCCTGCCAGTAGAGCGCCACCATCACCGGGAGCGTCAACTGGGCGAACCCGCCGAAGGCCGTGTTGCCGACCTCGATCAGCGTGCCGGGGCGGCTCAGGCTGGCGATAAAGGTCCCTGTCGCAAAGGCCGCCACGCCGCCGCGGGCGAGCCACGCTTCTCGGGACTCGCTGAGCGTCGGATCGACGAAGGGCCGGTAGAGGTCCCGGATGAAGTACGACGACCCCGACAGCAGCATCGAATCCGACGACGACATCATTGCCGCCAGCGCCCCCGCGATCACCAGCGCGGCGAACCAAGCGGGCGTGTACTCCGACAGGAGGACCGGGAGGACGTTCGCCCCTTCCGGCACCTCGATACCGAGTCCGGCAGCCCACGTCCCAAGCAAGAACGTCGGAACGAACAACAGCAGGACCAGGACCGGCCAGAGGACAAAGGAGCGTTTGAGCACGCGGTCGGAGCCGGCCACAAAGAACCGTTGATTGATCTGCGGGAACATCGTGACGCCGAAGGCGATCACTACCGCCGTCGAGATGATGTACGCGGGGGTGTAAAAGTCGCTACCGAGCGCGAGGAACTCTGGGTTGCTCGACTGCAGCGCAGCGGTCGCCCCGCTCGGTCCACCCACCGCCGATAGCACCCACGCGACAGCGATCCAGACCACAGAAAGCATGAACAGCCCCTGGATCGTGTCGGTCCAGGCGACCCCGCGCATTCCCGCAATCACGACATAGAGGATCATAAACGCCGTAATGAGGGCTGCCCCTGCCCAGTAGGGGATCGCCCCGCCAGTGAGTCCGGTGAGTGCCTCGCCCGCCCCCATCTGCTGGAGCATCACGTAGGGGAAGAGCCAAAACAGGCTGATACCAGCGACCAGTCCCCGGAGACGCGTCGACCCGAACCGATCACCCAACATCTCCGAGAGCGTCACATACCCCTCTTGTTGGCCGATGAGCCACTGTTTGTAGCCGATGAGATACCAGAGGATGGCGAACAGCACCCCGTCCATCACACCCATGACGAGAATCCATTCGGGACCCTGCGCGTAGGCGAGGTTGGGGCCGCCGAAGAACGTAAACGCCGACAGCAGCGTGGCGAAGGTCGTAAACAGCAGGACCAGCGTGCCGATCGACCGGTTGGCCAGATAGTAGTCCTCGGCGACGTTTTCGGTCACACGGTAGGCGATCAGGCCGATCCCCAACGCGAGCAGTAGATAGCCGACGACGATCCCCAGCTGGAGGCTCAGCTCAGCCATTGGTCACCCCCATGTAGCGATCCCAGTCAGTACGTGTGAACAAATAAAACACGGCGCTTGCGAGCCCCATCCATCCGATATGCCACCAGAGCCAGACCGGGAGCCCGGCGGCAGTTCGTGGATCGCCCCACAGGAACCACGGTACAGAGAGGCCGACGATCACGGTGAACGTCACCACCCACAGCAGGGTTCGGATACGCGCTGTCATTACTGTGAATTGCCGACAGACACACCTAAATATTGCTAATCGTTCTCGGAATAGCCTATTGAAGAGATTATTCCTTCAATACAGTTCCGCCGGTCCGACAGTCGACGCTTTCGACCGGTCAGGAGCTATAATCGGCTCCGACGCGAAGCCGCGAGTATGCAAACGGCTGTCCAGCTCTACACGTTCGACGCGTCGCCGCTGTCGCTTTCGGCCCAACTGGAAGCGGTCGGGGAGGCCGGGTTCGACGGCGTCGAGTTCGCGGGCCTCGGCACCGATCCTGGGCCGGTTCGGTCGACGCTCATCCAGTTGGATCTGGCTGCGCCGAGCGCCCACATCCCGCTGTCGACGCTCGAAGCGGGGGTCGAAAGCGCAGTCGAGCCCTACCGCGAACTCGGCGTCGAGACGGTCGTGGTTCCCTCCCTCGATCCAAAGCGGCTCCAGGAGGGGACGATCCGCGGGGCAGCGGCGGCCATCGACAGCGTTGCTACCGCCCTCAACCGACAGGGGTTCGGGCTGGCCTACCACAACCACGATTCCGAGTTCAACACGGTCGGCGATTCGTTCGCCCTGGACGTGCTGCTGGGCGAAACCGGCGTCGGGCTCGAACTCGACGTTGGGTGGGCCGCCGCGGCCGATGCCGACCCAGTCGCGCTGATCGACCGGTATGCCGACCGCCTGACCGCGATCCATCTCAAGGACGTGCGGCTCGACTCGACCGCGCCGCGCGGTGGCATCGCAGTCGACCTCGGCGAGGGGGATGTTGATCTCGACGGCTGTCTGGCTGCCGCGGCCGACGCCGACGTGGAGTGGATCATTTTCGAGTGCGATGCACCCCCCGAACCGCTGGTCTCGCTGCAGACGGCCGGTGACTGGCTCGCGGAAAAAACTCACTGCTGACCGTTTGCTGGCGGTAGACTAACGGAATGTACAGTTTTCGAGTGGACGACAGCTATTTGGGACCACAGTATTTATAAAGAGTGTTAGAGCAGTCGCGGATCGGCTCCGCATCTACAGTCAGCAGCAGATTTCCGAGGGAAACACATCATGGACGATACAGCAAAATACCTCATTCACGCCCGGATTGCCGCCGAGGGCGTCGTCGAACGGAGCGACGTCGTCGGCGCGGTGTTCGGCCAGACCGAAGGCCTTCTGGGCGACGAGTTAGATCTCAGAGACCTCCAGCAGTCCTCGAAAGTCGGCCGCATCGACGTCGAAATCAGTTCGGAAAACGGCCAGTCGTTCGGCGAGCTCACGATCGCGACCAGCCTTGATAAGGCCGAGACGGCCGTCCTCGGGGCCTCGCTCGAAACGATCGAACGGGTCGGCCCCTGCCGAGCTTCGATCGAGGTTACCTCCATCGAGGACGTGCGGGCGGCCAAACGCCGCGCGGTCGTCGACCGTGCCAAGGAACTGCTCGCCACCGCCTTCGACGAGACGGCCATCTCCAGCGAGGAGCTACTGAGCGACGTCCGGGAGTCGGCCCAGGTCGAGGAGATCACCGAGTACGCCGGGCTCCCAGCGGGGCCGAGCGTCACCTCCTCGGATGCAATCATCGTCGTCGAGGGGCGGGCCGACGTGCTCCAGCTGTTGAAACACGGCATCAAAAACGCCATCGGCGTCGAGGGGACGAACGTCCCCGACGCGGTGGCCTCGCTGACCGCCGAGAAGACGGTCACCGTCTTTGTCGACGGCGACCGCGGCGGCGAGCTTATTCTCCGCGAGCTGTTGCAGGTCGGCGATGTCGACTACGTCGTCTTTGCCCCGGCCGACCAGTCAGTCGAAGACCTCTCCAGAAAGGAAGTCCACGGCCTGCTTCGGGAGAAGATCGCCGCTGACCGAATCGGAGATGCCCAAAACATCCGCGAAACCATCGCCGGGCTGATCGAAACCAGTGATCTCGATTTCGCCGTGAGCGATGCCGACGACCAGTCGGCGGTCGCCCCAACGGACACCACCGAGACGAACGACGCCGAGGTGACCGACTCACCGACGGAGGTCGAGGTCATCCCGACCAGTTCGGACGACCTGACCGGGGACGACGCCGAGATGTCGACAGCCGACCCGGAGCCGACGCCCGCAGTCGACACGGCGTCCGACGAGACAGTCGACGTAGAGCCGACAACCGAGACGGACGACCCAGAAGTGGCTGACTCCGAGGCGACCGACGACTCCGCGTCAGCCGAAACGGAGAGCGATACACCCGCCACCCTTCGGAGTCACGTGCGGGCGGTCATCGGCGAGGAAACTGGGACCGCTCGGCTACTCTCGGACTCCTTCGAGCTACTGGCGGAGGTCGACGCCGAGGAACTCGTTGCGACGCTCGAAACCGCCGACGAGGCATTCGCGCTGGTCTTCGATGGCGAACTCACCCAACAGATGCTCGATGTGGCCGCTCAGCGCGGGCTCGACCACGTCGTCGTCCAGGCGACCGGCGAGTTCGTCAAACAGCCGGTCGGCACCCGCGTGCTGACCGCCGAGCAGCTCCGGGCCGCGGAGCTCGATGTCGAAGCGTAAGTCGACGCCTACTCGCTTTTAAATGCCGGATACCGAAGCGTTATGCCCTCGCTATCTTCGAACAGCTCCGGCGACCGCTCGGCTTCGGCGAAGCCGACACGCCGATACAGCGACCGGGCAGGGTCGTTCCCCGCCGCGACGTGAACCGTCACCGCCTGGATTGCGCTGGCGCAGACATTATTTAAAAGAGCCGTCGCGCGGCGTTCCCGACGGTGGTCGGGGTCGACCGCGAGCTCCGCGATATGGATCGGCCCGTCGCCGACCGCAAGCAGATAGCCGACCGGCCGGTCGTCGCTGTCGGGGCTGACCAGGAGCCGTGACGTTTGGATCGGAACCGAGTCCGATAGCTCGGCGATGGCTGTCGACAGCAGTGTTGGGCTCGGCTCCGAAAGGTGTGATTGGAGCCGCCGGAGAGCGACAGCATCGTTCTCTCGGGCGGGACGAACGGGTGGTGATTGTGGGGCCATCAGAGCAGCCAGACGGCGAGGCCGGTACTCGTCAGGCCCCCGCTTAGGGTGGCCAAGAAGTTGACCCACTGGTTGCCGAGCCGTCCGCCTTCGAGTGTCGCTCCCAGGAGGCTGTCGACGGTCATCCCGACGAAGCCACCGACAGCCACGATACCCGCTGCGAGCCACAGCCCGTCAAGCGGGAGGACGATCATCGACAGCAGCCCCGTGAGCCCGGCTCCGGCGAGACCCGCGAGCTCGCCCTGCCAGGTGACTGCGCCGTCGGTACCGGGGGCGACAGGCTCGAGGGTGGTGATGAGTCGCGGGCTGTCGAACAGGCCGCCGATTTCGCTCGATAAGGTGTCACCGAGAGCGGTCGCCAGCGACCCGCTGAACGCAAAGAGAAACACGGCGGCCAGCGGCCCGTCACCTTCGACGAGCGCGAACCCCAGGACGGCGACGAGTGCGACCGCCGCGTTCGCCAACACGTTGCCCGTACCGCGGGCCCCGTCGTTGCCTTCGGCGACACCACGCTGTTCCTTGTCACCGTAGCGGAACTTCGAGGAGAGGCCACCGATGCCGAAAAACGTGATTAGGACCGCAAACCAGCCGAAGCCGCCGAGGACGATCATCAATACACCGAGTAGGACCCCAGTGAGCATCCCCGAGACTGAAGCGGTGCCCAGTCCGTAGGAGACCGCTCCAAGGACGACGGTGACCACCAACGCCGCGATGAGTTCGACCGGCGGCACCGTCCCGACCAGTTCGGCGAACAGCCAGAGCACGAGCCCCACAGAGAGCAACACCAGTGGGTCGTCCCGCTCGTAGAGCAGTTCTCGGAGCAGGGCGGCGATCAGCGCACCAATGATCGAGAGAAACGTAATTACTGACCACTCGGCGCTCCCCCCGAGTTGGAGGTCGACGAGGTACTGACCGCCGATTCCGGCCACGAAACCAGTAGCGACGAAGCCAGCGACCGTCAGAAACGGTTGACTCGTCCGGGAGCGGACGGCCTCCATACCGAGGTTGCCGAAGCCGAGGACCAGTAGGGTGGCGACGAAGACGCCGACCGGCAGCGGCGTCCGTGGCATCGTCGACAGCAGCGCGAGGGCTGCCGCCGCCAGCGAGAAGCCGGCCAACCCGTTGAGTCGGCCGTCCTCCCAGTCGCCGGGGCGCGCAAAGAGTTCGAACAGCGGCCCGTCGCTGACAGCCACCGCCGCCGCAACGCCGATCAGCGCAAACGGGATCACTATCGCCGGCCCGAGCACCGGAGCCGCCAACGCGAGGCTGGCGACGGCGGCGAACCCTCCAGCGCGTCGGAGCCGGTCTGTCACACCACGTGATATCTCCGAGACACACTTAACGGTCCCGACATCCCGAAACGCCGTGTGAGTCGGTGACAGCGAGTTTTTTCACCCCGTAGCGTGTGGCTCCGGTAGTGCTGTACGACACCTATCTCTCCGTCCGTCTCCGTCGTCGGTCGCGGGAGCCGCCCCGCCACGTCGCGGTCGTCATCACCGAACGCGACCTCCTCGAACAGGGGGCCTACGAGACGCTGTCGTCGTTTTTCAAGTGGGCCGTCGAGTACGGGGCCGAGCGGATCACCGTCTCAGTCAGCGTCCTGGATGAGGCTGTCGTGCCGACGCTCCGACGGGAACTCGCCGAACTGTCGGCCCCCCGCCAGCTGGCGGTCAGAACCCCCGACGACACTGAACAGGCCGACGAACCGATCCAGGTTTCGATCGGCCTCGGCGGGAAACGGGAGTTCACCGAAACCATCCGACAGCTCGCCGCCGCCGTCGACGCTGGCGATCTTACGCCGGAGGAGATCGAGGCCGAGCATATCGACGACCGGCTCGTGTTTCGGGAAGAGCCGGATCTCGTCATCAAAACGGGGGCCGAACGGCTCTCGGATTTCATGATCTGGCAGTCGGTCTACTCTGAGCTCTACTTCACCGACGTCAACTGGCGGGATTTCCGCAAGCGGGACTATCTGCGAGCGTTGCTCGATTACGAGGACCGACAGCGGCGGTTCGGCGAGTAGTCTATTCCTAATCGGCCGACGACGCCGGGGTGTTCTCCGTGTCGTCGGGTCCGACAATCTCGGTCGACCGCTGGGTTTCGAGTTCGTCGTCGACGGCCTGCACACCGGCCTGCGGAAGTTGGTCCCGAAGCCGTCCGGCCACACGTTTGGCCTCGTCGAGTTCGAGACTCCCCAGTGCCCGCACGAGCGTGACCGCGCGGTCGACCTTGGTTCGCTGCCACGACTGCTCGCGGGATTCGTAGGTCCGAATCCCCCGGAGGAAGTCGACCTTCGAGAACTCCGGCCAGTAGGGCGCACAGAAGTAGACGGCAGCCTCGTTGCCGTTGGCGTGCCACGGCAGGAAGTTCGATGTTCGCTCGTCCCCGCCGGTCCGGATGATGAGGTCGACATCCCGAACTGGCTGGCGGTAGAGGTGAGATTCGACCGTTTCGACGTCGATCTCGTCGGGCCCGAGGTCGCCTTCGTCGACCGCTGCGGTGACCTCGCGGGCCGCCCGAAGGAGTTCGTTGCGGCCGCCATACGCGAGGGCGATATTGAGCCGGAAACTGTCGTAGTCGGCCGTCTCGGCCTCGGCGTAGGCGATAGCCTCCTGGACGCGGTCGGGGAGTCGGTCGATCTCGCCGATCGCGCGGATACAGACCTCCCGCTCGTGAAGCCGGTCGCTGTCGGCGAGTTCCCGGAGTTTGGAAGCGATCATATCGAACAGCGGCTCGTTTTCTTCGGCCGGCCGGTCGAAGTTCTCGGTCGAGAACGTATACAGCGTCAACTCTTTGATGTCGACGTCGTCACACCAGTCGAGGACCTGTTCGGAGGTTTCGGCACCCGCACGGTGGCCGTCCGGGGCGTCGTCGCCCTGTTTGCGGGCGTAACGCCGGTTGCCGTCTTGGATGATTGCGACGTGTGTCGGGCCGTCGCCGATCTCGCGGCGGAGGAGCCGCTCGTATGTCCGTCCCAATCGTCGACTAACCCACGAGTACATCTACACGTAGTGATTGCCTGCTGGTATGTGTCTCTTGTTATTCGATTTCGTGACTGTCTGTCTCACCGTGAATTCACGGTCTGGACGTGGCGGCGGCGAATAACCCCGACGTTGTTGGCGACGTTTTCGGTCAGATTTCGGAACGCATCGGCCGTCTCGCCTTCGTCCAGGACGACCGGCTCGCCGCCGTCGCCCCCGGCCCGGACGGCCGGATCGAGCGGGATCGCCCCGAGGAACGGAAGGTCCTCCTCGTCAGCGAGCGACTGGCCGCCGCCGCTGCCGAAAATATCGTGTCGACCGCCACAGTCGGGACACCGGAACTCGGACATGTTTTCGGCAATGCCGAGGACGGGCGTCTCGTGTTGGCCGAACATCCGGAGTCCCTTCACAGCGTCGTCGAGAGCGACCTGCTGGGGTGTGGTGACGATAACTGCGCCGGTGAGTGGCAGCGTCTGGAGGACGGTTAGTTGGGTGTCGCCCGTTCCGGGTGGCAGATCGAGCACGAGGTAGTCAAGTTGGCCCCAGTCGACGTCGTCGACGAGCTGGGTGAGGATCTTGTGGACCATCGGCCCGCGCCAGATCACGGGGTCGTCCTCGCCGACGAGGAAGTCCATGCTCATCAGTTTCATTCCGTAGCGTTCCGGCGGAATCAGGGTCTTGTCTTCGGTGGCCTCCGGTCCCTCGTCGCTTTTGACCATCCGGGGAACGTTCGGGCCGTAGATGTCGGCATCAAAGAGGCCGACGCGCGCGCCCATCTGGGAGAGCCCTGCCGCGAGATTGACAGCGACTGTCGACTTGCCGACCCCGCCCTTGCCGGAGGCGACCGCGATGATGTTTTGGACGTTCGGTAGCACCTCATCGTCCGATCCCAGCGACTTGGGGAGGCCAGCACTGATCGAGAGCTCTATCTCCGGGGCTTCCTCAGCGAATACCTCGCGTACGTCGGTGGCGATCTGTGACTCGTGGGGCGAAAAGGGGGCCCCGAGAGCGAGCGAGATCTTGACCGCCTTGCCTTCGGTGTCGACCGCGTTGACGAGTCCAAGCGAGACGATATCGTCGCCGAGATCCGGGTCCGAAACCGTCGACAACAGTTCGAAAACGGCGTCGTCGTTCATGTCGCTCACTCGGAGCGACCGCTGAATAAGGGTTTGGTCCGCGTACGTTAGCAGCGTCGGCCTGCCCCCGAACAGCTACTGGCCGTCGACCAGCGTCCCGGCCCGCTCGCCGTTTAAAAATGCCCGAACCGAGTCGGGACCGAAAATGTGGGCTGGCGCGCCGAGGGCGAGCAGTTCCTGGACCTTCGCGGCCATCCCGCCGCTGACGTCCGTCGACTCACTTTCGCCGAGCACCGACGCAACGTCCTCGAATGACCGAATTTCTTCGATCACCCCATTGCTCTCGTCGAGCACGCCCGGGACGGTCGAACAGAGGCCGATACGGCTCGCTCCCAGCGAGTCGGCAAGACTGGTCACGATCTCGTCGCCGCTGAGGACCGTGACGCCCTCATTCGCGTGGGCGATCACATCTCCGTGAAGGACCGGGACGAATCCTTCGTCCAGGAGACGCCCCGTGGCCACTGCTGGCAGCGAGAGCCCGCCCTCGCCGTCACGGGCGGCGACCGAGAGCGGATGGACGGGCAGGGCGGCCACGTCGCGGTGTTGAAGGCGGTCGACCACCTCGCTGTTGAGTCGCTTCATCGCGCCGTGAATCGCGTTTGCGGCCGCCGCATCCGAGGTGCCAGTGGTCGTCGACACACCGTGCTCGGCGGCATGGACGTGGCCGAAACTCCCGCCGCCGTGGACGAGAATTAGCCGGAAATCCGTCTCCGGATTTTTAAGAGCTGTTGAGACAGCATCCAGGACCTGATTCAAATTCTCGTCGTCGACCGTCTCCGGCGAGTCTTTATCAGTGATGACGCTGCCGCCGAGTTTGAGGACGACGAGATCGGTGTCTGCGCCAATCATGTCTCCACTTCGCCCTCCTCGACGCGGACGCCCTCGGTGGCGAGTTCGGCGCGGAAGGAGTCCTCACAGCCCGGCGTGTATTTGAGGCTCGTCTGGGTTTCCTCGGTGCGGTCGAGGGCGACGATACAGCCGCCGCCGCCCGCGCCGGTGAGCTTTGCGCCCTCGGCTCCGGCCTCGCGGGCAGCCCACACCATCGTATCCAGCGACCGCGAGGAGACGCCGAGTGCCGAAAGGAGGCCGTGGTTGATGTTCATCAGATCCCCGAGTTCCGAAATGAGGTCGTCGCTCGGCTCGGCGTCGGGGTCGGCCTCCCGCAGCAACTCCTCGCCCGTCGACACGATGTCGCCGATGGCGTCGACCGTGTCGGCGGCGAAGTCGTAGCGGTCCCGCAGGGCTCGCACGTCGGCGACGAGCTTGCCAGTGTCGCCCGCACCACCATCAAACCCGACGACGAACGGCAAGGTGGGCGTCGACAGTACCGTGCAGTCGTCGCCGGCGACGCGGACCGCCCCGCCCATCGTCGAACAGAAGGTGTCTGCGCGGGAGGCTTGGCCATCCTGGACCTCGAACTCGGCCTTATAAGCACAGTCGGCCAGTTCGCGGCGATCGAGTGGCTCGCCCAGCGCGCGGGTCGCAGCGTCGATCCCGGCGACGACCACGGCCGCCGAGGAGCCGAGGCCTGCGCCCAGTGGGATTTCGCTTTCGACGGTGATATCGAACCCTGCCTCGGGGGCATCGGCTGCCTCGCGGGCCTGCTGGACCGCCGCGTCGATGTAGCCCATCGCGGCGTCCAGGAGGGGTTGAGGGACATCGACATCCGGTCGGTCGGCCGTCGACCCGGCGTACTCGACGACGAACCCATCCAACGAGAGATCCGCCGCCTCGACGCGGACGTGGTCGTCGTCGCGCAGCTCGGCTGTGACCGTGGCTCGTTTTTCGATAGCACACGGCACCGCTGGCTCGCCGTAGACGACCGCGTGCTCGCCGAAGAGATAGACCTTGCCCGGTGCGCTGACGGTCGTCATCTCGCGTGCTCTCCGTCGACTCGGTCGACTCTCTGGATCCGATTCATGATGTATAAATAGGTTACTATAGCGAGGGTTTTTATAGGTCCCTATAAATTATTCAGTACGCGAGACGCCAGCCGTTCGTCGGATGGCCACCGCGGTTGAGGTGCGGCATGCGCCCTCCTCAAGGGAATTGGGAATGGACGTCCGGTCCGCAATTGTGCGGATCGATGTTTTTGAACTACTCGGTGAGTCGCCGGACTGTCTGGGAGATCTCGTCGATCGTTTTCGCCTGCTGTTCGTTGGCGGCAGCGATCTCCTCGGCCTCCTCGGCGACGGTGTCGGCCCGGTCGACGAGTTCGTCGAGCATACTGGCGACCTCCTCGGAGCTGGCGGCCTGCTGGTCGGTGGCATCCGAGACCTCCCGGATCCCGTGGGCGGTCTCCTCGACTGCGGTGGCGATATCGTCGAGCAGTTCCATCGCCTCGTCGACGCGCTCGACGCCGCGTTCGATCTCTTCGGTCGTCTGATCGAGGCTCTCGACGGTCTGTTCGGTGTCGCTCTCGATGGCCGCCACGAGGTCTTCGATCTCCTGAGCGCGCTCCTGGGAGTCGCTCGCGAGGGATTTCACCTCGTCGGCGACGACCGCGAAGCCCGACCCGGCCTCCCCGGCCCGGGCGGCCTCGATCGAGGCGTTCAGCGCGAGGATGTTGGTCTGTTCGGCGATATCGTTGATGACCTCGACGACGGAGTTGATCTCGCTGACCCGTTCCTGGAGCTCGTCAACATCCGTTGAGACGTCCTCGACAGCCTCGCCGACGTCGTCCATGACGCCCATCGCGTCGTCGGCCGCATCTTGACCGTCCTCGGCCAGCCCCTGGGCGCGCTGGCTGTTCTGTTCGACCTCGGTGGCACTGGAGGCGATCTCCTCGACGGTCGCGCTCATATTCGAGACTTCGCTGGCGATCGACTGGACTCGACCCGACTGCTCGTCGGCGAGCGTCGAGATCTCTTTGGAGGAGTCGGCGACATCGTCCGAGGAGCGCTGGAGCTCGGCCATCGGCGTTTCGAGGTCGTCTTCGACCTCGCGGGCCAACTGCTCGCGGCGCTGGGCCTCCTCTTCGAGTCGCTGACTGAAGGAGTGAATGTAGGTGTCGGCGACGACCTGCATATCGAGATTGATGATCCGGAGGACCGAGATAATGTCCGCCCGGAGTTCGTCGACCTCCTCGGCGACGATCTCGTCGACGGCGGTCAGTGCATCATTGGTTCCGCCCTCGACGGCTGCGGTTCCCCCGTCGGTGGCAGCATCGCCCAGTGCCGACCGGAGGCGATCGCTGAGTCGTTCGGTGGTTCGCTCGGTCAGCAGCGGCAGGATGAGGTCGTAGTAGACGCCGTACTGGCCGATATACTGTTTCATCGGCATCTCCAGGATGTCGTGGAGCTTGCCGATGCGGGCGCGGTTTTTGAAATACTGCTGATCGTAGTCGCCCGATGCGAGCGTTGCAAAGTACGCCTTCTGGGTCTGTTTGAGCGCCTCGACGTTCTTCGATGACCGGCCGATTACCTCGACGGTGTCGTCGTACTGGGTGAGGTTCTCGTAGAACAGTTCGGCGATCTCCTCGGTGTGGTCCTCGAACAGCGATTCGAGCGCCGCCAGCCGCTCGGCATCATCCTGGTCGAAGTTGACGAAATCCTTCCGCCAGGCGATTTCGTCCCGGTCGAGACCGATATCCCGGACAAGCGACTCGACATCGACCTGATCGTTGAATCCACCCTGGCCGAACATCGCCGCGTAATCAGTCATACGCCCATAAAACCACAACCGGTATTTATATTTGTAGTGTGGAAATTCAGTTTTGATATCTTGGCCCGGTCGGCTGTAGGCTAATTAAATGGAGCTGTCCGAGTCTCGACACCGCCATCGGACTGCCGGATCAGCGCCGAGAGTGCCTCGGGCGTCTCGACGAAGACGGCTTCGCCGCCCCGGCTGTCGACGGTGTCGTCGGGATGTCCCCGACTGCTCGTGGACGGGGAGTCTACATTGTTCCGGAGCACGTTCTGACAGTGGACTCGTCCGTTCGTCGTCGGTGCATCGTGACGGGTATGACCGACGACCTGCGGGGGTGCGTCGGCCGACAGATGGTCGAAATGGAGCCACACCAATCCGGCCTCGGGGCCTTTTAAATGATTCCGGCCGACGCCCAACACCTGCGGATAGTCCTTTATAATTCGCCCTTGCATCGCTCGATCCTCGTCGGTACTGATGGCCTCCTGGAGCGTTTCGGCAGCCGCGACGAGCGATTCGTTTGCCGCGCTGACATCGTAGGGTTCGTCGGCACCGGCGTGAGCGTAGGTGACCGTGTGGCCCGCATACGCGGCGACGACGTGGCCGTCGACGATCGCCTCGTAGAGTTGGCGGCGGGCGTCGTCGTCGACCTGTCCGGAGAACCACTCGTCGAAGCCGAACTGGTCCGGCGAGAGCGCCAGCGCCTCGTGGTTGCCGAGGGTGAGGCGCACGCGGCCGGGCGGAGCCTCCGCGATGAGTCGGGCGACGAGTTCGAGGACGCCCTCGTTGGCCGGGCCGCGGTCGACCAGATCGCCATTAAAAAGAAGCACGTAGTTCTCGTCGGCCCAGTGGAGCCGTCCGTCGTCATCCTGGACCACGACAGGTGCGAACTCCGGGTGGTCGGTCAGCGTCAGGAGTGCGCTCCGGGCGTCGTCGAGATAGCCGTGGATGTCGCTGATCGAGACGATCGTCGGTGGCTCCGCGGCCGCATCGGTGGCATCGCAGTCGGCGAGAGCGTCGACACCGTCCCGGAGCGAGTCGTCGAGTTCGGAATCCGGCAGTCGAGGAAGCATCTGTTCGCAGTGAGGCGCGCATAACACATAATTGTCCACGACGCGACCGGTCAGGTAGACCAGCAATCCGATGCACTCGTTTCCACCCGTTCCTCATGTCGACGACGCTCCCGACGCACTCCTGGAGTCGGGCCACCTGTGGCTCCTTGAAGCGGTCGCCGGTGGGCCGTTTCGGTTCCGACTCCTGGAATCGGGCCTCATCGAGTTCGGCGACGCCGACCGAGTCTATGGAAGTCCCGACGAGCTGCCGCCGGCGTACCAGCACGCGGTTCGTCACGTCCAGGAGACCCTTGACCGCGAGGCGCTCCGGGCGGCCGTCGGCGATGTCGAGGCGATCACCTTCCTCGGACAGGCGATGCAGTATCGGAGCGTCGACTACGACTGGGCACGGACACCCTCGTTTCTGGGGACTGAAATCTGGTCGGCCGAGGCGGGGCGGTTCCGCCCGCCGGACGCGGTGGACACGATCTACGAGCGGCTCGGTCTCGAGGCCGTCAATCCGATCGAACAGGAGGTTCGGGCTCGCGATTTTGACCCCGAAAGCTACCGGATACCCGACTCGGCGTGGTACGACGGCCCCGCGGCGGGCGTCGTGATCCGCGACAAGTCGGGCCACCGCGCGCGGCTCCCGAATCCCGACGTTGGGGACAGCGAGCCAGCCGTTCCGACTGAGACGACTGTGACCGACCTTGCCGAACGCTATGGGAGTCGACAACGGCTCGCGCGGCTGAGCGAGCGGCTGCGCGAGGCGAGCCAGCCGGTAACCGTCGAGGCTCTCCTGGAGCGCACACTCGAATCGGCGTTCCGCGAACTCGATCCGCGAGTCTTCGAGACCGGCCTCGACCGCGGGGCGTTCCGTGCCGAACTGGCAGACCGCATCCAGCGGTTTCTGAACGAACAATGATGTATAAACAGGAGTTCTGTCGTCTCGGGGCCGACGTGGTTCGTCGGTTCAGCCCAAGAGACTTTTTATGCCTCACACCCTATGTACCGGTACTTGAATGACGGGACACGAATCTCGACCTCCCGGTGTGGACCACGAGGCTGACTTGGCGTGGTGCCACGAGACGGTTCAGGGGGTCTCTCGGACGTTTGCGCTGACTATCGACGTGCTGGACGAACCGATGTCGGATCACATCTGTTTGGGCTATCTGCTCTGCCGGGTCGCCGACACCATCGAGGACTCGGGCCACATCCCGCCGGAGCCGCAGGCCGAACTGCTCCGAACCTACGACGAGGCCCTCGATCCGGAGAGCGAGACCGATATCGAGGCGTTCAGGGCCGACATCGACGAGTGGCTCCCCGAGGCCGACGAGCGATCGGCCGACTGGACGGTCGTCGCCGAATCTCCGCGGGTGATTGCAACCTTCGAGCAGCTCCCCGCCGATGTCCAGGAGGCCATCATCCCGCCGGTCCGTGAGCTGGTCGACGGGATGGCGATGTTCGTCGACCGCCATGCCAACGCGGGCGGCCTCCGGATCGACAGCCGCGACGAGCTCGAAGAGTACTGTTACTACGCCGCCGGGACGGTCGGGAACCTCATTACGAACCTCCTGACCCGCGGCGAGATCGCCGCCGACCGCCGCCAGCAGCTCTACGATACAGCCGTCGAGTTCGGCCTGCTGTTGCAGCTCGTAAATATTTCGAAGGACGTCTACGACGACTACACCGAGGAGAACAACGTCTATCTCCCCGCCGAGTGGTTGGCTGACGAGGGGATCGACCAGGAGGCCGTGGTAGAGCCCGAGAACCGAGACGAGGCTGCCGAGGTCGTCAACCGGACTGCCAGCCACGCCCAGTCGTTCCTCGGCGATGCTGAGGGCTACTTGCAGGCGATGCCGCTCCGTCACGGCAACACGCTGGCTGCGTGGGGTGTGCCGTTCCTGCTGGCTGTCGGGACGCTACGGGAGCTTACCGCCAACCCCGAAGACGCGCTCACCGAACGCGGCGTAAAGATCTCCCGTCAAGAGGTCTTCGCGGTGATGAGCGCGATGCGAAACGGCGGCAAGGAGTCGCTGAGCGAACTTCGGAAGACGATCTCACGGCAACCGTACCACATGGTCGCCAAAAACGCCGACTAACTCCTGTCCCGTCTGTTTTCCGTCCCGTCTGCGTTTCACATCACCGTTTCCGGTCAGTTCCGTTCGCCGGAGCCGCCTCACCGATCCAGGACGTTGAGGGTCTGTTGACAGGCAGTGGCAACACTCCGGGCGCGTAGTGTCGCGGAGATGTACTCGAACAGTTGGTCAGCGAGTCGTTCGGGTCGGATATCGCCGTCGTAGTCGGCGAGTCGTTCGTCGGCGAAGCTCACCGATCGGGCGGCATCGGCGAGGATCGGGCGAGCAAGCGCCGGTCGAGGGCTCGCTTCGAGGGCCGTTCGGATCGCCTTGACGGCCTGCGTGCGTCTGTCCCGAACGTCGGCAGCCTCGGTCACGCCGAACGTCTCACCATCGTCGATCATAGTCTGGAGACGGTCGTGGGCCAACTGATCGGTGAGTCCCTCGGTTGCGGCGAGGAGTCCACTGGCCGGGCCGGGTGCATCGGTGACGCGGTCCACACTGTATGCGGCGTTATCGCGGAGATCGTACCGAAGCCGCCACAGGAGGTGATTGTCGTCGTCGGTCGGTTCCGGTGGGAGGTCGTCCCTGCGGCTCCGGAGGTCGTCGGTCAGCGCGTCGACTGCCGCCGAAAGCAACGCTTCGACCGACACCGCATCGTCGGGAAGCGACGACTGATACTGGTCGGATAGGTACTGGGCGTCGTCGACGTGGGCCCGAACCGATTCCACGTCCTCGCCCCACTCTGCGACGGTCAACAGTTGACTCGACTCTCTGTTTGGTGACTGTCGACGATCGCCGAGGACCGAATCGAGATACGTCTCCGTCAGCCCGTAGACGAGTGCGGCAGCGACCGGATCGGTTCCGAGATACTCGATGTCGTCCCGGGCCGACTGCGCCTCGCCGACGATCTCTCGGTGGTCGGCTTGTAGCTCCGCTTCGGTCACTCCGCTGTCGACGAACGCCCATCCGGCGGCCGCAAACCGGGCGTCCGCACGGGCTCTGCGAATTCGATCGAGGGCGACGAGTCGGCTGCCAGCGGCTCGGGCCGCCGCGACGTTGTCGGTTGCATCGGTTGCCGCGTCAGTGAGCTGCTGTCGAACGTAGCCGTTTGGGACGCTCTCGGGGCCGAACGGGACGGGTAGCTTGTCGACCAACTCGCTGACGCGCCGTGTCGAGGCCGCGAGTCTGGCCTGTTCGATCGCGACCGGTCGGCTGTCGGCCACGACCGGCTCGCTCTCGTCGGCGGGAACGATATCCTGGAGCCGCAGCGCACTGATCGGGTCGCTCTCGTCGTCCGACGACCCATCGAGCCCGCTACAGCCCGCCAACAGTGTCGCCCCGGCGGCTGTCAGCAGCCCACGACGCGTCGTCGACGGTTCGGTCATGCCGACTCACTCCCGTTCGGTGGCTGCGAGCGGTTCTCGGACGGTCGACGGCTTTCGTTTGAGGAGTTGGCGGGTGCCGTCTCGACCCGGCGGCACCGACCGCCGCCGACACTCGATCCGTAGGAATTGATCGAGCCCTCATCGAGAGCGACCGGGAGCCGGATGAGCCGCGATTCGAGGGCTTTGGTGTCGACCGAACACAGCTCGTCGTAAGGGCGGAGCTCCCGACTGTAGGCGGTCCGAATCCCGTCTTGCCACGTAATATAACACAGCGAGAGTCGGAAGCAGGCCTCGATCTGCTTCGTTTCGAGATAGAGGCTTTCGGTATCGAAATTCGTCGACGAGACGAACGACGCGAGTTCCTCGTTGCTGTCGTCGCTTCCGACGACGAGCCGGTCGGCCTTCGAGGCGGAGCCGACGAGCACGGTTTGGAGATGTCGGCCCCGATCTGTCGGCTCATCGTCGTTCGACTCCTCGGCGTCGGGCGAGCGGAGATGAATCGGTGCCCGCTCCGCTTCGGCTCGCCGGAACAGCGTCGCCGGGTCTGTCGTGGTCTGTTCGTCAGGGATCGTGCGGCCTGGACCCTCGGTCCCGGAGTGTGACTCACTCGAACTGCTCTCCGAGCCGAGACAGCCAGCCGTGCTGCCTGCAGCGGCTGCGGCGACCGCGAGAACCCGTCGACGCGTGTGTGAATCCATCAGTATGCGTGACACTCAGTGCGTCTATTAAAAAGGGGTTCGGGAGGTGTAAAGGCCTGTTTCAGTTATCTCGCGGTCGAAAGCCGACGAATCCACGCGTTTTTATCCGTGGTAGCGGAACGTGTGGCCATGAGCTTCGAGAAAGACGACGAGGCCGTGCTGCACGACAAACACAGCGACTACGACGGCGAGACGGGGACGATCACCCAGGTCGTCGAGAACATGTTCGGCGATGCGACCTACACGATCAGTTTCGAGGAGGGCCAGGAGACCGGCGTTCCCGAAGACGACCTCGAAGCCGTCGAGGGCGAGGCTGCCGACGACGAGTAACCACTCGACCACGAGCCGAGCGGTTTTTCCCTCCAGTCACCAAGAGACCACTAATGCCGAGAGTGCCGTTTCACTACATCGATCTCCGGACCTTCTGTTATGCGACCGAGGACGAAAAGCGGGTCGAGGAGGCGATTCGCGCCTTCCTGCCCGAGGAGTTCGACCTCGACCGCATGGAAAACACCGGCCACCATGGTGACCGGATCGTGGTGCTCTCGGCACGCGTCGAGAACGCCGACGCAATGCGCCACATCCTGGACCGGCTGGCCGAACTCGACGACATCGACCGCGTGATGGACGAACTCGACGAACGCGTCGACGACAACTGCTCGTTTTTCATGCGGTTGGACAAACAGGCCGCCTTCCAGGACGAGATCAGACTCGGCGACGGGATCACGCTCCGCGCCAAGGTCGAAGCCTACCCCGCGAAACACGAGGCCGCGGTCGAAAACGCGCGTGAAGCCTTAGAACAGTCGCGGTCGTAGTCGAGTCGGCTCGTCGTTTATAAAATCCGCTACTCGTCGACCCACTTGATCGAACAGCCGCGCGACGGGAGGTCGTCGTGGTCGACAGCCTCCCCGGCCAGCACTGACTTGATGGCGTCGCGGGCGTAGAACTCGGTCGGCTCGTCGTCGGGATTGAGAGCATCGTCGAGTCGACCGTGGTAGGCCAGTTGCCACTCGTCGTCCTCGCGTCGGAAGAGGAACGGATCGGGCGTACAGACCGCGCCGTACTCGCGGGCGACGTCCTGGGTTTCGTCGTAGAGATAGGCGTCGTAATCGATGGTACCGTCGTCGACGAACTCGACCATGTGCTCGAAGTCGTCGTCGGGATACTCGGGATTGGCGTTGGGATTGATGCCGACGACGGCGGCGTTGTCGAACTCCGCTGCGAGCTCGTTGAGGAAGTCGAACTTGGCCTGCGCATACGGGCAGTGGTTGCAGGTAAAGACGAGCAGCAGAGCATCGTTATCGGCGAAGGAATCCGGCGTGTAGGTGTCGCCGTCAGTGCCTTTCAGTTCGAACTCGGGGGTTTCGTCTCCGCGGCTCAACTCGGAGTCGGATTCTTTGAGTACCATACTCCATCTTCGGGCTTGTCGTTCATAATGGGTGTGGACGCCCCCGATTGATATGGAAAACTCCGACTGCGAATTAGTACTGTTCACGTCGGTGATCGTCCTCGACCAGCGCGTGGCCACAGTGTCGACAGTAGCGGTCGGCGTCGGCCACCGGCTCGCCGCATCGTGGACACGCTGTGTCGGTGGTCGTCGACAGGGTTCGGAGCCGGGTCGCCTGCCATGGAATGATAATAAAGCCGACCAGTACCGCAAGCACCGTTATCCAGCGGCCAGCCACCGTGACCGGGATAATGTCGCCGAAGCCGACCGTCGAGACGGCGATGACCGTGTAGTAGAAGGCGTCACCGAAGTTCGAGATGGCGGGGTTCGCCCCGACTTCGGCCGAGTAGACGAACCCAGTTGCAATGAAGAAGATCAGGAAGATCGTCACCGAGAGTTCGGTGCGGCGGATGGTTCGGATACGGATCGACTTGCCGAACAGCTGCTGTTCGTCGACCAACAGCCGGAGGAACCGGAAAATCCGAAGCGTGTACAGCCCACGAAGGAAGCCCGCCCCCGGCCCCGGAAACAGAAACAACGGGAGGATGGCCACGAGGTCGACGACCGTGTAGGGATCGGTTATTTCGCCCCATCTGTCGGTTGCTGACTCGACCCGAACAGCGTACTCGCCGAGGAAGACGATCCCGAGGGCGACTTCCAGGTTCCAAATAAGCGCGGGATAGGGCTCGGGGAACTGGTAGGTCGACAGAATGTATAGCAGGATGAACGCGGTGTTGAGGACGTATAAGAGGGTGTTCGTCGCTCTTCCGGCCCACGTGTGGCGGTCCCGAAGGAGAAATCCGATGCGGTCGACGATGGCGACAGACATGGCGAGTTATAGAATAGTTAGAGACCGGACACAAAACCGTATCTACGTGGCTACGACACCAGACTGATCAGAACGAACAGTGAGGCCAGCGACCCCACCGTCGTCGCAAAGACGTTGAGCGAGGCGAACTCGCTGTCACCACCGAGTTCGTTCGCAAAGACGTACGTCGAGACCGCCGTCGGCGTTCCGAGCATGACGATTGCGGCTGTAAACGTCGACGCACCGACACCGAGGGCTGAAAAGGCGAGCCACGCCAGCGCGGGCATGACGACTAGTTTGAGCCCGACGACCATCCCGGTCGCCTCCAGGTCCAACTCGGGGCCGTCGATCTCCAGTGTCGCCCCGACACATAACAGCGCCAGCGGCAACGCGAGGGCGGCCAGCGCGTCGAGTCCCACCGAGATCGGTTGAGCCACCGGCAGTCCGAGCGATCCGATGGTGATACCAAGGATCAGCGCGATCAACACCGGGTTTTTGCCCAATTCAGTCAACTGGTCGACCAGCCGGGTATCGGCCCCGTTGATCGTCACGAGAATGAGCACCGTAATCGGTACCTGCACCAGCGAGCCGATTCCCAGGACGACACTAGCGATGGCAGTCACCTCCGCATCGAACGTCGAGGCCACAAGCGGGAGGCCGAGATAGCCGAGATTCGAGTGGTACGACTGGATCATCGCAACGCTCTGTCGAGCCGGACGGTTCCGTCGACGGTTGAGTAGCCACGCGAGAGCTGCCATTGACGACAGCACCGCGACCACGCCGACAACGAGCGTCGGGGTAAGAATCGCGGCGATGTTTCGGTCGTAGGTCGCAGTAAACACGAGCGCCGGGAGGGCAATGTAGTAGGCAACCGCGTTGAGTTGGGCCGTGCGGCCGCTCGTTAATATGCCCCCGCGCCGAAGCCCGGTGCCGACGAGCAGCAAGGCGAGCAGTCCCAACAGCCGACCCAAAAGCTCCATACCGCCTCTGGGAGCGTCGGCGGTTTGACCGTCTCGATTCTAGTACAGAAGGTCAGTCGACCGTCACGAGATACACCGCAAGTACTGCGAACCCGATACCTGCGATCTTTCGTGCGGTGACTGGCTCGTCGAGAAACGCCATCCCGATGATCGAACTCGTGACGAGGAACATCCCGAAGACGGGTGTGACGACACTCACCGGGCCGAGGGCAAGCGCCCGGTAGTATGTGAGGATACCGACAGCCAAAAAGACGCCCGCGGCGACCGCATACGGGAGTTTCGAACTCCCCAAATGCGGCGTCACGCGTTGGTCGGTGCCGACGACGACTGCCACCGCCCCAACGACCAAGATCGAATTGGAAATAACCGTTGCCACGTCACTGGGGATCGCCTCGGTGCCGGTCGTCGCCGTCCGCATCAACACTGGAACGAGGGTGTAGGCCCCCAACGCGACGATCGCCCACGGAAGATAGCTCATACCGGCACTCGGTCGGGCGGGAAGTTATCGGTTCTGAACTGGTCGAAGTAGCTACACCATGTGAGCGACCCTCACGGGAGTATGTAATAGACTCTCACGGGAGTATGTAATAGACTCTCACGGGAGTGTCGCAAATAATATGCGGGCGGAACGGACAGAGAAGGTATGGACACCAAACGCGAACTGTTGTCACTGTTGTCGACCGACGCCCGCGAGTCGACCGAAGACATCGCCCGACAGCTCGGTGTCGACGCCGAGCGCGTCGAGGAGCTGCTCGACGAGCTCGAAGCCGAGGGTACCGTTCGGGGGTACCAGGCGGTCGTCGACTGGGACAACACCGACGACCAGCACGTTGCAGCCTTCGTCGAACTCAACGTCGAACTCGACCGCGAGACGGGCTACGAGGAGATTGCCGAGCGGATTGCCCGCTTTTCCGAGGTCGAGTCCCTGCGGCTCGTCTCGGGTGACTACGACTTCGCTATCGAGGTCACTGGCGACTCGATGCAAGACGTCTCCAAATTCATCTCCAACCAGATCGCGCCGATTCCGGAGATCACCCAGACGGTGACCCACTTCATCATGGAGACCTACAAGGAGGCTGGCATCGACTTCGGCGATCGCGATGGCGACGACCGGCTCTCGGTTTCGCCATGACGCTCCAGCCCAACGACCGTGTCGCGGGCGTCCCCGAGTCGGGCATCCGCAAGTTCTTCGAGCTGGCCGAGGAGCGCGACGACGTGATCTCGCTGGGGGTCGGCGAGCCCGACTTCTCGACGCCGTGGGCCGCCCGGAGTGCAGCGATCCACTCCCTGGAGGAGGGCCGGACCTCCTACACCTCGAACCGTGGTATGGCCGACCTACGGGAATTAATCAGTGACTACTCCCGCCGCTGGGACCATGACTACGACCCCGATACCGAGGTTCTCGTGACGACCGGCGCGAGCGAGGCCGTCGACCTCGCGCTGCGCACGTTTATTTCGCCGGGCGATACGGTTGCGGTCCATCAGCCCAACTACATCTCCTACCAGCCGGGCATCGAGTTCGCTGGCGGCGAGCCGCTGGGTGTCCCGACCAGAGCGGCCGACGACTTCGCGCTGACACCGGAGGCACTGCGGGCCGCCGGGGCCAAAGAGGCCGATCTGCTCGTGTTGTGTTATCCGAACAACCCGACAGGGGCAGTGATGGACGCGTCGGAAGTTCGAGCCGTCGCTGACTTTTGCGTCGACAACGATATCGACGTGATCGCCGACGAGATCTACGCCGCGCTGACCTACGACGGCGACCACACCTCGATCGCCTCGATGCCGGGAATGCGGGAGCGAACCATCGTCATCAACGGCTTTTCGAAGGCCTACGCGATGACGGGTCTCCGGCTCGGCTACGCGCTGGGACCTGCGGCAGCGATCAAGTCGATGAACCGCGTCCACCAGTATACGATGCTATCGGCCCCGACGACCGCGCAGTTTGCCGCTATCGAGGCGCTGCGGAGCTGCGAGGACGCCGTCACCGAGATGACCGCCGAATACAACCGCCGTCGGCGGTTCGTCCTCTCGCGGTTCGAGGAGATGGGCCTTGACTGCTTTACCTCTCGTGGGGCGTTCTACGCCTTCCCGGAGTGTGGCGGCGATGACGAGGCCTTCGCCGAGGAACTCCTGGAGGACCAGGGCGTGGCTGTCGTCCCTGGTAGCGTGTTCGGCGAGAGTGGCGAGGGCCACCTACGGGTCTCCTATGCGACGGGGATGCGAGAGCTTAAGATAGCGATGAACCGACTCGAAGACTTCTATCGAAGCCGCTAATCACTGGATTATAAAACAGCACGACCCTCTTTCTCGGATACGTCGGCTGATCGTAGGCGCTGGCTACTGTCGTGGGTGTAGTACTGCCCGTAGGCGTTGACTACTATTCGTAGGAGTGGGCTACAGGACGCTGAATAGATGTGTCGTCTCACAGTTTGGGTGGCGAGCGGTTCGATGGTGTCGTGCGTCGACAGATCTCCGTCCCGATCTGTCGGACTTCGTGGCTCGCCGGGAGCCGTTCGGCGGTTCTGATCTCCCGTTCGATCCAGTCGCTCAGCGAATGCATCGCCTCCGGACCAGCCCACTCGTTGACGTCGACCAGCGTCTGTTCGTAGATACTCCGTCGGGCCTGGGCCGTCTGTCGGTCGACGTCACGTCCGGGTTTGTCGAACACGTCGCCGATGGCAGATTCGATCTCCCACAGCGCATCACTGACGCCCATACTCGGAGCAACTGGGAGGCGTCGCAAAAGTGTTGTCTCAGTGTTACTGTCGAATACCGATGCAACGTTGCCACTCGTTCAAACGGAACGTGTCAACAAGTGATCGACGGCAAACAGTTTAGAACTCGAAACTGTCGGAGTCCTCATCATCGCTGTCGAACGTCTGGTCGTCATCGAAGTCGAAATCTTGGTCCCCATCCGGCGTGTCGAAGGCCTCATAAAAGCCGACGAACTCATCGTGGTCCTCAAAGGAGCCGAGCGTGTCGTCGAGATCGGCCCGGAGTTCTTCGAGCCGTTCGGTGAGTTCCTGGTACTCTTCGTTGTCTTCGAGGGACGATCGGCCCTTTTCGGACTCCAGGAGCGCCTTTTTCGACGCCAGCGAGTAGAGCTCCTGGACACCCTCGTCGTAAGAGCTTCGCGAGAGGAGGTCCTCGACGGTCTCTTTGAGCGTGTCGCGGGTGACTGGCTTGACCAGATACGTATCGAATCCCATCTCGATGATATCGAAGTCTGGTTCGACGGCGGTCACCATCGACACCGGACAGTCGATCCCCTGCTCGCGGGCGGCGTCGAGTACTTCGTCCCCGGAGAGCCCCGGCATACGCCGGTCTAAGAGCATCACCGAAATCTCGTCGTCGAGCTTTTCGAGCGCCTCTTCGCCGCCGTAGGCGGTTCGGACGCGATAGTCGGCTTTCAGCCACGTGGCATACAGGTCTGCTAAATCTGCTTCGTCCTCGACGACGAGAACGAGTGGGCGATCGTCGTTCATGGCTCCCTAAATCCCTCAGCGGTCACGTTAGTCTCGTCGTATGCGAGGATATATGAAAATACCCCTTTGATTTTCTGTCCCGCCGACTCGAAACACAGCTGATATCCAAGATACATATAATGGTGTGGGATGGGATACTGTAGCACGTAGTAGAAGTAAATTACCAGATATAAATATTGTGGTTACCGTACTGAAGAGATCAGTAGGTAGTGATTACTCGGGGCTGTAGTTCGGTGCTTCGTCGGTAATCATCACGTCGTGTGGGTGGCCTTCGGTTTGGCCGGCCGACGAGACACGGACGAACTCGGCGCGCTGTTTGAACTCGGGGAGCGTTTCGGAGCCGACATACCCCATGCCGGACTGCATCCCGCCGACGAGCTGGTGGAGCTCCGAGGCGAGCGTTCCCTTGTATGGGGTTGCGGCTTCGACACCCTCGGGGACGAACTCCTCGTCCTCGTCGGCGTCCTTGAGATAGCGGTCGCCGCCGCCGGATTTCATCGCGCCGACGCTGCCCATCCCGCGGTACTGTTTGTACTTCTTGCCGTTCATTGTGATGACGCGGCCGGGAGCCTCTTCCGTTCCGGCGAAGTAGGAGCCGAGCATGACTGCGTCCGCGCCTGCGGCGACGGCCTTGATCGCATCGCCGGAGTAGCGAATTCCGCCGTCGGCGATGACCGGGACGTCCTCGGGCGCTGCAACATCGGCGACCTCCGCAATCGCGGTGATCTGTGGCATTCCCGCACCGGTAACGACGCGGGTCGTACAGATCGAACCCGGGCCGATCCCGACCTTGATGCCGTCTGCGAAGTCGACGACCTCGCGAGCAGCCTCGCGCGTGCCCACGTTGCCGACGACGACGTCGGCGTCGACGGTCTCTTTGATCTCGCGGGCCGACTCGATTACGTTCAGATTGTGCGCGTGTGCGCAGTCAATAAAAAGTACATCTGCGCCAGCCTCGTCGGCAGCAGTCGCGCGGTCCGTCTCGAAGGGACCGACAGCGACCCCACAGACCAGGCGTCCCTCCTCGTCGCGGGCGGCCTCCTGGTGTTCGCGGCGCTGGAGGACGCCCTGCATCGTGATGAGGCCGACCAGTTGGTTCTCGTCGTCGACGATGGGGACGCGCTCGATCTTGTAGTCGTACATGAGTTCGAGCGCTTCGCGGGCCTCGACGTCCTCGCTGGCGGTGATGACCTCGTCGGTCATCGCCTCCTCGACGGTATCGGTCTCGCCGACCTCCAGGAAGGGTCGGATGTCGGTCCCCGAGATGATGCCGAGAACGGTGTCGTCGTCGTCGACGACCGGCGCGCCCGAGACGCCCTCGTGGCTCATCATCCGGTCGACCTCGCTGATCGTCTGTTCGGGGCTGGCCGTCACGACGTTGTCCCGCCGGATCATCAGCTCGTCGGCCCGTTTGACGCGCTTGATTTCGTCGACAGTTTCGTCGATATCCATGTTCCGGTGGAGCACGCCCATCCCGCCCTCGCGGGCCATGCCGATCGCGGTGTCGCTCTCGGTGACCGTATCCATCGCTGCCGAGAGAATCGGGATCGTCAGCTCGACGTTGCGCGAGACACGCGTCGAGACATCCGCGTCGTCGGGTTCGATGCGGCTCTCCATCGGACGGAGCAGCACATCGTCGAACGTCAACGCCTCCGGTACCTGTAGCTTCTGTGAGAAAGAACCCTCTGAACTCTGGTTCGCCATATAAATCGTCATCGCGGATCGGGCAAAAACGTTGCGAGTCTACACGCCCGTGTGGATACGACACAGAGATCCTCCATAGGTATACACTTCTGTGCATCACAATCCAACATGAATTATCATGTGTGTTTTGAACTCGAACGCGGATTGCCGATGTATCTGTCCAATTATTTGGTCAGAGTCGGACGCATTGTCTTGATATTCCGGTCAGAAATTGGAATATGGGTTACTTATCGGCAAACAATTGTGCGTGTTTCGCACACCCACACAACGTTTAAGCGGGCTGCCGGTGTATCTGTAACCATGAGTTCCCAGTGGAACACCGCATCGCGAACGGCCGGCATCGAGCAGCAGCGCTCCGGCAGTCGCTTTACACCGATGTGGACAAAGGCAGTATCCACGCTGGGAGCCATTTTTAATGGCTGCTTCGGCGGACGCGTCAACGGCGCGGCCGGTGGGTTGCCTTCATATCGCCGTTTGGCCGATGGTGACGGCCACTAGTTCGGCATGAGTGTCTCACAGCACCCGGTTGCACTCCAGTTGGAGCGACGCGTCGGTGGTGCCACCCGCCTGTTGGCGACGGTGATGGCCTTGCCGTTAGTCGACGGCATCTTCGTCGCGCTAATCCTCGCGGGTACCCTCGATACCGCTGTTGGAATGCTCGAAACCGGGCTGCTTATCTTCGGCGGCTCGGCCACCTTGGCCGTGATCCTCGCCGAGATGGACGGCAGTCCACGCGAGATGGTGGCCTCGATCCTGCTCATCGGAGCGGTGGTCGTCCCGTTGGCAGCCCTGCAGGCCGTCTTCGCGCTGACCATCGAGAGCGTCCTGAATATGGTTATCTTCGAGCGGTTCGCTGGGCTGGTGATCCTCGCGATCGCCGCCCAAACCGCCAGCTCGAAGATCGGCGAGCTCCTGCCGAGTCCCGGCATCATCATCGCCCTCGGTTTGGTTGCCAGCCTCCAGCCCAACGGACTGGTGGTTGAGCTGTTGATCGACCCCGAGCTGATCGCCCGTGCGGCCGCGACCGCCGGGATCGGCGTCGGCTTCGCGCTCCTGGTGGCGCTGACCGCCCCACAGCTGCGTGGGAACGTTGACCTCGACCGCTTCCGGTTCGGTAGTTCGGTCGCCCTCGGCGTGCTCGCCTTGCCGATCCTCGGGCTGTTGGAGACCGATGCCCCGATCGCGCTGGCGGTGTTGGTCGTCGCTGGGCTGTTGGCCTACGATCCCGACGCCGGACCGGTCGACGATGATCTCCTCGGCGGTGATCACGACACTGGCGATGGAGGGGCTGCCGTGAGTCGCGCGGAGCCGATCGAAGCAGCCGGTGGCGTTGCTCCCGTCGGTGACGACGCTGACTCGGAGGCCTCGGTGATCTCGGCAGTCGACGACGGCCCGGCTGGTCCAGCGGTGGGTCAGCCAGCAGCGGGCCAGTCAGCAGCGGAGACGAGCATGATAGCCGACGACGATCCGGATGCCGATACCGAAGCCGACCGGGATGCAGCAGCTGATTCGGATGCCGAGGTCGATCCCGAGGAGATCCTCGTCGAGGGCGGCGATGTCGGCTACGGCTCCCCCAGCGAGGATCGTTCACAGGCTCCGTGGTTGTAGCGGGTGGGTCTTGTGAGGTGGATTGACCGGGCGGTAGAGGAACTGGTTGGTCGACGCGCTGGCCGCCCGGTGGCCGGAAAAACGCATACAGGAACTTCTTAGGTGTTGGTCACCCAACCGGAGCTATGAGCAACCGAGTAGTCGAAGGGCGTATGGTCACGTCCGAAACGCTCGCCGAGATGATCGAGGGCGATCGACCGATGGAAGCAACAGAGATCGAAGACGCCGGCCGGGAGTGTCCCGACTGCGGCGGCAATGTTATTAGCGTAGGTTATATGCCAAGCGTGACCGCATTTGTGACAGGGTACAAATGCCAGGACTGCGAGTGGAGCGAGAAAGAAGACGAGTAGCGGGTCGACTCGGTGGTTGAGTGGCCGCCGTCTGGGAGTTGGATCGAAACCTCTTTACAACCCATCACGCAAGTAGGAGGCGAGGGGACGTGGCCAAGCCAGGCATGGCGACTGACTCCAGAGGCCACGCGCCCGGGACGACACTCCAGACTGATATACCGAGCGACCGACTGATCATCGGCTCGTGTTGACGACCCTCTGGAGTTCCGAGGCGCAGACCGGAGATATCAGTCGATCGGGGGTTCAAATCCCTCCGTCCCCATCTCCACTGCATTTTACCGCTGAGAGTCCCGAACACACTACCGATAGAGCCTAACTTATAAATTCTTTCTGGGGTATCACCCGTGTCGACGAGAGCCTTGATGGCTACTTTGTGGATTACCCGGACAAGTGAGCTGATAAAACGCATTTCGAACACACACGGATTGATGACGATGAACTGAGCCAGATCATGACTCACTTCGAGTGACTTCTAATCAGTAGTGCTGAATCGACGTGAACATAACAGCCTTGGAGTATGCTACCGAGATACAGCTATGGAACTGACTGTACACGGGCCACTTCGAGGAATCACCGGGTCGAAAACGGTCTCACTACCCGACGTTGATCACCACGAATCTGTTCAGAACGTCCTCGAACGGTTTGTTGAGCAGTATCCAGGAGCCCGATCCCACCTGTTCAACGAGGCGGGAACACTCCGGGCCAGTGTTCGCGTCCTCCTCGACGGCGAGCGTGCTGAGGCCGACACATCTTGCCCCCCAACTGCCGACGTGACTCTCATTCCGGCTGCCCAAGGCGGATAGTCTTCGCGTGGATAAGCAACGATTCGATTCTTAAAGATCGTAGTGATCTCGGACAACCGAATCCAGGCCGATCTCTTCGAGTAGATCGGTTGGGACGAGCATCGAGAGCTGTACCACACCCGGCAGGCGGGCGATTTCGACGCCACCGGTAAACGTACAGCGGGCCCGAACCTCGCTTTCGGTCATCCCGAGCAGCGAGCCAGCCCGGTCAAAAGCGTTGTCGGTCGCGGCGTTGATCGTCGCTCCCGATCCGATGAATTGGAGCGGCATCGCGTCGGCAACCGTGTCGACATCGTACTGGGCGGCAAGTTCGTTTCCTGCCTCGCGCTCCTCGTCGGTGTAGGGGTTGGCAATATCCGGGAGATCAGATTCGTTCGGCAGGAGAAGCGGCCCGTCCAGCTCGACGTTTTTGATGACCTCGACTTCGAGTTCTGTCGTCCCACTCACATCGGTTGTGTGCAGTGAGAGTTCCCCATCGCCCTGATTGGCGTGGAGGTCCCCGACGTAGAGGCCCCCGCCATCGACTCTGACGGGACAGATGAGCGTCGCGCCGGGTCGCACGTCGTTTGAGTCCATGTGGCCGTCAGTCCGGGCCTCCAACTCGCTTTCGTCGTCAATCCCCCAATCATGCTCGGCCCCGATGAGGAACTGACCGAAATCACCGGCGTTGTGTGAGTCCGGGAGTTCGACCGCTGGCGTGGTGCCAATGTTTCCGATGAAGGGGGCAAGGTGGCCAAGGGTACCTGGAATCTGGTCAGGTTTATAAAGCAAGATCGGGTGCTGCCGGGAGTTTTCGGGGAGGGCCATGTTTTCGGCAGCGTTCTGGGCGAGCTGTTCGGCTCCCTCCGGGCCGACAGTCAGCCCGACTGTTCGATCCTCATCGAAGACGACGGTGTAGCCGTGCTCGAAGCCGAACGACGAGGCGTTGGCCCCACACTCCGCACACCGAATCGCGTCCTCCCCGGTTCCCTCGACAACCGTTTCGGGCCACTCGGTTCCGCAGTCGGGGCATCGGTGGTCGATGAATGGGTCGTCGCCGAAGGCTTCGTCGCGCTCGGCCATGCTGCCGGTGCTGGTGGCGACGCTCGTCACCTGGACGTCTTTGATTCGGACGACGAGTGCGTCGCCGACTTCGGCGTTTTCGACACGGATCGGCCGGGTAACCTCGTGGCCACCACGGAAGGAGGGCGTGATCATCGGCCCCCAACACCCGGCTGGGGTGTGGGTTCGAACGGTACCGCCGTCGGCAACGGTGCCCGCCCACTCTTGATCGGGGCCGACCAGACCGAGGGTAAACTGGTCGACGTCGAGTTCCTGTTGGATCTGTTGGGACATCTCTTGTGAGTATGTGACCAATTCGCATAAGCAATGTGTGGGCTAAACTGACGTTTGCTCCGTGTCGGCTGGTGGCTCGTCGCTCCAGGAGGTGTCCCTGAGAAATGCCGATATCATCGACTGGATGACGTCGATTACTCGGTGTGGTGGAGTCCCCGAAACGCTTCGCTCATTTCGCTGTCGGGGAACCGGTCGACAGTCTCGGTGATTTCGGTTTCGATCTCGGAGATGCGTGTTTCCAGTTGGTCGAACCGCTCGCTGTCGATCTCTTCGCGGGAGAACTCGGCCACAAGGGCCGCCCGCTTTTTGCGTTTCTCGTAGTACTCGAAGACGAGGTCCTCGTAGGCCTCGATCAGGAACGCCTGCTCGACAGCGTCAAGGATTTCATCCCGGGAGATCGGCTTTTTCAGGTAGCCCTCACAGGGCATCTCGATGATGTCGGTATCGAGGTCGACCGCCGTCACCATGATGACCTAGCAGTCGACCTCCCACTCCTGGATGTGGTCGAGCAGTTCATCGCCCGACATTTCAGGAAGGCGGCGATCCAACAGGACGAGATCGATCTCCTGGGTCAACTCGACGAGTGCCTCGCCGCTGATCGTCGCGATGCGTGTCTCGTAGCGGTCGGCCAGATACTGTGAGTAGAGCTCGCCGAGGGAGTCCTCGTCGTCGACGATGAGGACCGTCCGGTCTCCATCATCATTCAGTATCGGAGAAGTCACAGCCGCAAACGAAATTATTTCGCCGCGTTGGTGAGCCGAACCGGGGGGTCCGGATAATTGCCGTGATGGAGGGGAAATGAATGGGCAGTCAACACTGCCCGACTGTCGATCAGATCACGCCCAGCGATGCTGCAACCGCAATCGCCAGCAGCAGCCCGATCAGGATTGCAACGATCGGACCGGCACCGATTCCACCCGTTCCATCACTGGCTGCACTAGCATCGGATTCAGGGGTTTCGGTGGCAGAGTCCGGCGTCTCAGCGGAGCTATCGGCCGAATCGGCGGCTGCAGTCTCCGTGTCGTCCACGACGGTATCGTCACTGGTGTCGGCTGTGTCGCCTGCCTCGAAGTCATCCCCGTAGGTGGCGCGCGTGTCTCTGACGAGCGTCACGCGTGCGCCGACCTGGTCGGCGATCTCGGCGTTGGTCAACTCGGCGTTCGCCTGGACAGCGTCGAGGATCTCGCGCTGTCGGTCGCTGGGTTCGCCAGTTGTCTCCGTCCTGGAGGGTTCGGTTTCGGCGCTCTCTTGGGAATCCTCAGCGAGGTCGACGGCATCCTCGTAGGTCGCTCGCGTGTCCCGGACGAGCGTGAGCCGCGAGCCGGTCCGGTCGGCGATCTCGTCGTTCGTGAGCTCCGGATGTTCCAGTGCGGTTTCGAGAATCTCCTGTTCCGCCTCGGAGAGCAGATCGGAGGCCGTCGTCTCCGGCATCTCGATCGCCTCTTCGGTGGGCGTGGTCTCATCGACACTGTCTGACTCCGACTCGGAGTCGTCAGTGTCGGCTTCGAGATCCTTGTCCCACGGTTTGTCGTCGTACTCGTAGTCGTAGAGCGTATCCCGGACGAGCGTGATGCGTGCGCCGGTTTGGGCGGCAATCTCGCCGTTGGTCAACTCGGGGTCCGACAGTGTGGCTTCGAGGATTTCGATCTGGGCCCCGGAGAACGCCTCGGTGTCGACAGCAGACAGAACGTCGGTATCGTCTCCCGATGCCGCCGGTTCGTCCGCTGATTGGTCGGCGACGGATTCGTCGTCGGACTCGTGGTGGCGGATCGTATCCCGGACGAGTGTGATTCGCGTGCCCGTCTCCTCGGCGATCTCCGCGTTGGTCATCCCGGGGTTCGCCTGTGCGGTTTCGAGAATTCCGAGCTGTGTCTCGGAGAACGCCTCGGAGTCGATCGCGTCGGCTGATCCGGTATCACTGTGTGTACTTCCTTCAGTGACGTCCGCACCGTCGTCGCCCTCGAACTCGCTTCGCGTGTCTCGGACGAGCGTGATGCGTGCGCCGGTCTTCTCGGCAATCTCCGCGTTCGTCATTTCGGGATCGTCCGCTGCAAGCTCCAGGATCGCAGCCTGCGTCTCCGTGGGCTCGGCGTCTTCGGTCGACGACGGGTCGCTACTATCGTCGGTGCCCTCGTCTGCGGAGTCGGTTGACGTGTCGATGGCGTCTTCGTACTCCTCACGGGTGTCTCTGACGAGCGCGACCCGTGCGCCGGTCTCCGCGGCGATCTCCGCATTCAGCATGGTGGGATCGCTCGCTACGAGGTCAAGAATATCGGCCTGTGTCTCGCTGAGCTCCGCGTCGTCGACCGCGGCTGGCGTCTCGTCGCTCTCCTCGGCGACGTCTTCCGCAAGTTCGACCTCATCTTCGTAGTTGGCGCGTGTGTCTCTGACCAGCGTGAGCCGAGTCCCGGTTTTCTCGGCGATTTCCGCGTTTGATAGGTCGGGATTCTGTAATGCCGTTTCCAGAATCTCCCGCTCCGTCTCGGAAAATATCACTGAATCTGTTGCTTTGGGCATTAGTTCGTCCTCCTGGAAACACTTGCTGTGATCGCAACTGGTTGGCTGCCGATACCCCTACTGGCGGATTCTCCCCCATCGAACCCTCTCATCATACGGTACGTTCACTCTAACCTACAGTAATTAATCTACCCCTTCATACACGGTTTTGCCCACAGATACAGTCGGATACGCGATAGAACCGGGGATTCAATTCAACAATTGACATTTATATGGGGTGTCGGACGGGAACGAAGCGTGAGTCAAGTAAGTCCCGTGTAAGCGGACACACACCACGTTTCCGATGAAATACATGATGGGTTAGGTGGCACTCACACCGTGTTTCCGATGAAACAATTGACTGTGTGGTCACACCGCGTTTCCAGTGAAACAATTGCCTGTGACGATGGTACCCACACCGTGTTTCCGGTGAAACACAGTTATATATCCAATTTTGAAGGTTCCAATGTTGAATACGGTTCCAATGTTGAAGACGGGTTTCGTCGGCTGTTGATTGTCATACGAATGGCAATCATATAAATGGTCATTATGTAGGTAATCATCGAGGAAGTATCTACACAATATAGCTGTTGGGTATACAGAGTGGTTAGCGGTTGGGTATACAGAGTGGTCGGGGATACACTATTGTTCGACGCCACATGCCAGTCGTCCCAACGATCTTCACTGCCGCTACGTTGACGGTGTTTGCTCCCCCGCACACACACCTCGTTTCCGGTGAAACGGGCCACAGAGGTTGCTGTGCATCCAAACACACCCATTAGAACACCTCCCTTTTTGCCGGTTTAAATATTAGGGGAGAGACACATTAATTTAATTGTATAGGTATTTTTATATAGCATACTAGCGAACAGCTCACTAAACTACTCGCAAGCAATAATAAAGTACTACTCGACTTGTGTCGAGTTGAAATGATTCTTGTTTATGCTCGGTTCTATCGTGATCCTGTCGTGTGTGTTCGTAGTCGATGACCGATAGCGTCGGTAGTGGTTTCGGGAGTATTCTCACCTGAAAGTAGGCTAGAGCACCACACTCCCGATCGGCTACTGGTGACGGCTGACTACCGACCGACCACGGTTTCAGTTCGACCCCCACCCTCGAACCGGGTTTCACCGGAAACGAGGTGTGTGTGTCTCGACACTCAAAGGGAAACCCATTTCACCGGAAACGTGGTGTCTTGGGGTATGTCTGAGACTGCGGACGATCTTTTTACCCGTGAGGACCCGATTTTTGCCACCAAGGAGCTGTTGGAGATCAGCCACCTCCCGGGTGAGGGGCGAATCGTCGGCCGCGACGACGAGATCTCCCAACTCGCGACGGCAGTCAACCCCGCGATCTTCGGTCAGAGTCCGAGCAACGTGCTGATCTACGGCAAGACTGGGACCGGCAAGTCGCTCTGTGCGAAATACGTCTCTCGCCGACTCATCGAGACCGCCAGCGACGAGGGTGTCACTGCGACGTTCGCTTACGTCGACTGCGCCCAGGATACCACCGAAACCCAGGCCGTCCAAACGATCGCCGACAGCGTCAACGAGGTCGCCGAAACCGAGATCAATATTCCGGATAAGGGCCTGAGCACCTCCACCTACTACAAGCGACTCTGGCGCATCCTCGACGAGCGCTTCGATGTCGTTGTCATCATCCTCGACGAGATCGACAAGCTCAGCGACGACGACATCCTCATGCAACTCTCGCGTGCGGGCGAGGCGGGCAAGATTACCGACTGCAAACTCGGCGTGCTGGGGATCAGCAACAAGATCCAGTACAAGGATCGGATGGACGAGCGCGTCAAATCCAGTCTCTGTGAGCGGGAGTTCGTCTTTCCGCCGTACGACGCCAACCAGCTCCGGAACATCATGGAAGCCCGGAGCGACGCCTTCCGGGACGGTGTCCTAGAGGCCTCCACAATTCCTCGGGCCGCCGCACTCGCCGCCCGCGAACACGGCGACGCGCGCAAGGCGATCGATATCCTACGGTACGCGGGCGAGATCGCCCAGTCGAACGGGTCGACGACTGTCAGAGAGCAGTTCGTCACTCAGGCCCGCCAGCGCGCCGAAACCGACCGGTTCCGCGAGCTGATCCGCGGCTCGACGCCGCACTCGCGGTACGTCCTCCAGGCGCTTGCGGTCCTCTCGCTGTCGAACGACGGACAGGAGGGCTTCCGTACGAGCCGGGTGTACGACATTTACGAAAACATTTGTCGCCAGGAAGGCTCCGATAGTCTCTCACTCCGCCGTGTCCGGGACCTGCTCAAGGAACACGCCTTCTTGGATATTATCGAACAGTCAAAACACAGCGGTGGCAGTGCCGAGGGGAGCTACACCAACCACCAACTGCTCGAAGACCCGGAAGTGGTCAAAGACGTGCTCACCGAAAACAGCTCCTCGTAAGCGGCCAGCCAACGCACGTGGCGCAGCCGACGCCCATAGCTATCGAGTCGACTCACGAGGCAGGAATCCGCCCCGGTGTGGGGGCGATACCTGTCACACCGACCGCGAGGGTCGACGCCTCAGCCCAGCAGGCCGAGGTCTTCGATCCGTTCGACGATCTGCTCGACGGCGGCAGTCGCGTCTTGGGTCTGTTTCCCGCCGGTGATGACGATTTTCCCGCTGCCGAACAGCAGGATGACGACCCCCGGCTCGTCCATCCGGTAGACGAGGCCAGGGAACTGTTCGGGTTCGTACTCGACGTCTTCGAGTCCGAGGCCGATCGCCAGCGCGTTGAGATTGAGGTTGTGACCCAGATCGGCGCTCGAAACGATGTTCTGGACCGTGATTTCAGGATCCTCTTCGACCGGGATCGACAGTCCACGGAGCTTCTCGAAGATGATGCCGAGTGCTTCGTGGACGTCGTCGATACTCTTGGCACCGGTACAGACGATCTTCCCCGACCGGAAGATCAGGGCGGCGGCCTTCGGTTCCTGTGTTCGGTAGACGAGTCCAGGGAAGTTATCGGGGTTGAAATCCGCTCCTGGAAGGTCCTCGGCGAGAGCTTCGAGATCGAGCTCCTGACCGATTCCTGTCGATGCGACCACGTTCTGGATTTCGATGGAGTCTGCCGGCGCTGTCATCTATACTTCCTTATATACGATCCTCCCTTATAAACCGACCCGTTATAAACTACTTTCGCCGGTTTTATATGCTCGACTCGCTGGTCGTCCGACTAAAACCCACATACCCGGCGTCTTCCATCGGTTTTCATTGATCTATCTCCTCTGAGATGGTCGATCGAACCGGTTTTTGTATGTATCGGTCCGTCTCGGTAGTGCCTATTCGGACGTGATTGTTGTATGGATGTCGACGAGCCCGCATCGCGCACGTGTGCGATGTTGGAACTCTCTCAGTGTGACGTCGGCTGCGTCAGACTCGGAGACACGCTCCCAGGAGCTTGCTGCCAGCTCCCTGCTTCCCGAGACGAACGACTGTCGGGTGTGCGTCGGTCCTCAAAATACCCTACACACGCGCACGTATGAAAAACACCGCAAAGGTGGAGCTGAAGCGATCCGAAACCCGGAGTCGACTAATCTGCTCCGATAGATTGTTGTCGCCGTATCGAAATATGTGACAATCTCCACACGGCATGAAACCGCATGACGTGGCGGCTCTCGTTCGACGGGGTTAAGTATTAACCCGGCATTCGATGTAATGCGAAGGTCGCACGGGTCACACCCGGACGACACCCGCCGTCGGAATCGCCCGACGGCGGCCATCCCAAGACGATGCCCTTAAGTGTAACAGGGCATTCGGATGGAATGCAACAGACAACACACGGGACTGCCCGACCGTTCAACTCGGTCGGCACTCGTGGAGCGGGTCGATGGCGTTCGATTCGGATCGGCCGAGTCGAGTTCGACGGGTTTATACCCGTCTGTCGCCTTCGATCTAATCCGAAGAAATGGGGATCCCGCCCCTGCGGTACGCCGTACAGATGGGATCCGACGTTAGCCTTGGTAGTTCGGTG